>Ga0209048_10000205_pt1 | contig 63720 bp, 58 predicted proteins | sample FrelakmetCRP12CR_FD_187146 | JGI IMG/M metagenome (GOLD analysis project Ga0209048, IMG submission 187146) | Freshwater lake sediment microbial communities from the University of Notre Dame, USA, for methane emissions studies - CRP12 CR (SPAdes)... | ecosystem: Environmental > Aquatic >...
AAGGCCCGACCCCGCCGCCTAACCGGATCTCCACCGGGCTGGCTCGAACCCCCGACTGTCGCGCGGCGTGGCCCACTTGCCTGGGCCAGGTTGCAGCATGAACGGTAAAGAGGCCCCAATCGGTAACGATTCGAGGAGTCTTCCAGCCCTCGGGCGATTGCGCCCTTGCACTCGGCCGAATAGGTGATCGCCCTGTGTGCCGCTTGGCACTTTAACGTCGGGAGCATCGTCATGGAAGACCTTGGATTGCGAGCCTTGTACCGGCGCGTGGCCGGTATCGACGTACACCGTATGTTGCACGTGGTGACGGTCTTGATCGAGCAGGCCGACGGCTCCATGCAGCGCCAGACGCGCGAGTTCGGCGGCTTTCGCCGTGACTGCCGAGCGCTGGCGGCGCTGCTGTTCCTGTACCGGCAGGTGCTCGGCGTCGAGCTGCCCTGGCTCGACGAGATCGCCGCAGCCAAGGACACGCAGCTCCTGCCGGTCGTGCTCACCGCGGCCGCGGTGCGCGCGCTGCTGCACGAGCTGCGCGGCACCGTGGCGCGGGTGGCGTCGCTGCTCTACGGCACCGGGATGCGGCTGCTCGAAGGCCTGCGTCTTCAGGTGAAGGACGCCCGGTTAGAGCGCCGTGAGCTGCTTGTACGCCATGGCAAGGGTGGCAAGGATCGCGTCACCGTCCTGCCCGAGAACCTGATGCTCCCGCTGCGTTTGCATGCCGGACAAGGCTGGCGCCGTGCGCCGCGACCCGCCTAGCCGAAGCTCGCGTCGAACGGTAGCCCGACGTAGTTCTCGGCGATCGTCGTGCGGCCGGCGGCCGAGCCCGTCAAGTAGTCGAACTCGGCGAGCTGGATTTTGCGTTCGATCGCGTCGTCGTTGAACTTGTGCGTGAGCGACGTGAACCACCACGAGAAGCGCACCGCAGCCCAGATGCGGCGCAGCGCGGTCTGCGAGTAGCGCTCGAGCAGATCGCCGCGGCCCTCGCGGTACAACGCGATCAGCGCGGTCGAGAGGTAGTGCATGTCCGACGCCGCGAGGTTAAGGCCCTTGGCGCCGGTCGGCGGCACGATGTGGCCGGCGTCGCCGACGAGGAAGAGCTTGCCGAAGCGCAGCGGCTCGGCGACGAAGCTGCGCAGCGGCGCAATGCTCTTCTCGATCGACGGCCCGGTCACCATGTTGCGCGCGAAGCGCTCGGGCAGGCGGCGGCGGATCTCGTCCCAAAAGCGCTCGTCGCTCCAGTCCTCGACCTTCTCGCCCTGGCCAACCTGCACGTAATAGCGGCTTCGCGTGTGCGATCGCATCGAGCACAGCGCGAAGCCGCGGCTGTGGTTCGAGTAGATCAGTTCCTCGTGCACCGGCGGCGTGTCGGCGAGCAGGCCGAGCCAGCCGAACGGGTAGACGCGCTCGTACTCGGTGATCAGCCCGCGTGGCACCGCTGCGCGCGACGCGCCGTGGTAGCCGTCGCAGCCGGCGATGAAGTCGCAAGCGAGCGTCTGCGGCTTGCCGTCGCTCACGTAGTCGAGCCTCGGCTCGCCGTCGAGGAAACCGAGCGGGCGCACGCCCTGAGCCTCGAAGACGACGCTGACGTTGGCATCCTGCAGCACCGCGTCGTAAAGGTCGCGGGTGAGCTCGGTCTGGCCATACACCATCACGCGCTGGCCGCCGGTGTGGCCGGGCAGGTCGATGCGCTCGACGCGGTCGTCGAAGGTCAGCACGATGCCGTCGTGCAGCAGGCCTTCACGGTCCATCCGCGCGCCGACCTGCGCCTTGCGCATCAGCTCGATCATGCCCTGCTCGAGCACGCCGGCGCGGATGCGCGCCTCGACATGGGCGCGGTCGTGGCGCTCGAGGATGACGCTCCTGACGCCCGCGAGGCTGAGCAGCCGCGCCAGGCACAGCCCCGAAGGCCCGCCGCCGATGATCCCGACCTGGGTTTGCACGATCCGTCTCCTTCGAAGCCCCTGGCGCGCAGCGGCGCGCGCCCTCGACTTTAGCCGCGATGCCATGCCGCACGCGCCCTTGAATTGCCGCACCCGCCAGCGCGGCTATCGGCACGGCGAATAATGCGAGCCTGAGCGCAAGGCACAACGCCGCGCGAAAGGAATGCATGACGAACGCCCGCGCCGTTGTCCCCGGACTGAACCTGGCTGTCGTCGGCGCCGGCCCGGTCGGCCTGAGCCTGGCGCTGCACGCGGCGCATTCGCTGCCGGAGGCCGCGGTGACGGTGTTCGACGCGCGCAGCGCCGAGCTCGACGTCTCGCGCGATCCGCGCACGCTGGCGCTCTCGCTCGGCAGCGTGCAGTTGCTGCAGCGCCTCGGCGCTTATGACGCGGCGCGGGCGCAGCCTATCCTCGCCGTGCACGTGTCGCAGCAGCCGCCGAGCTGGGGCCCGTTCGGCGAGCCCGAGCTGACGATTCGCGCCATCGACGAAGCGGTGCCGATGCTCGGCGCCGTGCTGAGCTACGGCCATATCGTGGCGCCGCTGCAGGAAGCGTGGATGGCCGCGTGCGCGCGCGAACCGCAGCGCCTGCGCAGCCGATTCACCGCGCCGGTGGCGGGGTTGAAGACGCTGGTCGACGGCAGCGGCGGCGTCGAGGTCGACGCCGGCATCGCAGAGCGCTTCGACCTCGCCGTGGTTGCAGAGGGCGGCGTCTTCGCCGAGCAGGCGCGCAAGGCCGTCGCGCACGACTATGGGCAGACGGCGTGGGTCGGGCAGGTCACGCTCGAGGGCGGCGCGCCGGCCACGGCATTCGAGCGTTTCACGCACCGGGGGCCGGCGGCGCTGCTGCCGCTCAAGAGCGACGGCGCGGTGCAACGCGCCGCGCTGATCTGGTGCGTGGCGAGCGACGACGACCCGGTGGCCGGGCTCGACGACGCGCAGCGGCTGACGGTACTGGCGAACATCTTCCACCCTTCGGTCGGCCGCCTCACGGGTATCTCGCCACTGAAGCATTTCGCGCTCGGGCTCAACGCCGAGCGCACGCTCGTCGAGGGGCGCACGGTGCGCATCGGCAACGCAGCGCAGACGCTGCACCCGGTGGCCGGGCAGGGTCTAAACCTCGGCCTGCGCGACGCGTTCGAACTGGTACGTTCGCTCGCCGCCGGCGCGGACGTGTCGAGCGTGCTGCGCCGGCTGGAATGGAAGCGCGCGCCCGACCGCTGGAGCATGATCGCCGCGACCGACTTCCTCGCGCGAAGCTTCACCTGGGATCTGCCGGGCCTGGGCGCGGCACGCGGCATCAGCCTGGCGGCGTTGCAGGCGCTAGCGCCGCTCAAGTCGGCGCTGGCGCGGCAAATGATGTTCGGCTCGCGCTAGCGCACTGGCGATCGCGTCGCCGACGATGACCCAGTTGCGGGCTGGCGCAGGGTCGGGTTCGTCCGCGACGCTGCCGCACTGAAGGCACTCGGCGCATGCACGCGAAGCGTGGCGGCGCCCACGCTCGCAACCGAGTCGGATCGACTTCGCCCTGTCCACCCTGCCCGAGGAGGCGCAGCGCGGTTCGGCAAGCGTCGCTGTGCAGAGTCACAATTGGCACGTCAAGTTACCGCAGTTCGGCGCTTGCGCGCGCGAAGCTGGGCGCAAACTCTGCTCACGTCCGCCGACGGGGTCTGAAATGAGTCTGGCACCAGCATCGTCGTTCTTTCGCCGCCTCCTTGCGAGGAAGCCGGCGCTCAAGGTGGACGATCCAGCAAACATGGGCACCGCGTTCGGACTCGAGGCCAGCCTCGGCCCGTTCGTTGCCGATCCGCAAGGCGCAGGCAAACGCCGTAGCGCGCACGCCGGCACCCCCGGCGACGACTCCCCGATGGGCTGGCTCGGCCGGCGGATCACCCGCCATCGCTGAGCTGCGGCCGGCTCAGCGCCGGCTGCGGCGGCCTTTCGGGTTGGTTCATCGCACCAGCAGCAGCGGCGTCTTGCAACGAGCGAGCACGCTCGTCACCACCGAACCCATCACCAGGTTGCGCAGGTTGCCGTGGCCATGCGAGCCCATCAGCAGCAGGTCGAACTTGCCGCTCTCGGCCTGCTTGGCGATCGTTTCGGCGGCGTGGCCGACCTTGGCGACGTAGGAGGCGGTGATCCCCTGGCGTTCAAAGAAGGCGCGGATTGGCTTGAAGACCTTCTCCGCTTCTTCACTGTAGTAGGCCTTGATGACTGCGTTGTCGAGCACCGCGGCGGCGCGCGCGGGCAAGGCCATCACGACTGTAATCACGGCGTACCTGTGGCTGGCGCCCAGCCATTCATCGTGCGCCGCGAGGTAGGCCAGCATGCGCTTGGTGAACGGGCTGCCGTCGGCAGCGACCAGAATGTTCATGGCAAACCTCCATTCGTTGAGCGGCGCTTTGAGTCTGAACCTTGCCCGGGCTCACCGCTTGACGCCGGTCAGCGCGGGGCCAGTTCGAACACGCGCACGGCGTCGAAGCCGTCGGCTTCGCCCTTGCGAGCGTGGCCGCGGGCGTTGCACACGACGCGCGTCGCCGCGCCTTCCGCGGCGTGCACCAGGTAGTCGTGCCGGCAATGCAGGTGGCCGTGAATCCACAGCTGCACCAGTGGCAACAGGTCATCGTCGGCGTTGCAGAAGCTCGCGGTGGCGGGCTGGCCGCCGTAGCGCGGGTCTGCGCTGCGCGGGCTCGGGCCGAAGTGTGTGATCGCCACCGTCGTGTCCCATTCGCCCGGCGGACGGCGCAATTCTGCTTCGAGCCAGCTGCGGCACGTGAGTGCCTCTTCGCGAACCTGCCCGGCATCGAACGGCTGGCCTTCGCGCATTGCCGCCATCAGGCGCATGAAGTAGCCGGCAGCGCGCAGCGCGCGCTCGCGTTCGTCGCTGCCGAAGAGATCGAAGTCGCACCAGCGCGTCGTGCCCACGAACCGCACGCGCTGCCCCGCCGCGCTGGTGAGAGTGACGCTCTCGCACTCGAGCATCGTGAAGCCGAGCGCGCCGCAACGCTCGCGCAGCGCGGGCCAGGCCGTGCTGAGCTCGCGACCGTCGAATTCGTGGTTGCCGGCGACGAAGATCACGGGCACCGGCCAGCCGCGAAATCGATCCAGCGCGGTCCAGGTGCTGTCGATGTCGCCCGCGAGAACCAGCAGCTCGGCACCCGGCGCCGGCTCTGGCTCGAAGGTTTCGGTTTCCAGATGGAGGTCGGACAGGATCTGCAGCCGCATCGCGCGTTCCTACCCTTTGAGGCGACAACTGCCGGGCCGATAGGGAGGCTGCCGCCGGCTCGTCATCCAGCGCCGTGGCACTGCTTGTACTTCTTGCCACTGCCGCAGGGGCAGGTGTCGTTGCGCCCGACCTTGGGGCCTTGGCGACGTACGGTGTCGACGCGGTAGCGCGCTTCGAGCGTCAGGTGAGCGAGGTCCGCGACGGCGGCCACCAACTCCTCAATCGCCTCGTCGAGCGTCGCCAACGGCAGTTCGAGGTCGAGGGTGGCGACCAGGTCGCGCTCGTCTTCGGTTTCCGCGGGCAGGTGGCGCAGCAGCCGCGCCAGCGCCGACATCACCGCCTGGTCTGCCATGTCGAGCAATGCGGGAAAGCTCGCGCAGGCAGTCTGGAAGCCCAGTACCCAGGGCATCAGGGGGCGCGAGACCGGGCTCAGATCGCGTAGAGGTTCGGCCTCGGCCGTCGCTTCAGGCGCAGCGCCCCCGGTGCCGGGTTCGGCGCCGCCAACATCGTCGTCGCCCTCGTCGAGGATGAGCGGGTCAAACCAGCCGTTGTCGAGCAGCGCCCGGTTCAGCGCCGAGTGGCGGCGCAGCGTCAGCGCGGTCGCGCGGTCGTGCGCGGCCCGGTCCGAGCCTTTGGGCAGAGCCCGGCCCTCGGCGTCGAACACCAGCGGAAGCCACGCGTCAGGCGCGATCAGCTCGGGTTGCACGAGCACGCCGCAGAGGAAGCCGTCGAGCATCACGGCGTCCATCGGTAGCAGCGGCTCGGGCGTTGTGGCAAGGAGCTCGTCGAGCTCCTCGAACTCGGCGTCGCTGAGGTCGACGGCCGCGACGGGCAGTACGGGTGCGGGCATCGGACGATTGTCCTACGCGCTCTTGCCGCCCCGTCCCGACGCGGGCACGCTCAAGCGGCCAGACGTGCCTCGATCCGCGCCTTGGTCTCCGTGAGCTCCTTCGGCAGGTGATAGGCGAGTTGGCGGAACAGCTCGTCGTGCAGAACGAGCTCGGCGCGCCAGGCCTCGGGCTCGATGCCGATGACCTGCTGGAACTTCGCCGGGCTGAAGTCGAGGCCGGTCCAGTTCAGGTCCTCGTAGCGCGGGCTGACGCCGAAGATGTTGTCTTCACCGCCTGCGCTGCCATCGATACGCCCCAGGATCCACGCCAGCACGCGCATGTTCTCGCCGTAGCCCGGCCAGATGAACTTGCCGTCGGCGCCCTTGCGGAACCAGTTGACGCAGTAGATCCGCGGCAGGGTGTGGCCGCTCGTCTCGAGCTTGTGCTCCATGTTCAGCCAGTGCTGGAAATAGTCGCTCATGTTGTAGCCGCAGAAGGGCAGCATCGCGAACGGGTCGCGCCGCACGACGCCCTGCTGGCCCACTGCGGCAGCGGTGGTCTCCGAGCCCATCGTCGCCGCCATGTAGACGCCTTCCATCCAGTCGCGCGCCTCGGTCGCGAGCGGCACCGTCGTGGAGCGGCGGCCGCCGAAGATGAAGGCGTCGATCAGCACGCCGGTGGTGTCGTTCCAGGCCGGGTCGAGCACCGGGTTGTAGATCGCGGCCACCGTGAAACGCGCGTTCGGGTGCGCCGCCTTGGCGCCCGTCTCCCTGGCGATGGCCGGCGTCCAGGGCTTGCCCTGCCAGTCAGTGAGCTTCGGCGGCGGCTCGTCGGTCATGCCTTCCCACCAAACGTCGCCTTCCGGCGTGAGCGCGACGTTGGTGAAGATCACGTCGTGCCCGAGCATCGCCATGCAGCTCGGGTTGGTCTTCTCGTTCGTCCCCGGGGCAACGCCGAAGTAGCCCGCCTCCGGGTTGATCGCGTGCAGGCGCCCCTTGTCGTCGGCCTTGATCCACGCGATGTCGTCGCCGATCGTCGTGACCCGCCAACCCTCGAAACATTTGGGCGGCACGAGCATCGCGAAGTTGGTCTTGCCGCAAGCGCTGGGAAACGCCGCCGCGACGTGGCATTTGCGCCCCTTCGGCGAGGTCACGCCGAGGATCAGCATATGCTCGGCGAGCCAGCCCTGCTCGCGTCCCATCGTGGAGGCGATGCGCAGCGCCAGGCACTTCTTGCCCAGCAACGCGTTTCCACCGTAGCCCGAGCCGTAGCTCCAGATCTCGCGCGTCTCGGGGTAGTGGACGATGTACTTGGTCTTGTTGCACGGCCAGGGCACGTCCTTCTGGCCCGGCGCCAGCGGCGCGCCGACGCTATGCACGCAGGGCACGAACGGCGCATCGGTGCCGAGCACCGTGTAGACGGCATTGCCCATGCGCGTCATCATGCGCATGCTGACGGCGACGTAGGCGCTATCGGTCAGCTCGACGCCGAGTTGCGAGATCGGCGAGCCGATCGGCCCCATCGAGAACGGCACCACGTACATGGTGCGCCCGCGCATACAGCCCTTGAACAGCGCGCCGTCGCCTGTCTGCAGCAGCGTGCGCATCTTTGCGGGCGCCAGCCAGTTGTTGGTCGGGCCGGCGTCTTCCTTGCGCTCGCTGCAGATGAAGGTGCGGTCCTCGACGCGGGCGACGTCGCTCGGATCGCTGGTGGCGAGGTAGCTGCTCGGGCGCAGCGCGGCGTTGAGCCTGCGCATCGTGCCAGCGGCGACGAGCCGGTCGCAGAGCTTCTCGTACTCGGCCATGCTGCCGTTGCACCAGTAGACGTCGCTCGCTTCGGTCAGCGCGGCCATGTCCGCCACCCAGGCTATCAGGCGCGCGTGTTTGACAAGTTCAGGCGCGTTTACGCGCAGGCTGGGCTGGTTCATGGGGATTCCGGTCATCGAAGTGGGAGATGTGGTGTTGCCGCCTGGTTTGGGCGGACGCTCCGAGGGGCGTCGATTGTCGCGCAAGCGCAGGCGCCTGTCGGCAGCGATTCTGGCGCAGCGATGTATGTGCGGATCGACTACCCGCCCCATCGCCGGGATCGCCTCTCAGCCGATCGCAGCGCCCATGATCCGTACATGCACAGCGAGCTACGGCTGGAGTGCGCGTGCAACGGGCTGAGAGGCGCGCTGAAGCCACGCCCCGACCTGCTCCGCGCGTCTCGCCGTCTTCAGCGCATACCCGATACCTGAACGCGCGGTCTACGCGCTGACATCGCCGGGGATGGCGACCATCGGCCGCGTTATGGATCGGCGCGAACCTGGTGCAGAGCCAGTGGCGAACCGACCGCTCAACCGTGCTTGAGGCAAGTTCGCGCCACCTTCCGATCGGGTTCGCGCGGAACATCGCGGGCGGGGTCGGCCAACGCGGCGGCAAAGCTCGCCACGCTGGAGCCGCGCAGCGGCGTGAAGGCGACCTGCTGCAGCAGGCACAGGCGCTTCAAGTTGCCGGCGGAGTCGGGGTCGACGCAGTCGACGGGGAACACGACCCGATCGGCGCAGGCCACGGCCGCGGCGAGCAAGCCCTTGCGATCCTCGATGCCGCCGTCATGGCGCTGCCACTGGCCGCCATGGCGCAGCACGAGGTCGCGAATGGCCGGTGTCGAGCTCGGCTGCCCGCCGACGTAGAGGATGCGCTGCCGGCACAGATGATCGAGCGAACTTGCCGGCGGCGCTTGCTTGTCGCTCATCTCGCTCATCTCGCGCAATTGCGTTTCGGCCGCGCCAAGCTCGCGTTGGAGCGCCAGCGTGTGGCGGCCGAGTTGTTCCAACTCCTCGCCAAGGCGCATGGCCTCGGCCGCGGCGCAGACCGTGGCCTGTTCAGCGCGTTCACGGCGCTCGGTTTGCAGCGCGACCAGGACGGCGGCCTCTGTCTCGTCCAATCTGGAAGGTGCTGGCGATGCCCGCGCCGCCTCGGCGAGGTCTCGCAGCTTCGCGGCTTCGGCGCCTTGCTGCTCTAGCGCGGCAAGCGCACGGTCGCGTTCTTCGAGCCACTTCCGCGCCCGCAGTTGCCGGCGCTCCAGCCGCTCGCGCAGCACGGCGTTCTCGCGTTCGAGCGCCACCAGGCGGCGGATGTCGGCGCGGTTGGCCGCGCCGACCAGGTCCGACAGCATGTGCACGTCGCCGAAGACCTTCTGCCGTAGCTCGGCGGTGACGCTGCGATGCGTCAGCACGGCCCAGTAGGCACCCGGGACGTCGCCATGGCGAAGCGCTTCGTCCCGTAGCGAGGCCAGTGCCCCAGCGTCGCGCGCCCGCGCAAAGCGCTACACGACCATGGCGTGGCGCTGGTCGAGGGCCTTGTTCAGCGTCTTGGTGACGACCCCGCCCTGCGCGCTCAGGCTGACCGTTTCGTGGTGGATGTGCAGGTCGCTCGCATCGCGCGCATCGATGAAGCGCGCCATCAGCTTGCGCAGGTCGGCCGTGCCGAGGCACGTGCCGATGATCGAGCAGTGCAGATGCGGGTCGAGAGCAGCGAGCCGCGCACGGGTCGTCGTGCTACCGGCGACGGCTTCGGTTTCTTCGCAGCAGGCCCTCGCGTCACCGCGGCCGGCCGCGATCAGGCCCGCCGCGGCGGCAAGGGGCGATGAGCTGAGTTTGAACGGGGGAGTGAGCATTGTCGTTCCCACGGGGCCGAGCAGACCGCCACCGTGGCGGCCATCCATGCGTGCTGTACGGCAGGCTATAACGCAAACACGACATGCAGACCAGGCGACCGCGGCGGCGCTTGGCGCGGGCCTCGCGTTCTATACTCGGATACACGACGCTCGCTGCGAACTCCCGTGTGACCCCTGCGCCAGGACTGATGACGATGAAATGCTGCTTCCAGCAAATCCTGATGGGCGCTGCCCTTGGCCTGGCGACTCTGCTGGCTCAAGCGGACGAGGTGTCGGTCGCTGTTGCGGCCAACTTCACCGGCCCGCTGGCCAGAATCGGCGAAGGCTTCGCGTCGGCCACGGGCCACGTGCTCAAGGTCTCGTCGGGCGCGACAGGCAAGTTCTATTCCCAGATCGCCGCCGGCGCGCCGTTCCAGGTGCTGATCGCCGCCGACGACGAGACGCCGAAGAAGCTCATCGCCGAGGGACTTGCAGTGACTGGCACCAACTTCACCTATGCGATCGGCAAGCTCGTGCTGTGGAGCGCGCAGCCGGGCTTCGTCGACGATCAGGGTGCCGTGCTCGCCTCGGGCAAGTTCGCCCATCTGGTCATTGCCAACCCGAAGCTCGCTCCTTACGGCCAGGCCGCAGTCGAGGTGCTCAAGGCGCGCGGGCTCGTCAACGCAGTAACGCCCAAGCTCGTCACTGGCGAGAGCATCGCTCAGGCCTACCAGTTCGTCGCCACGGGAAACGCCGAGCTCGGTTTTGTTGCGCTGTCGCAGGTCGCCGTTCCAGGTAAGCCTGTGTCGGGTTCGAGCTGGCTCGTTCCGCAGTCGCTGTACGGCGAGATCCGGCAGGAAGCGGTGCTGCTGAAGGCGGGCGAGAACAGCCCGGCCGCTGCGGCCCTGCTGGCCTATCTGAAGAGTGCGCCGGCCAGGAGCGTGATCCAGTCCTTTGGCTACGGCCCGTAAGGAGCGGGATCCACACATGACGGCGGCCGACTGGAGCGCGATCGTTCTCACCGCCGAGCTGGCGGCCGTGAGCACGCTGCTGCTGTTGCTCTTGGGGACGCCGATCGCTTGGTGGCTGGCGCGCACGCGATCGCGGCTCAAGCCCGTATGGGCGTCGCTGGTCGCGATGCCGCTGGTGTTGCCGCCCACGGTACTGGGCTTCTATCTGCTGGTACTGATGGGTCCGCTGGGGCCAGTCGGCCAACTGACACAGTCGCTTGGCGTCGGGCGTCTACCGTTCACTTTCGCCGGCCTCGTCGTCGCTTCGGTGCTGTATTCGATGCCCTTCGTCGTGCAGCCGCTGCAACAGGCCTTCGAGGCGATCGGCGAGCGCGTGCTGGAGGCTGCTGCCACGCTGCGCGCCGGCGCCTGGGACCGCTTCTTCACCGTCGCGTTGCCACTGGCGCGGCCCGGACTGCTCACCGCCAGCGTGCTCGGCTTCGCGCACACAGTGGGCGAGTTCGGCGTCGTGCTGATGATCGGCGGCAACATCCCCGGCACCACGCGCGTCTTGTCGGTCGCGATCTACGATCACGTCGAGGCCTCCGAGTTCGCCGATGCGCACCGCCTCGCCGCGTTCATGGTCGCGTTCGCGTTGCTCGTACTCGTGACGCTGTACGTGCTCAACCGGCCGGCTCGAGACGATCCAGGGACCGCCCGGTGATCGATGCGCAGCTTCGCCTTGCCCGCGGCGACTTCTCGCTCCACGTCGCGCTCGCGCTGCCTGAGAGCGGCATCAGCGCGCTGTTTGGTCCGTCGGGCTGCGGAAAGACGACGGTGCTGCGCGCACTGGCCGGCCTGGAGCGCGCTGCGGGCCGGGTCGCGCTCGGCAGCGAGGTCTGGCAGGACGACGCCAGCGGCCGCTTCGTCGCGACGCACCGCCGCGCGCTCGGCTACGTGGTTCAGGAGGCTGTGCTGTTCCCGCACCTGGACGTGCGCCGCAACCTCGACTACGGCCGCAGACGCATCGCACCAGCGAAGCGCCGGATCGCTCTTGACCAGGTCGTCGATTTGCTGGGCATCGGCCACCTCCTGGCCCGGCGCACGGCCACGCTGTCGGGCGGCGAACGCCAGCGCGTGGCGATCGCGCGCGCACTGGCCACCAGCCCGCGCCTGCTGCTGATGGACGAGCCGCTGGCCGCGCTCGACGCGCAGCGCAAGGCCGAGTTGCTGCCCTACCTCGAGAGGGTTCACGAGGAATTGGCGATTCCGATCGTCTACGTGAGCCACGCCATCGACGAAGTGGCACGTCTGGCCGACCACCTGGTGCTGATGCGGGCCGGCCGCGTCACCGCGGAAGGGCCGCTTGCCGACATGCTGGCGCGACTGGACCTGCCGCTGCCGCTGGCCGAGGACGCCGGCGTGGTTTTCGAAGGCGTGGTCGGCGAGCGCGACGCGCAGTGGCAACTGGCACGGCTCGACGTGGGCGCCGGCTCCGAAGGCTGCAGCCTGTGGGCGCGCGACCATGGCCTAGCGCTGGGCCGACGAGTGCGACTTCGCGTGCTCGCGCGCGACGTAAGCATCACTCTCGCGCCGCAGAGCGGCACGAGCATAGGTAATCAACTGCGCGCCACGGTCGAAGCCATTGCCGGCGACGCACACCCGGCGCTGGCGCTGGTGCGCGTTCGCGTCGGCAGCGCGCCTCTGGTGGCGCGGCTCACGCGACGCTCGGCGCATGCGCTCGAGCTGGCGCCCGGCATGGCCGTGTGGGCGCAGGTGAAGACCGTCGCGCTGATGGAATAGTGGTGCAATAGCACGATGGCCGACGGCTCGCTCCTCAGCGCCGACCTCATGCTCGCCGAACGTCTGGACGCGCGCTTCTTCGCGCTGCTCGACGCACTGGACCGCACGGGATCAATCACCAGGGCCTCGCGCACGACAGGCCTGAGCTACAAGGGCGCCTGGATGCTGCTCGAAACTGCGTGCAACCTCGCCAACGCGCCGCTGCTCGAAACCGCCACCGGCGGCGCAGGCGGTGGCGGCACAAGGCTCACCGAATCGGCTCAAGGCTTGCTCGATGCCTGGCGCACACTGCAAGCCAACCATCGCGAATTCCTGCGTGCGCAGGAAGCGCAGTTGGCCCACCTACCTGCCCTGCAGGGCCTGCTCCGGAGAATGTCCATGAAGACGACCGCTCGCAATCAGTTCGCCGGCATCGTGAAGGCGGTCGAGCTCGGCCCGGTGTCGGCCCAGGTGACGATCGCGCTCAAGGCCGGCGACGAGATCATCGCCACACTGACCGCCGGCGCCGCCAAGCGGCTTAAGCTGAAGAAGGGCAAGGAGGCGCTCGCGCTGATCAAGGCGTCGGCGATCGTTCTCGTCACCGACTTTGCCGGCTGGCAGCTTTCGGCGCGCAACCAGCTCGCCGGGACGGTGTCGCGCGTCGAGAAGGGCGCCGTCTCGTCGCTGGTCGTGTTGACGCTGCCGGGCGGGGCCGCAATTACCGCCAGCGTCACCAACGAGGGCGTGGAGGCGCTCGGCCTGAAGGTGGGCACGCCGGCGACAGCCGTGTTTAAGGCCTATTCGGTGATGGTGGCCGCGCAGGCCTGACCTGGCTCCGCGTCCCTTGGGCACCAGCGAGAAGAGCCTGCGCAATTCGAGCACTCCCGACGGTGGATAGTGCCGGGTCCAAAGAGTGGTCGTGCGTGTCGTCTGCCTCGGATGGGGTGCACGGCACGTCCGACCGAGCGTCACACCGCCGACGGATGCCAGCGTCATCCACAGTCGGGCCTCGGCTAACCGCGAAGGAAACCCCCTGACGTCGGGGGCTCAGGTTCGCTCCGCACTCGAAATCAGGGCCTGCGCAAGACTCGGATGCCGTCGATCCTGCCGGCGGGATGCGCAGCGCTCGTGCATCATCGCGCCATGGGCGGGCAGATCCTTAGCGTCAACGTCGCCATCGCGCGCGAGGTGACGATCGACGGGCGCGGCGTGATGACGGCGATCGGCAAGCGCAGCGTCGAGGGCAGCGTCGCCGTGCGCCCGCTCGGCCTCGAGGGCGACGAACAGGCCGACCTGTCGGTGCACGGCGGGCTCTCGAAGGCGGTCTATGCCTACCCGAGCGAGCACTACCCGTTCTGGCAAACGGTGCGCGCGCAGGCCAGGGTGTCGCCATGGGACACACCACTGCCCAGCGGCTTCCTGGGTGAGAACCTCACGCTCGCCGGCTTGCTCGAAGCGCAGGCCTGGGTCGGCGATGTGCTTCGCTTCGTCGACTGCGAACTCGCCGTCAGCGAGCCGCGCTACCCGTGCTTCAAGTTCAACGCGGCTATGGGTTTCAACCAGGCGAGCAAGCTGATGGCGCAGAGCGGTTGGTGCGGCATGTATCTCATGGTGCGCGTTCCGGGCACGCTGCGCGCGGGGGACTCGTTTACGCTGCTGCCGGGCCCGCGCGCAGTTGGTATCACCGAGCTGTTCCAGGCCAAAATGGGCCGAGCAAGAACCTGAGACGCCCGCGCCATCGCATGGAGGCTGCCCACGCATGAAGACCGCCCTGATCCTGAACGGCCCGAACCTGAACCTGCTCGGCACGCGCGAGCCCGCCGTGTACGGCGCGCAGACGCTTGCCGATGTGGAAACGCTCTGCCAGGACGCTTGTGCCTCGAACGGCCTGCGGCTCGACTTTCGCCAGTCCAACCACGAGGGCGTTCTGGTCGACTGGATTCACGAAGCCGGCCGAGCCTACAGCGCCGGCACACTCGCCGGGGTCGTCTTCAATGCCGGCGCCTACACGCACACCTCGGTCGCGTTGCACGACGCGATCAAGGGCAGCGGCGTGCCGGTGATCGAACTGCACATCTCGAACGTGCATGCGCGCGAACCGTTCCGGCATCACTCCTACCTGTCGCCGGTGGCGCGCGGCGTCATCGCCGGGTTCGGCGTGCAGGGCTATGCATTGGCGATCACCGGGCTGGCAGGCATGTCGAGCTGATCCGATGCGCCGCCGCCGAGCTGCGGACTGCGCCTGGGCGACGGCGCGAGCCCGCCGCGCTGGCCCGGACCGTGCCGCGTCGCCCCAGGATCAGTCCACGCCCTTTGCTGCGCGGTAGGCGTCGTAGGGGCGGTCGGCCTCCGCCAGGCAATGCTCGCGCTGCGTCAGATCGCGCATCTTGTAGCACTCGCTTCGGCGCCAGCCTTGCGCCGAGTTGTAGATCTGCTCCGAGGTGCATCCGCCGGCCAAGACAACCGCCAGCAGCAACCAAGTCCAGCGCCATGCACTCAGTGCGGGCGTCATGGCGGAAAGCCGTGACCGGAGTCCTGCCACGACACGCACGCGATTTCGAACGGTTCGAAGACGCCCTCGGCGCTGACGGACGAAGCGGATTCGTTCATGGCCCATCGGGTTGAGCGGCTGCGGCGGCGCCAGCTCAGCGCTCGCCCTTGCGATACGGCTTCATCAGCGCCTGCGGGTAGGCCGCGCGGAGCGCCATCACCACCAGCGCGGCGATCGACAGGATGTAGGGCAGCATTAGGTAGACCTGGTACGGCACCGAGATACCGAACAGCCCCGAGCCCGACTGCTGCAAGCGCAGTTGCCGCGCGTCGAACAGGCCGAACAGCAGCGCGCCGAGCAGCGCCTTGCCGGGCCGCCACGATGCGAACACGACCATTGCGACGCAGCCAGCGTGCCCAGCAGGGCGTGACGACGGGTGAATGTCATGGGTGCTCCTTTGAAGTGGTGCGTGGGGGGTAAGCGTATTCTCGACGAGCGTCCAGCCGTGCCGGGGCCGGCGCGGGGTTCATTAGGCAAGACTCGTTCCACCCGCATCAATCGGGATTCGCCGCGTGACGCGTCACCGGACCGGGAGCGAGCGCCGGCCGGCCACCGGACCCGACACTAGAATCGGAGCCCACTCTCGCTGTCGCCATGCACCTCTCCCCGCTCTCCGCCCTCTCGCCGCTGGATGGGCGCTATGCGGCCAAGGTTGCCGCACTGCGGCCGCTGCTGTCCGAATTTGGGCTGATGCACCGCCGGGTGCAGGTCGAGGTCGAATGGTTCATCGCGCTGTCGGACGCCGGGCTGGCCGGGTTCAAGCCGCTTTCCGACGCCGCGCGGGGCTTGCTGCGCGGGCTGGTGCTGCGCTTCTCGGAGACCGACGCGCGCGCGATCAAGGATATCGAGGCGACGACGAACCACGATGTGAAGGCGGTCGAGTACTGGCTCAAGAGCCGCCTCGACGGCCCGGCCGAGCCCAACCGCGAGCTGAAGGCGGCAGCCGAATTCGTCCACTTCGCCTGCACCAGCGAAGACATCAACAACACCAGCCACGCGCTGATGCTGCAGCGCGCGCGCTCCGACGTGCTGCTGCCAGCGCTAGACGGGCTCATCGCGAGCCTCGTGACGTTGGCGCACGACCTGGCCGATGTGCCGATGCTCAGCCGCACACATGGCCAGACCGCGAGCCCGACGACCGTCGGCAAGGAGGTGGCCAATGTCGTAGCGCGCCTGCAGCGCGCGCGCGAAGGGGTCGCCGGGGTCAAGCTGCTCGCCAAGATGAACGGCGCGGTCGGCAACTACAACGCGCACCTCGCGGCCTATCCCGAAGTCGACTGGGAAGCGTTCGCGCGCAAGGTCGTCGAGCAGCAACTCGGGCTCGCCTTCAACCCCTACACGATACAGATTGAACCGCACGACGCGATGGCCGAGCTGTTCGACGCGATGGCGCGCACGAACACGATCCTGATCGACTGGTCGCGCGACCTCTGGGGCTACATCGGCCTCGGGTACTTCCGCCAGCGCGCGACGGCGGGCGAGGTCGGATCGAGCACGATGCCGCACAAGGTCAACCCGATCGACTTCGAGAACGCCGAGGGCAACTTCGGCATCGCCAACGCGCTGCTGACGCACCTGGCGCAGAAGCTGCCGATCAGCCGCTTCCAGCGCGACCTTTCCGACAGCACGGTGCTGCGCAACATGGGCGTCGCCTTCGGCTACACACTGCTCGGCATGGACAGCTTCAGGCGCGGACTGGCCAGGCTCGAGATCGACCGCGAAGCGCTCGACGCCGACCTCGACGCCGCGTGGGAAGTGCTGGCCGAGCCGATCCAGACGGTGATGCGCCGGCATGGCCTGGCGAACCCTTACGAACAGCTCAAGGAGCTGACGCGAGGCAAGGCGATCACGCGCGAGACCCTGGCCGCGTTCATCGATACGCTGGCGCTGCCCGAGCCCGAGAAGGCGCGACTGCGCGCTCTCACGCCGGGCAACTACACCGGCAAGGCGGCCGAGCTGGCAAGGCGTATTCGGTAAGTGGATGAAGCAAGCTCGGAGCCTGCTCGGCCGTCGGTTTGCTATCGGCCATGACCTGCCGTTCGCGCGCCACTCACCGAGCGATGGCGACAGCCTGACTCCGGACCCTCGTCGTTCCAGGTGGGTGCCGCCGCTTCTTGCGCGGAGCAGCGGCTGCGCCATATGCGCGTCGGCCTACGCTTACCGTGGCGTTATCGCTGGCTTGCGGGTCAGCAGATAGATGAGCGGCCCGAACGAGCCCAGTGCCAGCGTGGCGACGATCCAAGGCCATGTGCTGCGACCTGTTGCTTTGGCGTCGTGCCGCATCGACAGCATGACGAGGACCAAAGCAATGACCAGGTCTGCAAGAACCTGAGCGCCACCAAAGCTCTGGAAGTGGGGCGCCAAGATGCCCCAATAGCCGTGCTGCCAAAGCGCCGCTGCTGACAGGGCGCCAAACAGGGTGAGAGTGATTGCTAACAGACTGCGTCGCATAGAGGGTCATTTCAAGTATTGGTGCGCACCGTATTCAGCGTCCATGTCATGCGCGCAACTACCTGCGAGGTCATTGAACCAGCGCACGGTCGTGATTCAATCTGGCCATGAATGTGCTTACCCACACATTGCCCATCACTTTGCAGCAGGCACGCAAGGCGCGTCGCTTGAGTCAGCTGGAGCGGTCGATGCGCGTGGGGGTGTCGCAGCGGCATGTGAGCTTTGTGGAAAGTGGCCGCGCCAAGCCCAGCCGCTCTCTGTTGATGACGTGGCTGAATGAACTGAACGCGCCGCTGGTGTTGCGCGACACGGCCTGGCTGCAAGTGGGCTTTGCACCAGCCTACGGCGCTGCCCCGTTGGACGACCCCACGCTTGCGCAGGCGAACCAGGCACTGATGCAACTGCTGCGCGCCCACGATCCGATGCCCGCGCTGGTGATCGACGCGCAGTGGAACTTGCGGCCGGCCAACCGAGGCGACAAATGGCTGGCCGCCACGCTGATGCCCTGGGCGGCTGACTTGCCTGGGGACTCGCCCGTCAATATGCTGGACATGCTGGCCCACCCGGAGGGCTTTGCCAAGCGAATGGTCAATCTTGACGAGGTCGGCCCTGCGCTGCTGGCGCACCTGCGCGACGAAGCCTCCGTGCAGCCTTCACTCTCTCCCAAGGTAGAGGCCTTCGCGGCATTGCTGCGCGCTCGCCGCGCCGCGCAAAGCTTGTACACCAGCTGGCCGCGCCCCACAGCGCTGGTGCTGACCACACGCTTTGCCACGCTGCATGGCGAGTTGGCCTTCTTCAGCATGTTCACCACCTTTGGCGCGCCGCAAGACATCACGTTGGCCTCGCTGCGGGTGGAGCATATGTTTGCAGCCGATGAGGCTACGCGCGCGGGGCTCAATGCGCAGGTTGCATGAAGTGATGTTCACCGATCAGCTTGCGCACGCTGCAGCGGTCAACAGCTCCCTGCTCTGTGTCGGCCTCGACCCGGAGCCGTCGAAGTTCCCTGGTGCCTGGGCGGGCGACGCATCGAAGATTTTCGACTTCTGCGCCGCGATCGTCGACGCGACGCTTGACCTGGTGATCGCCTTCAAGCCGCAGATCGCCTACTTCGCCGCGCACCGCGCGGAGCCCCAGCTCGAACGGCTGATCGCGCACATCCGGGCTGTCGCGCCCCAGGTGCCGGTGATCCTCGACGCCAAGCGCGGCGACATCGGCTCGACCGCCGAGCAGTACGCGCGCGAGGCGTTCGAGCGCTACCGCGCCGACGCGGTGACGCTGTCGCCGTTCATGGGTTTCGACTCGATCGCGCCTTATCTCACCTACCCAGGCAAGGGCGCGATCCTGCTCTGCCGCACCTCCAACCCCGGTGGCGCGGACCTGCAGGGGCAGCGGCTTGCCGGGTCCGATGGCAAGCCGGGCGAATTCCTCTTCGAGCGCATCGCGCGGCTGGCCAGCGGGGCCTGGAATCGCGGCGGTCAACTCGGGCTGGTGGTGGGCGCCACGTTCCCGGCCGAGATCGAGCGCGTGCGCGAGCTCGCGCCGACGCTGCCGCTGCTGATCCCGGGCATCGGAGCCCAGGGCGGCGACGCCGCGGCGACCGTTCGCGCCGGTGCCCGCGGCGGCGCGACCATCGTCGTCAGTTCATCGCGCGCGGTGCTCTATGCGAGCGCCGGCGCTGACTTCGCCGCCGCCGCACGCCGCGCTGCACAGGCCACGCGCGAAGAGCTGAACGCGGCGCGACCAGGCGCCTGAGTCGGGCACAGCCGCGGCGCCAACGCGCCTCGCGCTTCGGTAAGAATTGCGCCCTGCCGGGCGCACCCAAAGAAAAGGCGCCAGACCGCGCTGGCGCCCTTGCCACTCTTCATCAGCCTAACACTGCCTCCGGCCGGCTTGCTGCCGCAACGGCGCCGGAACCCAGAGGGGCCCTGCGCCGCTTAGTTGTCATGTCTCCTCGAACCCCCGCCGACGCGGGGCACCGGTAAGATGCCCGCTGCGAGTGGCGGGACTGTAGATCCACAAGCAGCGCACCGCACTAGGGCTTTCCCGACGCCGCGGTGCACTGCCGTGCCGCCCTCAGGGCGTTCGAGCCGAGGTTCGGCAGCCGCGAACGAGGACTCGGCGCCTACTTCTTCGCCGGGTCAACCGACAGCGCAACAGCCTCGGTGTAGACGGCCTGGATCTGGTCACCGACCTTGATCAGCTTGAACTGGCCGGCGTCCGGCACCTTCAGTTCGACGGTCTGCTTCGGACCCTTGAGCGTGACCGTCTGGGTCTTGGCATCGACGGCGATGACATTGGCGGTGACTTCGGTCTGGTTGGCGACTACGCCGGCCGGGCGCTCACCGGCAGCGGCGCGCGCGGCGACCGGCGTCTCGGTCATGCCGCGCAGTTCTTTGCCGCCCTTCTTGAGCGTCAGCGTCAGCGCCTCGACGTAGCGCACCGTCACGATGTCGCCGACCTTGATCTGGTCGAAGTTGCGAACGTCGGGGCCAGCGGTCACCGTGTTGAGCTTGCCCTTCGGGCCCTTGAGTGTGACCTGGCGGGTCGCCTTGTCGATCGCCTCGACGCTGGCGGACACGCTCACCGTCGCGGCGATGGTCGCCTGGCCTGGGGACGATGCGGCCACGACGGCGGCATTGGCGGCAGGTTGCGTTTGCGCGAGCGCGGGCAGCGCGGTCGTGCCAGCCAGAGCCGCGGCGAGGAGGATCAGTTGTGGTTTCATCGTATTGCCTCGTGGAAGTGGGTATGAATGAATGATGGCGGGAAAGGCGCATTATCGTGCCAACAGGTTGCCTGCTGCGACGACAGCGGGCGCGGCGGCGATACCATGCAGGCCTGCCAACTCCAAACCACGAGGACGCCGCCGTGACCAAATCCCGCCAGAGCATCTACGACTTTTCCGCGCTGTCGATCACCGGCCAACCGGCCGACCTGGCGAGCCAGCGCGGCAAGGTGCTGCTGATCGTCAACACCGCCAGCGCGTGCGGCTTCACACCGCAGTTCGCCGGGCTCGAGGAGTTGTGGCACGACTATCGCGACCGCGGTCTGGTGGTAATCGGCTTTCCGAGCAACCAGTTCGGCGCGCAGGACCCGGGCAGCAACAAAGAGATCGCGTCGTTCTGCTCGCTCAACTACGGCGTGAACTTCCCGATGATGGCCAAGGTGGACGTCAACGGCGAGAACGCGCACCCGCTGTGGAAGTGGCTCACGGCCGAGGCGCCGGGGCTCCTGGGCAGCAAGGCGGTGAAGTGGAACTTTACCAAGTTCCTCGTTGCCAGGGACGGCCAGGTGATCAGGCGCTACGCGCCGACCGACACGCCGCAGTCGCTGCGCAGGGACATCGAAGCCGCGCTGGCGGCATGAGCACTTCCAACGGACGCCCGAGCCATGTTCAAGCACGTCGACCCCTACGCCGGTGATCCGATCCTGGGCCTGAACGAGGCGTTTCAGAGGGACCCGCGGCCGCACAAGATCAACCTCTCGATCGGCATCTACTTCGACGACGCCGGGCGCATCCCGGTGCTCGAGTCGGTCCGCCGCGCCGAGACGCAGATCGTCGCCGCGGGCGGCCCCAAACCCTACCAGCCGATCGAGGGCGCGGCCAACTGCCGCGCCGCGGTGCAGCAGTTGCTGTTCGGCGCCCGGCACGAGGCAGTGACGAGCGGCCGCATCGCGACGATCCAGTCGGTGGGTTCGAGCGGCAGCCTGCGCGTCGGCGCGGACTTCATCCACCGCTACTTCCCCGACAGCGGCGTCTGGGTCAGCGACCCGACCTGGGACAACCACCGCGCAATGTTCGAGGGCGCCGGCCTCGCAGTCCACAGCTACCCGTACTACGACAGCGCTAGCGGTGGCCTGCGCTTCGACGCGATGCTCGAGACACTGCGCTCGCTGCCGCGGCGCAGCGTCGTGCTGATGCACGCGTGCTGCCACAACCCGACCGGCGTGGACCCGACGCGCGCGCAGTGGAACGCGTTGATCCCGCTGCTGCGAGAACGCGAGCTACTGCCGTACCTCGACCTCGCGTACCAGGGCTACGGCGAAAGCATCGAAGCCGACGCCTGGGTGCCGCGCGCGTTCGCCGACGCCGGCCTGTCCTTCTTCATCGCCAACTCGTTCTCGAAGAGCATGAGCGTGTACGGCGAGCGTTGCGGCGCGCTCAGCGTGGTCTGCCCGGACGCGGCGCAGGCGGCGCTGGTGCTCGGCCAGCTCAATTTCACGGTGCGCCGCAACTACTCGAGCCCGCCGATCTTCGGCGGCCAGATCGTCGCCCGCGTGCTCACCGATCCGGAACTTCGCCCGCTGTGGGAATCCGAGGTCGCGGCGATGCGCGAGCGCATCCTCGCGATGCGGCGGCAACTGCACGACGTCCTCTGCGCCAAGCTTCCCGGGCGCGACTTCGGCTACTTCCTGACGCAGCAGGGCATGTTCAGCTACACCGGACTCTCCGCAGCCCAGGTGGACCGCTTGCGCGAAGAGTTCGCGGTCTACCTGCTCCGCTCGGGGCGCCTGTGCGTCGCCGGGCTCAACACGGCCAACGTCGAAGCCACCGCCGTCGCGATGGCCGCGGTGATGGCCAACTGACCGCCGCGCACCGGAGCGCGCCGCTTCATGCGCCTTTGCTGCGCGCGACGCTGAAACCGATCGTCGTCAGGCCGGCCGCGCTCGCAGCGAACACCTCGCCGCCATGCATCGCGGCGATCGCCTTGACGATCGCCAGGCCCAGCCCGTGCCCGCAGTGGCCGCTGTTGTCACTGCGCGCGGCATCGACGCGATAGAAGCGATCGAACAGCCGCGTCAGGTAGGCCTCGGCGATCCCTTCGCCGCGGTTGGACACCGCGATTCGCACCGACGCCTCGCGCTGCTCGATCCGGACCTCGATCCGCTCGCCCTCGCTCGAGTGCTCGATGGCGTTTTGCAGCAGGTTGCTCAGTGCCCGCCGGAACAGCGAAGTCTCGATCGGCGCGGCGGCCGCGCGCTCGCCGAGGATCACGACCGGGATCTTCCTTTCGTCGAGCAAGACCTCGAAGAACTCGATCGTCTTGGCGACTTCCTCGCCGATCGGTGCGACGACGAGGCCCGTCGCCGCTTCGCCCTGGTCGGCGCGGGCGAGGAAGAGCATGTCGTTGACGATCGAGCGCAGGCGCTCGAGTTCCTCCAGGTTGGACTCGAGCACCTCGGCGAACTCGGGCGCACCGCGCGGTCGTGACAGTGCGACCTGGGTCTCGCCGATCAGATTCGCCAACGGCGTACGCAGCTCGTGCGCAACGTCCGCGTTGAAGGCCTCGAGTTGCCGGTAGGCCGCGTCAGATCGGGCCAGGGCGCCGTTGAAGGCGAGCATCAGATCCGACAGTTCGTCGGCCAGCGGCGACGTGCGCAGCCACTGCGAAGCGCTGCGCGGGCTCAAGGCCTGCGCTTCATCGGACAACTGCTTCAGCGGCCGCAGGCCGACGCGCGCGATCCAGTAGCCGAGCGCCATCACCAGCAGCACCGCCGCCAGCGACAGGCCGCCCATCGCGATCACGAAAGTGCGCAGCGTGTGTTCGTAGGCCGCGCTGCCGATGCCGACGATCAGACGCAACGGCGGCCGCTCACCGGCACCGGGAATGGTGCGCGTCAACGTGTGCAGCGAAGGCGCCGGCCGCGGCAGCACGATGGTTCCGACGCCGTCGGCGTCGCGCTCCATGCCTTCGATTTCGGCGAGGCCCCGGCCGTACTGGAAGCGCGGGTCGTCGCTCAGCACCCAGAAGCGCACGCTGCCGTCGGCCGGCGTGAGCGCGTCCATCTTGGCCTGCGCGCGGGTCCAGCGCTCGGCGGTGGTGACGAGCTGGATCAGGTACTGCATGTCCTGCTGGTACGTTTCGAGTTCATCGCGCTGATGGCGCAGCAGCTCGGCGCGCAGCACGCCGTAGAGCGCGCCGCCGATCAACGAGAACGTGACCAGCGCCGCCAGCGCGAACATCATCACCAGGCGCCAGGTGATGGAGCGCCTCATCCCGCGCCCGTCGGAGCTTCCCGGCCCGGCCCCTGCAGCTCCAGCACGTAGCCCATGCCGCGCACGGTGTGCAACAGCTTGGGCGTGAACGCGGCGTCGATCTTCGCCCGCAGCCGCTTGATCGCGACCTCGACGACGTTCGTGTTGCTGTCGAAGTTCATGTCCCAGACGAGCTCGGCGATCGAGGTCTTGGACAGGATCTCGCCTTGCCTGCGTGCCAGCACTGCGAGCAGGGCGAACTCCTTCGCGGTGAGGTCGATGCGCACGCCACCACGCCAGGCCTTGCGGCTGATCAGGTCGATCTGCAGGTCACCGATCCTGATCTGCATCGGCTCCTGGGCGCGGCCGCGGCGCGCCAGCGCGTGCAGACGCGCCAGCAGCTCGAGGAACGAGAACGGCTTGACGAGATAGTCGTCGGCACCGTCGCGCAGACCCTTGATGCGATCCTCGATGCGGTCGCGCGCCGTGAGCATGATGACCGGCGTCTGCTTGACCTCGCGCAACGCGCGAAGGACCGAGAAGCCGTCGATCCCGGGCAGCATAGCGTCGAGAACGATCACGTCGTAGTCGTGCTCGATCGCCAGATGCCGGCCGTCGATACCGTCGTTCGCGACGTCGACCACGCAGCCCTGCTCGGACAGCCCCTTGCGCAGGTAGTCGGCGGTCTTGATCTCATCCTCGACGATAAGGATCTTCATCGCCTTCGATCAGCCGGCAGCATCGGGCACTGCCGCACCCGCCTTGCGCGCCTGCTTGCGCCGCACGTACCAGTGGTGCGCGCGGTCGAGGTACAGGTAGACGACCGGGGTCGTGAACAACGTCAGCGCCTGCGACAGGATGAGCCCGCCGACCATCGCGTAGCCCATTGGCCGGCGCAGCTCGGATCCTGCCCCGTGCCCGAGCATCAGCGGCAGGCCGCTGAGCAGCGCGCACATCGTCGTCATCATGATCGGCCGGAAGCGTAGCAGGCAGGCCTGGTAGATCGCCTCCTGCGGCGACATGCCGTGCTCGCGCTCGGCGGTGAGCGCGAAGTCGACCATCATGATGCCGTTCTTCTTCACGATGCCGATCAGCAAAATGATGCCGATCAGCGCAATCACGGAAAGGTCGTAGCCCCCCAGCATCAGGATCAGCAGCGCGCCGACGCCGGCCGAAGGCAGCGTAGAGAGGATCGTCAGCGGGTGGATGAAGCTCTCATAGAGCAGGCCCAGGACGATGTACACCGCGATCAGCGCCGCTGCAATCAGATAGGGCTGCGTGCGCAGCGAATCGCGGAAGGCCTGCGCCGTGCCTTGGAACGAGCCGGTCAGCGCCTGCGGCAACGCCATCTCGGCCTGCGCCTTGTTGATCGCATCGACCGCGTCGCCCAGCGCCACGCCCGGCGCCAGGTTGAACGACAGTGTCACCGCCGGGAACTGGCTCTGGTGCGCGATCGACAGGTAGGCGGTCTTGTCGGTGTCGATCTTGACCAGACTGGCCAGCGGCACCTGCTGACCCGTCAGCGGCGAGGTGATGTAGAGCTTGTCGAACAGGGCGGGGTCTTCCTGCAGCTTCGGCGTGACCTCGAGCACGACGTGGTAGCTGTTGATCTGCGTGAAGTACTGCGCCACCTGGCGCTGGCCGATCGCGTCGTAGATGGTCGCGTCGATCAGCGCCGGCGAGATGCCCAGGCTGGACGCGCGGTCGCGGTCGATCGTCAGGCGCGCCGTCGCCGCCGCGTTCTGCAGGTCGGACGCCACGTCGGTGAGCTGCGGCAACTGGCGGAAGCGTTCCAGCAGCCGCGGCGCCCATACGTTGAGCTCGTCCAGGTTGGCGTCGGTGAGCGTGTACTGGTACTGGGTGCGCGACAAGCGGCCACCGACGTTGATGTCCTGACCGGCCTGCATGTACAGGTTCACGCCCTGGACCTTCGCGAGTTGCGGGCGCAGGCGGGCGATGATCTGGTCGGCGCTGAGCGTTCGCCCCTCGTCCTTGGGTTTGAGGCTGATGAACAGCGTGCCGGTGTTGAAGGTCGATGAGTTGCCGTTCATGCCGATCGCGACGACGTCGGGATCCCTGCGCACGACGTCGGCGAGTTCGAGCATGTACGCGTTCATCGCCTTGAACGACACGTCCTGCGACGACTCGGCGGTACCGAAGATGAATCCTGTGTCCTGCTGCGGGAAGAAGCCCTTGGGGATCGCGACGTACAGCGCGACGGTGGCCGCCAGCGTGGCGAAGAAGAACATCAGGGTGATGAACTGGTGCCGCAGCACCACCGACAGGCCGCGCTTGTAGCCGGAGAGCATCATGTCGAAGCCACGCTCGAACAACTGGTACAGGCGACCGTGTCGGGCGCCATGCTCGCTCTTCAGATAGCGCGAGCACAGCATTGGGGTCAGCGTGAGCGAGACGATCACCGAGACCGCGATCGTCAGCGTCACCGTGACGGCGAATTCGCGGAACAGCCTGCCGACGATGCCGCCCATCAGCAGCAGCGGAATGAACACCGCAACCAGCGAGACCGAGATCGAGACGATCGTGAAGGCGACCTCTCCCGCGCCGTTGAGCGCCGCCTGCACAGGCGACATGCCGGCTTCGACATGGCGGTAGATGTTCTCCAGCATCACGATCGCGTCGTCGACGACGAAGCCGACCGAAATCGTCAGCGCCATCAGCGACAGGTTGTCGAGGCTGAAGCCCACGAGGTACATGACCGCCGCGCTTCCCAGCAGCGCCAGCGGCACGGTCACGCTCGGGATCAGCGTCGCCGCAACGTTGCGCAGGAAGACGAAGATCACCATCACGACCAGCGCGATCGTCAGCAGCAGAGTGAATTCGACGTCCTTCACCGAAGCGCGAATGGTCTGCGTGCGGTCGATCAGGATATTCACCTCGACCGTCGGCGGGATCGCCGCCTGCAGCCGCGGCAGCGCGGCCTTGATGCGGTCCACCGTATCGATCACGTTGGCGCCGGGCTCCTTGGTGATCGCGAGCAGAATCGAGCGCCCGTTGGTGATCGTGTTGCCGGCGCTTGCCGCCGCACCGGCGAAGACCCAGCCAGCGATCTTGGTGTTTTCGGCCCCGTCGATCGCGACGCCAAGGTCGCGCACGCGGATCGGCGCGCCATTGCGATAGGCCAGCACCACGTTGTTCCACGGCGCTGCGCTGAGCAACTGGTCGTCGGCGTAGACAGTGAAGCTTTGCGCGCCCCCGTCCATCGTTCCCTTGGGATTGTTGACGGTGGTATTGGCGATGACGGTGCGCGCATCTTCCAGGCTCAGCCCCAGCGCCGAGAGCTTGGCCGGATCGAGCTGGATGCGTACCGCGGGCTTTTGCACGCCGAAGATGTTGACCAGTCCCACGCCCTTGATCTGCGAGATCTGCTGCGCCAGGATGTTGTCGGCGTAGTCGTTGACCTGCGTCAGCGGCAGCGTCTTCGACTGCGCCGCGATCAGCATGATCGGCGAGTCGGCCGGGTTGATCTTGCGGTAGGTCGGCGGGCTCGGCAGGTTGGCCGGCAACTGGCCGGTCGCCGCGTTCATCGCGGCCTGCACGTCGAGCGCCGCGGCGTCGATCTGGCGGTCGAGGTCGAATTGCAGCGTGATCTGCGACGAGCCGATGCCACTGATCGAGGTCATCTGCGACAGCCCCGAGATTTGCGCGAACTGGCGCTCCAGCGGCTGCGCCACGTTCGAGGCCATGGTCTCCGGGCTCGCGCCCGGCAAGCTGGCCGAGACCTGGAGCGTTGGGAAGTCGACCTGCGGCAAGGGCGCGACCGGCAGCAGCGGAAACACCGCTGCGCCGACGAGCAGGATCGCAGCGGCGAGCAGCGTGGTGCCGATCGGCCGCTTGATGAAGTTGGTCGAGACGCTCATCGGTGGCCCCTCGGCGCTGTGCTCATCGACTCGCCGCCACCGGCGCACTCGCCCCCGCAGCGACCTTGCCAGGCTGGGATTCGATGACCGTCGAGCCGGCCTTGACCTTGTATTGGCCACTGACGACGACCCGGTCGCCGGCGGCGAGCCCGTTGTCGATGATCGCGATGCCGTCCTGGATCCGCGCGACCTTGACCGGCAGGCTCTGCGCCACATCGCCCTCTTTCACGACGTAGACGTAGGTTCCGTCCTGGCCGCGCTGCACCGCGGCAGCCGGCACCGTGAGCGCCTGGCTGCGCTGACCCAGTATCAGGCGCACGTTGACGAACTGCCCCGGCCACAGCGTGTGCTGCGGATTCGGGAACAGTCCCTTGAGCTGGACCATGCCAGTGGTCGTATCGATCTGGTTGTTGAGCAGGATCAGCTTGCCCGTGCCCAGCACCTCGCTGCCGTTGCGCGGGTAGGCGCGCACCTCGAGCGGCTCCTTGCTCGCTCGAAGCGCACGGTTGACGGCCTGGAAGGCGTCTTCAGGCAGCGTGAACACCACGGCGATTGGGTCGACCTGGTTGATCACGACGAGGCCGGTGGCGTCGGCCGCGTGAACGATGTTGCCGGGGTCGATCAGCCGCGCCCCGACGCGGCCGCTGATCGGCGCGCTGATTCTCGTGAAGCCGAGCTGAACTTGCGCGTAGCTGATCTGCGCGTCGTCGGTCTGCACCGCCGCCTCGAGTTGCGCGACCAGGGCCTTTTGCGTATCGAGTTGCTGCTGCGTCGCCGCGTCCTGCGCGATCAGCGTCGTGTAGCGCTGCAGGTCGGCGCGGGCGTTGCCGAGCAGCGCCTCGTCCCTGGCCTTCTGCGCCCTGACCTGCGCAAGCTGCGCCTGGAACGTTCGCGGATCGATCTGCGCCAGCAGCTGCCCCTGCTGCACGTCCTGGCCTTCGGTGAAGCCGACGCTGTCGAGCTGACCGTCGACCCGCGCCTTGACCGTCACCGTCCGCGCCGCGGCGACCGTGCCGATCCCGGTCAGGTACGTTGGCACGTCCTGTACCTGGACCTTCACCGAAGTGACGAGGACCGCGGGCGATGCCTTCGCCTTCGGCGCTTCGTCGGCATGCGCCTGGCGGCCGAGAATCCACAGCGCGGCCAGCGCAGCCGCGAGAGTCGCGCCGCCAAGGAGCGCGCGCCGACGGTGAACGGGAAGCAAGGTCATGGCAATTCTTTCGACGTCGAATCATCGGCGCGCGCCAGCGCGCCACGGTCGGAAGCGTTCCAGCCACCGCCGATCGCCTTGATCAGCGCAACGCTGGCGAAAAGCCTTCGGCCGAGCAACTGCACCGCGGCGCGCTCGTTGTTCAGCGCCAGCGTCTGCGCGGCGACGACGCCGAGGTAGCTGGCGCTGCCGGCGCGATACTGGTTCAGCGTCAGCCGCTCCGCGAGTTGCGCGGCCTGCACCGCCCTGTCCTGCACGACCGCCTCCTGCTCGAGAACGCGCAGCGCGGCGAGGTTGTCTTCGACCTCGCCGAAGCCGTTCAGCACGGTCTGCCGGTACTGCGCGACCGTTGCATCGTAGGCCGCCACGGCCTGCGCGTCCTTGGCGCTGCGCAGACCACCGTCGAAGATCGTCTCGGCGAGCGCAGCGCCCAGCGCCCAGACGCGTGTCGGCGTGTCGAAGAGCAAGCCGAAGTTGCCGCCGGCGGCAGTGCCGCTGGCGCTCAGCAGCAGCGACGGGTAGTACGCGGCGCGCGCGACGCCGATGTTGGCGTTGGCCTGCGCGGTGCGGCGTTCGGCGCCGGCGACGTCGGGCCGGCGCTCGAGCAGATCCGACGGCACGCCGGTCGGGATCTCGGGCAGCCTGGATTGCGGCACGTCGGCGGGTGGCAGGCTGAACGATGCCGGCGGCTTGCCGAGCAGGATCGCGATCGCGTGCTCGAGTTGCGCCCGCTGCACCTGCAGATCGATTCGCTGTGCGTCGACCGCGTGCAACTGCGTCTCCGCCAGCGCGACGTCCGAGCGCAGGGCGACACCGGCGGCGTACTGGTGCTGTGTCAATTCGAGCGCCTTGCGGTAGGCGTCGACCGTTCGCGCGTAGAGCGCGGCCTGCCGATCCGTCGCCTGCAGCAGAAAGTAGTCCTCGGCGAGCGTCGCCTGGATGCTCAGCCGCGCGGCGGCCAGGTCGTCGGCGCTCGCTTGCGATCCGGCTTCACCCGCTTCGACGCCGCGCCGCACCGCACCCCACAGATCGGGCACCCAGCTCGCGCTGAGCGAAGCGGCGACCGAGTTCCCGAGCAGCTTGACGCCATTGGCGGCGGTACGTGCGCGCCCGCCGCCAGCCGTCACGCCTGCGGTCGGAAAGAATCCCGCGCGCGCCGCGTCGGCGACGGCGCTCGCCTGCCGGTACTGCGCCTCGGCCTGGTGGATGTTCTGGTTAGCCTGGTTTGCCTCGGCGATCAACGCGTCGAGCCTCGAGTCACCGTACAGCGCCACCCAGGGGTGCTCGCTGTCGATGCGCTGCGGCTGCGCGGCCTTCCACGGACCGCTTTCCTTGTACGCCGCCGGCGCATCGACGGGCGGGCGGACGTAGTCGGGTCCGGCGGCACAGCCGGCGAGCGCCACCGACGAGACCAGCAGTGCAAAGTGGAGCCGGCGCCCGGACAGAGGGTTCGAACGCTTCATCGCCGGGAAGATAGGTCGGCCTTCCCGACCCCACGCTGTCGCGACGCTGACGGTTCTGTCAGTTTCGCTCGCGGTGGACCCGGCGCGACCTCGCTTCGGCGCAATGTCTTTGCGTCAGCGCGCCGGGCTGAAGGCCGTACAGTGCGAGTTGCAGCCACCATTCTCCGCCGCCGCCGATGCTCGCCTACCGACACGCCTTCCACGCGGGCAACCATGCCGACGTGCTCAAGCACGTGGTGCTGGTGCAGGTGCTGCGCTACATGGCGCTGAAGGACAAGCCCTTCACGCTCGTCGACACCCACGCCGGCGCCGGCGGCTACTCGCTCGAAGGCCGTTACGCGCAGGCGAAAGCCGAGTACGAGCAGGGCGTTGCGCGGCTGTGGTCGCGCGGCGACCTGCCGCCGCCGCTGGCCGACTACGTGGCGCTGGTGAAGCAATTCAACGGTGGCGGCGACTTTGAACAGTACCCCGGCTCGCCCGCATTCGCGCACCTTCTGCTGCGGCCGCAGGACCGGCTGCGCCTGTACGAGCTGCACTCCACCGACCACCGCATTCTTGCCGCCTACCTCGGTGCACAGCCGAACACGCAGGTCACTCAGGGCGACGGCTTTGCCGCGCTCAAGAGCGAGCTGCCGCCCCCGTCGCGCCGCGGCGTGGTGCTGATCGACCCGAGCTACGAGATCAAGAGCGACTACGCCAAGGTCGTCGGTGCGCTGCGCGAGGCGCTGACGCGCTTCGCGCAAGGCACGGTGATCGTCTGGTATCCGCAGTTGACTACGCTCGAATCGGCGCAGCTGCCGCACCGGCTGCAATCCGTGGCCGATGCGCAGGCCAAGAAGGGCTGGCTGCACGTTCGCCTCACGGTGCGGCAGCCCGACGAGCGCGGCTTCGGCCTGATCGGCAGCGGGCTGTTCGTCGTCAACCCGCCGCATTCGCTGCACGACACGTTTGCGCCGCTAATGCAATACCTCGTCGACGTGCTCGGCCAGTACGACGGCGCGAACTTCCTGCTGGAGCAGCGCGCGGCATGAGCCCGTCGCGAAGAGGCGCCCCGCGACAGCGGGGATCGAAGCCGAGGCTTATGCCGCACGCTGCCGACCCCGCGAGCGGCTTGATATGCACGAGTCTGCCGGAGGCAGCGGCATGAACGGGAGCGATGCCGCAATGGCGTCTGTTGCCGGACCTTTGGCCGGCCTGAAAGTCGTGGAACTCGGCCAGCTGATCGCCGGCCCGTTCGCGACGAAGACGCTCGCCGACTTCGGCGCCGAGGTGATCAAGATCGAGCCTCCCGGCACGGGCGACCCGCTTCGCCAGTGGCGACTCCTGCACAACGGCACCAGCGTCTGGTGGCAGGTGCAGAGCCGCGGCAAGCAAAGCGTGGCGCTCGATCTGCGCCAGGCGGGGGACCGCGCCGTCGTGCGCCGCCTGATCGACGAGGCCGACGTGCTGGTCGAGAACTTCAAGCCCGGCACGCTGGAGGGCTGGGGCCTGTCGTACGAAGATCTGAGTGCGACCAACCCCGGCCTGCTGATGCTGCGCATCAGCGGCTATGGCCAGAGCGGGCCGTACCGCGACCGCCCCGGATTCGGCGTGGTGGCCGAGGCGATGGGTGGGCTGCGCCACCTGACGGCCGAGCCGGGCCGGGTGCCGGTGCGCGTGGGCGTGAGCATCGGCGACACGCTGGCCGCGCTGCACGGCGTGATCGGCGTGCTGATGGCGTTGCACCATCGCTCAAAGACCGTCAGCGCCGAGGCGCCGAAAGGTCGCGGCCAGGTGATCGACGTCGCGCTCTACGAAGCCGTGTTCAATTGCATGGAAAGCCTGCTGCCCGAGTACAGCGCGTTCGGCGTCGTGCGCGAACCCGCGGGCTCGGCGCTGCCCGGCATAGCACCGAGCAACGCCTACGCGTGCCGCGACGGGCACGTGCTCGTGGCCGGCAACGGCGACTCGATCTTTCGCCGGTTGATGACGGCGATTGGCCGCGACGACCTGGGACGCGACCCGCAGCTCGCAGGCAACACCGGCCGCGTCTCCCGCGTGGCCGAGATCGACGCTGCGATCGGCGCGTTCACCGCGCAGCGCAGCGTCACCGAGGTGCTGGACGCACTCACCGCGGCGCAGGTACCGGCCGGGCGCATCTACACCGCGAAGGACATCGCCGAAGACCCGCACTACCGGGCGCGCGGCATGATCGAACGCATCATCACCGCCGATGGCTTGGCGCTGGACGTGCCCGGCGTGGTGCCGCGCCTGAGCCTCACCCCGGGCCGCCACGGACACCCGGCGCCGCGGCTGGGCGAGCACACGCGGGCGGTGCTGGGCGCGCTGAAGCCCTCTTCGGCCACGCTGGAAGACCATGGCGACGGTGCAACCCGAAGCGAAGCCGCCCCGTGACGCTCACGCTCAGCCGTTCGGCATGGGTGCGCATCGCACCGTTCGCTCTCTTCATGCTTCTTCTGGCGGTTCGTGGCGCGCTGCCCGCATCTGGCGCTCTCGATGCGCGCTGGATCTACGGCGTGAGCGTGCTGCTCGTCGGCGGCCTGCTGATCGCATTTCGGCGCGAGTATGGCGAGCTGGCGCGGCAGAACCTGCCCACGGCGGCGGAGGTCGCGCTGGCGGCATTCGTCGGCGCGTTGGTGTTCTGCCTCTGGGTCGTGCTCGACGCACCGTGGATGCGGATCGGCGAGGCGACCGCTGCCTTCACGCCACTGGAGAGCGCCGGCGAGCGGCAGTGGCCGCTGATCGCCGTGCGCTGGATCGGCGGGGCGCTGCTCGTGCCGGTGATGGAGGAGCTCTTCTGGCGTTCGTTCCTGATGCGCTGGATCGAGAACGCGACCTTCGAGGCGGTCGATCCGCAGCGTATCGGCGCTAGGGCCATCGTGCTCGCGACCTTCGTCTTCATGCTCGCCCACACGCTGTGGCTGGCCGCGATCGTCGCCGGCCTGGCCTACGCATGGCTGTACCGGAGCACCGGCAAGCTGTGGGTAGCGGTGATCGCGCATGGCGTGACCAACGGCGTGCTCGGCGTGTGGGTGGTGCTGACGCAGAACTGGGCGTTCTGGTAAGTCCTGCCCGGTCGGCGCCCGGCCGCGCTGCGTGATGAAGCGCATCGATTCAAGCTCGCCGATGCGGACGCAGTGACTCCGCTCGAGGTGCGACAGCGCAGACGTCTCGCGTGCTGTCAGTCGCCGATGCCTAGCGCACGGTCGTCCGCGAACCGGCGCCGGAACCCGGCGAAGCGCCCTTCGTCGATCGCGTCGCGCATATCGCGCATCAGGTTCAGGTAGTAGTGCAGGTTGTGGATGCTCGCCAGCATCGGGGCCAGCATCTCGCCGCAGCGGTCGAGGTGGTGCAGGTAGGCGCGGCTGAATCCGCCGCCCCCGCCCTCGCCTTGGCATCCGCGGCAGGTGTAGCAGGCGCAGGTTTCGTCCAGCGGCCGCTCGTCGCTCTTGTAGCGCGCATTGCGGATCTTCAGGTCGCCGAAGCGCGTGAACAGATGGCCGTTGCGCGCATTGCGCGTCGGCATCACGCAGTCGAACATGTCGACGCCCTGCGCCACGCCCTCGACCAGATCTTCCGGCGTGCCCACGCCCATCAGGTAGCGCGGCTTGTCGGCGGGAAGCCGGTGCGGCGTGTGCGCGATGATGCGCAGCATCTCGTCCTTCGGTTCGCCGACACTGACGCCGCCGATCGCGTAGCCCGGCAGGTCGAGCCCGGCCAGCGCTGCGAGCGACTCCTCGCGCAGGCACTCGAACATGCCACCCTGCACGATGCCGAACAGCGCATTCGGGTTCGCGAGGCGCGCGAATTCATCCTTGCTACGGCGCGCCCAGCGCAGGCTCAGCTCCATCGACGCGCGCGCCTCGGCCTCGGTCGTCACGTGACCCGGCGTCTCGTAAGGCGTGCATTCGTCGAACTGCATCACGATGTCGCTGCCCAGCACGGTCTGGATCTGCATGCTGGCTTCCGGCGTCAGGAAGAGCTTGTCGCCGTTGACGGGCGACGCGAACTTCACGCCCTCCTCCGAAATCTTGCGCATCTCGCCGAGCGACCAGACCTGAAAGCCCCCGCTGTCGGTGAGCATCGGGCGGCTCCAGCCCTCGAAGCGATGCAGCCCGCCGACGCGCTGCAACACGTCCAGCCCCGGCCGCAGCCAGAGGTGGAAGGTGTTGCCGAGGATGATCTGCGCGCCCATCTCCACCAGCGATCGCGGCGTGACGCCCTTGACGGTGCCGTAGGTACCGACGGGCATGAACGCAGGCGTCTCGACGGCGCCGTGGTTCAGCGTGAGCCGGCCACGGCGCGCTAGACCCTCGGTGGCGAGGAGTTCGAAGCTGAGCATCGGGCGATTGTCGCAGTCGCCCGCGGCACAGCAGGCGCCGGCGCCCGGGTAGTGAAGTAGCATCGGGTGGCTGAGGAGACGTCGATGCTTCGCCTGCTTTGCTCGCATGGTTTACTTGGCCTCGCCGCGCTCTTCTGCGCCGCGGGCAGTGCCTCTGCAGCAGGCCCCGAGCGAGCGCTGCCCGGTTCGATGCAGCGCGTCGGCCACGTGGTGGTGATCTATGCCGAGAACCACAGCTTCGACAACCTGTACGGTCTGTTCCCGGGCGCCGACGGCGTAGCGGGCGCGACGCCCGAGCATGCAACGCAGATCGACCACGACGGAACGCCGCTGAAGGAGCTGGTCGTGTTCGGCGCCGACGGCAAGCCCGATTCGAACTTCCCGCGCCTGCCGAACCGGCCGTTCCGGATCGACACGCCGCCGGTCGGGCGCGGTGCCGACCAACTCGTGCCGAGCCCGACCCACGCGTTCTACCAGAACCAGGAGCAGATCAATGGCGGTCGAAACAACCTGTTCGCCGCGATGTCTCAGGTCGGCGGCTGGACGATGGGGTACTACGACGGCTCGCGATTCAAACTTTGGCAGTGGGCGAAGGAATACACGCTGGCCGACCGCTTCTTCATGGGCGCGTTCGGCGGCTCGTACCTGAACCACTTCTACCTGATCTGCGCCTGCGCGCCGCTGTTTTCCGACGCGCCCGAGGCGATGCGCGCCAGGCTCGACGCCGACGGCAGGCTGAGCAAGAAGCCGGACTCACCGTCGGCGAACGCGGGCGCGGTTCAGCTCGTCAACAGCGGCCAGGTCGCGCCTGACGGGCTGTCGGTCAACACGACCCAGCCGCCGTGGCAGCCGAGCCGCGTGCCGCCCGCAGAAGGCGGGCCGCGCGACGGTGCCGACGCGAAGGGCACGGCCAGCCTGGGCCTGCCGCTGCCGCCGCAGCACATGCGCACGATCGCCGACACGCTGGGCGCCAAGGGCGTTTCGTGGGCCTGGTACGCCGGCGGCTGGAACGACGCGCTCGCCGACGGAATGCAGCCGGCGCCGGCACCGCGCAAGGTGATCGACTCGCGCGCCGAAGGCAGCGCCATGTTCCAGACGCACCACCAGCCGTTCAACTACATCGCGCGCTTCGCGCCCGGAACGAAGGACCGGGCCGAGCATCTGCGCGACGGCGAAGACTTCCTGCGCGACATCGCCACCGGCGCGCTGCCCGCGGTAAGCTTCTACAAGCCCGCCGGCCGCTACACGCAGCACCCGTCGTACACCGACGTCAATAGCGGCGACGAGCACATGGCCGACGTGCTCGCCAGGCTGCGCGCCAGCCCGCAGTGGAAGGACATGCTGATCGTGCTGACCTACGACGAAAACGGTGGCTACTGGGACCACGTGCCGCCCCCGAGCGGCCCGGGCTGGAGCGACCGGCTCGGCCCCGGCACGCGCATCCCGGCGCTGATCATCGGCCCGACCGTCAAGCGCGGTCACGTCGACCACACCGTCTACGACAGCGCGTCCATCCTCAAATTCATCACCCGCCGATTCGACCTCGAGCCACTGCCGGGCGTGCGCGAGAAGACCGGCGACCTCACGGCCGCGCTGCAGTAGCGCAGCCTTCTCGCGCGAGCAGCATCGCGTCGCCGTAACTGAAGAAGCGGTAGCGCTGCTCGATGGCGTAGCGGTACAGCGGCCTTACGCGGGCGTGACCGGCGAAGGCGCTGGCGAGGATCAGCAGCGTGCTGCGCGGCAAGTGGAAGTTCGTCACCAGCAGATCGACGACCCGAAAGGCGAACCCCGGCGTGATGAAGATGTCGGTCTCGCGGCTTCCGGCCTGCAGCGCGCCGCCGAGCGCCGCTGATTCGAGCGCGCGCAGCGTCGTTGTGCCGACGGCAACGACGCGACCCCCGGCGGCGCGGGTGCGCGCTGTCGCATCGACCGTCGCCGGTGGTACGTCGAACCACTCACTGTGCATGCGGTGTTCGGCCAGGTTCTCGCTGCGCACGGGCCGGAAGGTGCCGGCGCCGACGTGCAGCGTGACGCTCGCCGTCGCGACGCCGCGCTCGCGCAGCGCGGCGAGCAACGCGGCGTCGAAGTGCAGCGATGCGGTCGGCGCCGCCACCGCGCCGGGCCTGAGTGCGAACACGCTCTGGTAGCGCGCCGCGTCGTCCGCTTCGTCGGCGTGCGTGATGTAGGGCGGCAGCGGCACGTGGCCGTGGGCTTCGAGCAGGGCGAGCGGGTCGGCCGGGAAGCGCAACCGGTAAAGTTCGTCGCTCGGCCCAACGCGGCCAAGCACCTCGGCGTCGAACGCATCCGCCAGGCGCAGCCTGCTTCCCGGCCGCGGTGACTTGCTCGCGCGCACGTGGGCCAAGACTTCGAGTGGCGACACGACGCGCTCGACCAGCAGTTCCACCGCGCCGCCGCTCGCCTTGCGCCCGAACAGCCGCGCCTTGATGACCCGGGTGTCGTTGAACACGAGCAGGTCGCCACGCTTCAGCAGCGACGGCAGGTCGCGAAAGACGCGGTCCGCCGCGGGCGCACCGGTCGCGTCGAGCAGGCGCGACGCGCTACGCTCGAGTGCCGGGTGCTGTGCGATCAGCTCGGGCGGGAGCTCGAAATCGAAGTCGGCGAGGGTGAAGCTGCGCATCGGCATGCGGGCTGTAACGGCTTGAAGAGCGGGAGTGCGGCGAGAATTGTTCCATGACCGCCGGCGCGAGCAGAACGCCGAGCGCGCCGCAGCGCGCGATGCACAAGCTCGGCCTGGTGCGCGACATCGACCTCGCGCTGCACCTGCCGCTGCGCTACGAGGACGAGACGCGCATCGTCGCGATCGCCGGGCTGCGGGACGGCGAGACGGCGCAGGTCGAGGGCACGGTCCGCGACGCGAGGGTCGAATCGCGGGCGCGGCGCCAGCTCGTCGTGCACATCGCGGACGACAGCGACGAGCTCGTGCTGCGCTTCCTGCACTTCTACCCCGCGCAGCAGAAGGCGCTCGCGCCGGGCCAGCGTGTGCGAGTGCGCGGCGAGGTTCGCGGCGGCTTTCTTGGGCGCGAGATGGTCCACCCAGCGTTCAAGGTCGTCGCCGAAGGCGCGCCGCTGCCAACGCAGCTCACGCCGGTCTATCCGACCAGCGCCCAACTTCCGCAGGCCTACCTGCGCAAGGCCGTCGCCGCCGCGCTGGCGCGCGCGCCGCTGAGTGAGCTTCTTCCGCCCGACGCGTTGCCGCCCGGCTTGCCGACGCTGAGAGATGCGTTGCTGACGCTGCACCAGCCGCCGCCCGCGCTGGCGATGTCCACGCTCGAAGACCGCACCCACCCGGCCTGGCAGCGCCTGAAGTACGAGGAGCTGCTCGCGCAGCAGCTCGCGCAGGCCGAAGCGATGCGTGAACGCGCGCTGCTGCGTGCGCCGCCGCTCACCGCCGCGACTGGCGCCGGCCTGCACGGCCGCCTGCTCGCCGCGCTGCCGTTCGCGCTGACCGCGGCGCAGAGGCGCGTCGGCAAGGAGATCGATGCCGACCTGACCCGCACGCATCCAATGCACCGCCTGCTGCAGGGCGACGTCGGCTCGGGCAAGACCGTGGTCGCCGCGCTCGCTGCGTGCCGCGCGATCGACGCCGGCTGGCAGTGCGCGCTGATGGCGCCGACCGAAATCCTCGCCGAGCAGCATTTCGCCAAGCTCGTGCACTGGCTCGAGCCCCTGGGCGTGACCGTCGCCTGGCTCACCGGGAGCCGCAGAGGCAAGGGCCGCACGAGGATGCTCGCGCAGGTGGCTTCGGGCGAGGCCGGGCTGGTTGTCGGCACGCACTCGGTAATCCAGCGCGACGTGGTGTTCGCGCGCCTCGCCCTCGCGGTCGTCGACGAGCAGCACCGCTTCGGCGTCGAGCAGCGCCTCGCGTTGCGCGCGAAGCTCGAAGCGCAGGCGCTCGAACCCCACCTCCTCATGATGTCGGCGACTCCGATCCCGCGCACCCTGGCGATGACGTATTTCGCCGACCTCGACGTGAGCACGATCGACGAGCTGCCGCCAGGGCGCACCGCGATCGTGACTAAATTGTTCGCCGACAGCCGGCGCAACGAAGTGATTGCGCGAATCCGCGACGAGGTGTCGCGCGGCCGGCAGGTGTATTGGGTGTGCCCATTGATTGGAGAGTCCGAGACCTTGGACTTGCAGAACGTCATCGAGGCGCACGAGCAGTTGAGCGCGGCGCTTCCCGGCCGCATGGTCTGTCTGCTGCACGGCCGCATGCCCGCCGCCGAAAAGGCCGCTGCGATGGCGCTCTTTGCAGGCGGGCAGATGAGCGTTCTCGTCGCGACGACTGTGATCGAAGTCGGTGTCGACGTTCCCAACGCGTCGCTGATGGTCATCGAACACGCCGAGCGCTTCGGCCTGTCGCAGTTGCACCAGTTGCGTGGCCGTGTCGGCCGCGGTGCGGTGGCGAGCGCCTGCGTGCTGCTCTATAGCTCGCCTCTCGGCGAGACCGCTCGCTCGCGGCTGAAGGCGATGCTGGAGACGAACGACGGATTCGAGATCGCCCGCCGCGACCTCGAGATCCGTGGCCCGGGCGAGTTCATGGGTTCGCGCCAGTCGGGCGCTGCGCTGCTGCGCTTTGCCGACCTGAACAAAGACAGCGCGTTGCTGCAGCGAGCGCGCCGTACCGCCGCGGGCCTGATCGCCCAGCGGCCGGCCGTCGCGCGGGCGCAGATCGAACGCTGGCTGGGCACCCGAGCCGACTTCCTGAAAGCATAGGAAAGGAAGCCTGCTCCCGAACGTACCTGGCGGTTGCCCTTCGACGCGGAGAGGCCATGCGACGCTCGACATTCGGCACCGGAACGCCGGCACCGTCGGACCCGCTGCTCGCGACCGAAGAATCGCCATAGAGGCAATTCGGACGCCATCGTCGATCCACCTCGAGTTGCTGGCTCCGACGGTTCGATCATCACGTTGCACAGGGCGCGTCGCGCCGGAAATGCGCAATCCGCGAAAACGCAGCAGGACTCAGGCCGTCCGGTCGATCCGCGAAGTACCGGTTCATTTGCTGCTCGTGAGACAAGTCTTCGACGAGCGTGAAGCCAAGCTCAGCAACCCGCTTCGTGATGGTCACCGGATCGAAACTCGACGCAAACGGTTCGCCACGCTCGGCCACAAAGCGCTTCAGTGTCTCGAGCTCGTCGCGGTCTGCGACGGCAAGCATGTCACCGCGCACGCCGTAGTCGAAGACGATCTCACTGCCCTTCGCAGCGTATTGGCCGACCGCGCTCAAGGTCGCATAGACCGCTTCGGCTGACAGATAGTGCCTAGTGCCGAGCCACGAGACGAACGCCGGTTCGGTCGGCGCGAACGACGACCTGCGCAACGCATCAGCCACCGTTTCCCGCTCGAAATCCACAGGCACGAGCACCAGGTTCTCCGCAACACCCCCAGTCAATTCAACGACCCGACGGCGCTTGGAGCCCTGGCTGGCGGGATGATCGAGCTCGAACACCGTTAGACACGGTGCAAGTTCCGGATGGCGCAGCGCAAACGAATCCAGCCCGGCGCCGATGATCAGGTATTGGCCGATGCCGGACGCGATCGCTTTGGCCAGCATATCTTCGCAGTAGCGAGCTCGCCCGAGTATCTTGTCCATGGACCGGGCACAAGACGGTCAAGAGTCTGTTGACCACAAGCTTGTCGAGGAGTCTCGACTTGGCAATGACCCGCCAGAACGGACTTGTCAACGCGATCGCGTATTCATCGCGCAAGACGACCGGGCTGTCGTAGATCAGGTGCGCCGCTCTTACGGCTGCGGCAACCGTTGCAGTCTTGCTCGCCTGGGTCGGCCTCATCTCTCGTTCCCCTGATCGACCGGTGCGTCCGCCCGGCCCACGGTTTCCTGATACACCTGCAGCGCCCGCGCGCCACCGCTGGCCTGCGCGTGGCGGAGCTGAATCGCCCATACCAGCGCGATCAGGGTCAATCCATGCTGTGTGACCCGTCGAAGCCGCATCGTCATTCCTCCAATGCCGATGCGCGGCCAACCGCTGGCCACGACCGGAGCGCGCGACTCCGCGCGGACACGCATCGTTTGCACCTCGAGCGGCGCCAGTCAACCGGCGATCGCGACCACCGCCAAGCGGCGCGGGCACTTCATGCGAGTCGCTACGGACAGCTCCAAATTGCGCCACGTCGATGCGGGCGAAGACATTGGCAACACTCTGGTCCGCTGCGCGCGGCTTCTTGCCCGTCTTGAGCGTCTGCCAAGATCAACGGTAGCGCGAAGAGAGGCGGTGGCCACGCCGCTGAGCCCTGGCTCGAGGGCCAGACCAGGTAGCCAAGGGCGAGCCCTTGTGAAGGACCGGAACGGCCGGATCGCAATCAGCGAGCCTCGGCCGGCCTGGAGCTGGGATCGTTGCAGGACGCTGACGGCACAATCCGCGCATGACGCTGACCGAACTGCGCTATGTCGTCGCTCTGGCGCGCGAGCGGCACTTCGGCCGCGCGGCGGAGGCCTGCTTCGTTTCGCAGCCGACGCTCAGCGTGGCGATCAAGAAGCTCGAGGAAGAGCTGGGCGCGCAGCTGTTCGAGCGCGGCAGCACGGACGTTGGCGTGACGCCGATCGGCGAGGAGATCGTGCGCCAGGCGCAGGCGGTGATCGAACTCGCGGCCGGGATCAAGGAGACCGCCAAGCGCAGCAAGGACCCGCTGGCCGGTCCGCTGCGGCTCGGCCTGATCTACACCATCGGCCCCTACCTTCTGCCCGCGCTGGTGCGCCAGGCGATCAAACGCGTGCCGCAGATGCCGCTGATACTGCAGGAGAACTTCACCGCGCGGCTGCTCGAGATGCTGCGCAACGGCGAGCTCGACTGCGCGATCCTTGCCGAGCCGTTTCCCGACAGCGGATTGGCGGTGGCGCAGCTCTACGACGAGCCGTTCATGATCGCCCTGCCGCGCTCGCACGCTCTGGCCGCGCGCCAAAGCATTTCCTCGGAGGAGCTCAAGCGCGAGAACCTGCTGCTGCTCGGCACCGGGCACTGCTTTCGCGATCACGTGCTCGAGGTCTGCCCCGAGTACGCGCGCTTCTCGAGCAACGCCGACGGCATCCGCAAGAGCTTCGAGGGCTCGTCGCTCGAGACGATCAAGCACATGGTCGCGTCGGGCATGGGCGTCACGGTTGTGCCGCAGCTCTCGGTGCCGCACGAGAAGCAGCCGCACGTCGCGTACGTGCCGTTCATTGCCCCGGCGCCGACGCGCCGCGTCGTGCTGGCGTGGCGGCGCAGCTTCCCGCGCTACGAGGCGATCGCGGCACTGCGCAACGCGGTGTATGCGTGCAAGCTCGAAGGCGTGACGCGGCTGTCGTGAAAGCGGCGGTGGCTCAGGCCGAGGCGTTTGCCAACGCCTCGTCGAGTACCTCGACCCAATGCCGAACCGGTGTCTTGGTGCCGGTCTGCAGGTGCTGGATGCAGCCGATGTTGGCCGAGACGATGACGTCAGCCTGCAGCGGTTCCAGGTTGGCGAGCTTGCGGTCGCGCAGCTCGTGCGCGAGTTCGGGTTGCAGTACCGAATACGTTCCCGACGAGCCGCAGCAGAAATGGACTTCGGCGCCCGCCAGGCGGACCTCGAAGCCGAGTTCCGCCAGATGCGCTTCGATGCCGCCGCGCAACCGCTGCCCGTGCTGCAGCGTGCAGGGGGGATGAAACGCCAGCCGCTTCCTTGGCTTTGCGGCGATGTCCGAGGCACCGCCTCCCCGTTCCGCCGCCGCGCGCGGGAGTGCCAGCCGAGGCGCAAGCGCCTTGACCAGATCGGGCAGCAACTCGCTCAAGTCGCGCGTCAGCTCGCTGACGCGCCGCGCCTTGTCGGCGTAGGCGGGGTCGTGCGCCAGCGCGTGGCCGTACTCCTTCACCGTCAGACCGCAGCCCGACACGTTCATCACGATCGCCTCGACCTCGCGCGCCGCTACCTGTGGCCACCAGGCGTCGATGTTGCGCCGCATGTCGGCCAGGCCGCCTTCGTGGTCGTTCAAGTGGGCACGGATCGCGCCGCAGCAACCCGCGCCGTCGGCGACCAGCGTCTGGATGCCCGCCGCGTCGAGCACGCGCGCCGTGGCGCTGTTGATGTTTGGCATCATTGCCGGCTGCACGCAGCCGAGCAGCAGCAGCACCTTGCGCGGGTGGATGCGCGTGGGCCACAAATGCGCCCGCGCGCCGGCCCGGGCCGGAACCTTGTCCTTCAGCGCCGACGGCAACAGCGGGCGCACCAACTGGCCGAGCTTCATCGCCGTGCCGAACATCGGCGACGTCAAACCGACCTTCAGCGCCATGCGCATCAGCTTCTCTACGGCAGGCCGCTCGACGCGCTGCTCGACGATGCGCCGCCCGATGTCGACCAGGTTGCCGTACTGCACGCCCGACGGGCAGGTGGTTTCACAACTGCGGCAGCTCAGGCAGCGGTCGAGGTGGAGCTGCGTGCTGCGCGTGACCGGCGCGCCTTCGAGCAGCTGCTTCATCAGGTAGATTCGCCCGCGCGGCGAATCGAGTTCGTCGCCGAGCAACTGGTATGTCGGGCAGGTCGCGGTGCAAAAGCCGCAGTGGACGCACTTGCGCAGGATCGCCTCGGCCGCGTCGCCATCGCGCGTGCCTTTGAATTCGGGGGCCAGGCTGGTCTGCATCAGGCGAGCGAGTAAGAGAGGATCCAGTAGTGCGTGAAGGCCGTCCACTTCGGGTCGCGGGCGCGCGGGCCGAGCATCGCGAAGGCCTGCTGCGGCGTCGGGAAGTTCTTCAGCACCTCGTGCATGCTGCCGTCGTCGAGAGTGCGCATCTGGTAGGTGTTGCCATCGGCATCAGTGCGTGAGATCGGCGTGCTGCTCGTCTGGACATAGCTGTTGTCCAGCATCACGACCCGGGCGCCGGCATCCAACCGGGCGTGCAGGTTCTCTAGCCACGAAGGCAGCCGCGCGAGCGTCACGTGCGACCACCAGCAACCGGCAAACGCGGCGTCGAAGGTTTCGTCGCCGAGCTCGGCCAGGGTGTAGGCATCGACGGCGCGGAACTCGACCTTGCCTTCCGGCATCGTCTTGGCGCGCGCGACGGCCATCGTCTCGGGGTTCAGGTCGGTAGCGAGCCAGCGTCTTGCGAGCCGCGCGCCGTGCAGCGTCCACCAGCCGGTGCCGCAGGCGATCTCGAGCACGCGCCGACCCTCGAAGTGCGTACTCAGCCAGACTTCGATCGCACGCAGGTCGGACTGGCGCTCGGGCTTGCAGTAGACGCGCTCGTAGTAGGCGGCACGGCGTGCGTAGTACGACGCCATGCTCTCTTCGATGGCCATCTGCGAGTCGACTTCGCCGCGGCCGTGAATGTCTTGCGGCGCCATCATCAATCCACTCAGCCCGCGCCAGGCGCGTCACGGTTCAGGCGCCCGCCGGCATACACGCCATCCGGATCGAAAGCCTGGACCAGCCGGCGCTGGATGAGCGCAAGCGCCGGAGCGGGCGACGTGAAGACGCCATCGGCCTTGTCTCCGCGGAACACCGTCGCATGGCCGCCGGCGCGCGCCGCGGCGTCGCGCACCGTCGCCACCGGCGCGGCGCTGACGAGCCAGCGCTGCGCGCCGCCCCATTCCAGCAGTGACTCACCCGGCAACGCCAGCGGCGGCGTGGTCTGCGGCAGCGACAGGCGCCACAGCCGCGACGCCGGGTTGTCCTGGCTCTCGCGCAGCGCGCCTGCGAAGAACTCGTCGGTCTGCTCGCGTAACCCGACCCAGAACGCGCTCGCCGGGTCCGCTCCAATGCGCTCGCCGCCCAGCCTGGCCACTGCCGCATCCACGGCCGCCATCGCTCCCTGCAGGCGCACGACTAGCGTGTCGTTCCACCACGCGCTGGCGTTCACCGGCAACGGCTGGCCGGCCCAGACGCTCATCCTCTCGATGGCTGCCGCCTGCCCCGTCTCGAAGCGCAGCGTGGCCGTCGCCCTCGCCCGCGGCAGCACTTTCAGCGAGACTTCGCAGACGACGCCGAGCGCGCCCATCGACCCGGCGAGAATTCGCGAGACGTCATAGCCGGCGACGTTCTTGATCACCTGCCCGCCGAAGCTCAAGACTTCGGCGCGCCCGCTCAGCAGCGTCGCGCCGAGCACGTAGTCGCGCACGCCTCCGACCGCCGCCCGCGGCGGCCCGGCGAGACCGGCCGCAACCATTCCGCCCACCGTCGCCGCGCGCCCGAAATGCGGCGGCTCGAACGGCAGGCACTGCCCACGCTCGGCCAGCATCGCTTCCAGTTCGGCCAGCGGCGTGCCGCAGCGCGCGGTCACGACGAGTTCGGTCGGTTCGTAGCTTGAAACGCCGCGCAGCCCCGTGACATCCAGCGTCTCGCCCTGCGCAGCCTCGCCGTAGAAGTCCTTGCTGCCGCCGCCGCGAATCGCCAGGCGCGTTCGGTCGACGCGCGCGGCACGCACCCGGTCGACGAGAGCTTGCAGTGCCGGTTCGTCGGTGCTCATGGATGGCCGCCGCTCAGAAGCGGGGCAGCTCGGGGAAAGGCAGCAAGCCCTTGCGGACCTGCATCTTCCCGCCCTCGACGCAGCGCTGCAGCGTCGGGATCACCTTACCCGGATTGAGCAGCTCGCTCGGGTCGAAGGCGCGCTTGACAGCCGCGAACTGCTCGAGTTCCTCGGGCGAGAACTGGACGCACATCGAGCCGAGCTTCTCGATCCCGACGCCATGCTCGCCGGTGACAGTACCGCCCATTCGCACGCTGGTCTCGAGGATATCGGCGCCGAACGCCTCGCACCGGCGCAGCTGGTCGGCCTCGTTGGCGTCGAACAGGATCAGCGGATGCAGGTTGCCGTCGCCGGCGTGGAAGACGTTGGCGCAGCGCAGGCCGTACTTTGTTTCCATCTGCGCGATCGCAAGCAGCATGTCGGCCAGACGCTTGCGCGGAATGGTCGAGTCCATGCACATGTAGTCGGGGCTGAGGCGCCCGCTGGCAGGGAACGCGTTCTTGCGCCCGCTCCAGAACTTCAGGCGCTGCGCCTCGTCGCGGCTGACCTCGACGTGCGTCGCGCCGGCGCCGGTCAGCACGTCCAGCATGCGGGCAGTCTCTTCGGCGACCTCCTCCGGCGTGCCGTCGCTCTCGCAGAGCAGGATCGCCACCGCACCGAGGTCGTAGCCGGCGTGCACGAAATCTTCGACCGCCGCCGTCATCGGCTTGTCCATCATCTCGAGGCCGGCCGGAATGATGCCGGCGGCGATGATGCTCGCCACCGCCTCGCCGGCCTTTCGGATGTCGTCGAAACTGGCGACGATGCAGCGCGCGAGTTGCGGCTTGGGCACCAGCTTGACCGTCACTTCGGTCACGACGGCGAGCATACCTTCGCTGCCGATCACGAGCGGCAGCAGATCCAGCCCCGCCGCGTCGAGCGCGTCGCCACCGAACACCACCTCCTCGCCCTCGGCGGTGTAGCCCTTCACGCTCAGCACGTTGTGCAGCGTCAGGCCGTACTTCAGGCAGTGCACACCGCCCGCGTTCTCGGCCACGTTGCCGCCGATGGTGCAGGCGATCTGGCTGCTGGGGTCGGGCGCGTAGTACAGGCCGTGCGGCGCAGCAGCCTCGCTGATCGCGAGGTTGCGCACGCCGCACTGGACGCGCGCGGTGCGCGCCGCGGCGTCGAGTTTGAGGATGCGGTTGAACTTCGCGAGGCTGAGCGTCACGCCCAGCCGGTGCGGCAGCGCTCCGCCCGAGAGTCCGGTGCCTGCGCCGCGCGCCACCACTGGCACATTCAGTCGGTGGCAGGTGTGCAGCACCGATGCCACCTCGGCATCGGTCTCGGGCAGCGCGACGACGAGCGGATGCGCGCGGTAGGCGGTGAGGCCGTCGCACTCATACGGCGCCACGTCCTCGGCCTGCCACAGCAGGCATCGCGCCGGCAGCAGCGCCGAAAGCGCCGCGACGACCTCATGCTGACGTGCAGCGCGCGCGGCACGTTCGTCGACCTTGTCGACGGGAGGGGGCGCGTTCATGGCAGACACTGTAGCGCCTGCAGGGTCGATCGCTCGGCGCGCCGGTTCACTGCGCGTTGGACTTCAGGCACGCCGGTGCGTCACCCCACAACCGGTTCAAGGCCCCAGGTCGAGCAGCGCCGACAGCGCCAAGCGCACGTTGAGCTTGGCCTGAGTAAGCGCCTCAGTGATCGCCATGCCGGGCTCCGACGTGCGGAGCACCTTGGGCTTCAGGTAAGGCATGCCGCTGTCGCGAACGACGGCCGCGACCAACGGCTGATCGGCCCGCTCTCCGCGACGCAGCACGATCGCGACCTCCTTGTTGGCCAACCGCACCAGCGAGCCGGGCGGATAGATGCCCAGCGCCTTGATCACCGCCGCACCGTAGGGGTCGGGCATGTCGTTCTCGTCCTTGTAGATCGAGCGCGCGGCCGCGGCAGCACCGAGCGTCTCCTGGTAGCCGCGAGCGCTCAGCGACGCGGTCAGCCGGTCCACTCGCTGAATCAGGCGCGCCATCTGCTCGGCCGCCGCTCCTCCGTCCGACGCCCCGGCGCCGACGCTGTGATGCCTGCCGACAGCGCCGAGCCAATCCTCGTCGGAGACCTTGAGCTCGCGCAGGATCTGCACACCGTGTTCGGCGTGGGCGTCGATCACGCCCCGCTGGTCCGGCGACAGCGCAGACGCCTGTCGCGCAAGCTGGTCCTGCAGCGTGGCCATGCCGATGTTCATCGTCAGCGCGGCACGGCGCAGCAGGGCCAGCCGTGCCGCGTCCCACTCGCCCAGCACCCCGGCGGCAAGGTGGCAGCCAATCGCCACGTGCATTGAGTGTGCTGCGCAGTAGCGTTCGGGTGAGCTGCCAGCCAGGAACAGCGCCGTCAGCAGCGTGCGGTCGCCGTCGTTGGCGATCAGCGGCAGGAGCTGCGCGTCGAGTTCGTCGATCGTCTCGATGAAGGTTTCGGGCTGCGGATCACGCAGCAGTGAAGTGCAGCGCGTGACGAGGCGATTCCATTGATCGGCCAGCGCGGCGCCCGATGGCCGGCGGTAGACGGCTGCTTTCGCCGGTTCGGTCGCCGGCGCGCCTGTCTTCGGCGCTTCGGGTTCGCGGCTCATCACGGCTCAGATCGGTCGGTTCTCAGCGCGGCGGCGTGGCGCGGCAACACGCGCGACCGAGGCTCAGCCACGATCGCGCGCCACCGCGCGGCGCGCCTTGGCTGCGCGTGGTGCTGCGGCTTTGCGCGGCGCCCCCGCCGGTTCGGACTTTGCGCTGGCTGCGGGCGCAGGCGTTGCGTCCGCAAGGCCCCCGGCCGCACCGGCGGCGCCGTCCTTGATCGCCGCGGCGGCCAGCTCGGTGAACTGCTTTGTCAGCGCGCCCCACCACTGCAGCGGATCGACGCCGGGCGGCAATAGTGGGCGCGCGGCTCCGGCTGCAACGTGCTCGCCCGCGCCCGGCGCTGGCCCGGCGGCGCGAGCCTTGCCTTTCGCCGCATCCGCATGGGACGCCTCCGCGCCCGGCGGGGGAGTCGGGATCAGCAGCGAGTCGCGCAGGTCGCTCATCTGCACGTTCATCGTCTTCAATGTCGACAGCGTCATGCGCTGCACCTGGAGCGCCTGGATCGTCGCGCCGAGCATGCGTGCATTCTGCTCGAGCCAGAACTGCACGGTCCGCAGCTCCTCGATGCGCTTGCCGATCTCCTCCGGGTTCAGCGTTGGCGCAACCCACTGGCCTATGCCTGGCATCGCCGAGCCTGCGCTCTTCGCCAGCCCCTCGAGAAAGTCGAAGCCGGGAACGAGTTTGGCGAAACTGGACGGGTCGACCATGGTCTTTCCTCGGGTGGCGGATGCAATCATTGTGCCCCCGCTCGACTCCGCCGGGTGCGACCTGCCGTGCCGCCGCCACGCAACTGGATCTGCAATGCTGGCAAACGCCGAGTTCGCTCAGCTCGTGTCCGTCGCCAAGTCTGCTCTGCCGCGCTTCGCGCGACCCGCAGCGCATACCGCGATGCGGCATTGCCACTTGCCGCTTCCGCCGCCCGCCAGACCACTTGTGTGGGGCTTCTTGGAACCCTGCAATGCAGCGAAACGAGCGGTTCGACTTCAGTCCGCGGATTCAGACTATCGGCCAAGAGTGGTACTCCAGCCTGACCCTGGCGCTGCCGCTCGCGATCATTCGACCTGGACTGCGATGACGACCCGACGGTTCTGGGCCCGACCGGCCGGCGTCGCGTTGTCGGCCACAGGGTTGTCGGCACCGAACCCGTGTCGCTCGATGGCGTCGTTGCGCCACCCGATCTTTGCGAGACATTGGGCTACCGACTCGGCGCGCCGCTGCGACAGCGCTGCGTTGTACTTGGCAGTGCCGACGTTGTCCGTATGGCCTTCGACTCGGATGCGTTCGATGCCGAGCGCGCTCAGCTGTCGTGCGATGTCTGCGACCGCCACGCGCCCTTCGCCGGACAGCGAATCGACGTCCGAATCAAACAGCAACTTGACGCCCAGACTGAGTTCCCATCCGTCATTTGCGGGCGCAAAGCCCAGGTTCCTGAGTGCGGTGATCTTGGCCTCCTGGGGATTCGGGGCGGGGACGGACGGTGATGTCGAGGGCGGCGCCACCGAGCAACCCAGGACGAGCACACAACTGAGTGCCGCAATCCAGGCATGCCAGCGAGGGGCAATGGTCCATGTCGACATACGCTTCTCCCATCCTCAGGCCAGGCCTGTGATCGTTTGACCATCGAGCACAGGGTCGAACATCCAATAGGTGCCGGGCTGCTGCGTCTTGGCGCGATACATCGCGGCATCAGCGGCGAGCAGCAACGCCTCCACGGTGGCACCATGCCCTGGAAAGACGGCAACGCCGATGCTCGCGCTCGATTCGATCGAGCCGAACTTCGCACTCGTCACCGACACGCGCAGCGCCGCCGCGATCTCAGCGGCAATGCGCGTAGCGTCGTCGGTACCGCGGATCGGCGCCAACAACACGGCGAACTCGTCGCCGCCCAGCCGCGCCACGACATCGCTCTCGCGCAGCAACGCGCGGATGCGCCGCGCAGTCTCGATCAAGACGTCGTCGCCGGCCGCATGGCCGAGGCGGTCGTTGACAGACTTGAAGTTGTCGCTGTCGACAAAGAGAATGGCGACCTTGGACGCGCGACCGCGACTGGCGAACAGGGCGCGCGACGCGTGCTGCAGGAAGCTGGCGCGATTGGGCAGGCCGGTCAAGGAATCATGAAATGCCAAGAACGACAGTGACTCATTGGCCGTCATGAGACTGTCGTGCTTGGCGACCAGTTCGGCCTCGCGCGCCTGGATCTCGGCCAGCAAGGCGTTGAAGTCCTCGCCCAGGGTGTGGATCTCCTGCACGACCGCGGGCGGAGCCCGCAGCCCCAGTGCGCGCTCGGTACGCGCCGTGCGTGTCAACGAGGCCAGGCTATTAAGCGGACTGACTATATCGCTTTCAATGCGAAGCGATAGCCGCGACACCCACCACGCGATGACGGCCATGCAGACGGCAACGGCGGCCACGACCTTGAGCAAGAACATCAGGTAGACGCCGCCATTGCCCTGTACCGTGACTTGGCCGCATTCGGCGCCTTGGTTCGTGATCGGGGCGGTAGCCTGCAGCGGGAAGAACAGTGTCCCGACACGAGCGAACGTTGCATCGACGGGAGCGGCGCGATCGCGAACGTAGCTCGCGAGGGGTGCCCCGCCGCGGCGCACGATACTCGCCGACAACAGCCCTTCCTGGCGCGCAATCAAAGTCACGATCTCGGTTGCCGCTGCTGAGTCGTTGAAGACCGTGGCCGCCTCGGCCGAGTACGCGATCGAGCGCGCGACCAGGGTCAGGTTCTGCTCGACGTAGGTGCGCAGCGTCAAGAACGAAACCATCGTCAGCACCACCCCGGCCGCGATGACGGCCGCCAAGCCCAAGCGCACATGCGCGGCGCGCAGAGCTTCGAGCAAGGGTTGACGTGCTTGGCTCATTGTCCGCTCGCTGGGGCATTGCGCGCGATGCGAAGCACCCATGGATTGACGCGCAGTCCGCTGCGGGCAATGGCGTCGAGGTTGACGGTGAACCTCACGGCTGCAGTGCCCGGGTGCAGACAGAACATCCCGCCGTCAGAACAGAAATCCTGACCTTCGCCGATCACGAGCACCGGTCGGCCCACCGTGCGCTGCAAGACCTCGCGCGTGGCATTGCTGGCGAGCGCGCCCACGTAGATGACCTCGCACTCCTTGCACGCATCGGTGACGCTGGTGGCTGCTCGCACCGGCACGCTCAGCTGGGCCGAACCGAGATTGGCGACTCCCAGCAGTTCGTCGACGCCGCGCCCTTGCCCCAGCGTGCAAAATCGAATCGACGTCGTCTCGGCGGGCCATCGGGTATAGCTGACGATGCCTGCGACCGCGGTAATCACCATCGCGCGGCCAGCTTCTGCCTCGGTCGGGGTCCTTCCCAACGCTGCGGGTTCGCTCGCCACTGCCGCGCCGGCCAATGCAAGCAACGTCGCCGCAGCGATGGCAAAGCGCACTCTTCCCCGTACGTGGACGGTCGGGGTGAGCGGGAAGCAGAGGGCTCGCAACTCGGGCATGACGTTCCGCTTGGCTTGCGACCGCCCCGCCAGCACCAATGTGAGGAACTGGCGCGCAATGACGGCGGTCGCTTGACCTCCACGTATCGTCACGATCGCCTCGTCGAGTGAGGCCCTGCGCAGTCAAATTCGGCGCGAACGTGTCGTAGTTCTCGGCCGTATGTCGCAAATGCGCGCTGGCCTTCCCGGAAATGCGCCGCACGTGTGCGGTCCAAATCGCTCCGGCCTAGCGCTGCCAGCGTTGAAGCGCTGAGGGTTGTGACGCGGGCTGCCGGGGCTTCGTTCCTTTCAGTGCTCACGCGGCTTGACGCAACGGCACAGCTTCGAGACCGCCAAAAGTCGTCGCGGATTGCTCCGTGTTGCGTTGGCGGAACGGGTGAGAGATAACCCGCGTGCTTACGTTGAACCGCCGCACGTCCCGTGACCAACTCCCGGGGCGACGGGGTCAGCTGCAAGAGGTGACTGAACCAACCGATATCACTCCAGCGGCTTCGTCGACAGCATTGAACGGCGGCTTGCAGTTCCAAGCAAACTCTCGGGGACACAGACTTGACCTCATTGGGTCCGCCAATGGAGGGCCGCCAGGCAGCCCGGTCGCCAAGTCTTGTCAGGGCGCCAGCGCGATCCGCTGCACGACGTAGCCGCGCCGGGCCATCAATGCCGGCAGCCCGAGCGGACCGACCATATGCAGTGCGCCGACCGCCGCGAGCACGGTGTGCCCGGCCCCGTGCAGCGCGTCGATGCTCTCGGCGAGAGATGGGTTGCGTTCGTCGAGCAGGCGCTTGAGCGCCGCGCGGTCGGCAGCGGTGTCGACGCATTCGCACCATTGCTCGTAGCGCGCGAGCTCCTCTTCGCGACCCTGCTCCCAGACCCGCGAGATGCGCACGAGCATCGGCCGCACCTGCCCGCGTTCGAGTTGCTCGAGCCCGTGCTCGAGCTCCTGCTGCGCCGTCCGTGGGTCACCCTTGAGCAGCTCGAGCTGAAGCTCGGGTGACTCGAGCGAGCGCACGGTCTTGCCGATCGTGCGCGCGTAGCCAGCGAGGAAGGAATCGATCGCGTAGGCTGGGTCCAGCCCGTCCCAGCGCGCGGCCAGGGTCTCGAGCGTGACGATTTGCAGCGCAGGCGCTAGTCTCGCCATGGCCTCCTGCGGCAGGCAGGCCGCCCGCACCTGAGCGCGAAGGCGCTCGGCCAAGGCGTCGGGCACACGCTCGGACGGGTCGGCCTGCATGCCTGCGCTCAGGCGGCGCTGAGTGTCTTCGTCGAGCATGTCGAGCTCGAGCGCCACGGTGTCGCTCGCTTCGAGAGCACGCACGAGCCGGGGGCCGGGGAACATCCACTGTGGCTTTGCGACGTGCACTGTGCCGTAGAGGTACGAGACGCGGCCGTCGCGGGCAATGCGCCAGAGGAAACCGCGGTCGCGCGCGTCGCGCTGACCAGCCGCCAACTGCTCGATCGACAGCGACCGCGCCTGCGGCGGGCAGGCGTCCGGTAGTGGCGGCTGCGCGCCGGCCGCCACCGGCAGCAGGCACAGCGCGAGGCGGACCAGCCCACCGCGGAGGCAGCCGAGGCCGAACACAGCAAATTCATGCTCATGCGCACCGTTCGTCGCTGGCCGAAGTCCCGATCGCTCTTCTGCCGACAGGTCCGACGCGGGCAATCGCGGCTGGCGCAATGGGGCGGTGTGCAACGTTGCCGTGCCGGCAAGAGCGCGCTTCACGGGCCTTGCCGGGGCAGCTGCAGCCGAAGCACGCCATCTCGCTGCGCCAGGTTCAGGCGCGACAGCACGTCCATTCCCAGCAGCGGCGAGGCCAGGCCCGGCAGCACGGCCACGCGCAAGCTCTGCGCTCTGACACCGCCTTCGAGCTCGATGTCGGCGCGCGCCAGCACGCCCTGGACCTCGCCGCCCGCGGTCGATGAGGTGATGCGTCCGTCGGCCGTCAACGCAGCGCGCTCGGCAAGCGCCTGCGGCAACGCGGTCGACGTGGCACCGGTGTCGACGAGAAACTCCGCCGCCACGCCATTGACGCGGCCCGGCCAGTGGTAGTGGCCGTCGCCGTCGCGGCGGATTTCGATCACGCCGTCTGCGCTGCTCGTGAACTGCGCGCGCCTGTGCTGTGCCTGCCACGCCTGCAGTGCGAGGAACACCATCAGCCCGAGCACGAGCCAGACGGTGGCGATCTTGAGCGTGGGCGAAAGATCCCTCATCGTCGGCCGCCTCGGTGGCGCGCAGGGGCTGCTGGCGCCGCCTTGCATGACGCCGGATCGAACGCAGTTCCGCGGCGCGCCCGGCCTGGGCCGATCTTCGCTTGCAGGCGTTCGAATCGGGGCGACCGTTCGCCACGCTCGTCGAGCCGCTGGCGCAACCGGGGCGCGACAGCAGTCGCATAACGGCTCGCGATCGGGTCGCGCGCGACGGCCATGAACTTGCCCTGGCGCAAGGGGTTGCTGGAACTGGCGGGGTTCATCTTCCGGGCTTGGGCGCCATGTCCGAGATCAGCGCTGGATGGGTTGAACGAGCGCGCTATTGTCGTCGGCGCGGTGGCCGCGTGGGCGGCGCAAGGCGGTGATGGCGCCCGGCGCGCTGACCTGGCGCCGTTTTGGCGGTCTGACGCTGGCCGTGCTCGCGCTTCACGTACTGCTTCTGCTCGGAATGCGCGATGCCGTCGATACGCTGGTCGGCGGCGCGCCGCAGCCGTTGCCGCTGCCCTTGCAGACGCGTATGCTGGTTCATGCAACGGCCGCGCCCGACGATGCAGCCATCGTCGTGGTGGCGTCAGAGTCCGTTCCTGCGCTACCCGTACAGCCGGGACCGAATCGCGCCCGTGTTGCGCCGGTGCCGGCGCAGCCCGCATCGCCGCTGCGCGACGGCTCGCCGGCCGAGCCACCGCAACCGGCCGTTGCTGGAGCCGGAAAGCGTGGGCGGCTTCGACGACGCCGGGATCGCGCCCACGCGCCACACCGATCGGCGCCGCGACCGCGCCATGCAGGAGGCCAATTTCCAGCGCGACGCGGGCAAGGTCACGTTCTCTGGGCCGTCTGTCGAATACACGCTGCCGCCGGGCGCGCAGGATCGCCTGAGCTGGATGATCCAGCTCGCCGCGGTCGCGGCTGCCGATCCGTCGCTGGTCGGGCCGGGTGGGCGCGTGAGCTTTCTCGTCGTCGGTGCGCGTGGCGACGCCGATTTGTGGACCTTCGACCACGTCGGTGAGGAGCCGCTCCGACTGCCCGAAGGCGACACGCCGACCCTGCATCTGCTGCGCGAGCCCGGGCGCGTCTTCGACACGCGGGCGGAGGTGTGGCTAGCGCCGGCGCAGAACTACCTGCCCGTGCGGGCGCGCCTGTCCAACGGCTCCGTAAGCGACGGGCTTGAGTTCGTGCTGCGCGAAGTCTCGCCTTCGCCATGACACGCGGCACCCTCGAATGCGACAACTTTCCCCGGGGGCGCAACCCGCTCGCCTGTCACCGGTGGCCTTGAAGATCGCTCGCCAGCCCTCAGGTTCGGCTTCAGGGGGTATCCGATGAACATGCTCTACAACTCCGACAGCTTCGCGGTGGTTCAGTTTCAGATTCCCGGCGATGCGGTCGTGCCTGAACATAGCAATTTGATGCGCGGCGGTTATGAAATCGTCGACAAGTTCGCGCGCAAGGAGATCTACATCGAAGGCGCGCTGGCCGAGAGCTTCAAGCTCGGCGTGCAGGCATTGATCGAGACTTCGCCGTCGGAAGACGAGCTCGACGAGTACATCGGCCGCTTCAGTGCGCTGATGCAACAGCCGCTAGTGTTTCACTGAGCCCGAGCTTCGCCTGAAATAGCCTGCCGAAGCAAGAGACCTGCTTCTGGCGGGAGGAGTTCTCGGGCTCGTTTGTAGCCAAGCTCAAGTCGGCGCCGCCGCCGCCGATAGCTCACGGATGGTGACATCTGCCGGCGCCGTATGAACTCGCCGCTCCTGAGCTGGAGCCTGCGCGCCGACTTATTGGCCGGCGCAGCGGCGGTGAGCGTGATGGCGGCATTCGTTACCCTGAGCCTGCTACGCGGCGTTGCCGAAGCCGAACCTGCCGCACGCTGGCGCCGCCTTATCAGTGCGAGCCTATCGCTCGGCATCGGGGTCTGGTCGGCACATTTCATCATGCTGTCGGGTGAAGTGCTTCCCGGCGCGCCCGGCTACGACGCGAAGATGGTTGCCGCGGCATTCGCTGCGTCCATGGCAGCCGCCGTACTGGCGCAAGTCATCTTCCAGCGCAAGACCCAATCGCCCGCGCACCTGTTCGGCGCCGCGGTTGCCCTCGGCATAAGCATGTGCGCTGCACCGACGGTGGGGCTGCTGGCACTTCAAGTCGAACCCGACGTCGTCTGGGATCGAATGGATCTGGTCGCTGCCTTGCTCCTGGGCAGCATCGGCTCCGGTGCGGCGCTGATACTCGGCTGCGGCAAGCGCATTGAGAACCAGACCAGGCTGGACAACCAGCGTACGCTGGCGGCACTGCTGCTGGGCGCGACGCTGGTCGCGGTCGACATAGCCGTGATCGGCTCCGCCAGGCTGCCGGTCCAACTCGGCGCGAGTCATCCGGGCCAGGTGAGCATCGAAGGTCTGAGCCTGCTGGCGCTGTTCGGTGCGCCGGCGGTGCTCGCGCTGCTGCTGCTGTCTTTGCTGCTCGAACAGCGCTTTCGCGAACTGCTGGTGCGGGCTGGCGAGGAGTTGAAGCGGGCCAGCTACACCGACGCGCTGACGAGCCTTCCGAACCGCCTGCTGTTCGAGGAGCGCCTGCAACGCGCGGCGCAACGCGCCGATCGCGCCGGGCAACGCCTGGCGCTGTTGTTCGTCAACCTGGACGGAATGAAGGGGATCAACGAATCGTTCGGCCAGAGTAGCGGTGACGCGTTGCTGCGCGTGATCGGCGAACGGCTGCATACGCTCGCCGGGCCGGCGCTGCTGGCACGGGCGGGCGGCGACGAGTTTCTGCTGCTGCTCGAGGAGGACCCGAGCGACGACGAGGTAGCGCGGCGGGCGGTCCAATTGCGCGAAGAGATCGCGCGCCCGTGCAGGATCGAGCAGCGTGAGCTTGCTGTTTCGGGCTCGATCGGGATTGCGATCTACCCCGAACACGGTGCGCTGTCGCGCCTGATCCCGAACGCAGCAGCGGCACTCAACGCCGCCAAACACCTAGGCGGCGCGACCTATTGCTTCTTCGAGGCCGGCATGGTGGCCGGCAAGCGCGAGGAGCACGAACTGCTGCGCGACCTGCGCTGCGCGGTTGAGCGGCGCGAGCTCGAGCTGTACTACCAACCGAAGATCCACGCGCCGAGCGGCCAGATCACGGGCGTCGAGGCGCTGATGCGATGGCACCACCCACGCCGCGGGATGATCCACCCGCTGGTGTTCATTCCGATCGCCGAGCGCTACGGCTTGATCAGCGCGGTCGGCAACTGGCTGATCGAAGACGTGTGTCGCCAGATCCGGGCATGGCGCAAGCAGGGCCTGCGGATGCGCGTCGCGATCAACCTGTCGGTGCACCAGCTTCACCAGCCCGACCTCGCTTTGCGCATCGACGCGGCACTGCAACGCCAACGCCTCGAGCCGCGGGTGCTGACCTGTGAGATCACCGAATCACTCGCGATGGATGACAACCAGGAAACGCTCGAAGTGATCGCGGAACTGGCGGCGATCGGGGTCCATCTGTCAATCGATGACTTCGGCACCGGTTACTCCAACCTGAGTTGCCTGCGCAAGCTGCCGGCCGAGGAACTCAAGATCGACCGCGGCTTCGTGCTCGATCTCGAAACCAGCGAAGACGCGCGGGCGATCGTCGATGCCGTCGTCAAGCTAGCTCAGGCGATCGGCCTGAAGGTCGTCGCCGAAGGGGTCGAGACGGAAGAGCAGCGAGAAATCCTGCGCCAGCTCGGCTGCCACGAACTGCAAGGCTTCCTGTTCGCCAAACCGATGTCAGCTCGCGCTCTGGCTCGGTGGGCCTTGAATCGGGACGGGCCGGGCGACCTCGACTTTAGGGCGTCGCTGTTCGGTGAGACGCAGACCGCGGACCTTGTGTAACCGGGTTTTTCACCGGGCTCGCCAGCGCAGCGTGCCAAGCGTTCGGTGCGATGCAGTTCCTACAATGCGGGCATGATAGTTGCACCCTATACCCGCGCCCAAGCGCTGCCTCGAATCCTCGAGCAACGCATCGTCATCCTCGACGGCGCGATGGGCACGATGATCCAGCGCCACCGGCTCGGCGAGGCCGAGTACCGCGGAGCGCGCTTCGCCGATCATCCGAATGACGTGAAGGGCAACAACGACCTGCTGCAGCTCACCCGGCCCGACGTGATCCTCGCGATCCACGAGCAGTACCTGCGCGCGGGCGCCGACATCGTCGAGACCAATACCTTCAGCGCCACTTCGATCGCGCAGGAGGACTACGGGCTCGCACACGTGGCGCGTGAATTGAATGTGGCCGCGGCGCGCCTGGCGCGCCAGGCCTGCGACGCCTTTAGCACACCGGACAAGCCGCGCTTCGCCGCCGGCGCGCTCGGGCCGACGCCACGCACCGCGAGCATCAGCCCCGACGTGAACGACCCGGCCGCGCGCAACGTGACTTTCGACGAACTGAAGCTCGCCTACCGCGAGCAGGCCGAGGGGCTACTCGAGGGGGGCTGTGACCTGTTTCTGGTCGAGACCGTGTTCGACACGCTCAACGCCAAAGCCGCCATCTTCGCCCTCGACGAGTTGATGGAAGACAGCGGCGAGCGGCTGCCGGTGATCGTCTCGGGCACCGTCACCGACGCATCGGGGCGCATCCTGTCGGGGCAGACGGTCGGCGCGTTCTGGCATTCGGTGCGTCACGCAAGGCCGCTCGCGGTGGGGCTGAACTGCGCCCTCGGCGCGGCGCTGATGCGACCCTACATCGAGGAACTCGCCAAGGTCGCGGGCGACACCTTCATCAGTTGCTACCCGAACGCCGGCCTGCCCAACCCAATGAGCGAAACCGGTTTCGACGAGACGCCCGACGTCACCGGCAACCTGATGGAAGGGTTCGCCCGCGCCGGGTTCCTCAATATCGCTGGCGGCTGCTGCGGAACTACCCCCGAGCACATTGAGCAGATCGCGCAGCGCGTCGGGCGCTATCGGCCTCGCTGCCGCCACGAGCCTGAGCTGCTCACGCGGCTCGAGGCACGGGCGGTCTAGGGCCCGTTCAGCGCAGGCGCAGCAAACGCTCGAGGTTCAGCCGCAGCCTGACCTCCTGCGGCGCGACCCCGGCCGCGACGGCGTACTGGGGCTGGCCCGAGCCGCGCAACGCAGGTTCACCCAGAAGGGTGCCGCTACGGCTGAGCACGCTCGCGACCTGGGGCTCGTTCGCGCGCGAACCACGCCTGAGCACGATGGCCACTTCGTTGTTCGCCAGGCGCACGTAGCTGCCGGGCGGGTAGATACCGGTGGCCTTGACGATGGCCGCGCCGGCCTCGTCAGGTTGCCGGCGCTCATCGACGTAGGCCGCCTTCGCTGCCGCGGCGCCCGACAGCGCGGCGCGCGTGCTGCGGGGGCTCATCCGCGCGGCGAAGATGTCGGCGCGCTGAATAAGGCGCGCCAACTGCCGCGCCGGTGGCAGCTCGGCCAGCGGCCCGGGCGGCGAATCATGGTGGTGCCGCACGGCCTCGATCCACAGCGCGTCGTCGACGCCTGCCGCCTGCAGTGCCTGCGCCGCGCGCTCCGCGTGGCCTTCGATCTGGGCGCGCTGCTGCGGGCTAGGCGGCGTGGTCTGCAGCGCGAGCGCGTCCTGCAGCGTCGTCATCGCCATGTTCATCGTCAGCGCTGCGCTGCGCAGCGACTCCCGCCACGGCGCGGGCCAGTCGGGCAGTCGGCGCGCCGCAAGGTCGCACACCACGGCAACCAGCATCGAGTGGGTCGCGCTGTACTGGCGCAACTCGCCCGTCGCGGAGTGGATCAGCAACAGCAGCGCGGTGTCGGCGTCGGCGCGTACCAGGCCAAACAGCTCGCCCTGCAACTTACGCAGCCGGGCTGCGAAGTCGGCCTCTGGCGTCTCGCGCAAAAGCTTGCCGGCGTGCATCTGAAGGTCGCCGAAGGCGACGACAGGATCCACCGGCTTGCGCACCGCCGGCGCGGCTTCGAGACTCGCTTCGTCGGGACGGGCCTGCGCGATGCGGCCAAGCAGTTCGTTCTTGCGCAGCATCGAATCGAGCTTGCCGCCCAGCGCCCGGCTGTAGCTCGCGGCGTGCTGAATGTCGATGTAGACGCCGCGCGCGAGCAACTGCTGGCGATGAGCCTCCGACGCGATCACCGCGCCCGGTGCCATCAAGAGGTGGCCGTTGGCGTCGAGTAGGCCGAAGTCTGTCGGCTGGCCGATGCGCAGCTGTTCGGGCGGCAGATGGCAGACAGGCATCGGTTGGAAAGGGGCGGAGGTCGGCAGTCAAGACTCGGAATACCCCTCGTTTTCGACTTCCGACCCGGCGACTTGAGTTCGGCAGCTATCGAAACACCCGATGCCGGCGCCGTCAGCCTTGCGTCAGAATCCCACACTCCGGAGGAATCGATGGACAAGATCTGGCTCAAGCACTACCCCGCGGGCGTTCCCGCCGAGATCGACGTCGGGCAGTACCGCTCGCTGGTCGAGTTGCTGGAGGAGAGCTTCAAGAAGCATCGCGACGCCGCCGCCTACCGCTTCATGGGCCGGGCGATCAGCTTCGGGCAGATCGACGAGCAGTCGCGCGCCCTTGCCGCCTACCTGCAAGGCCAGGGCCTGGACAAGGGCGACCGGGTCGCGATCATGATGCCCAACGTGCCGCAGTACCCGGTCGCGGTGGCCGCGATCCTGCGCGCCGGGATGGTGGTCGTCAACGTCAACCCGCTGTACACGCCGCGCGAGCTCGAGCACCAGCTCAAGGATTCGGGCGCCAAGGCGATCGTGATCGTCGAGAACTTCGCCGCCACCTTGCAGAAGGTAATCGCGAACGTGCCGACGAAGAAGGTGATCCTGACGGCGCTCGGAGACATGCTCGGCTTTCCGAAGGCGATGCTCGTCAACTATGTCGTGCGCAAGGTCAAGAAGATGGTGCCGCTGTTCGAGTTGCCCGGTGCGGTTCGCTTTGGCGACGCGCTGGCGCAGGGCCGTGGCAAGCCGGTGCGCGCGGTCAAGGTTGGCCCGGACGACATCGCCGTGCTGCAGTACACCGGCGGCACGACCGGTGTCAGCAAGGGCGCCGTGCTGCTGCACCGCAGCCTCGTTGCCAACATCCTGCAGGCCGAAGCCTGGTACCAGCCGGCGCTGAAGAAGATCCCGCCGGGCGAACAGATCGTCACGATTTGCGCGCTGCCGCTGTACCACATCTTCGGCTTCAACACCAACATGATGCTGGGCATGCGCATGGGCGGCTGCAACATCTTGATCGCCAACCCGCGCGATCTGCCGGCCGTGTTCAAGGATCTCACCGGCCAGAAGTTCCACAGCTTCCCGGCGGTCAACACGCTGTTCGGCGCGATGGCGCATCACCCCGACTTCGGCAGCGTCGACTGGAGCTCGCTCGTGATCTCGGTCGGCGGCGGCATGGCCGTGCAGAGCGGCACCGCCAAGCTCTGGCTGGAGAAGACGGGCTGTCCGATCGTCGAGGGCTACGGCCTGTCGGAGACCTCGCCGTCGGCGACATGCAACCCGGTCGACAGCGCGGCCTACAGCGGCAACATCGGCCTGCCGATGCCGAGCACCGAGCTCACGCTGCTCGACGACGACGGCAACGAAGTTCCCCCGGGTACGCCGGGCGAGATCGCCATTCGCGGCCCGCAGGTGATGGCCGGCTACTGGCAGCGCCCCGACGAGACGGCCAAGGTGATGACGGCCGACGGGTTCTTTCGCACGGGCGACATCGGTACCGTCGACGAGCGCGGGTACTTCAAGATCGTGGATCGCAAGAAGGACATGATCCTCGTCAGTGGCTTCAACGTCTACCCGAACGAGGTCGAGGACGTGGTCTCGCAGTTGCCGGGCGTGCTCGAATGCGCCGCTGTCGGCGTGCCCGACGCCAAGGCGGGCGAGGCGGTCAAGCTCTTCATCGTGCGCAGCGACCCCGCTCTCACCGAAGAGAAGGTGCGCGCTTTCTGCGAGGCCAACCTGACCGGCTACAAGCGGCCCAAGCTCGTCGAGTTCCGCAGCGAACTGCCGAAGACGCCGGTCGGCAAGATCCTCAGACGCGAGCTGCGCGACAAGGCCTGAGCGCGCAAGTGGTCAGGCCTTACAGCGCAGGGTCACGTTGCACATCGACGTGGACCGCGGCCACAAGCTGGCACAGGAGCGACCCATCCTTGCCAACCTCGTTCAACTGGCACCTGCCGACGCCGCAGGCGCGGCCCGCAGTGCGGGCGGACCGAAGCGCTGCGCCGGCTTCTCGGCGCGCTCGTACAGCGGCATCACCTTCGCCAGGTTGAGCTCGATGTCGTTGATCCGCGAGCCGCCGCTCGGGTGGGTCGAGAGCCACTCCGGCGGCGCACCCTTGCTCGCCGCGGCCATCTTGTTCCACAGCGCGATGCCGGCGTGCGGGTCGTAGCCGGCGCGAGCGGCGAGCTCCATGCCGACGAGGTCGGCCTCGGTCTCGTCGTCGCGGCTGAACTTGAGCGTCACGAGCTGCCCGCCCATGTCGGCCAGGTAGCGCCCGCCGCCACCGAGGCCGAGCAGCGCCGACCCGATCTCGATCGCGCCGCGCGTGGCCGCCGTCTTGCCCATCTGTTCTCGCGCATGTTCGCGCAAGGCATGCGCGATCTCGTGGCCCATCACCAGCGCCACCTCGTCGTCGCTGAGCTGAAGCTGTTCGAGCAGGCCGTAGAAGAACGCGATCTTGCCGCCAGGCATGCAGAAGGCGTTGACCTGCTTGCCGCCGAACAGGTTGACTTCCCACTTCCACTGCCGGGCGCGGTCGTTCCAGTCGTAGCTGTAGGGGATGATGCGCTTGGCGATGGCGCGTAGGCGGATCAGTTGCGGGTGGTCGTCGGGCGCCAGCGCATGCTGCTGCGCGGCCTGCCGGCGCATCTGCAGGTACTGCTGCTGCGCGGCCTGCTCGAGCTGTTCGGCCGGCACGAGCCCGGCGATCCACGACTTCTTGCCGACATCGACGCCTTCGCGGACAGGCGCCTGGGCCTGCGCCGCGAGCGCTGCGGCGAGCAGCGCCGCCATCGCGACATGGCGCCGCAGGCCCAAACCCGGCGCGTTGATTGAGCGGAGGAGGCCAGGCGTCATCCGGGGCTCGGGTGTTGGCCAGCAGGAGAGATTCAACGCGAATCGGCAGCCGCCAGCATCCGCCGCACCTGCGGCAGCAGCAGGTAGGCCGGGAAGCTGAGCCAGAAGGTAAGGAAGAAGTACGCCGCATAACCCATCTCCTGCGCGCCGATACCGCCCGCCCAGCCGGCCACCGCGCGGCTGAAGGCGAAGATGCTGGACAGGATCGCGTACTCGGTGGTCGCCCGCTCGCGGCTAGTGATCGCCATCAGGAAGGCGAGGAACGCGCCGGTGCCCAGGCCGCCGGTGAAGCTCTCGATCGCGCTCGCGCTGTAGACCATCGCCTGGTGCGCGAGCGCCACCTCGCCACCCTGCGCAGCGTGCGGCACCACCGCGGCGGCCGCCGCGTAGCCGAGGTTCGACACCGCCTGCCACAGCCCGAGCACCCACAATCCGCGGAAGATCCCCACTTTGTCGACGTACCAGCCGCCGAGCAAGCCGCCGGTTATCGATAGCGCGAGGCCGAGGTTCACGCTGACGAGACCGATCTGCTGGTTCGTGAAACCCGAATCGACCCAGAACGGCTTGACCATGAAGCCCATCGCCGCGTCGCCGAGCTTGAACAGCAGGATGAAGAGCAGGATCGCAATCATTCCCGGCCGCGCCAGCAGTTCGACCCAGGCGCCGAACACCGGGCCCTCGCGCATGAGCGCCGCCCGCGGGCCGCGCGCTGCGCTGACCATCAGCGCCGCGCCGGCGAGCATCAGCCCGACCGGCAACGCGCCCTTGAACCACCAGGCCGAACTCATCTCCACCACCGCGCCCCAGTCCAGCGCGCGCGCCAGCGGCGCCAGTGCCGGCCACAGCAGCCCGCCGATCACCAGCCCGAGCGCGGCCACCCACAGCGGCTGGTCGCGCAGCAGGCGGATCTCGTTGCCCACGGTTCCTGGCGTCGAGGTTCGCGCTTGCTCTCGCGGCGCGAGCAGCACCGCCAGCGCATTGACGGCGAACACCGCGCCGCCGAGCGCATACGCCCAGACCCAGCCGTACCAGCCCGAAAGCATCAGCACCACGCCCGCGAACAGCATGCCGACGCGATAGAAGCCGATCCGCAGCCCGTTGGCAAGGCCGTATTCGCGTTTGTCGAGCAGCTCGATCGTGTAGCCGTCGGTCGCGATGTCGTTCGTCGCGGAAAGGAACGTGAAGACGCCGATCGCGACCCACAGCCACGGCCCGCCGATCGCCGCCGCTCCGGTGTGGGCGGCGAAGAACGCCATCACGCACGCCATGCCGAGGTTGGCGCCGGCGATCCACCAGCGGTGCCTTCGCGCCCAGTCGACGAGCGGCGCCCAGAGGAACTTCACCGTCCACGCCAGGCCGAGCAGCGAGAGCAGGCCGATGTCGGCCAGGTTCACGCCGTGCTGGCGAAAATAGACGGGGAAGATGTCGAAGAACACGCCTAGCGGCAGCCCCTCGCTGAAGTACAGCAGCGCGACCCAGAACATCTTGCGTCGGTAGGCAGGTCGCGGGGCGTCGGTCATTGGTAGACGTTGGCTCTCATAAGGCCCGAAGACCGGTTAAGGAGCCGACGCCCCGAGTCCGTCAGGAATTTTGTGTGTGAGGCATAGCATGAGCACAAGGAGCATGTATGCCAAGCAAGACGAAGATGAAGAACGCGGCCATTGCGGCCAGGTCGGCGGCGCTGCCGTCGATTCCCAAGGAACTGATTGACCAGT
>Ga0209048_10000206_pt1 | contig 63632 bp, 46 predicted proteins | sample FrelakmetCRP12CR_FD_187146 | JGI IMG/M metagenome (GOLD analysis project Ga0209048, IMG submission 187146) | Freshwater lake sediment microbial communities from the University of Notre Dame, USA, for methane emissions studies - CRP12 CR (SPAdes)... | ecosystem: Environmental > Aquatic >...
CGGCCACGTCCGGCTGTTGCCGGACATGGCCGGCGCGGCTCGCTCAGCACTTAGTCCTGAGGGCACAAATACGTTGCCGTATTTGTGCATCGAAGGACTGAGCCCCGCGTGGTGATTGGCCGCGTCAGAACCGCGGCGTGATCATCAGCGTCAGCGGCGCTGCGGCAAGCGCCCAGGCGCACATCACCCGTCCCGCCAGCCGTGCACGCGCGACGCCCATCGCGGGTCGTTGCGCGGTGCATCGCCGGCGAAGCCGGGACGGAAACGCCAGGCAGAAACCGAAGCCGGGAAAGCCCCCCTCACGGTTCGACAGCAGCAAGTACGCCGGCTCGGGCACGACGCCCTTGCGCGCCTGCAGGTAGCGCTGTTCCATCGCGTAGAGCCGGAGCAGTCGTCCCGACAGGCCCCGCGACAGCAGGGCCACGAAGCGCGCGCCATCGGGATGCGGATCGTAGACGGGCAGGCCATCGCGCCGCATTCCCGTGTCGCGAAGGACGCGCAGGAGGGGCGGCTCGTCCGTTCACGCGATGCGACTGTCCTGATGCTTCCGCCAAGACTGCTCCCGGAGTTCGGTTGAGTTGTGAGTTCGCCGCGCCGTCACTTCTGCCTACTGCGTCGCCGGCTCGTAGTGCTGCAGGGGCGGGCCGCCGCGCAACACGTGCGTGAGGTGGACCGCCTGGCGGAACCGCGCGATGCTCTCGCCCGACGAGACGTGGTGCGCCGCCTGCTCGAGCGTGACCTTCCCGGCGCCGATGGAACCGACGCCGGCAACGAAGCAGGCCCCCTTGTGCCACCGCAGCATGTCGAGCACCGCCGCAACCGGCGCATCCCACCGGCACAGCCCGACGCGGGGATTCAGGTAGACCGCTTCGGCGTCGATCGGTCTCACGACCGGGTGGTCGAGCCGGTCGGCATAGTCGATCGCGACCGACCCGGGCCGCACCAGCGCTTCCATGCCGTAGCGCTCGGCGAGCACCGCCATCGCCTCGGCCGATGCCAGCGGGCTCTGCGTGATCATGCACGCCTTGTGGTTCGTGTCGCGGTAGAGCGTTTTGTGGAACATCAGTTCCCAGTCGTCGCGCTCGTCCGCGTCGATCGGGAGGCGCAGGATCGAGATCTCGTACCCTTCCGGGGCCGACGCCGTCGGGCAATACAGCATCTCGCGCTCGGTGATCTTCTCGCTCATCGAGCCGGTTGCGTACGGGGAAATGCCCTGGACGAAGTTGAAGAGCGCGCGCTCGCGGAACGCGCCGATCGTCGTCTCGTCGCGCGTGTCGTAGCGCCCGAATGCGGCCGCGTCGAACGCGCGCACTCTCATCGGGTAGTGCGCCGACGGGCCGGTCTCCCGGATCCCGCGCGCAAGCGCGGCCGTGTCAACCCCCCGAAGCCGTGCCGCCTGGAGCAGCTTCGCCGAGGCATCGACGACGCCGACCACGTGGAGGCACTCCTCGAGCGACCCGCCGCGAACGAAGGGGCCGTGGCCCTTCACGAGCGTCGCCCGCGACTCGGCCAGGTAGCGCGGTATGCGCGCCTCCATTTCCTTCGATCCGACCGGCTCGACGTACGTCCCCGACGGCACCCGGCCAAGCACCCACGCCCCCGTGCGGTCGATCGGCACGAAGGAGAACTCCTCGGTGCCGTGCACGTTCCCCTCGTACACGAGGTAGTTCTCGACGTCCTTGGCGTCGAAGGACACGGAGATCGCCGAGAGGTAGTGCGCGTGGATTGCCGCCTCGACCCCCGGAATCGAGAGGATCTGGCGGTGGATGGTGGACTCGGTGGATGCCCGCCCGTCGCCCCAGCTGACGCGCGAGAAGCGGACCGGAACGATATCGCTCGCCACGAGCGCGCCGACCTGCGAGCCGGACGCGGTGATGTAGAAGACGTCTCGGTCAGCGGGGTCGCGGAGGGAGAGGTTCCCGCTGTGGGTGTTGTTGCCGCGCGTCAGCATGATCGCGCGGCCCGTGTCGCGCATGAGCGGGAGGATCTTCTGCGCAGCGCCAGCCGCCTTGCCGGTCATGACGTCCGCTCCGGCGGGCCCTGCGCGTCAACCGTCGCGCCCGCCATCCGCTCGAACTCAGCGAACCCGAGGATCGCGTTGAGCCCCAGCGCCTCGATCGTGGTGGCGCGCGGTACGCCCCGCTCGTTCCAGCCGAGCGACTCGTAGTACTCGGCGCGCATCGCGCGGAACTCTCCCTCGGGGCACACGGTCGTCCCCTCCTCGACGGCGATCGGGTCGCGGAAGAAGCGCTCGGGGAGCCAGTCGTTCTCCGGCGTGAAGCCGCACAGGAGGTTGAACAGGCGTTCGAGCGTCAGCACGCGCCGGGCGATGGTTTCCAGATCGCTCGCTTTCATGCCGAGCCCGGTCACGTCATTGAGCATGTTCGCGTACTCGTCGAGCGTGATCGAAAAGCCCGCGAAGGCGCAGACGCCGAGCACGTCGTAGGCGGTGTTCTGGTAGGCGAAGTTGCGCGCCACGATCGCCGCACCCTCGGACTTCATGCCGGGGAACTCGCCGTACCCCGCGCAGAAGGCGATCGGGGCGGAGTAGCCGCCCTGGAGGTGGCAGCCGCCGCGCGCCGCGATCATGTAGGACATCGCCTGGGTCCACGTCACCCGCGGATCGTAGGCCGGGATCTCCATCCCCTTCACCGCCATCGACGCTTCGGGGTGGCCGTAGCGCTCGGCGAGACGCCGTCCGCCGGACGCGAGAGCGCGTCCGAGCGGACCGTCCCCGCGCGCCATGGCGCGGACGAGCGGGACCAGCGCGCGCGCGTTCCCGAAGGCCGGCGCGAGCGCCTCGGCCTTCGGTCCGTCCAGCGATTCCGCCCCGCAGGCGCGGACGAACTCCGCGGCGTCCGCCATCAGCGCCCGCTCGCCCGCCGTGCGCGCGTCAGGCCGCTTGGCCCGGGCGATCCCGAAGATCTCCATCAGCGCGGCGATGGTGCCCCCGGCCGAGATTGTGTCGAGGCCGAGCCGGTTGCAGAGGTAGTTGGCCTCGGTGATCGGCTCGAGGTCGTAGATGTCGAGATCGGCTCCGAACATGGCCACGGTCTCGAACTCGGGCCCCTCTCCCTTGCCGACTACCACCCCGCACTTGTCGACGAGTTCCGTGTCACGGGTACATCCGATGGGGCATTGGAAGCAGGCGCGGCGCCTGACCCTGATGGCGGGGTGAGAGGCCAGCGCCTCCCCGCCGATCCGTTCGATCTGTTCGGCGACGTGCGAGGTGTCCCTGAAGTTGCAGTGAACCAACTCGTCGTACTGGGAGAGCATCCCGAGGAGGCCGAGCGTCCCCATCGAGGGGAGGATCCCGAACTGCTCGGGGGGCTTGGTGAGCTTGCCGACCCGCAGCTTCGCGTGGGCCTTGTAGACCGAGCCAGCCATGTTCTTCGGGCGAAGCGCCTCGGGCGCCGCGGTCTCAATCGGCGCCGACCCCGCCACCGCGATCGCGACGAGGTTCTTGGAACCGAAGACCGCGCCGCCGCCGCCTCGACCGAGCGCGCGCCCCCTGTCGTTCATGATCGCGGCGATTCGGGCCAGCCGCCGGCCGGCCGCGCCGACCGTCATGACACGCGCCCCGCGGCCGTAGCGGGACTCGAGGGCGTCGGTGACCGCCTCGACATCGTCGAGGTCCACTTCCGGCGGGGCGTCGAACCGGACGGAGTCCGCATCCACGAACAGGACCACGGGAGCGGGCGAGCGCCCGGTGATGACCATCGCGTCGTGGCCGGTGCGCTTGAACTCGACGCCCCACCTGCCGCCGCTGTTCGTCGATCCGATGCCCCCGGTGAGCGGCGACTTGAAGTTGGCGTGGAAGCGCGCGCTCGTCGGGACGGTCGTGCCGTTGACAGGCGAGGTGGCCAGGACGAGCGGGTTCTCCGGCGCGAGGGGATCGACCGCGCGGAACGGGTTCTGGTGGCGAACGCGCAGACGGAGGAACCGCTCCGCCAGCAGCGCGGTCCCGAGGCCTCGGCCGCCCAGGAAGAGCTCCGCCAGGCGCTCGTCGAGCGCGTGCGGGCGGGCGGCGCCAGCGGTGAGGTCCACTTCCAGCAGACGACCCATCGTTCCGCGTGGCAGGGGACTCATCGATGGCCTGTCCTCATCTGTGCGGGATCGGTTTGTGAGCGGAGAGGCAGCCGCACCGTGCGTTGGCAGGTGGACACGCCTCGGGTTGTAGTGATTCTAGGTTGCGGCGAACCCTTGCAGCAAGACCGAGGTTGGAACGGCGGATTTACGAATTGCTGATTTCCCGCGCCGCGCGGATGCCGGATTCGATCGCGCCGTTCATGAACGCGAACCAGGTGGATGTGTGCTCGCCCGCGAAGTGGAGGTGCCCCTCGGGGCGGCGGGCCTCGGAGTGGAATGCCGTCACCTGGCCCACGTTCATCAGCCGCGTCGCGCCCGCGGCAAGGGCACCGAGCTTCAGGAACTCCCGGCGGCTGGAGTGATGGTCCATAGAGCAGGGCGAGGCTTCAGCCTTGCCTGGGGCGTCCTACTGGATCGGCACGCGGCCGACGTTGGCCGAAAGCCACGCGTCGAAGTCCAGCAGGGCCGGGTTCAACGAGCGCGCGAGCTGCGCGTCGCGGCTCCGGAGGAACTCGTCGCCGCGGATCGCCTGGAACTGGAACATGTTGCCGAGATCCTGCGCGCCGGGAAACCCCATGGCGCGGTAGGCGTCGAAGGGGACGTCGTAGAAGTTGACCTTGCGTCCGAGCGCGCGCCCCATCTTCTCTGCCATGTCCTCGCCGGACAGGCTCTCGCCGGCAACGCCCAGCCGCTGCCCGATGGCACCGGCGCCGCGGCGGAACACGCCGTACGCGCACTTGCCGATGTCCTCGGCCGAAATGCCCGGCAGCTTGACCCCGCCAAGCGGCAGCGCGAGCACGAGATCCCCGTCGGGCCCCTTGCGCGGCCCCATGCCGAAGTAGATGAAGTTCTCCCAGTAGAACGCGGCGAGCAGGTAGGAGGTCGGCGCCGCTTCTTCGGCGAACACGCGATCCATCTGCCCCTTCGAGTCGAAGTGCGGCACTTTGTACTCGCCCTGCAGCGTCGGCAGGCGGGCGTCGCCGAGCGGCACCCACTTCCGCGTGTCCTCGAGCGTGGACCAGACGACGTGCTGGACGCCGGCCGTCCGGGTCGCGCGGGCCATCGCCAGGGCCTGCCGGCCTTCGCGCTCCGCCGAGAAGTGTTCCCAGAAGTTGGTGACGCAGAAGGCGCCGTACGCCCCCGCGAACGTGCGGTCGAGCGTCGCCGGTTCGTCGGCGTCGCCTGCCACGACTTCAACACCCAGCGCGGCGAGCGCCAGCGCCTTGTCCGACTTGGGATTCCGCGTGACCGCCCGTGCGCTGAACGGGCCTCCGCGGTCGGCAGCGATCGCACGCGCGAGGCCTCCGCCTTGTGCACCTGTGGCCCCGACTACCGCGATGATCTTCTTCTCGGGCATGCGCAATCCTCCTGGGGGGAGACGGTTGCCGTCTGGACGATTGAGACAGGGAATCACCTTTCAGTATACAGCCGCCCAGACCACTCGGCGCCGCTCGCCCGGCGTGGTCTGCGACCGGCGGGCTGCATGAGGCGGGCAACGCCGAAGTCGTGCGGTTCTTCCCCGTATAATCAGAGAGTCAGTCCCAACCGCCCGCGGCACGTCCGCGGCATCCGTCAGATCGGGACACTGGCTACTCAGGCACCGTCAGGAGGAGCGTTCCGTGAGCGACCCGACCGAAGACTTCGCCGCCATGTTCGAGGCCTCGACCAAGGCGAAGCGCGTCGAACAGGGCCAGACCATCGAGGGCACGATCGTCGCGATCGGCCCGGACGTCGCGTTCGTTGACGTCGGCGGCAAGGGTGAGGCGACAATCGACATCGGCGAACTCAGGGACGAGGAGGGCCACCTGGAGGTCGCCGTTGGAGACCGCATCCAGGCCATGGTCGTCTCGACGGCCGGAGGGCTGACGCTCTCGCGCAAGCTGGCGCGCGGGGCCGCGACAGAGCGCCAGCTCGAAGACGCATTCCACAGCGGGCTGCCGGTGGAAGGAAAGGTCGAACGGGAGGTCAAGGGCGGGTTCGAAGTGCGCGTCGCGCGCCAGCGCGCCTTCTGCCCGTTCTCTCAGATCGACATCGTCCGAACGGAGCCGTCGGCGCACGAGGGGCGTGTCTACGAATTCCGGATCGTCGAGTACAGGGATGGCGGCAGGAACCTCGTCGTCTCGCGGCGCGTTCTCCTCGAAGAGGAACAGCGCGTGGCGGCCGCCGAGGTCCGGCGATCGATCGCCGCCGGCGCGGTCATGACCGGGCGCGTCGCGTCCGTGCGCGAGTTCGGCGCCTTCGTCGACCTGGGCGGCGGTGTGCAGGGCCTGCTGCACGTGTCCGAGATGGGGTGGTCCCGCGTGTCGGACACGTCGCAGGTCGTCAAGCCCGGCGACGAGATCACGGTCAAGGTCCTGCAGGTCAGCGACGACAGGCAGAAGATCTCGCTCGGGTTGAAGCAGCTGACCGCCGACCCGTGGGAGGGAGTCCCGGCCACGTACGAGATAGGCCAGGTGCGCACCGGCCGCGTCACGCGCGTCGTGGAGTTCGGGGCGTTCGTCGAGCTGGAGCCCGGCGTCGAAGGGCTGGCCCACGCCTCAACATTCGCGCCGACGGGGCGCGCGCAGGAGTGGTCCGCTTCGATTGCCCCGGGAATGACGGGGGCATTCGAGATCCTGAGCATCGACCTCGAGAAGAAACGGATCGGCGTCAGGGCGCTGCCGGACGCCCTCGAGGCGGAGGAAGTTCGAGAGTACACCGAACGGCAAGACGTGGCCCGCACAGACGCGTTCGGGTCGCTCGCCGACAAGCTCCGCGCCGCAATCAGGAAACCCTAGCAGGATGCCGAAGAACGTATCCTGCGTTCGCTCCGCCGTGCGCCTGACGCTCGAGCTGGCCGACGTGCTGGGCGTGAAACCGCAGATCGGCGACGAGTGAGCGGGGCCCTGGGCCACACATCCCACCCCTCGCCGGCTGCCGAGGATTGGACCACGGAGGCAGATTGTCCTACAATCACTGGTTGTCCGCACGATGCGGGCGGTAGCCGTCCTACTTGGAAGGAGAAGTCAGAAGATGCGTAGCAAGCTTGGGTTACTGGTTCTGGTTCTGGGTGTGGCCATTTCCGTGGTGGGTTGCGCGTCGCCGCCGAAAGACGTGATCGACGCCGCGAAGACCTCGATCGACAAGGCCACCGCGGCCGGCGCAGGGCAGTACGCCGCCGACTCGCTCAAGGCCGCGCAGGACTTGCAGGCCGCACTCGACGCCGAAGTGAAGGCGCAGGAAGGGAAGTGGTTCCCGTCGTACTCGAAGACGACCGAACTGGCCGCCGCCGCGAAGGCCGCAGGCGAGAAGGCCGTGACGGACGCCGCTGCCGGCAAGGAGAAGGCCAAGGCCGACGCCACCGCAGGCGTTGCCGATGCGAAGACGCTCGTGGCCGAGGCCCAGGCGCTGCTCGCGAAGGCGCCGAAGGGCAAGGGCTCGGCGGCCGATATCGAGGCGATGAAGACCGACCTGAAGAACGCCGCCACCGCGATCACCGACGCCGAAACGGCGCTCGGCGCCGAGCGGTTCCTCGACGCGAAGGCGAAGGCCGAGTCCGCCAAGACCGCCGCGACGACCGTGAAGACCGCGGTTGAATCGGCGATGGCCGCCAAGAAGCGGTAACATCCCCCCTCCAGGGACCCCGGCCACGCGCAAACGGTCGGCGCGCCAGCGGGCTCGGCTCGCCGGCGCGCCGCGTGGGCGGGGTCCACGCAGGAGAGCGTCTACGTGAATTACAACCTGGCCCCGGGCCGGGGCCGCGAGGCGTTTCGCCGACGGTGGCTCGCCGCGGCGTGCGCCGCGCTGCTGTTGGCGGCGGCCTTCTTCGTCCTGCACACGATAGGATCCCGCCGCGAGGCCGCCATGCAGGCCGCGGCAGGCGCCGCGATGGCTGCCGTCCGGGAGGCCCGGACCGCGGATGCGCTGACGTGGGCGCCGGACGAACTCCTGGCCGCCGAAGCGGCGGTGCACCGGGCGCTCGTCGCGCAGCGGATCGAGGAGACCCGCCTCTGGCCGATCCCCGACTCGGCCCGCGTGGGCGCCGACTACGCCGAGGCGGAACAGACGGCGCGGCGGACGTTGCAGCTGGCGCGCGCGCGTCTGGCCACTGCCGTCGGCGCAACCGCCTCGGCGATCGCCCAGGCGACCGCCGACATCCTGGCCAGCGACCAGCTCGCGGCATCCATCCGGCTCGACGCGGACCGCCGCGACCTCCTCGCCCAGGCGCACCTGGCGCTCGGTGAGGCGCGCGTCTACGAGCGCGCGGGCAACCTCGAACGGGCCGCCGTGCGTGCGGGCGATGCGCAGGACCTTGCCGGGCGCGTGCGCGATCACGCCGCGTCGGTGGCCGCGCGTTACGCGGACACCGAAACGCTCGCCAAGTGGCAACGCTGGAAAGAGGAGACGATCTCGTGGTCCCGTCGCGAGGGGCAGGCCGCCATCGTCGTGGCCAAGGAAGCCCACCTGCTCACCCTGTTCGTGCGGGGCGAGCCGGCGCGGACCTACAAGGTGGATCTCGGGTTCAACTGGATCGCCGACAAGGCGCGGGCCGGAGACGACGCCACGCCCGAGGGCCGCTATCGCATCGTCTCGCGCAGGACCGCGGGCCCGTTCTACAAGGGCCTGCTGCTCGACTATCCGAACGCGCAAGACCGCGTGGAATTCAGCCGGGCCCGGCGCAACGGCGATCTGCCGGCGTCGGCCGGCATCGGCGGCGCGATCGAGATCCACGGCGAGGGAGGGCGCGGCCGTGACTGGACGCAGGGATGCGTGGCGGTGAAGAACACCGACATGGACGATTTGTTTGCCCGAGTGGGCGTCGGGACACCCGTCACCATCGTGGGGAGCGACGATTTTGGACCCATCGCCGAGTTTGCCATCCAGCACCGCGACGGCGGAGCCGGACGTCCCCGCCGCTGACGAACCTTCGGCAGCCGGGGCGGCTGGTCCGGAGATCGGTACTGCTGCGCCCGGGCCGGCCGTTGCCAGGCCGCGCCGGCTGGGGCCGATTCCGCTCGATCGGCGCACGAAGCTCCTCGCGGGCGCAGCGGCGGGACTGCTGGTCGCCATCATGTGGGCGGGCACCGGCTATCGCTACGAGCCGTACCTCGAAGCACCGCTGGAGCCGCCGGCCGCTCGCGATCGCGCGGCGACAGGCGATCGGAAGCAGGCGGTCGCCCGCCTGCGGGGCCGGGAGCGGCAACTGGCCGCCCGTCTGAAGTCCACCGCCCCGCGCGGCGTGTACATCGTCATCGACCAGACCCACAACAGGATCTACCTCAAGAGAGACGACGACACCTTGCTCGAGGCCGTGTGTTCGGCCGGATCCGGCATGGTGCTCAAGGAGGGCAGCGGAAAGAAGCGGCAGTGGGTGTTCGACACGCCTCGCGGCAGCTTCGAGGTCCTGTCGAGAAGCGAGAACCCCGTCTGGGCCAAGCCGGACTGGGCTTTCGTCGAGGAGGGGCAGCCGATCCCGAAGAACCCGACCGAGCGAATCGAGTACGGCTCCCTCGGCGAGTACGCGCTGAACTTCGGCAACGGCTACATGATTCACGGCACGTTGTACGAGCGGCTCCTGGGCCGGGCCGTGTCGCACGGCTGTATCCGCGTCGGCCGTGACGACCTGCGAAAGATCTGGGCGGCGGCCACGATCGGCACGCACATCTATATCTACTGATGACACGACGAATGCACACCGGCTTACTCGGTCGCCCGCTTCGTCGGAACCGCCTGGGCATATCGGCGGCGATCGGCCTGCTGCTGGCTGCCGGCGCCTGCTCGCGTGGGCCGGGTGGTTCGGCGGCCGATACGAGCGCGGCGACGGACGTGGCCAGGCTCGAGCGGAGCACCGCGCTTCTCCAGCGTCAGCTCGAACTGGCGGGCGCCAGGGATTTCTACCTGCTGCTGGATCCGGCCGCCCCGGACCTGACGCTGATGCTCCGCGGCGCCGAGCTGCGGCGCTTCCCGGTCCTCGGCCTGCAGGTCGGGACTCCGAGGATTTCGTGGTTCAGCCGGCGCGACGCGCGCGCGTGGCAAGGCGTGATCTGGTCACGTGGTGAGCTGGATCCGCCTCGTCCCATCGATCGAATCGTGGTGACGCCCGTCGAAGGCGGGAAGCCGGACGAAGCGGCCGAGCCGCCGCCGATTCCTCCAACCGCCGAGGAGCTGTACCCCGTCCCGTCGCGTTTCCGCGTTCGATTCTCCGGCGGGCTGTCGGTGGAGATCCGGCCGCGCGAGGGGGATGCGAACGCCGGGTCCTTTGCGCGGTTCCGCGCCTGGTGGAGCGCGAAGTGGGGTGACGTCGTGGCGGCGATGCGCTCCTCGGACCGCGACGCGGTCAGGCTCCGCATCGTCCTGAACCCGAAGGATGCCGACTCGCTGTACCGGTCGCTGCCGCCGGCGGTCCGGTTGCTCGTCCTCTCCGGCGGTCCTCCCCAGCCCTGAATCAACCGCCGCCGCCGCCACGCGAGGGTCACTGCTTGAGCGCGCTCAGCACGGCCGGCGAGAGGTGATCGGCGTGTTTGCAGAGCATCGTGACCTGCCAGCGCTGCTGATCCGAGAGCGTTCGTTCGAACGCGGGCATGCCGGACAACCTGATGCCGTTCGTCACCTTCCAGTAGATGGTGCCGTCCGGGTCGTCGGTCACCATTTCCTTCTCCTCGAAGAGGCCGGGCGGGTCGGGGAACATGCCTTTCGAGATGGCCGTGCGTTCCTTGCCGGGCAGGCCGTGACAGACCGCACAGTGATCCGTGTAGGTCATCGCGCCGTCGAGCATGTTCTGTTCGACGAGCGGCAACGGGTTCTTCAGCGTGGCCGAGGGGCTGTAGGCGACACGGAGCGCCAGGCGCGCCACGCTCCGTTCGAGGGGCAGCGGCTGGGCCGACGTGTTCATCGGAACGCCGCCCGCGCTGATGAAGGCGTAACCGCAGACGAAGAACGCGGCTACGGCGAAGACCACCCCGAGAGCGAACCAGAGAACGCGTGACATTCTCCCCTCCCAGTGTTGTGCGGTGCCTCTTCCGAGTATAGGCCGAGTCCGGCCACCCCTTACAATATCCGCACCCCCTCATTCGTCTACAACCGTAGATGACGGACGTGGCGAGCCTGGAGCGGATGGCACTCGAACAAGACCGGCAGATCGCCGAAGTGGTCCACCGGGAGCAGTCCCGGCTGCGCAACTTCATTCGCCGGCGCGTGCCCGACCCCCGCGACGCCGAGGACATCCTGCAGGACGTCTTCTACGAGCTGGTGGAAGCGAACCGCCTCCTGATGCCGATCGACCACGTCACCGGCTGGCTGTTTCGCGTGGCGCGGAATCGCATCACCGACCTCTTCCGCAAGAAGAAGCCGGAGAGCTTCAGCGATGCCGCCGTCGCCGGCGAAGACGACGACCTGCTGAAGCTGGAGGACCTGCTGCCGTCGCCCGATGCCGGACCGGAGGCGCTCTACGCCCGCAACGTGCTGCTCGACGAGCTGGAGCTGGCGGTTGACGAGCTGCCGGAGGAGCAGCGCGCGGTGTTCGTCGCGCACGAGCTGGAAGGGCGCAGCTTCAAGGAGATGGCCGCCGAGACCGGCGTGAGCGTGAATACGCTGCTCTCGCGCAAACGCTACGCGGTGGCACATCTGCGCGAGCGATTGCAGGCCGTTTACGACGAGTTCACGAAAGAGTGAGGAACCGACGATGAAGAGGAGATGGATCTTCCTGGCGCCGCTCGGGATACTGGCGATCGTGCTGTTTGTCGCCATCGGCGGCGGGGTGGTGATGCAGTTGTGGAACTGGCTGCTGCCGCCGCTCTTCGGCTGGCGCCAGCTTACCTTCTGGCAGGCCGTTGGGATTCTGGCGCTGTGCCGGATCCTCTTCGGAGGGTTTGGAGGCCACGGCCACCGCTCCTATTCCGGCCGTCGCATGGCCGAGCGCTGGGGGCACATGACCCCCGAGGAGCGGGAACGATTCCGACAAGGCGTGCGCGGACGCTGCGGCATCGATCCGCTGACCACCGAGAGCCAGGGGCAATGAAGCCGAGCCGCCGGCACCCCGCGCGCTGCGGTCGGGCAACCATGCCGGTGCGCGGGGGGCCGGTGTCCAATCCTGTGTGAGGAGCATCCTGCGCAGCCGCACGCGTCTCTGCGTCCTGGTCATCGTCGGCCTTCTCCTCGTCGCTGGCGGGTGGGTGTTGAGCCGGTTTGGACCGCAAGGACGCCAGGAACCCGGAGGGGCGGTCACCCCGCTCCAGGCCGCGATCGCCGAGATCGAGGCGGGGCGCAAGACGACGCCGCTCATCGGCGAATCGACGGCCGGCGGCGATGCGACCGTGACGTTCCTCGCGAAGCGCAACGGCGGCCTCGTGCCGCGCATCGTGTCGGACGTCACGGGATGGGGGGAGAGCACCGACGGCACCTTCGACTTCACGGCGGGCACGATGGCGCGCGTGGGGCGCACGGAATGGTACGCACTGCAGACGAATGTCGCGCCCCGCGCGCGGATCGAGTACCTCATCGCCTACGGTCTGGCCGACTACCGGCTCGACCCGCACAACCCGCGTCAGGCCGCCGGTCCGCAACTCGGGGGACTCCAGGCATCCGAGTTCGTGATGCCCGGCTACCGGCCGCCGCAGGAGTTCGCGGACCCTCCGGGTTCGCCCGCCGGACGGATCACCGAGACCACCATCGAGAGCCGGGTGTGTTGCGGGTCCTACCGCATCATCGTCTACACGCCGTCGGGCTATCGCGACGACGGGAACTACCCGATGGCGGTGTTTCTCGACCTGCGCTCGGGCCAGGTGTCGCGCGTGCTCGACTGGCTGACCGCCCACCAGCTGATCGAGCCGATCGTGGCCGTGTTCGTGGGTCCGAAGGCCGGCGACCATCAGCACCCCGCGGGCGCGCAGTTGCTCACGTTCCTCACCGATGAACTGCCAACGTGGATGGCGTCGCATTACGGCGTCAGCAGGAACGCCGGCAAGCGCGCGATCATCGGCATCTCTTTCGGTGCGAAGGACGCGCTCGACGCCGCCATCTCATCCGGCGGCCCCTCCAACACGGCAACCGCATCGGGGGGCCAGATCGACCCGTTCGACGGCCTGGGCCTGCTGATTCCCGGCCGGAGAATAGGCCGCGCCGACATCGATGCCATCGCCGGGCGGCGCAGCCATCACCTGCGAGTGGCCATCCTGGCAGGCCAGTACGACCGCGCGAACGTCGCGACGGCACGCAGCTTACGGCAGGCGCTCGCCGACGCCGGCCACACCGTGGATTACACCGAGGTACCCGAGGGCCACAGCGCTGTGACGTGGACCAACAACCTGCGGGTGGTGCTGGTCAGCCTGTTCGGCACCTCCGCAGGAGCGCGTCGGACCGGGCACTGACGCGATTCAACTCCCACCAATCGACGCGACACCACGGGCGCCGGTGCTACACTGCCGCAAGATCGGGGCGCTCCCCGACGCCACAGCGAAAGGCATCGCATGATTGCCCGCCACCGTCCCTTCATCGCGTGCCTCGTCCTGATTCTCTCTTCCGCGGTGGCGGGCGGCGGGCAGGCGCCCTCCACGCGACCGGCTTCCCCGTCGCCCGCGCCGGCAGCGGGCGCCACCGGATGGGCGCTCGTCTTCTCCGACGAGTTCGACAAGCCCGGCGCGCTCGACCCGGCAAAGTGGGGGTACGAGATCGGATACATCCGCAACAAAGAAGCGCAGTACTACACGTCGCGTCCCGAGAACGTCCGCGCCGAGAAGGGCAACCTGGTGATCGAGGGGCGCAAGGAGGCGTTCCAGGGCTTCGGTTACACGTCCGCGAGCATCAACACGCTGGGGCGATTCGAGTTCCTCTACGGTCGCGTCGAAGTTCGGGCGAAGCTGGCCACCGGCAACGGCAGTTGGCCTGCCATCTGGATGCTGGGCACCAACCGGGCGCAGGTCGGCTGGCCCGCCTGCGGCGAAATCGACATCATGGAGAATGTCGGGTTCGACCCACCGCGCATCCACGCCAGCATCCACACCGCGGCATACAACCACACGAAGGGGACCCAGAAGACCGCGAGCGTCACGGTCGCCAGCCCGTGGGCAGAGTTCCACCTCTATGCGATGGAGTGGTATGCGGATCGGATCGACATCTTCGTTGACGGGCAGAAGTACTTCACCTTCCGCAACGAGACCACGGGCTCCGGCACCTGGCCGTTCGACAAGCCGCAGTACCTGCTCATCAACCTCGCGGTCGGGGGCTCCTGGGGCGGGCAGGAGGGTATTGACGACGCGCGGTTTCCCCAGCAGTACCTCGTGGACTACGTGAGGATCTACCAGCAGCGGTGAGCCTGCGCCCGTGCGCCCCGGGCGCTACCGGATGCGGATGCTGCCCGACGAGCTGCTCACCTGGACGAGCGGTCCGCCCCCACGGACCTTGCCCTCGATGCGGTGCTTGTCGATCGTGCCCGACACGGTCACCGGGTGCGCGGAGTTGATGGAGCCCGATCCGGTGCGGGCGTCGAGGTCGAACGCGGCATCCGGCGGCAGGGTGATGGTCACCTCTCCGGATGAGGCGTGGACCGACCACGGGCCGGCAGGGCGGCCGCTGATGGCGACGCTGCCGCTCGAGCTGTCCACGTGTGCGACGCCGTTCACGCCCGTCAGCGTAACGCCGCCCGATGACGCCGATACCGTGACGTCGCCCTGGCCGGACTGGGCGAGGGTGATGCTGCCGGACCCGCTTTTGGCCGTCGCCGGGCCGGCCACCGCCGTCGCGTGAATCGACCCGCTCCCGGTTCGGGCCTCGAGGCTGGCGGCGCCATCCACCTTGATGCTGCCCGACCCGGTGGAGGCCACGACGACTCCGCCGACGCGGCCCACGGTCACGCTGCCGGACCCGGTCTTCACCTCGACCGGCCCCCTGACCTCACCAATTTCGATGCTGCCAGACCCCGCGTGGGCGGCCACCTTCGCGTCGGCCGGAACCGTGACGTCGTAACTGATCGAGATGTTCCGCGTCAGCTCCTGGTCCGCGAACCGGCCGATTCGAACGACATTGCCCTGCTGCTCGATCGGCGGGTGCTGTTCGATCTGGCGCATGCGCTGATCGACGTCGCCACCGAGGCCCCAGGAGTTGTCGGCCCTGAGACGGGCGGCGACGCGCACGCTGCCCGCCGGGCCGGGATTGACGCGAATCCGCCCGGACCCCGACTGGACGTCGAGCTCGACCCCGCCCGTCACGTTGAGGGTCCGGTCAAAGGAGCCTTCCCTCGATTGCGCCGTCGCTGGCCCGGCGAGCGCGAGCCAGGCAACGGCCGCCGGCGCGGTGAGAAGGGTCATTCGGCGAAGAGCTTGCATGGCAATCATGATCGTCGGCAACCTCCATCGATGATTGGACGAGAAAGGCGTCCTCCGCGTTTCCCGGTTCACCCCCCGCGGCGGCCGGCGCCGGCGCGGACGGGAATTGTCGCGGTGAAGGCTTGACGAGGTGGAACCGGCCAGCGTGGTAACATGGAATTGCCTTCCGCTGACTATTCCAGGGTGCCGCCTGCTTGGACCCGAGGATTCTGATCGCCGCCGCGGACGATGAGCTGCAAGCGAGCCTGCGCGATGTGCTCGCCGGCCATCCACTCGAGGTGTCGGCCGCAAAGCCCCTCGACCTCCTGACGCTGTTGGTGCGTACTCCCTCGATCCGGGTCCTGATCCTCGCGCAAACCTCCTCGAACGGCGTGCTCGACCTCCTGGAAGCCGCGCGTGCGCGCCGGCCGGATGTCGCCGTCCTCGTGCTGTCGGCTTATCCCAACGTCGCGGAGGCGACCGAGGCCATGCGCCGCGGCGCCGAAGACTTCCTGCCGATCCCGTACGTAGCCGGGGTCCTGCGCAAGGAAGTGGGACGAATCCTCGAGGCGGCGGACATGCGCGACAGTCTCGAGGCCCTGCACCACCTCGTCGCCGACACCGGCGGCTTCGATCGAATCCTCAGCCGTTCCGCGTGCATGCGTCCCGTCCTCGAGCGCGCCCTGGCCGCGTCGCGGAATGAGACGCCCGTCCTCATCGTCGGCGAGACCGGGACTGGCAAGGAGCTCGTCGCCAGGGCCATCCACGCCGGCAGCCGCCGCGCCGCCAGGCCGTTCGTTCCGGTCAACTGCGCGGCGATCCCGCGCGACCTTTTCGAGAGCGAGCTGTTCGGCCACCGGCGCGGCGCCTTCACGGGCGCGCACGCCGACTACCCCGGCCTCTTCGTGGCCGCGCACGGCGGCACGCTCTTCCTCGACGAGATCTCCGAACTCCCGGCCGAGGCGCAGCCCAAACTGCTGAGGGCCCTCCAGGACGGAGAGGTCCGCCCGGTCGGCGGCCTCGACAGCCGCAAGGTGAACACGCGCATCATCGCCGCGAGCAACAGAACGCTCGGGGCGATGAACGACGGCGCGATGCGGCAAGACCTGTTCTTCAGGCTCTCGGTGCTCGTGATCGACATCCCGCCGCTGCGCGCGCGCATGGACGACCTGCCGCTGCTCGCGCACGGCACGATTCAACGCCTGCGCGGACGTGGCATCCAGGTCGATGGCATCGACCGGCAGGCGCTCGACCTGCTCGCGCAGCACCCGTTTCCCGGCAACGTCCGCGAACTCGAGAACCTGATCGAGGGGGCCGCGGTCACGCTGACCGCAGGCCGCACGACGATTGGCGCAGACGACGTCCGCGGCTGGCTTCGCCGGAGAGGGTCGTTCGAGAAGGAAAGCGGCCCGAAGGAAACGGGCGTGCTCCCCATCCGGCTCGACGAACTCGAAGCCTGGGCGATTGGGGAAGCCATGCGCCGCACTCGCGGCAACAAGCGGCAGGCGGCCCTGCTTCTCGGGATTTCTCGCGACACGCTCTACCGCAAGCTCGACGAGGCCGGAGACGAACCGGTCATGTCCGAATCCCGGACACATCACGTAAACAACTGATAACGCTTGGCTTCGACCAAGTGTGTCAGAAAGTCGGACATCGGCGCTCGGCCCCTCTGCGCGTGTCTTCGGATCTGATTCCCCGGTAACACGTTCTCCGAGAGCCGCTTGGCCCGTTTCCCTCAGGACGTCGTTTGCGGCGCGATTGTTGCTCGCTTGCCCCCGAGTCCCCTTGTCATGGGACGTTGTGGAGGGAAGAGCATGCGAACGCCCCCGGACATGCTGCGTCATCCGTGGTCGCTTGGCTTGGCCGTTGCCATCGTGGGTGTCTTCCTTGGCTCAACCACGGCGGAGGGCGTGCCAGCCTTCGCCCGCAAATACCAGACGAGTTGCCAGACGTGCCACACCATCTTCCCCAAGCTGAACGCCTTCGGCGAGGCCTTCCGGTTGAAGGGCTACCGGATGCCCGGCGAGACGGAGGAGATGATCAAGGAGAAGCCGGTCAGCCTTGGCGCGCCGGCGTACAAGCGGCTGTGGCCGAAGGCGGTCTGGCCCGGCGAGGTGTCGAGCGCCGTTCCGCTGGCCGTGAACGTCAAGATGGGGTTCGTCAACACGTCCACGCTCAACGAGGACGGCAGCACGACGTCGGTCAAGTACGACTTTCAGTTCCCGCAGGAAGTGAACCTGTTCGGCGCCGGCACGCTGGGTGACCATGTCTCCTACCTCGCCGAGGTGACGTTCGCCGAGAATCCTGATTCGTCGGTCAGCGTCGAGCTCGAGCACGCCAGGATCCAGTTCGACTCGCCGTTCGGCCCGGAGGATCTCTTCCACATCCGGTTCGGGAAGTTCGCGCCGAACCTCGTAGACGGCTTCCAGGAGATGTGGCTCTCCACCGATGCCGCCATCGACTCGCTCTTCGCCTACAACCCGATCGGCGTGAACGGGGGCGTGGGCCTCGCTGGCGACATCAGCCCGCAGCCCATCGCCCTGCCGGACAGGGTCCGGGGCATCGAGGCCTACGGCATCTACGAGCACCGCCTCATGTGGGTGGCCGGCATCGCCAACGGGATCTCGCCCGGGCCGAACGGCGGCTTCGACGGCAACAACGCGAAGGACTACTACGCGCGGGTTGACTACAAGATCGGAGGGATGGGCCTCGACGGCGACACCGGCGGCAAGCCGGTGCCCGCCGAGAACTGGCGCGACGACTCGCTTCGGATCGGGGCCTTCATCTACCGGGGCGACGGCAGCCAGATCAACTACGCGTCGCCGCCGCCGCCCGACGCGCCGGAGTTCAACCTGCAGGACGCGCACTTCCTGCGCACCGGCATCTACGTGAGCGGGTACATCCGCGACCTGAACGTTTTTGGCGCCTACGTCCACGGCTCGGACACGATTCAGCAGTTCGATCCCACGAGCGCGATTCTCATCGGACAAACCGAGCCGACCTACGACGCGCTCTTCGTCCAGGCCGACTACGTCATCTACCCGTGGCTGCAGGCCTCCGGGCGCTACGAGACGGTGAGCGTCGGCGATCCGACGGTCCCCAGCCTGCGGTCGGCGGTCTTCAACCTGAGCGCGCTCATCCGGGCCAACGTCAAGGCGATGGTCGAATACCAGCGCGATCTGCGCGCCGGTGAGAATCACTCGCTCAACGTGCTCGTCCGGTTCGCATTCTGACGGAAGGCGGCGCCCGGCACGCGCCGCCAACGCGCAAGAGGAGGTTTCGGCATGAGGAAGTTCAGCCTGTTCGCTGTTGTCGTCGGCCTGCTGGCCATCACCAGCGCGTCGCCCGCCTCGCGGCTCTCGGCCGCCGGCTCGAGCATTACCGGCGCGGTGAAGGCCACCGGCCTGTCGTCGAACGCCGACGCCATCGTCTACGTGCAGGAGGCGCCAGGCGGAAAGCCGCTGGCGCCCGTCACGATGGACCAGCGGAAGATGCAGTTCTTGCCGCACGTTCTGCCTGTCACGGTCGGCACGACGGTGAAGTTCCTCAACAGCGACCCGACGCCCCACAACGTCTTCTCGCCGGACTTCGAGAAGTACAACCTCGGCACCTGGCCGCAGGGGCAGTCGAAGGACTACGTTTTCTCGAAGTGCGCCAAGTTCCCCTGCGCGTATACGCAACTCTGCCGCGTCCACCCCGAGATGGAGGGGTTTGTGGTGGTGGTCCCGAACACGTACTTCGCCGTCAGCGACCACGAAGGGCACTACGAGATCCCCAACGTGCCGCCCGGCCAGTATGTCCTCGCCGTCTGGCACCCGAAGCTCAAGGCGCAGCCGAAACCGGTGACGGTCGAGGCGGGAAAGAACGCGACCGTCGATTTCGTGCTGGCCAAGTAGGCCCCGCGGGTCAGGCTCCCATGAGTGAGCGCACCTATCCCACCGTCGTGCCCGGCTTCCAGTACTTCCTGGACCTGGTGCCCTGTCGCAGTGCGTGCCCGGTGCGCACGAACGCCGGCGGCTACGTGCGCGCCATTGGCGAAGGAGACACGGCCGGCGCCTACGCCATCGCGCGGGCGCCGAACCCGCTGGCTTCCGCCTGCGGCCGCATCTGCGCGCACCCCTGCGAGACGAAGTGCCGGCGGGGCCTGATCGACGAACCGATTTCGATCCGGGCGCTCAAGCGGACCATCACCGAGCGCCACGGGGTGGAGAGCGCGTTCGGCAAGGCCGCAACGTCACCGCTGCGGCCGCTCGGGCTCGCCGCCGCCGGCGCTGGCGAGACCGTCGCGCGCGTCGCCGTCGTCGGCGCCGGGCCGGCGGGGTTGGGGTGTGCGCACGACCTCGCGCTCCTGGGCTACCGCGTCACGGTCTTCGACGCGTCGCCGGTGGTCGGCGGCATGCTCTACCAGGGCGTCCCCGAGTATCGCCTCCCCCGCGATCTGATTCGCGCCGAAGTGGATTCGATCCTCGCGCTCGGCGTGGACCTGAGGCTGAACTGGCGGCTCGGTCGCGACTTCACGGCCGGGGATCTCCTACGCAACGGCTTCTCCGCAGTGTTCCTCGGCCTCGGGGCGACTCGCGGGCGCGGCCTCTCCATTCCCGGCGCGGACCTCGACGGCGTGATCAACGGCGTCGATTTCCTCCTCAACGCCAACCTCGGATACCACGTCTCGCTCGGCGACCGCGTCGTCGTCGTCGGTGGCGGCAACGTGGCGATCGACGTCGCGCGGACGGTCCTGCGGTACTCCACCGAGGAGACGCCCGGCGCGCTGCCGACGGGCGCGCAGGACCTGCTCCAATCGTGGGGCTACGACAACGCGTTCATCGACGCGGCCAGAACCGCGTTGCGCCTCGGCGCCCGCCGGGTGCAGCTCGTCTCGCTGGAATCGCGGACCGAGATGCCCGCCCACCCCGACGAGGTGCGGGAGGCCGAAGAAGAAGGCATCACGCTCCTTCCGGGCCGGGGCCCCAAGGCGATCATCGGAGCCGGCGGAAAGGCCACGGCGCTCGAGACCCTCGAAGTCGCCTCTGTTTTCGACGAGCGCGGCCGCTTCAATCCGACGTTCACGCCGGGCACCGAGCAGTTGATCGAGGCCGAGACGATCATCCTCGCCGTCGGCCAGCAGCCCGACACCGCGTGCCTCGCCGCCGATTCGGAGATCGAGATCACGCCGCGCGGGCTCGTCGCCATCGATCCCGCCACGCTCGCCACGACGATGCCGGGAGTCTATGCGGGCGGAGACCTCGCGTTCGGCCCGCGCATCGTCATCGACGCGGTTGCCGACGGCAAGCGCGCCGCGCTCGCGATACACCAGCACTTGAACGGCGCCGTCGTGCCGCGGGCGCGCGCCCGGTTCCGGACGATCGAGATCGGCCGGGCCGGCGACCCGTACGACCGCATCCCGCGTCAGCAGGTGCCCGCCCTGCCCGTCGCGCGGAGGACCGGCTTCCGCGAGGTGGAGGAGGGATACGGCGATGAACAGGCGCGCGTGGAGGCCTCGCGCTGCCTCTGGTGCAACGTCGAGACCGTCTTCGACTCGGAGCGCTGCATCCTCTGCAGCGCGTGCGTCGAGATCTGCCCGGAGGCCTGCCTGTCGCTGGTGCCGGTCGCGCGCCTCCGCGGCACGCCCGAGCTCGACGCGGTCCGCGAAGCGCTCGGCGCCGACTCGGGCGCCGGCGCGATCCTGAAGGACGAAGAGCGCTGCATCCGTTGCGGCCTGTGCGCCGACCGCTGCCCGACGAGGGCGATCACGATGGAGATGCTGGAGCTGGACGAGTCGCCCGGCACGGCCCTCGGGCTGTTCGCCGAGCGGATGCAGGAGGCGCGGCCGTGAGCCCATCGACGCGACCGACCGAAGGACTCGATCGACGCGGCTTCTTCTGGGTGGGGTGGGCGTCGATCGCAGCCGCGAGCGCCGGCTTCCTGGTCAGCACGTTCCGGTTCCTGGTGCCGAACGTGCTCTACGAGCCGCCGTCGCGATTCAGCATCGGCCTGCCGACGCAGTTTCCGCCGGACTCGGCGACGTTTCTCGAGGACCACCGCCTCTTCGTCTTCAACGGCGCCGAGGGCTTCTATGCGATCTCGTCCACCTGCACCCACCTCGGCTGCAACGTGAAGCGATCGAGCCAGGGATTCGAGTGCCCGTGCCATGGCAGCCGGTTCGACGACAACGGTCAGGTGGTCCGCGGACCGGCGCCGTCGCCCTTGAGCTGGTACGCGCTCACCCTGTCGTCGCGCGGCGACCTGGTCGTCGATCTCGACCGCGCCGTCGGGCCCGACTTCCGCCTGCGTGCGTGAGAGGGCCCGGCGCCGCGGGTGTGTTGGAACCTCCGGCAGGAACGCGAGGGACGAGTGGCCGACCAGGTGAAAGCGACGATCGGGCAGCGGGTCGCACAATGGTTCGTGGCCGTGCGCCAGTCGGTGTGGCGCATCGGCTGGCCGCGCACCGACAAGGACCGCGCGGCCTCGATGATCTCCAGCCTGTTCCTGCACATCCACCCGGCCCGCGTTTCCCGCCACAGCCTGAAGGCCAGCTACACGCTCGGCCTCGGCCTGATCTCCGCCGTGCTCCTCGGGATCCTCACGCTCACCGGTCTCGCGCTCATGCTCAACTACGTCCCGTATCCGAGCGAGGCGTACCGGAGCATGAAGGACCTGCAGTTCGCGGTGACCTACGGCGTCGTGCTGCGGAACCTCCACAGGTGGTCGGCGCACGCGATGGTCTTCGTCGTCTTTCTGCACATGTGCCGCGTGTTCCTGACCGGCTCCTACAAGGCGCCGCGCGAGTTCAACTGGGTGGTCGGCGTCGCGCTGCTGCTTCTCACGCTCGGCCTGTCGTTCACCGGGTACCTCCTGCCGTGGGATCAACTCGCCTTCTGGGCGATCACCGTCGGCACCAACATCGCGGCCTACACGCCGATCATCGGGGACCGGCTCAAGTTCCTGCTGCTGGCGGGGCACGCGATTGGCTCGATGACGCTTCTGCGCTTCTACGTGCTGCACTGCGTCATCCTGCCGCTCGCCATGCTGGTGCTGGTCTCGCTGCACGTCTGGAGGGTCCGCAAGGACGGGCTGAGCGGTGCGCCCGCGACCACGGACACCGTCGAGGAAGCGGCGGGGGGATTCCCGGCCTCGACGAAGACCTACGGCCTGATGGCCCTGACGCGGCGGCCGACCGCGTCGGTGGAAGCGCGCGATCCGAACGACGAGGTGTTCGCGTGGCCTTACCTGCTCTACCGCGAAGCACTCGTGGCGCTGGCCGTGGTCATCGTCCTGCACCTCGTCTCGCTGGTGTTCATGGCGCCGCTGGAGGAATTGGCCGACCCGACGCGGACGCCGAACCCGGCCAAGGCCCCGTGGTACTTCCTGGGCCTCCAGGAACTTGTGCACTACTCCGCGCTCGTTGGCGGCGTCGTGGTGCCGACGCTGCTGGTGGTGGTTCTGCTCGCATTGCCTTACGTGGACCGCGACCCTCGGGGTTCGGGCCAGTGGTTCGCCCCCGAGCGGCGGGTCGCGAATGCCATCTTCACAACCGTCGTCGTTCTGTTCACCGTGTTCACCGTGGTCGGGACGTTCTTCCGCGGCCCGAACTGGGCGTGGGTGTGGCCGTGGCAATGACGCCAACGGCTGCCGGCGGTGCCAGAGATGCGTAAGCCACAAGTCGCGCCCGCGTCGGCCCACGCCGCGTTCGCGGTGCTCGGCGTGCTGTTCCTCGCCGTGTTCTCGTGGGTGTACCTGGGCGAGCAAGGCGCAGAATGGCGCCAGCAGCAGGCGAAGTTCCGCCGGATCGAGGCGTCGGTCAAGAATCCCCACCAACTGGCGCAGGCGGCCGGCGTCGGCGGCATCCGCCAGGTCTGGCTTCCGGACCTCGGTCGCGTCGATCGATGCACGACGTGCCACCTCGGCATCGACGACGCCGCGTACGTGAAGGCGCCGCAACCGTTTCGCACGCACGGGGGGACCTGGCTCACGACGCATCCGGTGGAGCGGTTCGGCTGCACGGTCTGCCACGAAGGGCAGGGACAGGCGACCGACTACCGCAATGCCGCCCACCGGGCCATTCCCTTCGTCGAGCGTCCGATGCGGCCGCTCGAAACGATCGAGGCCAGCTGCGGAAGCTGCCACGGATCTCTCGAAACGCCGGACGCGCCGAGGCTGTCGGCCGGTCGCCGCCTCATCGTCGATTCCGGTTGCGTGAGTTGTCACGACATTCCGGGGTTCGAAGGCCTGACGTTCAGCGGTCCCGCCCTGGATTCCGAAGGGTACAAGGTCCGTCCCGAGTGGCTCACCGCGTGGCTGAAGGACCCGAAGTCCTCCCTCTCGCGGTCGAAGATGGGCAACTTCCGGCTGAAGCCGGACGAGGTCGCCGGGCTCCAGGCGTTCCTGCTCTCGCAGCGCGCGCAGGCTCCGCTCGCCGGGGCGAGCGTCGATTGGGCGCGCGCGGACACGGACAAGGGTCGCGCGCTGTTCGGCGAGCTTCGATGCACCAGCTGCCACGCGGTCAACGGGCGCGGCGGAACGATGGGGCCGGAGCTGACGAAGGTCGGCGACAAGGTCCGGCGCGATTGGCTGATCGGCTTCCTCGAGGACCCGCATCGCGACCAGCCCGACACCGCGATGCTGCGGTACCGGCTGACCGACGACCAGGTCCGGGACCTGGCCGCCTTCCTTCTGCAGGAGTATCGAAGCGGAGACGCCGGCCCGGAGACTTCTCCTGCCTCGTTCCAGGACGCGGCGGCGGTCGCCTCCGGGCGCGGCACGTTCATCAAGCGGGGGTGCTACAGCTGTCACCGTCTCTCGGGCGTCTCCATTCCGGGCAAGATCGGCCCGAGCCTGGCTGGCGTGGCCGACCGCGACCCCGATCAGCTGACGTACGGGACGAGCGGCGCCCGTCACACGAGCGACAACTACATCTACGTCAAGCTGCTGCAACCCGACGGCCTTGGGTCTCCTTCGCTGATGCCCACCTTCGGCTTCACTCCCGCCGAAGCGGCTACCATCACTGTCGCCCTGGCCGGCCTGCACAAGTCCGATCTGCCCGCATCGCGCGTCGTCCGGCAGCCGTCTCCGCCCCCATACCGACCACAGGGACGATTCGGCGAGCTGGTGACGCGCTACCGCTGCCTCAGCTGCCACCGGATCAACGGCACCGGTGGCGATCTGTCAACCGTCCCGCTCGACCGCATCGGGAGCCAGTTGCAGCACGACTACCTGGTCACGTACCTGCTGAACCCCGGAGCCGTCCGCGTCAGCGTCGAGGCCCGCATGCCGGTGTTCCACATGACGCCGGAGGAGGCGAGGACGATCGCGGACTACGCGTCGACGGTCTTCGTGGACGACACGATCGATCGGCTGGACGTGCGCGTCGATGCGGCCGAGGCACGCCGCGGGCAGGACCGCTTTCGCGAGCTGGGGTGCGTGGGATGCCACCAGGTCGGCCTGAAAGGCGGCTACGTGGGACCGGACCTGTCGAACACGGGACGGCGGCTCAAGGCGGGGTGGATCGCCACGTGGCTGACCGACCCGCAGCGCCAGAAGCCCGACACGATCCAACCGAACTACGGCCTCTCGGCGCCCGATGTTCGTGCGCTGACTGCATACCTGATGTCGCTCGGAGCCGTGCCGGCAACGACCGGGTCGCGCGCCGACGCAAAGCCGGGGAGCCCGCGATGAGGAACGCGCGCCGGGTCGTCGTGCTCCTCGCGCTCTGCGCCGTCGCGGCCTGTCGGCGGCCGTCTCCACCGGCCGCAGAGCCGGTGATCGACGCGTTGAAGGCGGAGGAGCGGGAGGTCGGCCTCACGTACGCCGAGTCGCTGGGGCGCCCGGTCTTCGCCCACTACTGCGCAACCTGTCATGGGGACGCCGGCAAGGGCGACGGGCAGAACGCGTCCAACCTCACGCCGCCGCCCCCCGACTTCACCGCGTCGAAGGTCATGGCCGACGCAGGGTACGTCCGCCGTGTCATCGTCGAGGGAAGCGCGGCGCTCGGTCGATCGCCCCTGTCACCCCCGTGGGGACGGACGCTGACCCCTCAGCAGGTGGACTACCTCATTCTCTACTGCCAGGCGCTCGCGAAGAAGAAGTAGAGGCCCCCGCTCCGGCCGCGAGCAGGGCGTGGCCCGGTGTTCCACCGGCCGGCTTCGGCTGACGGTCTCTCATCGCCGGCTGCCTCCGCCTAGTTCTTCTTCAGGAACGCGAGCGTTTCCCGGATGCCGTCGGCATAGGCGGTCGGCGTGAAGCCGAAGCGCCTCTCGAACTTCGTCGAATCGAAATGGTAGGCGTTCTGGTTCTGGTACAGCATCTCGTGCAGTTCGGCCACCGTTCCGTTGAACAGGCCGGCCAGACGCACCATCCAGCCTCTGAGCACGGCATATGAGGGCGATGCGCCCAACTCCTTCGCCGCCAGGGCGATGAACGCCCTCCCGTCGGGCGCGGGATTCGACGTGGGGAGATGCCAGACCTGATTGAACGCGTCCTCGCGCTGCGCCAGCAGGCTCAACCCTCTTCCGCAATCGAGCGTGTAGGTGAAGGAGTGCGGCTGGTCCGCCGCTCCCATCCACCGCGCCTTCTTCCCTTTCAGCAGCTTGTCGAACACGAGCACCCACGCGACGCTGGTCTGTTTGGCGTACGGGCCGTACACGTCGGCGGCGCGGGCGATGAGCGCCTGGAGCGAGCCGTGCCTCACCTCCTCCTCCAGCATCGTCGCGATCGTCGCGCGGACTTCCCCCTTCCGGCTGCACGGGTTGTACGGCGTCTCCTCGGTCATCGGCCCGTCCACCTTGCCGTACATGTAGACGTTGTCGAGAAACACGAGCTTCGCATTTGCGCGTTTGCAGGCGTCGATCGCGTTGCGCATGATGCGCGGCCACTGGTCCTTCCACACGTCGATGTTGTATCGAAGGCCCGCGCAGAGATACACAATGTCCGAGCCCCGCACGGCGGCGGCCGTGTCGCCCGGCGAAAGGAGATCCGCCCCGACGCTTTCCGCGCCCTCGAAGCGGCGCCCGCTTCGGGAAACGAGACGTACGGTGCGATGCTGTTTGAGGAGCTCGATCGTGAGAGACGTTCCCGCGAATCCGCCCGCACCGAGAATCGTATGCGTCATCGCCCGGCGCTCCTGCTGATGTACCCCCGCCCCTCGAGACACGTGAGAATGGCGCGCACGGCGTCCTCAGGCGCAAGGGCGGCGGTGTCGATGGTCACATCGGCATCTTCCGGCGCTTCGTACGGGTCGGAGATTCCGGTGAATTGCGGCAGGGTCCCCGCTCGCGCCTTCGCGTAGAGGCCCTTCCTGTCCCGGTATTCGCACACATCGAGGGGCGTCGAGACGTGAACGAGGATGAAGCCGCCCCACGCTTCGACCATGGCGCGCACCTGTTTGCGCGCGGCGTCGTAGGGGGCGATCGCGGCGCAGATGGCGAGACCACCGTGCTTCGCGATCTCCGCGGCGACGAACCCGATGCGCCGGATGTTGATGTCACGGTGTTCCCTGGAGAACCCCAGCCCGGATGACAGCGCCCTGCGCACGCCGTCGCCATCGAGGAGCGTAATCCTCCGGCGTTCCCGTTCGAGCAGCGTGGTCAGCAGGGCGTTCGCGATCGTGGACTTGCCCGCGCCCGAGAGCCCGGTGAAGAACACGGCAAGCCCCTGCTTGTGTCGGGGCGGAAAGGCCGCAGCCAGCTCACGGGCGACCTCGGGGAAGGTGTACCACTCGGGAATCTCCTGTCCCTCCGCAAGCCGCCGCCGCAATTCGGTTCCCGACAACGACAGAACCGGCTGGCCGGCGGGCACCTGGTCTTCCGCGCAGTAGGCGTCCTGGTCGGGCCGGTAGACCATGTTCCGAAACGGCACCATGGTCACGCCGAGTTCGGCCTCGTGGGCGCGCAGCAGTTGCTGCGCCTCGTAGGGCTCATAGAAGGGTTTCCCACGGCTGTCGGCGCCCGGGCCGGCGTGGTCGCGCCCGACGATGAGATGGGTGCACCCGTGGTTCCTGCGAACGATGGCGTGGAGCAGGGCCTCGCGCGGCCCAGCCATCCGCATCGCGAGCGGCAGGAGGGCGAGCATGGCGGTCCCGGCCGGGTACCGCTCGATGACGGCTTGGTAGCCCCGCACGCGGGTCACGTGATCGATGTCGCCCGGGCTCGTCATGCCGACGACCGGGTGGATGAGCAGGCGGGCCTGGGCTTCTGCCGCCGCGCGCAGCGTGAGTTCGAAGTGGGCGCGATGGATCGGGTTGCGCGTCTGGAACGCCACCACGCGGCGCCAGCCCCTGCGCGCGAACTCGGCGCGCACCGCGCGCGGTGCGAGACGCAATTGGCGGAAATCGTAGTGAGTCGGAGGTCGAAGGCCCTCGATGACTCCGCCGACGTAAACAGGATGAGTGCGGTGGCGAAGATAGGCGACGCCGGGGTGCTCTTCGGATGTCGTTCCGAAGACGCGCTCCGCCTCGGCCCCAAGATCCGGTTTCCACAAGTCATCGACGCGCATCGCGGCCAACAACACGCCTTCGCCGTCGCGCAGGGCCAGGCTCGACCCCGGTCTCAACCCATCGGCGAGCACCTCGGTCACGTCCAGCGTGACGGGAATCGGCCAGAGCGTGCCATCGGCCAGCCGCATCCGGTCGCACACCGGCTCGTAGTCGGCGCGCGTCATGAATCCCGTGCACGGCGAGAAGGCCCCGTTCATCAGGAGCTCGAGATCGCAGACCTGCCGAAGGGTCAGGTCCCAGGAGGGCCAGGTGCGAGAGGCCGCATCGAGCTCGGCCGAGCGCTGCGCGTCGGCGACGAGATCGACCAGCAACGGGCCGCAGGGAGTGGCTGTGGAATCAGGCATGATGGTCCAGCGTCCGTCTATCGCCCGTATCCGAGGCTCGACCGGAAGCGACTGCGAAGGTGCGCCCACCGCACGTGCAGGTCCGTCAGCAGGAGCCGGTGGCTTTCGCGGCTGTTGAGGCGCGCGGCGACCCACCAGAACCGCTGGTGCACGCCCCACTTCACGCGCTCGTATCCCGACACCGTCCGCGCCAGGCCCTCGGTCTCGTACCCGAGTTCCTGGAGGAGATCTCCGGCCACCGACTCGAAGATCGCGCGGTCTCGCCGCGGCATGGCGTGCTTCCACTTGTTCATGTTACCGGCGACGACGTCGGTCTTGGAGACGGGGACGCGGGGATTCCGGGGGCCGAAGATCCGATCCTTCTTGCGCCGCTCGAGGAAGGCCGGCCTCAGGACGGCGGAGTCGAACTTCTCGCCGAGGAACGCGCAGACCGCTCTCATCGTGTCCTCGGTCTGTGAGATCAGCGATTCGTATCGAACCTCGTGGTACGCGTCCGTCGGCAAGGCTCGGCCGCCCCTGCGGCCTTCCGATATATAGCGCCGCCAGAGCGAAGCGGCAGTGTAGACATTGCGTGCCTGGAACCCGGCGCGAAGCCACGACAGCGCCGTGTCCCTGCCGTCGCGGTAGATGTGGATGACCTGGCAATCGGGGAAGATCTCGCGCAGCGTCGGGATGGCGGTCACGTAATGCGGCGTCTTGTCGCCCCACCGTGGCTTGCCCTGCGTGCGGGCGTACTCCTCGAAGAGGCGCGACACGAGACCGCGAAAGGTCCGATCCGCCGCGAACTCCTCGGGCCGGATCGCCAGGCGCCACCACTCGACCCAATGCACCTGGAGGATGCGCCGGGCCAGGCGGATCGCGTCCCGGTCGTTGCGGGGATCCCCGTAGCCCCGGTAGAAGGCCGGAATGAAGTGAGATTCGCCGGGGAAGGTGAGGCGTGGGTGCGACCGGAGCAGGTCGCGGAGGATCGAGGTGCCGCTCCGCGGACAGCCGACGATGAAGATCGGAGATGAAGGGCCAGGGGCCGCGCGCACGCCTTCATTCGTGTCGCCAGGGTGAGCAGCGGCCCGTTCCACGCGCATCTTCAACCGTGGCGGGCTACGCCTGCTTCAGTTCGGCGCGCCAGCGCTCCAGTTCGTCGACGAGCAGAACCGACGTCCTGACGAACTCGCTGCCGAATTCGACGGCGTTTCTCGCCTGCTTCGGATCGCCGGCGACGACGAGCGAGAGGATGTCCGCCACGGCTTCGTGAAACTCCGCGTGGAGTTCGCGGACGCGGGGGTAGTGTGGACTGGCGGCAAGCTCCGGCCCGACCGCGTAGAACCACTTCCCGAACGCGCACCGGTTGTCCGCGCGGACCACGTCGGGCGTCCACTCGACCGATCCCGATTCTATGGCCATCAGCAGGCGGGCCTTCCATTGGTCGTGGGCGAGGATGGCGGCGTCGATCTGGCGAATATGATCAGTCACACAACCTCATCGAGGATCGGGGCTCGGTAAGGCAGGATTATAGAACACTTGCGTTGGTGGGGTCAGATCTTGAATCCTGGCCTTCTTCATGGTCTGAGCCCGCCTGTTCCGGTTGATGATCTTGCCGATCGAGGTGCAGTGCAAAATGTGATAATTCAAGACCAGACCCCATGCTGAATCAGCTGTCACTCCCGTTCTCCGACGAGTCCGCAGACCTGCGCAAATGGCCCGGCGGGGTGAGACGTGAAGAGAGTGACAACTCAGGACCTGACCCCACAGTGACGTATGTGAGGCACAGGCGGGCGCGGCACTATGTGATTCGCGTAGAAGACGATGGGAGCTTGCGGGTGACAATTCCACGGGGAGGATCGCGAAAGGAGGCGGAGCGGTTTGCGAAGCAGAAGGCCGGCTGGATCGAACGCGAGCGGCACCGCCTGGCGACGACACGGCGCAGCTCAGGGCTGGGGCGGGACGGCGGCACCGTGCTCCTTCGAGGCCAGGAGTTGCGCCTGACGGTGGACAGGTCGGCCGGCCTCGCCCGGCTGGGCGACGAGACCATCGTCCTCGCCGACAGCGCCCCGACAACAGACCTGCGCAAATGGCCCGGTGGGGTCAGACGCGACAGAAGTGATGATTCAAGGCCTGACTTCAAACTCCACGCGCTGGTCGCCGATTGCCTCTGGCGGATCGCCGAGCGCGAACTGCCCGCGCGACTGCTGGAATTGGCTGCCTCGCTCGGCCACCGCGTCGCGAGGGTCACGGTGCGCGACCAGAGCAGCCGGTGGGGATCCTGTTCGCCTTCAGGCCGAATATCGCTCAACTGGCGCCTCGTCCAGGTCCCGCCCTCCGTCAGGGACTACGTGCTCCTGCACGAACTGACTCACCTGGTCGAGAGCAACCACTCCCCGCGGTTCTGGAAGAAGCTCGAGGCGGTCTGCCCGTGGCACCGGGAGGCGCGCGCCTGGCTCAGGGCCAGGTTCACGGGGGCCATGAGCGCCCCATGGTCGCCGCACGCGCCCGTGGAACCGGCAGGCACCGGCGATCCCGCTCCGCCGGCCTGATCGTCCGCTAGCCCAGGAATACACGCGCGTTGCGGAAGACGCGCATCCACGGCGAGTCCTCGCGCCAGCCCTCGGGGTGCCACGACCACTGCACGGAGCGAAAGACGCGCTCGGGGTGGGGCATCACGATCGTGAACCGGCCGTCGGGAGTCGTCACGCCGGTAAGGCCGCCCGTCGATCCGTTCGGGTTCAGCGGGTAGACCTCGGTCGCGTTCCCGCGATTGTCCACGTAGCGCATCGACACGATCACGCGAGCGGCGTGTTCCGGCGCGTCGAAGGCGGCACGCCCTTCGCCGTGGGCCGTGACGATCGGGATTCGGCTGCCTTCCATCCCCTTGAAGAAGATCGAGGGCCCGGGCAGCACCTCGACCATCACCACGCGGGCCTCGAACTGCTCCGAAGCATTCTTGACGAAACGCGGCCACGCCTCGGCGCCGGGAATCAACTCCTTCAGCGCCGCCATCATCTGGCATCCGTTGCACACGCCCAGCGCGAACGTGTCGGGCCGCGCGAAGAACGCCGAGAACTCGTCGCGCGCCCTCGCGTTGTAGAGGGCCGACTTGGCCCACCCCTCGCCGCCGCCCAGCACGTCGCCGAACGAGAAGCCGCCGCACGCCGCGAGGCCGCGGAAACCGGCGAGCGACACGCGCCCGCCGATCACATCGCTCATGTGGACGTCGTGCGCGTCGAAGCCGGCGCGGTCGAAGCCGGCCGCCATCTCCACCTCGCCGTTGACGCCCTGGTCGCGCAGGATGGCAATCGCCGGGCGCGCGCCGCTGGAGACATACGGGGCGGCCACATCGTCCGCGGGGTCGAACGTCAGGTGGACCGACAGGCCGGGGTCGTCGCGGTCGAGGATGTGGTCGTACTCCTGCTGCGCGCAGGCCGGGTTGTCGCGCACAGACTGCATCTGCCACGTCGTCTCGCTCCAGGCCCGGTGCAACTCGACGCGCCCGTGCTCGCACAGCACGCGGCCGTCGCGCACGACGACGATCCGATCGTCCGGGTTGGGCCGGGCGACGACCGTCGCCGCGACGCCGTGCCGCCCGAGGGTCTCGAGCACGATCGCGCTCTCGGGTTCTCGCACCTGGAGCACGGCGCCCAGCTCTTCGGCGAAGAGTCCGGCCAGAAGCCGTTCGTTCCCCCCGCGGGCCGGCTCGTCACGGACGATGGCGGAGGCATCGATCGTCACGCCGACGTGGCCCGCAAACGCCATCTCGCACAGCGTGACGAAGAGGCCGCCGTCCGATCGGTCGTGATACGCCAGCACGCGCCCGGCCTGCCTCAACTCTCGGAGCGCAGCGAACAAGCCTCGGACGGCCGCCGGGTCGTCGAGGTCCGGTGCGTCGTCGCCGGTCTGGCAGAAGACCTGCGCGAGCACCGAGCCGCCGAGACGCGCCCGGCCCGGCGCGAGGTCCGCGAGCACCAGGGCGGTCGGCCCGCAGTCGCGTCGCAGCTGCGGCGTCAGCGTGCCCCGCACGTCGTCGCACGGTGCAAAGGCCGACACGATGAGCGAAAGCGGCGACACCACTTCGCGGCGCTCGGCGCCCTCCATCCAGCTCGTGCGCATCGACATCGAGTCCTTGCCGACCGGGATGCTGATGCCGAGTTGGGGGCAGAGTTCGAGCGCGACCGCCCCCACCGTGTCGAAGAGCGCCGCGTCTTCCCCGGGAGATCCGGCCGCGGCCATCCAGTTCGCCGAGAGCTTGACGAGCGACAGGTTGCGGACGGGCGCCGCCGCCAGGTTGGTCAGCGCCTCGCCCACGGCCATCCGGCCCGATGCCGGAGCGTTCACGACCGCCAGCGGCGTGCGCTCGCCGATCGAGAAGGCTTCGCCCGCGTAATCGACGAAGGAGAGGAGCGTCGCCGCGCAGTCGGCGACGGGAACCTGCCAGGGCCCGGCCATCTGGTCGCGCGAGCAGAGGCCGCCCACCGTCCGGTCGCCAATCGTGACGAGGAACGTCTTGTCGGCGACCGCCGGCGCGCGAAGGACGCGCTCGACGGCGTCAGAAAGGGCGATGCCTTCCGGCACGAACGGCGGAAGCGTCACCCGGCGACGGACGACGTCCCGGGTCATCCGCGGCGGCTTGCCGAGGAGCGCGGGGAGATCCATGTCCACCGGCGTGTTGCCCAGCAGCGGGTCGCGGATCTCGAGATGCTGCGCTGCGGTCGCTTCGCCGACCACCGCGAACGGGCAGCGCTCGCGCTCGCAGATCGCGCGGAACAGCTCGAGCGACTCGGGCGCGATCGCGAGGACGTAGCGTTCCTGCGCCTCGTTGCACCAGACCTCGCGCGGCGTCATCCCGGGTTCCTCGTTCGGCGCCGCGCGCAGGTCGATTCGGGCGCCGCGGTTCGACCCGTGCACGATCTCCGGCAGCGCGTTCGACAACCCGCCCGCGCCGACGTCGTGCAGGGAGAGGATCGGATTTGCCGGCCCGAGGGCCCAGCACCGGTCGATCACCTCCTGCGCGCGCCGCTGGATCTCGGCGTTTCCCCGCTGGACCGAGTCGAAGTCGAGGTCGGCCGTGTTCGAGCCGGTCGTCATCGACGAGGCCGACCCTCCGCCCATCCCGATCAGCATGCCTGGGCCGCCCAGCTGGATCAGCAGCGAGCCGGCCGGCACATCGGCCTTGTGCGCGTGTTCCGCCTGGATGTTTCCCACGCCGCCGGCCACCATGATCGGCTTGTGATAGCCGCGCACAACGCCGTCCACCGCCTGCTCGTAGGTGCGAAAGTAACCCGCCAGGTTCGGCCGGCCGAACTCGTTGTTGAACGAGGCGGCGCCGATCGGGCCGTCGATCATGATCGCGAGCGGCGAGGCGATGCGCCCGGGTTTCGATTCGGGCCCCTCCCACGGCCGGACGAAGCCCGGGATCCGCAGGTTGGAAACCGAGAACCCGCACAGCCCGGCCTTCGGCTTGGATCCCCGGCCAGTAGCGCCCTCGTCGCGGATCTCGCCGCCCGATCCGGTGGCCGCGCCCGGAAACGGCGAGATGGCGGTCGGGTGATTGTGCGTCTCCACCTTCATGAGGGTGTGTGTCAGGCCTTCGTGATACCCGTAGCGCCGCCGGGTCGGGTCGGCGAAGTAGCGATGGACCGTCCGCCCTTCCATCACGGCCGCGTTGTCGGAGTAGGCCGACACCGTGCCCTGCGGGTTCTTCTTGTGGGTCTGGCGAATCATCCCGAACAGCGATTCGTCCTCGGGCCGGCCGTCGACGATCCAGGACGCGTTGAAGATCTTGTGCCGACAATGCTCGGAATTCGCCTGAGCGAACATCGTCAACTCGACGTCTGTCGGGTTGCGCCCGATGCGGACGAAGTAGGAGACGAGGTACTCGATCTCGTCCGGAGAGAGTGCGAGGCCGAACCGGACGTTCGCCTCCTCGATGGCCGCCGCGCCACCAGTCAGCACGTCCACCGACGTCATCGGCTTCGGCGCGACGTGTCGAAACAGGTCGTCCGCCGCGCCCAGCGACGGGAGGACCACTTCCGTCATCCGGTCGTGCAGCAAGGGGAGGATCGAGCTGACGGCCCCGCGAGACCCGACGGGGCCCAAGAGATGAAACATGGTGCCGCGTTCGATCCGGCGAACGAAATCCAGAGTGCAGAGCCGGGCGATGTCGGTCGCCTTCGACGACCAGGGAGAAATCGTGCCGAGGCGGGGCGTCACCAGCACATCAGTCGTGTCGCTCGCCATCACCGGCGCGGGTGCGCCATAGGTCAAAAGCCTGGCGAGCACGTCGGCCTCGCGGTCATCAGGCTCGCGCGCGGCTTCGACGAAGTGCCAGTATTGCGCCGACTTGACGGAGGCCCTGGCGTTGACGGCCTGGATCCGGGCATTCAGCTTGTCGAGCCGGAACGCGGAGAGCGCGGCACCGCCGGGGAGTCTGAGGACGGGCATGTGCAGATTGTACCCCGCCGGCGGGACGCGGCGAACGGACGACAGCCAGCGGGGCTGTTCCGAGGTATGCTGCTCAGATGATCCGAACCGCCTGGATGGCGGCGCTGGCGTTCCTCGTCGCCACGACGGCTGTCGGCTGGCCGTCGGACCGGGGCCTCGAAGGCCCGCGACCGACCCAGACGGGCGGGGCAAAAGCCCCGCCCCGCACCTCAACCGCGCCGCCCCACAGCGCTGGCGCGACGGCACTCAGCGCGACCGCCCCGCGCCGCACGATCTACCTGACGTTCGACGCGGACATGACGCCCGGCATGCTGAAACGACTGCAGGCCGGCGAGGTATCAGCCTGGTACGACCCGGCGATCGTCGAGTATCTGCGCGAGAACCACCTGCCGGCGGTCATCTTCGTCAGCGGCCTGTTCGCCGAAACATACCCGGACTTTGTCGGCGGCCTCGCTCACGACCCGCTGTTCACCGTCGCCGTTCACGGCTACCGCCACGCGGCGTTCACGACCTCCTGCTACGGGTTGCCCGCGCTGCGCACGGACGCCGAGAAGCTCGACGACCTCACGCGCGGCCGGGATGCCGTCGCGCGCCTGACGGGTCGGGCTCCGACGCTGTTTCGCTATCCGGGCCTCTGCCACGACGCGCACGACGACGCGCTGGTGCGCCAGGTGGGGCTGACGGTGGACGTCCCGGATGTCGTGGCCGGCGACTCGTTCAGTAGCAATGCCGAGGCCATCGTTCAGCAGGTGCTCAGGAAGGCGAAGAACGGGGCAACCGTCATCTTCCACCTGGGCGGGCCGAACGCGCCGGCGACGCTCGACGCGCTGACGAAGGTCGTGCCGGCGCTCAGGAAGAAGGGATACGCATTCTCCGTTCTCCATTGACCCCGGCCCCCGGATCCTATTTCTTGACCGGCGCGCTTCCTTCGCGCTTCACCGGGTAGGGCGGAGGCGGCGGCAGCGTCCCGGGCTGCTTCTTCAGCAGGTCCAGGATCACAGAGATAGCCTTGTCGAGCTGCTGGTCCTCCCCGGCGTATTCCTTCGCCGGGTCGTTGTCCACGAAGATGTCCGGCTCGACGCCCACGCCCTCGATGACCCACGACTTGCCAGCCACGTCGTAGCGCGAGAACTCCGGCTTGTTCAGGAAGCCGCCGTCGAGGAACGGCAGCGTGCCGGCGATCCCGACGACGCCACCCCACGTGCGCTTGCCGATCACGGGCCCGATCTTGTGGGCCTTGAAGCGCCAGGTGACGAGGTCGCCGTCCGACGCGGAGAACTCGTCCGCCAGGAGCACCTTCGGCCCGACGATCATCGCGCCCGGGTTGGTCTGCGGCGTCCCGTTTCGTGCGATGTCCACGAGCACCAGTTCGCGGCGCAGCCGCTCGATGATCATCGGCGACACGTTGCCGCCGCCGTTGCTCCGCACGTCCACGATCATCGCTTCCTTGTCGGCCTGCGGATAGAAGTACTTGGCGAACTCGTTCAGTCCCGGCACGCCCATGTCGGGGACGTGGATGTAGCCCACGCGCCCGCCGCTGGCCTTGGTGACCTTGGCGATGTTGTCCTGCACCCATCCGTAGTAGTAGAGGCCGCGCTCGTCCTCGGTCGGGACCACGACCGTGTCGCGCGCGCCTTGCGCCGACGCGATCCCGTTTACCCGCAGCGTCACCTGCTTGCCAGCCTTGCCGACGAGCGCCTCCCAGATGTCCGTCAGTTCCGCCGTGGACCGCCCGTCAACGGCGACGATGAACTCCCCTTCACGGACGTTCACGCCAATCTCCGTGAGCGGGGATTGCAGCGACGGATCCCAGTTCTGGCCCCTGAGGATCCGGGTGATCTTGAAGAACTTCGACGAGGCGTCGCGCTCGAGTCGCGCACCAAGCAGCCCCATCGGAATCCGCGTCACCGTCGGGAGATCGCCGCCGCCGACGTAGGTGTGGCCCGAGTTCAGCTCGCCGATCAGCTCACCGATGACGTAGGTCAGGTCCGCCCGGTGGTTGACGTGCTCGACGAGCGGCGCGTACTTGGCCCGCATGGCCGGCCAGTCGATGCCGTGCATGTTCGGCGCGAAGAAGAAGTCACGCATCTGCCGCCACGACTCGTCGTACATCTGCTTCCACTCGGCGTGGCGATCGACGGTCACCTTCAGGTCGCTCGTGTCGAGATAGTCGCGCAGCTCGAACTTGGCCGTCGGCGTGTCGATGATCGCGTAGCGGCCGCCGGACGAGACGATCATCTTCTTCCCGTCCGCCGAGATCTCGTACCCGGTACCGCTCCCGAGCTGCGTCTCGGTCAGCTTGTCGAGGTCGAAGACATACAGCGCGCCCGGTTCGCGCGAGCTGCCGCGGCCGTAGTAGAGACGGTTGCCGACCGATCGCAGCGAGCGGTAGTTGGCGGCCGGCGTCGGGAGGACTGCGATCCTGGTGAGAATCCCGTCGACATCGACTTTCACGGCCGGCGTCGACTCCTTCTTGACCTCTTCCTTCTTCGGCTCGTCCTTCTTCGCCTCGCCGGCCTTGGCGTCGTCCTTGATCTTCACCTCGTCGCTGCGCGGCGCGACCGGGCTCTTCGTGTCCTTCGCCAGGGTGACGAAGTAGATCTTCGACATGTCGTTGTAGACATGCTGGAATTCGGTCTGCCCGTAGGTCGGGTTGAAGGACCGCGCCGAGACGAAGAACAGCAGCTTGCCATCGCTGCTGAATTCAGGGCCTGCGACCGCGAACCAGCCATCCGTGACGGGCGTCGCCCGCTTCGACTCGAGCGAGTAGAGGAAGATCCGCCCCAGCCCCTCGTCTTCAGGCTTCGAGTAGGCGACCCACCTGCTGTCCGGCGACCAGGCGTACTGGTTGACCACCCCGACCGGTGATTCGACGACAGTGGTGACCGCCTTCGTTTCGACGTCCACGATCAGGAGTCGCTGCTTCCGATCGGACCACATCAGCTTCCTGCTGTCCGGCGACCAGCTTGGGTTGAACTTGTAGTTGTCGCCGTTCTTCGTGAGCTGCACGGCGGCGCCCTGGCCGTCCTGGGGCGCGATCCAGATTTCGTCCTCGCCGGTGGCATCCGAGATGTAGGAGATCCAACGGCCGTCGGGCGACCACTTGGAGTTGCGCTCGTGCACGCCCGGCGTGTGGGTGATGTTGCGCGTCGGCCCGTATTTCGCCGGCACCGTGAACACGTCACCGCGCGCGCCGAACAGCGCCCGGCTCCCGTCCGGCGCCACTTCGTAGTTCGTCACGTTCCGGCTGACGTCCACCACCACCGGCCGTCCGCTCCCGAAGTCCCCGGCAATCGTCACCGGGACCTTGTCGGCCTTCTCCGTGGCCAGGTCGAAGCGGTAGAGATACCCGCCGTTCTCGAAGACGATGGCGTTGTCGCCGAGCGACGGGAACTTGACGTCGAAGTCGGTGAAGCTGGTGAGTTTCTTCGTCTGCTTCGAGCCGAGGTCGTAGCTGTAGAGGTTCATCCGGAACGGCTGATCGCGATCCGACACGAAGTAGATCCTGTTCCCCTTCCACATCGGGATGATGTCGAGCGCCGGGTTGTTCGTCAGGTTGGTGGTGGCCTTCGTCTTGAAGTCGTACAACCACACGTCGTCGGCCATCCCGCCGCGGTAGCGTTTCCAGGTCCGGAACTCGCGGAACACGCGGTTGTAGACCAGTTGCTGGCCGTCGGCCGAGTACGAGGCGAAGCCGCCGCGCGGCAGCGGCAGCTCCTCAATCGGCCCGCCGTTGACGCTGGCGAGATAGAGCTTGCCGAGGAAGTCGTTCCACTCGGTGCGGCGCGACCTGAACAGAACGTTGCTGTTGTCCTTCCAGCCGATGACCAGGTTGTTCGGGCCCATGCGATCGGACACGTCGTCGCGGCTGAGCGTCGCCGTCCAGGTGAGCCGCTTCGGCACGCCGCCCTGCGACGGCATCAGATAGACCTCGGTATTGCCGTCGTACTGGCCCGTGAACGCCAGCCAGTTTCCGTCGGGCGAGAAGCGGGCGAACATCTCGAATCCGATGTCGCTGGTCAGGCGGCGGGCGACGCCTCCCGTCGCCGCGACGGTATAGAGATCACCCGCATACGTGAAGACGATCTGATTGCCGTGGATCGTCGGAAAGCGCAGCAGGCGCGTCTCGGGCGCCTGGGCGCCCGGACCGGCATGGCCGGCCGAGAGGAGGAGAACGAGGGTCGAGACAAGAAGGAGTCTTCTCATAGCGCTTGACTATAACCCCGCCAGCCGTTTTCTGCGTCTCCGCGTGACGTTTTCCGTTAGCATGGGTCTCTCGGCGGTCCCGTGCCCTCCCCCAAGGACTCCAGTGGAGATTGACCCGCAGCATTTTGTGACCGACGACGGTGTGCCGGCCGAGCCCTCGGCCGACCGGCCGGTGTTCGGCGTGCCGCGAACCGTGCTGGTCCTTTCGGCGACGCACGGGGTCAACGACATCTTCACCAACATCTACGCCCCCCTGCTCCCCCTGTTCATTCTCCGTCTCGGCCTGTCGCTGACCGTGGCAGGCACGATCGCCGCGGCCATCCAGATCGCGGGATCCATCGCGCAGCTCGTGTTCGGCCCGCTCGCCGACCGCTGGCGCCCGAAGGTGCTGGCCGTCGGCGGCCCGATCGTCGCCGTCAGCGTCATGAGCCTGGCCGGCCTTGCCACGTCGCCGATGATGCTCGGCGCCATTCTTGTCATCGGGTGCCTCGGGAGCGCGGCATTCCATCCGACCGCGGCGGCCATCGTCAATCGGGTGGGAGGCGCGCGGCGCGGCACGGCCATGTCCGTGCACGTCACCGGCGGCGCGATGGGCAACGCGATCGCGCCGATGCTGTTCGCCCCATACGCGCAATATGTCGGCATCACCTGGACGCCGCTGCTGGCCATTCCCGCGCTGGTCCTGCTGGGATCGATCCTGCGGCGGATTCCGGACGTGCGCCTGTCACACGGACAGGCGCCAGCCGGATTCGGCGCGCTACGGCCCTACGCGGGGCCGCTCGCGCTGCTGTGGACGGCGGTCGTCATCCGAACCGTGGTCGCCATCGGGTACTCGACGTTCCTGCCGGTGCTGATGACCGAGCGGGGGATGTCGGTGTCCGAGGCAGGCCTGGCCGTGGGGGCCTACCTCGTCGCGGGCAGCATAGGCGGCTTGGCGGGCGGCCCGTTCGCGGACCGATTCGGCCCGCGCCGCGTCATCGCGGGGTCGCTCGCGCTCTCCGTTCCGCTGCTGGTGGCGGCCCTGCTTCTTCCGGGTCCCCTGGCGCTCGTCGTGCTCACCGCGGGCGGGTTCTTTCTCGGCTCGACGTTGCCCGTCAACATCGCGTATGCGCACGCCATCGCGCCGGTCGCCACCGGCACCGTGTCGTCCCTGATGCTGGGCGTCGCGTGGGGCGTCGGCGGCCTCGCCGTGCCGCTGGCAGGAATGGTGGGAGACAGGGTCGGACTGCAGCCGGCGCTGCTGATCCTGGCGGTCCTTCCGGCCCTCGCCGCGCTGCTGACGATGCGATTACCCGAGCGTGCTTCGCACGCCTGACGCCCGGCCGTCATGCCAGCGTTCGACCTGCCGGCCCCCGCAGCCGCGGCCAGCTCAGGCCGTAGAAGGCCACGAACGCAAAGCACATCATCGGCACGATGAAGCCCCGGGACATGTCGAACCGGTCCGCGACGAACCCCATGAGCTTGGGCAGGATCGCTCCGCCCATGATCGCCATGACGATGAAGGACGAGGCCCGCTTCGCCCGCGCGCCCAGGCCCGAGATCCCGAGCGCGAAGATCGTCGGGAACATGATGGACATGAAGAAGTAGCTCAGGAACACGCAGGCCACCGACAGCCATCCCAGCTTGCAGAAGACGAGGAAGGTCGCCGCCACGTTCAGCAGGGCGTACACGCCCAGCACGCGGTGCGCCGCGAACATCCTGAGCAGTCCGGCCCCGGTGAACCGCCCGACGAGGAAACAGACGAACCCGAGCGAGGCCAGGTTGGACGCGCCCTTGTTGCTGATGGCGAGCCCGCCGTTCCGGCCGGCCTCGAACCATCCACTCAACCAGTTGCGCAGGAACCCGGCGTGCGTCGAGAGGCCGGTCATGGCAGCATCCCAGGACGCGGGGATCGCCGGGACCTCGGCCGTCATGTAGTTGATGAAGAAACTGAAGATGCCCGCCTGCGCCGCGACGTAGAAGAACTGCGCGGCGACCGCCATCACGAAGTGCGGGTGCGACCAGATCGACTGCGATGCCCCTCCGACCGTGTCGTCCGACCGGTAGTCGTCCTCCGCCTTGATGTCGGGAATGCTCGAGAACGCGAAGACGATGGCCAGCACGATGACGACGACGGCAATTGCCGCGTAGGGGATGTAGAGAGTCTGGCTCCCCGTGCTGCGGCCGGCGGCGTCGGTCGAGTAGAAGTACATGCTGCCGACGATCGGCCCGAAGATCCAGCCGATCCCGTTGCACGACTGCGCGAGATTGATGCGGGTGGCGGCGTAGCGCCGATCGCCGAGGACCGTCGTGTACGGGTTCGCGATGGTCTCGAGGAACGTCAGGCCCGTGGCGATGAGGCAGACGCCGGCCAAAAAGGCGACGAACGCCATCGTCGACGACACGCCTCCCTGGCGGACCATCAGGCTGATCTCAGTCGCCGGGATGAACCAGAGGCCGCCGACCGCAACGATCAACAGCCCCGTGATGATGCCGCCCTTGTAGCCCAGCTTGGCGGCGAGCCATCCGGCCGGGATCGCCATCAGGAAGTACCCGAGGTAGTGCGCGAACTGCACCCACGCCGACTGGGCCTTCGTCAATCCCAGCTCGTCCTGGAAGTGCTTGTCCATCACGTCGATCAGCCCGTTGCAGAACCCCCAGAGGAGGAAGAGGGTGCTGACGAGGACGAACGTGAAGAGGACGCGCTGACCGTTCTCGGTGACGAAGAGGCTGTTCTTGTTCATCGATGTCGGTTCTCAGTCGTGGCGGAGAGCCTGGATGGGATCGAGCCGCGCGGCGCGGATGGCGGGGAAGCTGCCGGCAACCAGGCTCACCATCAGGGCGAAGGCGATCGCGCCCGCCATCAGCCACCAGGGAATCAGGAACAGGTTGGCGGCGGGGACGCCCTGGTTCTGCAGGTAGTAGTTCGCGCCGATGTTGATCACGCGGCCGACCGCCCACCCGAGCGCGATTCCGGACAATCCGCCGAGCAGTCCGATCAGCGAGGCCTCCACGAGGAAGATCTTCCGCACGTCCTCGTCGCCTCCGCCGATCGCCTTCATGATCCCGATTTCGCGCGTCCGCTCGAGAATCGACATCACCATCGTGTTGACGATGCCCAGCGAGGCGACGGTGAGCGCGATCGAGCCGACGAGGCCGAGCAGAAGGTCGAGAATGACGAACGCCTTCTTCTGGCTCTCGAGCAGGTCGGCAATCGAGAACGCGTTGAAGCCCATGTCCGCGATCTTCTTCTCCACGGCCTCGGTGTCCTGTGCCCGGCGCACCTTCACGGTGACCATGGAGTAGACCCGCTGGTCGGACAATTGACGGAGCAGGCCCTGCGGACTCGAGACGTCCGTCACGCCCATCGCGCGCGCCCTGGCGAGCGGGATCATGACGGCGGCGAACATGGCGCCGACCTGTCCCGGCCCGGCCTGGCGCTCCACGATGCCGACGACGCGGAACTTCCGTTCGCTGCGCTGCAGGTTCACGCCTGGCAAGCCGGGGATGGCCGTTTCCGGGGTCGCCGCCGCCGCGTACCCGAGCGTGATCTCCTTCCCGACGAGGCTGCCCGGCGCGCCTTCGTTGATGCGGCGGGCGAACTCCAGGCTGAGCAGGCACGAGTCGTCCGTGTCGTTGGGGAAGAACCGGCCGAAGCTCATTCGCTGAAAGACGCCTTCCCCTCGAGCCGAGAGCGGCACGCCGGTCGCGCCGGCGAACTCGGAGAAGTCGCCGTAAGACACCTCGACGGGCACGCGGACGTCGGGGTACACCTCTTTCACGCCGGGGATCGCCGCGAGCTTCTCGAGGGCCGCGTCGTCGAGCCGGACGCGCGGCGTCGCCAGTCGCGCCGACTCCACGGCATTGCGCAGGCGTTCGGCCGCGTTCCCCCCGCGACGCCCCCGCTGGCCGCCGCCGCGCTGAGCCGCCGTCACGGTGACGGAGTCGAACAACCCGGATCGCAGCAGGTTGCCCAGCACCTGGTCCTGTATGGCCACGCCGAACGACACCATGCCGACCAGGGACGCGATGCCGATGGCCACGCCGAGCGAGGTGAGCGCCGTGCGGAGCTTCGACTCGCGCAGGTTGCGGAGCGCGAGGTGAACCGTGTCTGCGAGCCTCATGCCGCCGCCTCCGCCAGCACCTTGCCGTCGAGCAGCGTAATGGTGCGCCGCGCACAGCGCGAGGCCAGCGCCGCGTCGTGCGTGACGAGGAGAACCGTCCGGGCGGTGGCGGTGTTGAGGTCCCGCAGCAGGGCCAGGATTTCCTGCGCGGTGTGGCTGTCGAGGTTGCCCGTCGGCTCGTCGGCCAGGAGGATCTGCGGGTCGTTCGCCAGCGCGCGCGCAATGGACACGCGCTGCTGCTCGCCACCCGACAACTCCTTTGGCCGGTGCGTCTGTCGCCCGCCGAGGCCCACCTGCTCGAGGAGCGACCTGGCTTTCAGCTCGCGCTCGCCGCGGACCACGCCGGCGAACATCATCGGCAGCGCGACGTTCTCCACGGCGGTCATGGTGGGAATCAGGTTGAACGACTGGAAGATCATGCCGACATTCGTGCGGCGGTGTGCGCTCAACTCGACGCGCGACATCTCGCCGACGTCGCGGTCGAAGATCCTCAAACTGCCCGAGGTCGGATGATCCAGGCCGGCGATCAGGTTGAGGAGGGTGGACTTGCCGGAGCCGGAGGTGCCGAGGAGGCCGACGAATTCGCCGGCCTCGAGCGAGATCGACACCCCGTCGAGCGCCCGCACGACGGAGCGCCCCATGGCGTAGTGCTTGGCGAGGTCCCGGGTCTCAACGGCGAGGCTCATAGGCCCCACCATTGAAACACGGGTGGCAAGAGTAGGCAGCAGGCAGTAGGCCTACTTCTCCTGTCCGCGTCGATAGACCAGCGCGACCAGCGTCTTGTCGTCGCCGCCCATGTTGACCGAGAGGCCGTAGGGCCGGTCTTCGGGAATCGCGATCTGGGCGCGATCGGCGCGGCCGGTCAGCTGTTCCCAGAGTGTGACCGCCTGGTGGACGCCCGTGGCGCCGGTCGGATGGCCCCACCCGACCAGGCCGCCCGTCGTGTTGAACGGCACGCGCCCGCCGCGCGCGGTCTGTCCGTCGAGAACGAAATCCGGCCCCTTGCCGGGCCCTGCCAGGCCGATGGCTTCGACGGCGAGGATGCCGGCGATGGTGAAGCAGTCGTGCGTCTCGACGGTCGCCAGTTTGTCCACCGTGATGCCCGCCGACGCGAGCGCGCACTGCACCGCGCGACGGGTGGTTTCGAGTCTCGTCGGGTCGCCGGGAGGGACCGTGAGGTCGGCCTCCACCTGGCCGATGCCGACAATCTCCACCGCCGCACTCGTCGGGATGCCTGCGCGCCTCAGGCCGGCTTCAGATGCGATGGCGATGGCCGACGCACCGTCCGACACCTTCGAGCAGTCGAGCACGTTCAGGTGATCGACGAACGACTTGGGGTTCGGCTCGGCGAGCGCAGCCGCATCGAGGTCGGCCGTCGTGTTGTGATACTCCTGCGCGGTGGGGCAGAGCCTCGCGTTCTCGATCGCGTTGCGATACCAGCGGGCCATCGCCTGGCGCGTCCGGTCGCGCCCGTATTTCTCGTAGTACGCGCCGGCCCGATCGCTGAACTTCCCGGGGAAGAAGTACGCGTGGCCCGCCTTGCGCTCGCGGCTCCACCCGGCGGTCGCCAGGATGTCGGCGCCGTAAATGGCCTTGACCGTGTTCTGCACCTCGACGCCGAGCGCCAGCACCATGTCGGCCGTCTCGGCGAGCACCGACTTGATGCCCGTCGTGAGCGCCAGCGCCCCCGAGGCGCACGCGCCTTCGACGCGCGTGCACGGCTTCCACTGCAGCCCCTCGTCGATGGCCGGGACGAGCGCCGCCAGGTTGCCCTGGCCGTTGAAGCGCGCGGCCATGAAGTTGCCGATGACGCCCTCGTCGATGTTCCCGGCGCCGCCCACCTGCTTCAGGACCCCGCGCCCCGCCTCGCGGATGTAGTCCTCGAGGCCCGGCCTCGGCTTCTTCGGGTGGAACTCCTTCCGGCCGGTGCCCATCGACACCGTGTTGTACCCCGCCGTCATGTACACCTTGCGTCGCAGCTTGTTCATACGCTCATCACCCGAAAAACTCGTTGACCGGGCCGTAGGCATGGAAGAAGCCGGTCAGGAGCACCTGGTTGACGTCATTCGCGGTCCGCGCCACGCCGTCGCTCACCAGCTTCAGCCCGATGTCGCGCGACCGGATCCCGTAACGCCGAGCAAGGTCCGAGCCCAACGTGTTCATCGACCGCAGCTGCCCGAAGAACCGCGCGAGCAGCGCGTCCTTCGCCGTGTCACGCACGGCCACCTTCCACGGCAGCCCGGGCTCCGGCAGCGGGCCCAGCCTCGCGTCGCAAGCCGCCTGGAACTCGGCGATCGGCACGTATCGTTTCGCAGCCGGATCGTAGACGCCGGTCGGTTTGCCCTGCTGGTACTGAAGGAACCCGTCCTTCTGCGATCCGTCGTGGTGCTGCCCGCCCCGAACCCCCTGCTCGAGCAACCGATCGATGAGCGGGCTGTGGAGGTTCTCTCCAGTTAGACGCGGATTCATGACGCCGAGAATGCACTGGCAGACATCGAGGCCCACGTAGTCGATCAGCTGGAATATTCCCATCGGCCGGACGAGAAAATCCTGGCTCACCCGGTTCACGGCGTAAACGGCTTCGACCAACGGCATCTCGCTGCCGAGCCGGTCCACCTCGGAAATGGCGTGCAGCAGGTCGCGCATGAAATGGCCGTTTCCGATGAACCCCGGGCGATCGGCCGCAGGCACGACGACCTTCCGCAGGTTCTTGCACAAGAGCTCGGCGAACGCCGCCACGTCGTCTGTGGTCGTCCGGCTGCGGATGAGCTCCACGAGCTTCTGCACGGCCGGAGGGTTGTAGAAATGGAACCCCATGATTCGGCCGCCGAGCCGGGCCTTCTCGTCAATCTCCTCGATGGGGATGGACGAGGTGTTGGTGAAGACCCACGGGGCCTTGGGATTGTCGGTGGCGGTCCGGGCGAAGAGCTTCAGCTTGAGCGCGAGGTCTTCGGGCGCCGCCTCGAATATCACGTTGGCCTCGGCCGCCGCCTCCAGCATCGTCGTCGGACGGACGACGTCGAGCACGTCGTTGACGTACTGCTGGACGATGTCGCTGTTGTCCACGAGGTCGGCGCGATCGGCGTAGACCTTCCGGAGGGCGACGATCTTCTTTTCGGCCGCCTTCAGGACCTGCCCGCGCAGGTACTTCACCAGTCCGCCGAGCGCCTGGTGCGACACGTCCACGGCGTGCAGCACGTATCGTCGCGACCGGTTCTCGGCCTTGAGGCCGACGTCCGCCATCTCCATGGCAAGGAGGAGGACGATGCCGCTGCCCATCTTCCCCGCGGCGCCAAGCACCGCGACGTTTTCGAGTCTTTCCGCGTACTCCATACACCTCCTCGTGGGGTCAGGTCTTGAATTATCACCTTTCTCACGTGCGAAAAAGGTGATTATTCAAGACTTGAGCCCAACGGGGGCCACTTCCGGGTTGGGGCCATCGAAGAGGGAGGCGGCACCTTCCGTCGCCTGCCGTTCTCACAGATCGACCAACCCGCGCCGCGTGAACCGGCCTGGCTGCTCCGCCGGACACCACCCTGCTGAGTTGCTGGCGCTCTCCCCACTGTGACACACTAGCCTCAGCCCGCAAGCCCGCCTTCGACTTCGCCGGGCGCCGACAGGCGATGATCGACACCGGCGCAGTGGTCATGAACGCTGCCGCGTTCAATGACGATGCGGACGAGGAATGATCATGCTTGCGATCCTCATCGCAGTCCTTCTCGGCCAGGTGGCCGGACCGCAGCCGGCACCGGTTGCCGACGTGCGCACACTGGCGCCGTCAGCCCCGAGGGTGCTCGCCGAGATCGACACCGTCAAAGTTCAGGGGACGCCGGTGGGCCTTGCGTGGAGCGCCGACGGCACCATCTACCTGCGCGTGAGCCAGGGGAAAGACCAGGCTCGGCACTATCAGATCGCGACCGTGCCGTCTCTTTCCGTCGGTCAATCGGATGGGGCGCCGGTCTGGGCGGCCAACTACTGGACCTGGAAGTCGGGGACGGCCGCGCCCGGCGACCCGACACTGAAGATCGACGTCGAGCAGCGCAGCGAGAGGGTCAAGAGCGTCAATACGCCCAGCGGGGCAGCTGCCGCGGGCGCGACCTCCGGCGACCTCTTCGGTGCTTCCTCCGGCGGCGAAGGGGGCTCCCAGGGCATCGCCGCCTCCGCGGTGAACAGCTCGATGACATCCGCGATCGTGACGATGCGCTTCAAGGGCCAGGTGGTGGGCGAATGGACCAACGAGGTTCCCGTTCCGGGCCTGCGCTACGGCTGGGCTCCGGCGCCCATGGGAGTGCTCGTCTACGTCGATGCCGACACGCGTCTGGCGCTGATCGACCGCGAGGGGCACAAGGTGCTCGTTCCCGGCGCCAGCAAGGCGCTTCTGCCGGCCTGGTCGATGGACGGGAAGCAGATCGTGTATCTGCAGAAGAAGACCAAGACGCTCTACGCGCTGATGATCACCAAGGTCCAGTAGCCAGGACCCGTCGTGCCATCTCCCACCAGCATTCTCCGTGCGGCGACCGCGCCCGTTGCGGCGCTGCTGCTGCTCACCCCGGGTGCCGCGCAGTCGCCAACGCCAGTCCTCCGCATTCTTGCGCCCACGGCCAGGACCTACGCGATGGGGAGTGTCATCGTCCGGGCCTCGGTGGAGCCCGCCGAACCGCCCGTCGAGCGCATGACGTTCTTCGTGGACGGCCGCCAGGTCTGCACCGTGGACGGCCCCCCATTCCAGTGTGAGTGGAATGCCGGCAAGAAACTGCACGAGCACGTCTTTCGGGTTGTGGCGTACCTCCGCGGCGGGCAGCGTCTGGCCGAGAGCGTACGCACGAAGAGCAGCGAGTACGTCGAGGCGGTGGACGTGGAGGTGGTGTACATCACCGTCTCGGTGCTGGACGGCAACCGATACGTCCGCGGCCTCACGCGCGATTCGTTCCGGGTGTTCGAAGACAACGTGGAGCAGCCGATCGCTCACTTCGCGTCGGAGAACATCCCGCTCGAACTGGCGGTCGGCGTGGATGTCAGCGGCAGCATGACCGACTCGATCGACGCGGTGAAGGACCATGTGAAGCGGTTCCTGTCCGCGCTGCGTCCGTCCGACCAGGTCACGCTGATCGCCTTCAACGAGAACACCGTCATCCTGTCCCGTCCGTCTGCCAGCCTGGCCGCGAGGCTGAAGGCGGTCGATCGCCTCGCGCCGTGGGGAATGACGGCTCTGCACGACACGATCATCCGATCGTTCGACATGCTCAGCAGCCAGGCCGGACGACGCGGCCTGGTGATCTTTACCGACGGCGATGACACGTCCAGCCGGGTGACACGCGACGCGGTGCAGCGCCGAGCCGAGTCGAGCGATGCGGTGCTGTTCATGATCGGCCAGGGGCGGGCCGAGGAATCACCCGAGCTCAAGAGCCTCTGCGAGTGGCTGGCGAACAGGAGCGGCGGCCGCGCCTTCTTCCCCCGCGAGGCGGCCGACCTGCGGGAGACCTTCGACGCGATCATCGAGGAGCTGTCCAGCCAGTATCTGATCACCTACGCGCCGCCCTCCGCCAGTGACGGCGCCTGGCACCAGATCCGTGTAGAGGCGGGCGACGGCCACTACACGGTCCACGCGCGGCAGGGCTACCGCCGGAGCACTGACCGGCCGTGAGAACATCGTGATCATGCTGCCGTCCCTGCTGCTTGCCGGATTACTGACGATGGCCGCGCCGCCCCCGGCTTCGTCGCCGCAGCAGGTGCCGAAGATCGTGCTGGTCGACGACAGCGCGGAACTGGAGGCCGCGCTGGCCTCCCGCGCGCCCCGGCGGGACCTGCCGGTTCGACTGACGGCAATCAGCCTTCCTGACGAGACCCCTTCAAAGGTGCGCGTGCTGGTGATCGCCGAGATCGACGAGCGCCAGGAGTCGGCCGGTCTGGCGTCGGTCGCTTACGCGATGAGCGACGAGCGCGGCCAGCGGCGCGCTCACGCGCTGCGCCGGGTCGAGTTGCACCGCCTGGCCTCCGGCGCGCTGGCGTTCCTCGAGGTCGTGTCCGTTCCGCCTGGCACGTATCGTCTGAAGCTCGCCTCGCTCCGCAACAACCGCGTCGGCACCGCGGAGGCTGCGGTGCCCGCGCGGCTGCAGTCCGCCGGTTCGCTTCGATTCGGCGACGCGCTGATAGGCGACACGCCGGGCGACGACATCCTCGCGAGCGTCTCGGCGGATCGGCACGTGCGCGGTGACAGGCTCGTGGTGTCGCTGCCCATCGACGTTGACCAGGCGCTCCCGTCCGATCTCGCCATCACCGTCGAAGTTGCGAACGGACAGTCGGGCGCGACAGTGCTTTCCGCTCCGGCGCCGGTGCTCGCCGGAGAAGGACCAGCGCGGTTGGCGCAGGCCGTGCTCGACATTCGAGTGCTCCCGGCGGGGGACTACAACGCGAGGGTGACGGTGGCGGCCGGGGGCAGGGAACCGGCGCATGTGCTCGCGCCATTCACGCTCGAGCGGGCGACGGGGTCGGGGACGGGCGCGTCGGCGCCCCGCGCGGGGGCCGCGCCGGCCCCGGTGAACGGCGCCCGCAGCTTCCGCCCCGCCGATGTGCTGGACCCGGCCGTGCTGGGACCATTCCTGGACGACCTCGCCGCCCGCGGGTCGGACCGCACCCGGCCGGCGATCGATCAGGCCCGATCCGGCCGATTCGTCGAGGCGGCGCAGGCGGCTGCGTCCAACGACCCGAACGACCCGGTCCGGCCGTTCCTGCAAGGGCTGTCGTTGTTCTCGCGAAATCAGCTGCAGGACGCATCCGAGGCCTTCCGCGAAACGATTCGTGCGGCGCCGGACTTCCTGGTCGGCGTCTTCTACATCGGTGCATGCTACGCGGCGGGAGGCCGCGATCCGCAGGCGATCAACGTGTGGCAGACGTCGCTCGTCGGCCTCGATCAATACCCGGTCGTCTATCGATTGCTCAGCGAGGCGATGTCGAGGACCGGGCGTTCCGAACGCGCGGTGGAGACGCTGGACGAGGCGATCGGGAAATGGCCCGACGACCGGGACATGCGCCTGCGCCTGGCACGGGCCGCGCTCGACGCGCGGCGCCACGACCGCGTGCTCGAGCTCGCTGACAGCAGCCTGTCGCACACGCCCGCCGATCCCGATCTCCTGTTCGTCGGCATGCAGGCGATCTTCGAGCACGTCACCCAGGGTGCCGGCCCGCCACTGGACGACGCGGCTGCCCGCATGAAACGCTACCGTGACGCGTACATCGCGGCCGGCGGCCCGCGTCAGTCGCTGGTCGCCGAGTGGGTGGCCGCGGTCGAGAAGAAGCTACCGCCAGAGCCGAAGCCGGCGTAGGGGGTCGGGCGCGCAATGAAGCTCCTCGTGTCGCGGTGTTCCAGTCTCATTCTGGCGCTTGCGATCGCCGCTGCCTCGGCAACTGCCGCGGCGACCTCCGAGCCCGACTCCACCTCGATCGTTTCCGATCTCCCGATTCCCGGCGGGGTGGCCGGCCTGCTTCGAGCAGCCGACATTCCCGCCAATCCGGATCCTGCCACGGCCATGCTGGCCTTCGTCCGAGTCGCGCACGTCCTCGGTTCGAAACCACCCGAACAGGCGATCCGCTACCTGGACGCCATCACGCGCCTCCGAGCGGCGTCAGCCGCATTGCCGGGCCACGAAGCGAGCGTTCCGACGTCGGGCGCGGCCACGCCTCTGCTCCAGGCATGGGCGGCCGCATGCGGCCTCTCGCTGGCACCGGGAACCGTGAAGGAAGCCGAGGGGGCTGAAGCGGCCAGCCGCCGGCGAGCGCTCGTGCATTCCGGTCTACCTATCGCAGACTGGATTCGACGCCTCAATGCAGGAGAGACCGTTCGCGTCGAGATCGTCAGCGAGAACGTCCCGCTCCCGCTGTCGGCCGATGTGTGGATGTCGGCGGTGTTCAAGGGCCGCGTGCCGCGGGAACAGCTGGCCCGGGCGGTATTCGGCGAGCGCCGGGCCGCGCTCGTGTACCACGGCCTCGTGGCCCTGGACGACGAGACGCTCGCATACATCGGGAGCCACCCGACGCTGTTGTCGGCGATCGCCGATCGGAGCCCGGGCGTGTTCGCCGAGTGGGGGCGCGCGATACACATCCGGAACGCGCACGTGCAGCTGCCGGGCGGGGACCTGACGTCCGCGCTCTGGGAGGAGGTCGTCGGGCACTCGCCGGGGGACACCGACGGTTTCATCCAGGCGCTGCTGGCACGGGATGGCGGAGCCGCGGCGTTCTTCGTCGACACCGTCGCACATCTCGACCCGCCGCGACAGGCGTTCGCGCTGGCCCTGGGGGGCAAAGAGGATCGCGTCGAACGAATCCGCGCTCTCTACCGCGTTTTCTCGCGAACGACGACCTTCGATTCGAGCAGCGACTGGCCGGTAGTCCGGCACCCGTTCAACCCGGCGGCAGTGCTCCGGGAGGTGATGGCCGACCCGGTCGGTTCGATGGCGGCGCCTTCTTCGCGGGGGCTGTGGGACGTCGCCCTTGGCGGGGCCTCCCACGCGTGCGCCCAGGCGGCCGACGACGGCCGTCGCGTCGATGCGGCGTGGCTGGCGGAACGGATCGAGCGCGAACCGCTCTCGATGCGCGGCCACTGGCTTGGCGCGGTGACCTTCGCGCAGCGGGTCTTTCCGCGCGCGAAGGCCAGCGACCTGCCTGCCGTTTGTGAGGCGGTGACGGCGTTTCCGCACAGCGACGGACTGCTCCTGACGCTGGAGCGGATCGGCTTCGACACCCCGGCCGACTACTCGAACATCCTCAGGTTCGCCGGTCGCACATGGGCTGGCTTGGACCGCCGGGCAGCCGTGATCCGAACGGCCCAGGTCCAGGGCGTCCTGGCCATTCTCGAACGAGCGGTGGCCGTGCGCGTGCTGACCTCTGCCCGCGCCCGCTCGCTGGCGTTGTCACTGGCGGCGCTCGCACCCGGCGCGTCGTCTGGAACCAACGCGCTCCCGCCAGACGACGGACGTCTCGCCGCCGGCGCGATCGGCAGGTGGATTCGCGGCACCCTGCTGTCGAACCTGTGCACGGACCAGCCATCGGCAGATGGATGTTTGGTCCGCGCGGTTTCCGGGGAAGGTGCGCCTGGCGGCGCAGGGCGCCTCGTGTCCTGGGAGGACGAGCGATACCGGGTGGACCTCGGTGCCGGAACGGTCGTGCGGATCGAGCGCGTCCGCGAGGCGCTTAGAGCCACCGGGATCGACGAAGCGCTGAACGTGCTGGCTGCCGCGACGACCCTCGCCGACGCGCGCGCCTCCGCCGCCGAGCTCGACCGCGCGGCGACAATGTTGAAGGCCCTGAAACCGGCGCTCAACCTGGACCTCGCCGAGCTGTTCGGCCACCCGGTTCCGCACATGCGCCCGGTTTTCGACTCGGCGATTGTCCGTCTTGCTGCGGGACAGAGCGCGAACGACCGCGCCGAGGCGGCCGCCGGCCTGCTCGACGTGAGCGACACCCTGCTTGCAGACGCGCTGCTGTCATTCGCGTACGCGATGGCCATCGGCGATCCAGACGACGCGGTCCTGCTCGGCGGGAATCCGGCGCGCCGTCACCGCTTCGACGCGACGACCGGACCAGCCACGGAGGCCTGGCACCTGCCCGAAGAAATGCGGGACGTGGACCGGACGTGGCTGGTCGAAGGGTCGGTGCTCCTGCTGCGCGCGGTCTACGCACCGTCGTGGCAGCGGCGCATATCCGTCCAGGACACCGGGGCCCGGCCCAGGCCAGACCCGCAGGACGTGCGCGCCTTCGCCGAAAGCGCCGCGACGTTCAACGCCTTCGACCTGACTGACGCCGGCCGTGACGCCATTGTCAGCGCGATCCAGCGCGGCCGCGAACGGGTGGTGGAGTTGCTGAGAACTCCGGAGTTGTTGTGGAAGACCGCCTCGGAGATCGGGCTGGGAGAGTGGAGATGCCGCGCGGCGCTCTGGGCATCACGCGGCGAGGCCGGTACGACGTCGACCGCTCCAGGTCGCGCGGTGTCGCTCTTCTCGCTGACCGAGCTGATGCGGCTCGGCCGCCCGGACATCCCGCAGGAGCAGATCGACGCGTGGGGCGTCGCGACCCGGCGGATCGACGGCGGCGCGTGGGTGAGGATGCCGCACGCGCACACCTGGGAGGACGTCCAGGGGCCGCGCGGTGTGGGCGTGTTGCCGACGCAGCTGGCCGAGGTGCACCTCCGCGTTGCCGAGGCGCTGTCGGAATTCAAGCTGCCTGCGGTCCTCGCGCCCGACGTGGCCGCCTACGCAGGATGGGATGCGATGACCTCGGCCGAGATGGCCCACCCGGACGACTGGTTCGCGCTGGCGCGCGCCGCCCAGTCCCTGCCTCGCGATCGGTTCCTGGACTACGTGTCGGCGCTCACCGCGATCGGGCCGCTCGTGCCCGTGCGGTAGGCGGGCGGGTCCAAAGCGGAGATGGAGAGTTGAAAGCTGACGAAAGAAAGCGCGGCTGATGCATGTCTTGACAATAGTCGTCATAACACCTATGATCGACGGACAGGCTGGTTCCTCAGCGACCGAGGAGTTCGACAGATGACACGAAGACTGCTACCGCTCGCGTGCGCCCTCGCCCTCGTGTTCGCCGCCGCCCCGCTCTATGCCCAGGCGAGGATTTGGCGAATCGACACCCCGCACACCAGTGCCCAGTTCGCCGTCACCCACATGATGGTGTCCACGGTTCGCGGGAGCTTCACGAAGACCACCGGCACCGTGACCTGGGACGGCAAGGACTTCTCCTCGGCCGTCGTGGACGCCGTCATCGACGCCGCGTCAATCGACACGCGCGTGCAGCAGCGCGACGACCACCTCCGCTCGGCCGACTTCTTCGACGTGGCGAAGTACCCGACGCTGACGTTCAAGTCCACGAAGATCGAGTCCGTGGGCCCGAAGAAGCTGCGGATGACCGGCGACCTGACGATGCACGGCGTGACGAAGTCTGTCGTGTTCGATGTCGAGGGGCCGTCGGCGCCAATCAAGGAACAGAACGGCGGATTGCGCGTGGGCGCGTCGGCGACGACGAAGATCAGCCGGAAGGATTTCGGCCTGACGTGGAACAGGGCGATCGAGGCGGGCGGCGTCGCGGTGAGCGACGAGGTCGCCATCACGCTCGACGTCGAGCTGGTGAGCCCGCCTGCCGCGCCGGCGAAGTAGTACCGCCGACGATTTCGAAGAGGGCGGGAGAAAGAACCGGGCGCCGACCGGTTGGTCGGCGCCCCGTTCGTCCGGCTGGGGGGCAGCCGGACAAAGCCGCAAGCCGCAGGCCGAGAGCCGGAACCCGCCCTACTTGAACATCGGATCCGGGCTGACCGCCAGGCGCTTGGTGGCGACCTCCTTGCCGTCCACCGTCAGCGTGACCTTGTAGACGCCGGCGTCCACCTGGTTCCCGCCGCCGCCGCGCTGCCCGCCGCCGCCGCGCTGCCCGCCACCGCCCTGTCCCGCGGCGGCCTGGCGGTTCAGCCCCCAGAACACCTTCTGCAGGCCCTTCTTCGCGCTCGGCGTGAGTTCCTGGATTGTCGCGCCTTCGAGGTCCTTGATCGTGACGGTGACCTTCTGGGCGTCGGCCTTCAGGTAGTAATAGATGTTCTGGCCGACCGGCGGATTGTCCGCCCTGGCCATCTCACCGAGCGTGTCGCCGCGCCGCTCGAGGCGGTTCCACTTGATCGTGTTCTTGAGGTCGAACAGGTGCGCGGCCTCGTCGAACACCGCCGGCGTGAACTCCTTGATCGGGCCGATGTCGGCGACGTAGAAACCGCGGCCGTAGGTGCCGATCGCCATCTCGCGGTCACGCTTCTGGATCGCCACGTCCCGGATGACGGTGTCGGGCGCCGAGGTCGAGAACGGCGTCCAGTTCTTGCCCTGATCGATTGTGACGAAGATGCCCGCGTCGCCGGCCAGGTACAGGACATTGGCGTTGTCAGGATCTTCCTCGACGTCGAAGATCGGGTTGTTCAAGCCGCCCGAGATGTTCGTCCACGTCTTGCCGAGGTCCTTGGTCACGAACAGCCAGGTCTTGTCCTCGTTGTGGGTGCGGTACCCGCTGAACCCGGCGTAGGCGGTGTTCTCGTCGAAGGCCGATGCAACGACGCGCTTCACCCAGCGGTCGCACGGGATGAGGTCGCCCTTGGCTCCCGATTTCGGCTTGCACGCGGCGTCGTAGAACTGCGCGGTGACATTCGTCCAGTTCGTCCCGCCGTCCGGCGTCACCCACACGTTGCCGTCGTCGGTGCCGGCCCACAGCAGGCCCGGCTTCCTCGGCGACTCCGAGATCGAGTAGACCGTCGCCCATTGCAGGTTGGTCTTCTTGGCCTCGTCCAGCTTCTTCTTGTCAGCCTTCGACAGGTCCGGGCTGATCCGCACGAATGTGTTCGGCGCGCCGCGGCTCATCGAGCGCCACACGTACTGGGATCCGATGTAGACGACGCCGGGGTTGTGCGGCGACAAGACGATGGGCGCGTTCCACTGGTAGCGGAGAGGCGCCTCGCCCGCGGCGACCTGCTGCGGAGTGAGCCGTGCCTGGAGCGAGCTGGTCTCGCCGGTCTTGAGGTTCATCCGGCTCGACCCGCCGAACTGGCTCTCGTAGTACACGTACTCGGGGTTCCACCAATCGCGGACGACGTAGAACGCGTCGCCGGTCGGCAGGTAGGTCCAATCGGAGCTGAACATGCCGTAGCTGTTCCGGTTCTGCGACGGCCCGAGCCACGCCCCGTTGTCCTGGGTGCCGCCCATGATGTTGTACGGCTGCTCGTTGTCCACGGACACGTCGTAGAACTGCTGAGCGTTGATCGTGCTCCTCTGGCTCCAGTGCTCGCCGCCGTCCCAGGTCTCCGACACGCCGCCGTCGTTGCCGCTCAGAATGTGCTTCGCGCTGAGGGGATCGACCCAGACCACGCGGTGGTCGACGTGCGTCCTGGCGTTCCCGCGCTCCCATGGTGCCACCGTGAACGTCTTGCCGGAGTCCTTCGACACGGTCGTGTTGGTGTCGCCGCAGTAGACCACCTTGTCGTCGGTCTGGTCCACGATGATGCGGCCGTAGTAGCCGCCCTCGGTCTGGTTGACCTGCGCGCTTCCGGCCTGCACTCCGCCGCGGCCGCCCTGCGCGCGGGCGCCCTGGGGAGCGGCGCCCGGCGTCGCCGGGGCCGCGGGTGCTGCCTGGCCACCACGAGCGGCCGGGCGCGACGGAGCCGGAGTCGTCGTCGTCGCCTGGCCAGCGGTCGCCTGCTGCGGCACGCCGAGCGCGGCGATGGCTTCGGCCGTCTCGGACTCGCGCGCCTGCGCTGCCGCATCGAGTTCGGGCTCTTCCGCCTGCGGGATTGTCGGCGCAGCCGGCGTCGCCAGCTTGTACTCGGTCATCCGCTTCCAGGTCTTGCCCTGGTCGTCGGTGCGGTACACGACGCCGTTCATCTTGACCGGCGCAGCGTTGGCCAGCACGCCGGTGTACAGGATGTCGAGGACGTTCCGGTTGACGAGCTGCGACCGTCCCTTGGCCTCGGTCGAATCCGCGGCCGCGGCCGGCTTCGCCATCAGCTTCTCGACCTCGGCGATGCTCACGAGCAGGCTCTTGTCGTCCGCGAACATCTTCTTCGCCGCCGCCTGCAGCTTCGCCACGTCAGCGCCGCTCTTGGTGACGAAGTCCTTGTCCTGAACCAGCTCGTTGAACTTCGTCACGAGCTCGGCCTCGTTCGCGCCAGCCACCGGCGTGAACTTCGGCGCCAGCGCCGCCAGGTCGGCGTTGATCTTGAAGGCCTTGAACTGGGCGAACGTCACACCGTCGCGGAACAGCACCGTGCCCGTCGCTCCGCCGCCACCACCGCCCCCGCGTCCCCCGGCGGCCGCGGCGCGGAAGTTGACGATGCCGTCGCGCTCCTGGAAGCCGACGATGGTCTCCTCGTCCACCCGGGCATAGACGATGTTCGGGTTCTTCTCGAACAGCGTGAATCCGATGCGGCCGAGCGGCGTGCCCTTGGCGGGCAGGCCGGCCGCGAGACGCGTCCAGGTCTTCCCGCCGTCAGTGGTCTTGAAGACCCCGTTCTCGGAATCCCGGTCGTCGTAAGCCCAGGCGCGACGATAGTGCTTGTACGCCCCGGCGATGACGACGTTCGAGTTGCGCGGGTCGACGACGAAATCGCCGACGCCGCGGTCCTTCATCGGCCCGAGATTCGTCCAGGTCTTGCCGCCGTCGATCGACTTGAACAGGCCGCGCTCGCAGTCCATCTCGTTGTCGTACAGCTTTCCCTCGGCCGCCGCGTAGACGATGTCCGGGTTCTTCGAATCGACCGCGACCATCGGAATGAAGTAGCTCTTCTCGAGGCCGACATGGGTCCACGTCTTGCCGGCGTCGGTCGATTTCCACATCCCGTTGCCGTGCGTGCTGGCGCGGGCGTGCATGGGCTCGCCGGTGCCCAGGTACAGGATGTTCGCGTTCGATGGGGCGATTGCCAGCCAGCCCATGCTCTGCGTTCCGTAGTGCTCGAAGATGGGCTCGAAGTGGATGCCGCCGTCCACGGTCTTCCAGATCCCGCCGGTGGCCATCAGGGCGTAGTAGGTATGGCTCTGGCCGCGCGGCACCGCGAAGCCGCTCACGCGGCCGGCGAAGGCCATCGGGCCGACCCAGCGCCAGGAGAACTGGTTGAAGTCGGCCGCGGTGGGTCCGCCCTGGGCCTTCTGCTGCGCATTCTGGGCGTAGCCGAACGCCCCGAGCACGCAGACCGTCGCCACCAGCGCGCCGAAGAACCATAGCTTCCGAGATGATCGAAACACTGCTCCTCCTTAAGTAACAAGGCGAGGGAGAACGGGGGGACAACCGGAAATCGAGCAGGACGCGGCCGACAGATCGCCAGCGATCACCAGTCTCTACGCCTGCGGGTCGCCCGGCGTTTCATCTGCAGGCGTCTTGTGCAGCGTGCGATCGGGCCGCAAAAAGCCGCGTGCACAACGCCAGTCACGCAGCCCCGAGAGCCTCGCGACCGGCGCCCTCGACTTGTGCTGTCGAATTGTGCTTGCGCCCTCAACCGGGTTGACGTATCGTATGCGCAATTCCGCCCCTTAGCAGCCTCATGACGGCGATCCGGTCTTACGGATCGCTCAATACGAACGGTTGAGTCCATTCCGAGGAAAGCCCCCGGATTCGCCGATTCAGGCCGACATAGCGCGAGCGCCGGTTGGCATTGCTAGTGCCTATTGGCGCAGGCCGTTTTGCACGCTCTCCGCTCCGGGCGCCTCGGGTTCCGTCCGTCTCCGTTCGTTTCGCTTCAATGTGACAACATCGCCTCGGCTCCGGTGGGTCGAAGGCGTGTTGCTGCGTCGTGATGGCAACGATTAGGGAGGAGCTCATCAATGAAGTACCCGTTCACCAGGCTGGTATGGCCACTCGTGTTCCTGGCCATCCTCGCGATCGCCGGCTCTCCGGCCTACGGACAGAGCGGCGTCAACGCGACGACACTATCCGGGTTGGTCGTTGACGATCAGGGAGGCGTGATTCCGGGCGCCGACGTCGTGGCGAAGAACAACGCCACCGCGACGACGTTCACGGGCGTCACCGATTCGCTGGGCCGCTTCACGCTGCCTGGCGTGCCGCCCGGCACCTACACCGTGACGGTTACGCTCACGGGGTTCAAGACCGCCATCGCTCCGGACGTCCAGGTGCTCTCCGCGACGCCGGCATCGGTCAAGTTGACGCTCCAGGTCGGGACCCTCGAAGAAACGGTGGTCGTGACCGGCGCGACCGAGGTCGTGCAGACCCAGAGCCCGACGGTGGCCACCACCATCGCGATCAAGCAGATCCAGCAGCTGCCCGTCATCTCGCACACCGCGCTCGACTTCGTCGTGAGCCTGCCAGGCATCGAGACGACGGGCACGAACCTCCGCGGGTCCACCGTCAACGGCCTGCCGACCACCTCGATCAACATCACGCTCGACGGCATCAACGTGCAGGACAAGCGCGGGACCGAGGGGATGTTCATGTACATCCGCCCGATGATGGACTCGGTCGAGGAAGTCACGGTCTCGACATCGAACGCGGACGCCGCAGCCACCGGGGCGGGCGCGTCGAACATCAAGATGGAGACCCGTTCCGGGTCGAACCGATTCAGCGGGTCGGTGTACGACACCTGGCGCAACCAGGCGGGCACGACCCCCGAGGACGCGCTCGCCCGGAAGAACTCGTCCGGCTGGCTCTGGGGCCTCAACACGCCGTACTGGTTCGACCAGAGGGACCACCCCAAGACCGCGGCGGGCCAGTACTTCATCCAGGACGTGCGGCTGACCACGCCCGGCTTCCGGGTGGGCGGGCCGATTCTCAAGGACAAGTTGTTCTACTTCTTCAACTACGAAGAGTTCAGGCTGCCCCAGTCGATCGCCCGCACCCGCTACATCCTGAACACGCAGGCGCAGTTCGGCAACTTCACATACACCGCGCTCGACGGGACGACCAGGACGGTCAACCTGCTGACGGATATCGCCGCGAAGAACGGCCAGACGACGACGACCGACCCGGCGATCGCCAAGCTGCTCGCCGACATGCGGGCGGCAACCGCGAAGGAGGGGGGCCTTTCCACTTACGACAAGAACGTGGACCAGTACGACTACGCCCCCTCGTCCACGCAGCTCAGGAAGTTCCCGACGGTACGGTTCGATTACAACCTCACCAACAAGCACCGCCTGTCGTTCACCGGCCGATACAACGACTTCAACTCGACGCCCGACTTCCTGAACAGCGCCGAGCCCCGGTTCCCGGGCTTTCCCAACACCGGCGGCCAGGTGTCCGGCCGCTACATGTGGCAGACCAACCTGCGGTCCACGCTCGGCAGGAGCATGATCAACGAGTTCCGCACGGGCCAGCAGAACTCGACCGGCCTCGGCACGTATTTCGGCAAGGGCGTCGACTCGACGCAGTTCAACTGCTCGGACCCCGGATGCCAGAGTTCAGGGGGCGTGGGCTACAGCTTCGGGTTCCCGGGGGCCAACACCGTGAGCGGCGCGGCGCTCACCGGCGCGACCGCCTACAGCGGGGTGAGCGGCGGCGTCGCGTCGCAGTTCTCGGTCGAGGACACCCTGACCTGGCTCAAGGGCCGGCACAGCATCGGCATGGGCGGGTCGTGGTCCAAGACCTCGATGCGGAACTACGCGGCGACGGCGTATCCGCAGAGCTTCTCTTACGGAGTCGCCAACAACGACCCCGCGTACAACGTCTTCAGTGATACCTCCGGGAACTACCCCGGCGGCATCAACCCGACGCAGGCGGGCTACGCCCGGACCCTGTATGGCTTCCTCACGGGCCGCATCACGAGCATCAGCACAACCTACTACCTGCAGCCGGACGGCACGTACAAGGCCAACGGCGACCGGACCAACCAGACGACGGCAAACGACGTCGGGTTCTACGTCAACGACTCGTTCCGGATGAGGCCGAACCTGACGCTGACGCTCGGCGTCCGCTACCAGGTGCAGCTCCCGATGACGACCGACGGCCTGTACTCGCGGCCGCAGACCTGGCAGATGGTCTACGGGATCACGGGCGCGGGCACCGGCTACATCGGCAGCGGCAACCTCTACAAGCCGGGCACCCTGGCCGGTACCACCCCGGTCGTCGTGCCGTACGAGAACGGCAGGCCCGCGTACAACACCGACTGGAACAACATCGCGCCGAGCGTCGGCGCCGCGTGGCGGCCCTCGTTGAAGCCGTCCTTCCTGACCAAGATCCTCGGCACGGATCCGGTGTTCCGCGGCGGGTACTCGCTCACCTACACGCGACTGGGCACGAGCTTCTTCGACAGCAACTACAGCAGCAACCCCGGCCGCAGCCGGGCGGGAACGCGGTCTGCCACCGCCGGCACCCCGTTGCTCGGCAGCGATGGCTGGCCCGTGCTGATGCGCGACGGAAACAGGCTGAGCCCGTCGGCCCCGCCGGCGCCCCTGACCGGCAACTGGTCGCTGACTCCGGCCGTCAACGAGACGCTCGACATCCACTACCCTGACTGGCCGGTCCCCTCGACCCACCAGTACAGCTTCGGCGTCCAGCGGGAGTTGGGCAAGGCGATGGCGCTCGACGTCCGCTACGTCGGCAACACGAACGTCGGCGGCTGGGCGACCTGGAACATGGTCGGCAGTTCGCAGTGGAGCATGCTGGCGGGCGAGAACGGGTTCTACGACGAGTTCCGCCTGGCGCAGCAGAACCTCCGGGCGAACATTACCCAGATTAACCCGGCCACCGGGAAGGTCTACGGCAACACCTTCGCCTACACCGGCGCGGCCGGCACCTCGCCGCTGCCGATCTTCATGGCCTACCTCCAGGGAATCCCGCTCAGCGACCCGCGGAACAAGGTTGCGGCGAACTACACCGCATCCCAGTTCACCAATTCGTCCTGGTACAACTCGCTCAACATGTACAGCCCGGCGCTGACGACGATTGCCGGCACCGGCACGAGCGGGCTGCAGAACGGGGCCGGCACCGGGACCGGGCTCGACGCCAACCGGGCGGCGGCGGGTCTCCCGGCCAACTTCTTCATTGCGAACCCCGCGGTGGCGCAGGGAAACGCCTACCTCGAGACGACGGCGGGCAACACCAGGTTCAACGCGCTGCAGATTGAGCTGCGCCGGCGGATGAGCGCCGGATTCCTCATCCAGGGCAGCTACCAGTATTCGTTCGGCCGACAGACTTGGGCGCAGCGGTCCCTTCGCGAGGACTGGTTCTACATCCCCAGCACCGGCGGGCCGGACCAGACGCTCAAGGCCAACTTCGTCTACGAGCTGCCCTTCGGGCGGGGCAAGAAGTGGGGTTCGGGCGCCAGCGGCTGGATGGACGGCCTCATCGGCGGCTGGGAAGTCGACGGCGTCGGCCGTATCCAGAGCGGCGTGAAGTTCAACTACGGGGGCTACCGCCTGGTCGGCATGTCGGAATCCGAGTTCCAGGACATGTTCAAGTTCTACCATGTGGTCGATCCGACCGTATTGGACGTCACTGGCAAACCGATGGATCGCATCTACATGCTCCCGCAGGATGTCATCGCGAACTCAATCCTCGCGCTCTACACCACGTCGGCCACCTCGGGGACGGGCTACTCCGGAGCGCTCCCGACCGGCAAGTACCTCGCGCCGGCCAGCGGTCCTGACTGCGTGCAGTACCTGGCGGGTCAGTGCCCCGGCACGGCGGTCACCCGGATCGTCACCGGTCCGAAGTTCTGGAAGGTAGACCTCAGCTTCGTGAAGCGGATCCCGGTCTACAAGAACATCCGGGTCGAAGCCCGCATGGACCTCTACAACGTATTCAACACGATCAATTTCAACGCGAACGCGCCGACATCATCGACGCCGGGGGCAACCGCCCTCACGACCGGCATGGGCGCCGCCGTGACCAACTGGCAGGTCACCTCCGCCGCGGCGGACAACAGCAACTCCCAGGATCCGGGCGGCCGGATCACGCAGTTCGGTTTGCGGGTCACCTGGTAGAACCGGGTGCTTGGTCCGCGCAGGGCGGGGCTTCGGCCCCGCCCCTTTTTTTTGCCACTGGGGCGGGGGACGGTCTTACCGTCCCGACTTGAGCAGGCGGGAAACCTCTTGCAGCTCGTTTGCGTGGAGAGCGGGCGGCGCGGTCCGCAGGTACCGATCGAGATACGGACGCGCCGCGTCCATTCGACCGTCGTGCGCCAGGTTGATGCCCAGGCTGTAGAGCGCATCGAAGTTGGCGGGATCGAGTTCGATGGCGCGCGTCCAGGCCTCGTACGCGGTCCTGCGGTCGCCGCTTCGGAAGGCGGCGGCGCCGACGCCGGCGTGAGCACGCGACGAGCCCGGCGCGATGGCAACCGCGCGATCGAAGTACGTCTTCGCGCCAGCGACGTCACCCTGCCCGAGCGCGAGCACGCCCAGGTTCTCAAGTGGCGCGCTGCTGCCCGGAAGGACCTCGAGCAGGCGCTCGAACACCCGCCGCGCGTCATCGGCGCGGCCGCCGCGCGCGTAGGCGATGCCGAGCGCATTCAACGTGTCGGCGTCCGCGCCGGGATTGCGCGCCAGCGGTTCGAGGATGCGGATTCCCTCCGCGACGCGCCCCGTGTCGGTGAGGTATTCGCCGAGCTGCGCGAGCGCCCGGGAGTCGGTCACGCCGTGCGCGACCGCCCGGCGCAGCACCTCGACGGCGCCCGCGGCGTTCCCCTGCTGCCATTCGACGAACGCCAGGTGGCGATACGCGATCGCCATGTCGGGGCGGCGGGCGATGACGTCCTGATAGATGCGCACCGCCTCGTCGGAGCGACCTGCGGTGAAGGCATCGATGGCCCGATGGACGGCGCTGTCGAGTTCCACCAGGCGTTTCGGATCGTCGGCCTCGGTGTACTTCGCCTTCGCAGGCGCTTCGCTTGAGACGTACCCGAGCGCCCGCAGCCGTGCGGCCGCGTCCGGATCTTCCGTCACGCGCTGGCCGGGCAACGACGGCCGGAACGCGCGCAACGCGGCGGCCAGCGTGCGGTCGCGCTCCGGCGAGCGGCCGGCGAGGTTCGATCGTTCCGCGGGGTCATCCGCCAGGTCGTACCGCTCGGCGATGGGCAGGTCGATGTACTTGTCACGGCCCACCAGCACGCCGGTCAACGGGGCCCATCCGTGATTCAGCATCCCCGACATGGCCTCGAAGTACGTGGTGCGCGGCACCGACCCCCCAGCCCGCTCTTCGCGGGGCCGCAGCGTCCGGCCGGGGAGATCGGAGGGCG
>Ga0209048_10000207_pt1 | contig 63416 bp, 56 predicted proteins | sample FrelakmetCRP12CR_FD_187146 | JGI IMG/M metagenome (GOLD analysis project Ga0209048, IMG submission 187146) | Freshwater lake sediment microbial communities from the University of Notre Dame, USA, for methane emissions studies - CRP12 CR (SPAdes)... | ecosystem: Environmental > Aquatic >...
GGCGGCGCGGCAAGCCCCTGCCGCCGCCGCGCCGGGTCGGGTAACCTTGACGGCCGTTGCGCGTCGCCCGACGCGCCCCTCCGGATGACCCGTCGCATGAACAAACTGCTCGCCATCGCCGGCGCCGCGGCCCTGCTCGTGGCCGCCTCGTGCCCTGCCGCCAACATGAACGCCACCACTGCCCAAACCGCCGCGCCTGCCGCCAGGGGCAATCCCCTCGTTGCCCCCTGGGCCGGACCGTACGGGGGCGTGCCGCCGTTCGACCGCGTCAAGGTCGCCGACATTCAGCCGGCGATCGAGGCCGGCATGGCCGATCAGCTCGCCGCGGTCGAGCGCATCGCGAACGACCCGGCCGCGCCCACGTTCGAGAACACCATCGGCGCCATGGAGCGGGCCGGGCGCGAGTTCGACCGCGTGATGACGGTGTACGGCGTCTACAGCTCGACGATGAGCGACGACGCCATGCAGGCGGTCGAGCGGACGATGGCGCCCAAGCTTGCGGCGTACCGCGATCAGATCACGCAGAACGAGAAGCTCTTCGCGCGCATCGCGGCCGTGTATGCCAAGCGGGAGAACTCGAGGCTCACGCCGGAGCAGCAGCGCCTCACCTGGCTCATGTACACGAACTTCGCGCGCGCCGGCGCGAAACTCGACCCCGAGGCGAAGAAGCGCCTCGCCGGCATGAACCAGCAGCTTGCGTCGCTGTACACGAGCTTCGGTCAGAACGTCCTCAAGGACGAGAACGACGGCGTACTGCTGATCGACAACGAGGCGGACCTCGCCGGCCTGCCGCAGTCGGTGCGCGAGGCGGCCGCACAGGCGGCGGCCGCTCACGGCCAGCCGGGCCGGTGGGCGGTCCTGAACACACGCTCGAGCGTCGAGCCCTTCCTCACGTACTCGGACCGCCGCGAGTTGCGCCAGAAGGTCTGGCAGATGTTCATCGATCGCGGCGACAACGGCGGCCCCACCGACAACAACGACAACATCACGAAGATCCTGCAGCTGCGCGCGCAGCGTGCCGAGTTGCTCGGCTACCCGACCCACGCTCACTGGCGCCTCGAGAACTCGATGGCCAAGACGCCCGAGCGCGCGATGGCGCTCATGGAGGCGGTGTGGCCGGCGGCGGTGGCCCGCGTGCACGAGGAGGTGGCCGACATGCAGGCGATCGCCGACGAGGCCGGCGCGGGCATCAAGATCGAGCCGTGGGACTACCGTTACTACGCCGAGAAGGTGCGGGCGCGCCGCTACAACCTCGACGAGACTCAGATCACGCCGTACCTGCAGCTCGAGAAGCTGCGCGAGGGCCTGTTCTATACGGCGCAGCGTCTGTTCGGCTTCCACTTCAAGCCGGCGGACCCGAGGAAGGTCCCGGTCTACCACCCCGACGTGCGGGTCTGGGAAGTGACCGACCCGAAGGGCAAGCTGGTCGGCCTGTGGTACTTCGATCCCTACGCACGCCAGGGCAAGCGCTCGGGCGCATGGATGAACGCCTACCGCAGCCAGGAGCGCTTCGACGGCGAGGTCACCACGATCGTCTCGAACAACGCCAACTTCGTGAAGGGCAAGCCCGGCGAGCCGGTGCTCATCAGCTGGGAGGACGCGCGGACGCTGTTCCACGAGTTCGGCCACGCGCTGCACGGCCTCAACTCCAACGTGAATTACCCGGCGCTCTCCGGCACCGCGGTCCCGCGGGACTACGTCGAGTTCCCGTCGCAGCTGCTTGAGCACTGGCTATCCACGCCCGAGGTGCTGAACCGCTATGCGCTGCACTACCAAACCGGGCAGCCGATGCCGAAGGAACTGCTGGCGAAGATCGAGCGGGCGGACAAGTTCAACCAGGGCTTCAAGACCGTCGAGTACCTCTCGGCGGCGCTGATCGACATGAAGCTGCACCTCGCCGGCGACACGCCGATCGACCCGCGCCGGTTCGAGCGCGAGACCCTGGCGGCGCTCGGCATGCCGCACGAGATCGTCATGCGGCACCGCACGCCGCAGTTCAATCACATCTTCTCGGGCGACAGCTACTCGGCGGGCTACTACAGCTACCTGTGGGCCGACACGCTGTCGGCGGATGCCTGGGAGGCGTTCACACAGGCCAGCGGCCCCTGGGACCCGGCGGTGGCCAAGCGCCTGCACGACCACGTGTTCTCGGTCGGCAACACGATTGACCCAGCGGACGGCTATCGCGCGTTCCGCGGCCGCGACGCCGGGATCGGTGCCCTGATGCGACAAAGAGGCTTCCCGGTGCCGGCGGAGACGCCCGCCAGCCCCTGAGTCGCGCGCGCCGCAGGGTCAGCCGACGAGTGACGGCGCGAGGGTGCCGTCACTCGTGCAGGCCCGCCTGGTCGAGCAGGAACGCGTACTCCTCGGCGATCTCGCGGTAGCGCTGGAACCGGCCCGACTTGCCGCCGTGGCCGGCCTCCATGTTCACCCGCAGCAGCACCGGGCGGTCGTCGGTCTTCCGGCGGCGCAGGCGCGCCACCCACTTCACCGGCTCGAAGTACTGCACCTGGCTGTCCCACAGCCCGGTCGTCACCAGCATCGCCGGGTATGCCTGGCCCGACACGTTGTCGTAGGGGGAGTACGAGAGCATGTACTCGTAGAACTCGCGCTCGTTGGGATTGCCCCACTCGTCGTACTCGTTGGTCGTGAGGGGCAGGCCGTCATCGAGCATGGTGGTCACCACATCGACGAAGGGCACGTGGGCGACGATGGCCCGATAGTCGTGGGGCGCCAGGTTGGCGACCGCGCCGACCAGCAGCCCGCCCGCGCTGCCGCCACGCGCGAACACGCGCCGCGCCGCGGCGTAGCCCTCGCCGACGAGGAACCGGGTGACGTCGATGAAATCGTTGAAGCTGTTGCGCTTGGCGAGGAGGCGCCCGTCCTCGTACCAGCGGCGGCCGAGCTCCTGCCCGCCCCGCACCTGCGCGATCGCGTAGACGAATCCGCGGTCGAGAAGTGACAGCAGGCTCGAGGTGAAGACGGGGTCGGAGGAGATCCCGTAGGCCCCGTAGCCGTGCTGCAGCAGCGGCGCGCTGCCGTCCCGCGCGAGACCCCGGCGGTAGACGAGCGCGACCGGCACCTGCGCGCCGTCGCGGGCCGGCGCGTGCAGGTACTCCGTCACGTACCGGGCGGGATCGAAGCCGCCGAGCACCGGCTCGCGCTTGAGCAGGGTGCGCTCCCCCGTCGCCACATCGTAGTCGTACGTAGAGGTGGGCGTGGTGAGCGAGGTGTAGGTGTAGCGTACGACGCTGCTGCCGATCTCCTCGTTCGTGCCGAGCGCGGCGCGATAGGCCGGCTCGTCGGACCCGAGGTACAGCTCGTCGCTGCCGCTCCAGGGCAGGATCCGCACCTTGCGCAGGCCGCCCGCCCGCTCCTCGATGGCGAGAAACGCCTCGAACACGTCGAGACCACAGATGAAGGCGTCCTCGCGGTGCGCGACGACCTCCTCCCACCGCTCGCGGTCGCCCGCGCAGTCGAGGGGCGCCTGCATGATGCGGAAATTGCGGGCCTGCCAGTTGGTGCGCAGGATCCAGCGGTCGTGGAGGTGCTCCGCCGAGTACTCGTGGCCGCGCTCGCGCGGCAGCAGCACCCGGAACTCGAGGTCCGGGTCGTCGGCGCGGGCGTAGCGCAGCTCCGTCGTCACCGTGCTGCTCGAGTGAATCAGTAGGTACCTGCCGTCCTTGGTCCTGCCGACCGAGGTGTAGAACGACTCGTCCTGCTCCTCGTGGACGACCTCGTCCTCGCGCGGATCGGTACCGAGCACGTGCTTCAGCACCCGCAGGCCGAGCAGGGTCTGCGGGTCCTTCTCGACGTAGAGCACGGTGCGGCTGTCCTCCGCCCAGGCGATGCCCTCCTCGACATTCGCCACGGCGTCCGGGAGCAGCTCGCCCGTCACGAGGTCCTTCACCCGCAGCGTGTACTGCCGGCGCCCCACCGCGTCCTCGGTGTAGGCGAGCAGTCGATCGTCCGGGCTGACCTCGGCGTCGGCGACGTCGTAGTAGTCGTGCCCGTGCGCACGCTCGCGCAGGTCGAGGAGCACCTGCTCCGCCGCCTCGAGCGAGCCGGGCCTGCGCGCGTAGACCGGATAGTCGTCGCCGGCCGAGAAGCGCCGGTAATACCAGTGGCCGCGCCGCCGGTACGGCACCGTGGAATCGTCCTGCTGGATGCGGCCGACGATCTCCAGGTAGAGCCGCTCCTCGAGCGGCTTCAGGTGGGCGAGCGCGGCCTCGCGATAGGCGTTCTCGGCGGCGAGGTGCGCGAGCACCTCCGGATTCGCGCGGGTGTCGTCACGCAGCCAGTAGTATTCGTCGACCCGCGTGCCCTGAGGCGAGGCGAGCTCGCGCGGGCGCGGCGGGGCGATGGGCGGGAGAGCGGCCACCGGTCGGCTCAGATCGCCGCGGCGCCGATGCGCACCGGGAACGCCGGCCGCTGGCCCGGCTGGTGGTAATAGGGCTGCATGCGCGGCTCGAGCGCCGAGAGGCGCTGCTGGCGCTGCGCGTCGCTCGGATGGGTGCTCAGGAATTCCGGCGGGGCCTTGTCGCCGCCGACCCTGGCCATCTTCTGCCAGAGCGTCACGGCGGCGTGCGGGTCATAGCCCGCCTTGGCCGCGAGCTCGATGCCGATCTGGTCGGCTTCCGTTTCGGCTTCGCGGCTGTTCGGCAACTGCACCGCCACCTGGGCCGCCCCGGCGGCCAGGGCCATGGTCTGCCCGGGCTGGTTCGACAGCAGGCCCGCCGCGAGCACGCCGATCTGGCTCGCCATGGCCACCGACATGCGCTCGGCCGTGTGATTGGCGAGCGCGTGGCCAATCTCGTGGCCCATCACCTGCGCGAGTTCGTCGTCGGTCGGGTCGACCTTCATGATGAGCCCGGTGTAGATCGCCATGCGGCCGCCCGCCATGCACCATGCGTTGACGGTCTTCGGGTCGTCGATGACCTCGACGCTCCACTGCCACTTCGTGCTGTCCGGTCGCCACTGCACGGCCTGAGCGACCAGCCGTCCGGTGATCCGTTCGATGCGGTTCAGCACCTGCGGGTCCGTGACCAGCTTGCCTTCCTTCTGGTACTTGCCCATCTCCTGGACGTACGCCTGGCGCGACGCGCTGATGGCCTGGTCCTCCGATACCAGCATGAGCTGGGTGCGGCCGGTGGGGCTCGTCGCACAGGCGGTGACGAGCGTTGCAGCGGCGACGGTCCAGAGCAGCTTGCGGATCATCGAGACATCCTCGGCCCGTTAACGGCCTCCTCAGGGGTGGCAGATGATGCCCTCGCCGCGCGGGCGGCGGAAGGGCGCCCCCCGGCGCGGCCAGCGGCCGCCGCCGGGGGGCGGTAAGCTTTGTCGGTCGTGAGACAGCAAAGTGGTCCAAAAGTGCCGTTCGCCTGGGAGGAGAAGCGCTGCCAGGTCGGCCGAATCACGCTCAACGTACGCTCGGCCGGCCATGGCCCGACTGTGCTCCTGCTGCACGGCTTCCCGGACAGTGGACGACTGTGGAGCCCGTTGGCGCCGCTGATCGTTGCGGCCGGCCGGCGGGCGTTGGCCCCGGACCTGCGCGGCTTCGGCGAGTCCGACGCACCGGCCGGCCGGCGCGAATACGCGCTCCGGCATGTCGTCGACGACCTGATCGCGCTGCTCGAGCAATCCGGGTGCGGCGAGCCAGTGACGGTGATCGGGCACGACTGGGGTGCGGTCGTGGCCTGGTGCCTGTGCCTCTGGCACCCCGAGCGGGTGGCGGCAAGCGTGGTGATCTCGGTCGGCCATCCGCGGGAGTACGCGGTCGCGGGCCTCGAGCAGAAGCGCAAGGGGCTCTACACGCTGCAATGGCAGCTGCCCGGGATTGCCGAGGCGTTGCTCAGGCGCCGTGGCTACGCCTCCCTCCGTCGGTGGCTGCGCCAGCACCCGGAAGCCGAGCAGTGCCTGCGCGACCTGTCGCGGCCGGGGCGCCTGACGGCTGGGCTCAACTGGTACCGCGCCAACCTGCGTGCGGTGCTGGCGGGCCGATGGCCCGCCTGCCGCGTGCCGACGCTCGGGCTGTGGAGCAGCGGCGATGCGTTCCTGGCCGAGGAGCAGATGCGCCGCTCGGAGCGGCGCATGGCTGCGCCGTGGGAATATGCGCGGATCGAGGGCCCGGGGCACTGGCTGCCCCTCGAGCGGCCGCAGCTCGTCGCCGACCTGGCGCTCGATTGGTTCGAGAGGAGACGCTGAGCCTTGAGACTGTACGATTTCCTGTTGTGGATGCACATTCTGGTGATGGGCTACTGGATCGGCAGCGACCTGGTCGTGAACGCGCTGACCCACTACCTCGCGCGCGCCGAAGCCCTGCCGGGGCCGGAGCGCAAGCGGCTCTGGGACTTTCTCATGCACGTCGACCAGCATCCGCGCAACGCGCTCATCCTGAGCGTGCCCCTTGGCTTCACGCTGGCCGCGCAGATCGGGCTCGCGCGGCTCGACAATGCCGCCCTCGCCGTCCTCTGGGCGGGCTCGGCCGTGTGGTTGGGCTACATGTGGTTCGCGCACTGGGGGCGCGAGGGCGCCGCGGGCGCCGCGCTCGCGAAGTGGGACTGGCGCACCCGCTACATCCTGATCGCGACATTCCTGTTCATCGGCGTGCAGTCGCTCGCCACGGGCGAGCCGCTCGCGGCCCCCTGGCTCGCCTGGAAGGTGATCCTCTTTGCCGGCGTCATGGCCTGCGGCATCGGCATCCGCCACTACATCCGCGAGACCTATGCCGCCTGGCCGCGGATCTGGGAGGGTCGCGGCACGGCGGAGGATGAGGCCACCGTGCGCAAAGCCCTGATGCGGGCTACACGGGTGCTGTGGGTACTGTGGCTGCTGCTGTTCGTGATCGGGTGGCTGGGGACCGCCAAGCCGGGGGGCGGATGATCGAGTTCTTCTTCGACTGCTCGAGCCCGTGGACGTGGCTCGCCTTCCACAACCTGCAGCCCCTGGCGCGCGAGCTGGAGGAGCCCGTGCGCTGGCGACCGATCCTCGTCGGTGGCGTGTTCAACGCGGTCAACCCGAGCGTCTACGCCTTTCGCGAGCACGGGCCGCCGGCGAAGCAGGCGTATCTCGGCAAGGACCTGCAGGACTGGGCGCGCCAGGCCGGGCTCAGCGTCCGCTTCCCCCCGACCGTCTTCCCCGTCAACAGCGTCAAGGGCATGCGCGGCTGCCTGCTGCTCGAGCCGCGCGGCCTGCTGGTGCCGTTCGCGGCCGAGGTGTTCGAGGCGTATTGGTCGCGCGACGAGGACATCTCGCAGGACGACGTCCTGGCCGCGATCTGCGGGCGCCTCGGCATCGACGCTGTGGAGTTCCTCGCCGGCATCGCCCGGCCCGAGATCAAGGCGCAGCTCAAGGCGAACACCGACGAGCTCATCGCGCGCGGCGGCTTCGGCTCGCCGACCCTGTTCGTCGACGGCGAGGATATGTATTTCGGCAATGACCGCCTCGGTCTCGTGCGCGAGGCGGTACTGCGCCGCAGGCGCCGCGGCGGCGTAACGATCCAAGGAGCTTCCGTATGATCTCTGCACTGCGTTACGCCCCGGCGCCGCTGCGTCACTGGGTCCTCGATGCCGCCCAGGTGCCCCGCGACCTGGACGAAGTCACCTCCATCGCCTACGAGGAGGAGGTCGATCCCGAGGTGGCCGGCATGACCCGCGAGGGCGTCGACGCCATCTGGGAGGCCGCCGAGAATCTCTACGCCACCGGCATGCACCCCGGCATCTCGCTGGTGCTGCGCCGCCGCGGCCGCATCGTGCTCAAGCGCGCGATCGGTCACGCCTGCGGCAACGGCCCGGGCGAGCGCGGCGAGAAGAAGGTGCCGATGACGCCGGACACCCCGGTGTGCCTCTATTCCGCCAGCAAGGCCATGGCCGCGATGACCGTGCACCTGCTGTCGGAGCGGAAGCTCCTCAGCCTGCTCGACCCGGTCAGCCACTATGTTGCGGATTTCGGCCGCAACGGCAAACGCGACATCACCATCTACCAGCTGCTCTGCCACAAGGCGGGGATCCCGACCGTGCCGACGGAAGGCTTCGACATCGCGGAGCTGCTGCTCGATCGCAAGGCGATCCTGAAGCTCCTCTACGACACCGCGCCCGAGAAGCCCGGCCAGCACCACGCCTACCACGCGCTCACCTCGGGGTTCGTCGTCGCGGATCTAGTCGAGAAGGTGTCCGGGCAGAGCTTCCGCTCGTTCTTCCGCGAGCACATCACCGCGCCGCTCGGCCTGCGCTCGCTCGACTTCGGCGCGCGCGGCCCCGCCATCCAGCGCATCGCCAGGAACTACCTCACCGGCTTCAGGATGAAGGGCCCACTCAACCTGTACCTGAAGCGCGCGATCGGCACGACGCTCGAGCACGCGGTCGAGATCTCGAACGATCCGCGGTTCTACAAGGCCGTCATCCCGGCCGGCAACGGCGTCGGCACGGCCGACGATGCCTGCGCCTTCTTCCAGTGCCTGCTCGACGGCGGACGGCTCGGCCGCAAGCGCGCGTTCCAGCCGCTCACCGTTCGCAAGGCGATCGCCGAGGTCGGCAAGGCCGAGATCGACCGCTCGCTGTTCGTGCCGCTGCGCTACTCGGCCGGCATGATGCTCGGTGCCAACCGCATCGGCTTCTACGGCCCGGACACGACGCGAGCCTTCGGGCATCTCGGCTTCACCAACAACATCATATGGGGCGACCCGGAGCGGGACATCTCCGCCGCCCTGCTCACGACCGGCAAGGCCTTGGTCGGCGTGCACATGCCGGCCCTGTTCGGGCTGCTCGGCGCCATCTCGGGCAACTGTCCGAAGCTCGACGAGCGGCAGCAGGAGGACCGCCTGGTCGCGATCGGGATGTGCTGAGCCGGGGCACCGGCTGGCCGGCGCGGTCGCCGGGCTACGAGTGCCCAGTCTCGACGATCTTGCGGGCCTCCGCGATCAGCTGTTCTGCGCTCTTCGCGTCTCCGGTTCGTGCCGGGCGCGGCGGCACGGCGATGCCGCGCTGGCAGGCCGGCCGCAGCGCCAGCTGCGCATTCCAGCGCGCGAGGTGCGGGTACGGCTCGAGCGATACGCCCGACCAGTCGTGGGTGCGCACCCATGCCCAGTTAGCGATGTCGGCGATCGAGTAGTCGCCGGCGAGGAACTCGTGCTCCGCGAGGCGCCCGTCGAGCACGCCGAACAGCCGGCGCACCTCGCCGTGGTAGCGGTCGATCGCCGGCTGGATCTTCTCCGGAAAGTAGCGGAAGAAGACGTTCGCCTGGCCCATCATCGGCCCGATCCCCGCCATCTGGAACATGAGCCACTGGATCACGAGGGAGCGGCCCTTCGGGTCGGCCGGCATCAGCCGGCCGGTCTTCTCCGCGAGGTAGATGAGGATCGCGCCGGACTCGAAGACCGGGAAGTCGCCTGCGTCGCGGTCCACGATCGCGGGAATGCGCCCGTTCGGGCAGATCCGGAGGAACTCGGGTCGCTTCTGCTCGAGCTTGCCGAGGTTGATGACGTGCACCGTGTACGGCAGCGCGAGCTCCTCGAGCGCAATGGAGACCTTGTGCCCGTTCGGCGTGGCAGCAGTGTAGAGATCGATCACGCGACTTCCTTCGATTCGTTGCGGTACGCCAGGCGCATCCGCCAGGCCGCGCGCAGCTCGTCGCCCACGTACTCGGTGAGCGACGACAGCAGGCCCAGCTCGAGGTCGGCGGGACGACCGTCGGCCAGGCGGAACAGCTGGCAGTAGTACCACGCCTGCGCGGCAAATGCGTTCAGCGTCCGGCCCGCAACACCCCGGCTGGTCGGGGAGAGCCAGCCGCGCTCGCGCAGGCGCAACCGGGCATCCAGGTTCTCGATCCGGTCGACCTCGCGCGCGAGCAGGCGGCGCGGGAAGTCGGGCTGCCAGCACAGCGGGCGACCGAGACCAATCACGTCGCAGTCCCCCGGGGGCTCCCCGCCGGCACCGGCAGCGGCCGCGCTCGCCCGGGCCGGTGTCGCCGCGGTCAGCGCCTCCTCCATCCCGGCGCGCGAGCGGAACCCGCCGGTCACCATCAGCGGCATACGCGCCACCTGCCGGATCACCGCCGCGTAGTCGAGAAAGTACGCCTCGCGCACGCGCGTGCTCGGCCGCACGGGAACCGCATCCTCGCGGCGTCCCTCGAGGCCGATCAGGCGCGGCTGCTCGTAAGTCCCGCCAGAGACCTCGAGCAGGTCGAGCGACTCCCCGTTGAGCCAGTGCACGACCTGCAAGCACTCCTCGGCCGAGAAGCCGCCCTTGCGGAAGTCGTCGGAGTTCAGCTTCACCGCCACCGGGAAATCCGGGCCCACGGCGCGCCGCACGGCCCGCACGGTCTCGAGCAGGAACCGCGCCCGGTTCTCGAGCGCGCCGCCCCACTCGTCCGAGCGCCGGTTGGTGACCGGCGAGAGGAACGAGCTCACGAGGTAACCGTGGGCGCCGTGCACCTGGACCCCGCTAAAGCCGCAGTCGCGCGCGACGGAGGCCGCCAGCGCGAAGCGCGAGATGAGGTCGGCGGTCTGCTCGCCCGTCAGCGCGACCGGCGTGGCGTAGTTCCCGAGGAGGTCGAGCCGCACGGCGGACGGCGCGGACGGCCGGTTCGTGACGTAGCGCGGCGACTGCCGGCCGGCGTGCGCGATCTGCATCCAGAGGTGATTGCCAGCGACGGTGCCGGCGCGCGCCCAGCGCTTCAAGCGCTCCCGCGCCTCGCCGGACAGTGTCGTCGGGGCGGTCGCATCGATCGCGACGTTGCCCGGCCGCTCGAGGTTGGTGCGGTCGACCTGGACGTTGCCCGTGAGCAGGAGCCCCGCCCCGCCCTCGCTCCAGCTGCGGTAGAGCCGCTCGTGACGCTCCGTCGCGCGCAGCCAGCGGTCGGCCACGCCCTCGGTCATCGCCGCCTTGCAGAGGCGGTTCGGCAGGACTGCCCCGCAGGGCAGCCTGAGCGGCTCAGCGAGCCGGTCGTTCACATGGCCTCGTGCAGCACCTCGCCCTTCGGCTCCCGGCGCTTGCGGTCACCGACCAGGAACGCGGCGAGCGAGGGCAGCAGCAGGATCGCGCCGAACATGTTCACGAGGAACATGAATGACAGGAGGATGCCCATGTCGGCCTGGAACTTGAGCGCCGAGAAAATCCACGTCGCGACCGAGATCGTCATCGTGATTGCGGTGAACACGGAGGCCGTGCCGCGCTGCTTGAGCGCCTCGATGAACGCCTCCTTGAGCTTCAGGCCGTTGTCCTCCATCTCATGGTTCATGCGCTCGAAGAGGTAGATGCCGTAGTCCACGCCGACGCCCACGCCGAGCGCCACGACCGGCAGGGTGTTCACCTTCACGCCGATGCCGAGCAGCGCCATCACCGCGTTGCAGAGCACGGTCACCAGCGCGAGCGGCAGGATCACGCACAGGGTGATCGGGAAGGAGCGGAACGTGATCAGGCAGAGCAGCGAGACCGAGGCGAAGAGCGCCAGATTCACCCACTTGCTCGCCGCCTCCACCGCCTCGTTCGTGGCCGCCATCACGCCCACGTTGCCGCTCGCGAGGCGGAAGCTGATGCGGTCGGTATCCCCGCCCGCGGCTTTGAAGGCCTTGATGCGCTCGACGATGTAGGCGATGGTCGTCGCTTGGTGGTCCGTCGTGTAGATGCTGATCGGCATGGCGGTGCAGCGGGAGTTCATGAACTCGCTGCCGAGGCGCGTCGCGTAGCCCACGCCCTGCGCGATCTGCGCCCGCGACTCCGGCAGCATGTGCCACTTGGCGTAGGTCTCGGCGAAGGACTGCGTCACCGTCTTCACGAAGCTCGAAAGGCTGCGCACGGTCGCGACGCCGTCCACCTGCCGAATCTGGAAGTCGAAGTCCTCCATCTTGTCCATGACTTCGCGGTCGACGCAGGGCGAATCGGCGTCGCTCTTCGGCTTCGCCTCCGCGATCACCTGCAGCAGGTCAACGCCGATCGCGAAGTGGCTCGTGATGAGGTCGACGTCCTGGTTGTAGCGCGAGTTGGGGCGCAGCTCCGGCACGCCCTTGCCCAGGTCACCGATGTGCAGGTGGCGTGCCTCGGAGATGCCGAAGGCCAGGAGCGCGAGTCCGACCACGATCGGCAGCCACGCGAAGCGCTTGGTGGCGAGGAAGCCGAGGCGTATCCACAGCCAGTCGCCCGCGGTTTCCTTGCCACTCAGTTTCTTCGCCTGCTCCGGCGTGAACTTGTAGTACGACAGCAGGATCGGCAGCAGCATCTTGTTAGTGATGATCATCACCGTCACGCCGATCGTGGCTGTGATGGCGAGCTCGCGCACCATCTCGATCTCGATGAACGCGATCACCATGAAGCCGAGCGCGTTGGCGAGCAGCGCCATGGCGCCGGGGATGAACAGCTTCTGGAACGAACGCGTCGAGGCCGTGACGCCGTCCGCGCCGTGCAGCGTCTCGAGCTTCCAGGCGTTGGTCATCTGCACCGCGTGCGAGACCGCGATGGAGAAGATCAGGAACGGCACGAGGATCGACATCGGGTCGAGCCCCAGTCCGAACACGGGCAGCAGGCCGAGGAGCCAGATCACCGGCACGATCGCGCAGATCAGCGCGAGCGCGGTAATCATGACGGAGCCCGAGTACCAGAAGAGCAGCAGCGCGGTGATGACGAAGGCGACGCCGAAGAACACCAGCACCCCCGCCGCGCCCTTGGCAATGTCGCCCACCGCCTTGGCGAAGCCGATGATGTGCACGCTGACGCGGTCGTTCTCGTACTTGGTCCGGATCTGCTCGAGCTGCTTCGCGACGTTCTGCAGGTCAAGGCGCTTGCCCGTGTCGGGGTCGTTCTCCATCAGGGTCGCGACCACCATGGCGGCGGTCTGGTCGTTCGAGACGATGCGGCCCACGTAGTCCGACTTGAGCAGGTTTTCGTGCACCTTGCTCAGCTGCTCCGGCGTCCCGACGAAGTCCGCGGAGACGATGTTGCCGCCGCGGAAGCCATCCTCGACGACCTCGTTGTAGCGGACGTTGGCGGTGAAGAGCGAAGCCACCGAGCTGCGCTCGATGCCCTTGATGTAGAAGACCTCCTCCGTGACCTTGCGCAGGTCCTCCATGAAGGGCTTCTCGAAGATGCTCCCATGCTTGTTCTTGAGGGCGACCAGCACCTTGTTCGCGCCACCGAAGTCCGCCTGGTACTTCAGGAAGACCTGCATGTAGGGGTGCTTGAGCGGGATCATCTTGGTGAACGCCGCCTGCACGCGCAGCTGGCTCGCCATCGCGCCGAGTACGATGGTGATGAGGGTGAACAGGATCAGCAGCGGCCTGCGGTTGCGGAAGATCCAGAAAGAGATCTTGCCGACCCAGTCCGTACGGAACTGGTGCTGGCCGATCTCGATGTCTTTGCCGTCCGGGCCCTTGAGAAACTCGTTCGCCATGTCGTCCCCCTAGCGCCCCGCGGCCGTCTTCTGCTCGGCGAGCCACGACGGGTCGAGCGTCGAGACGCCGTTCTCACCGACCAGGATCACCTTACCGCCCGCTTCCACCGCGCTCGCGAAGCCGTGGCCGTCGGGCGACCAGTGCAACTCGAGCGTCTGGCCGTCGTCCTTGCTCACGGCCAGCAGGCCGCTGTTGCCGACCAGGAGCACGCGACCGTCGGCAAGCTGCACGCCGTCCATCAGCGAGGCCGTCGTGTTGAGCGGAATCTTGGTCCACGTTTCTCCGGCGTCGGTCGAGCGGTAGACGTTGCCGCGCATGCCGTAGATCAGGAGCGCGCCGTCCTTCAGCCGCAGCGCTCCGAAATACGAGCCGTGGTAGGGCGAATCCACCGTCTCCCACGTGGCGCCGCCGTCATCCGACCGGGTGATCGTGCCCGACTCCGCGACCATCAGCAGCGAATCGTCGACACTCAGCACCTGCGAGATGTGCCGGTCGAAGTCGTCGCCCACGACCATGCGCTTCGCCCAGGTCTTGCCCGCGTCGGTGGAGTCGAAGTAATTGCCGAAGGCGCCATAGGCGACGAAGTGATCGCCGCCAAGGCTCGCGACACCAAGGAAGGCCTCGGCGCCGATCTCGGTGACCTTCACCTCGGACCAGCTGTCGCCGCCGTTCTCCGTCCGCACCACCTTGCCGCCGTGGCCGACGGCGACGCCGACCTTGTCGTCACGGAAGGCCACACCCGTGAGCGTGCGAGTGACCGGCGTGGCGACGGCCTTCCAGTGCTGGCCGCCGTCGTCGGACAGCAGCGTGAACCCGCGCTCGCCCACGGCGACCAGCCGCTTGCCCGCCTGAACGATCTCCATAAGGACGATACGGTCAGGCTTGATGTCCACGACTGTCCGGGCGCCCGGGGGGGGGGCCTTGGCGGCAACCTCCTCCGCTCCAACCGGCGACACGACACCGAGGCCTGCGCCTAGCAAGACGCATGCCGCCCAAGCCCAATGCTTCATGGAAACTCCCCGCGCGGCCCTATATGCCGCGGAAACCGCGCCGGCCCCGGGCTATCGCCGGGGCCGGCGCCTGACTCCCGAATGTTCTCGGTCGTCCCCTGGCTGCGCAGTCCTTACTTCGTGCCGCTGCGGCGCAGCGCATCCGGCTGGAAGTCGGCCCACTTGCCGTGGTCACCGAACTTCCACGCCGTCTTGACCTCGTTCTGCAGGGCCGCGGCATAGTAGTCGCCGTTGGTCAGGTCGTGCCAGATGTTGGCCGCGTACCCCGGCACCTTGACGTCGTAGTACTGAACCATGGGGTGCACACCGATGCGCCACAGCTGCTTGTGGGTGTCGTAGGCGTCCTCGTACACCACGGTCCAGCTGTCCTCGTCGATAAAGAACACGCGCTTGCCATAGATGTGCTTGCTGCCGGCCTTCAGGGTGCCCTCGACCACCCACACGCGGTGCAGCTCGTAGCGCAGGAGGTCGGAGTTCACCGTGTTCTTGCGGACGACATCCTTCCCGTACTTGAGCGACCTGTCGATGAGCTTGTAGTCGTTGTACGGGATGTACATCTCCTCCTTGCCGACGAGCTTCCAGTCGTAGCGATCCGGCGCACCGTTCCAGGCGTCGTACTGGTCGTTGACGCGCATGCCCTCCGTGCCGTCGTTCACGTTGTCGTACGCCAGGTCCGGGGCGCGGCGCACGCGGCGCTGGCCCGCGTTGTAGATCCACGCGGCGCGCTGCTGCTTCACCTGGTCGACCGGCTCCTGCACCAGGAACACGGTGCCTTCGAGCGTCGGTGGCGCAAGGAAGTACGCCATGAACGCGAGCAGCAGGTTGTCCTGGGGCTGGTCGAGGTTCTGGTTGAAGATGCGGTACTCGTGCAGCCCGACCTTATAGAAATCGCCGTTAGAGCGTACCGGCAGACTGTCGAAGTCACGGCTCAAGCCGCCGCCCAGGTAGCGCATCGGGTGGTTCCACAACGCCTCGAGGCCGTTCTTCGGGATCGGGAACGGGACGGTCGAGGGGCCCAGGTTCGAGATGCCGAAGCCCTGGAGGTCGATCTTGGTCGCCTGGGACTTGGCGTTGTCGTAGACCAACTGCGGGTAGCACGCCGTGCGCCGGGTCTCGTAGACCGGCATCTTGAAGCTGTCGTACTTCTGCAGCAGCGCCAGCGTGCCCGGCGTGAGCTTGTCCTTGTACTGCGCCGCGTTCGCCTTGGTGATGACGAACTTGGCCTTGTCGCCCGCGAATGGATCGGGGTAGCCCTTCTCTGGGCTGAAGCCCGCCGGCGGCGCGCACAGGCCGCCGCTCCAGGCGGGGATCGTGCCATCCTTGTTGCCGGCTTTCTCGGCGCCCACCGGCGTCAAGTCGGCCCCGAGCCGCGCCACCTCGGCGTCCGTCAGCTTGGCGTAGGCCGGCAGCGCGGCTGTCATCAATCCGGCCGCCGCGATCGCGGTGGCGAGGACCTGGTTCATCGACTTCATTTGTTGTCTCTCCCGGTACTGATCAGAACGTGACGCCGATGGAGGCCGAGTAGAAGTCTCGGTCGAACGTCGGGTCGAACCCGCCGTCCTTGTAGGTCACGTAGTTGAGGTCCAGCGTGTACTTCTTGGCGTAGCTGAACTTGAGGCCGAGGCCGAGCGTCCGGCGACCCTCGATGAACTGCGGGTCCATCGAGATGCCTTTGACGTCGTCCGCAAAGAACACGCTCGGAGTCAAGGTGACGCCGGTTTCCAGCACGTTGCTGTAGTCGGCCGAGGCGCGCAGCCGGTAGCCCCAGGCGAAGTCCGTCACGAACCCCGCGTTGCGGCAGCCGTTGTATTGCGGGTTGTAGAGCGGATTGGCGGCCGGCACCGGTGCACCGGCGTAAAGCGGCGAGCAGAGGTTGCCGGCCACCGCGGCGCCGAGGCCGGGCTGGGCCGCCATCCCGTCACCCGGGCCATAGTCCACGCCGGAGCCGTTGCCGTACATGAAGCCGCGGCCGTAGCGGATGCCGCCCTTGGTGTAGTCGGGAATGTTGTTCCACTGCGTGGCCACTTCGCCGATCAGCAGGACGTTGTCCGAGCCCATGATGTTGCTGAACGACTTCAGCGCGTTCACCTGGAACTGCTGCTTGTCGAAGCGATCGAAGCCGTTGAGTACGCTGCCCGCGACCTTGGCCAGTTCCGCCTTCACCCGGTTGGCCTCCGGGCCGATGCCGTAGATACCGGCCGCCGTGAAGTCGTTGCCGTTGATCTGCACCGGCTGGTCCTTCGTGTAGCTGTACTCAGCCGACACCGACCAGCTGGCGATGTTCGTCGCCGCACTCACGCCGAGGATGTGGATGTCCTCGGGATAGCCCCAGAACGCATGGCCCGGCACCACCGGGATGCCCGCGGCATTCAGCGGGCCCGAGAGGGCCGGGATCAGGCTGCGGAACCGCAGGGCACTGCCCGGCAGCGACCAATACGGTCCCCAGGTATCGACGTGGAAATAGCCGAGCGCCGTCAGCGCCCCCTGGTAGGCATGCGAGGGGTCGCTCGGGTTGGCCGGGTTCGAGCCGCTCTTCACCGAGAAGTATGGCAGGCGGCTGTGGATGTTCTCGTAGTAGAGGCCGAACTCGGTATCGAGCTTGGCGACCGGGAAGTGGAACGCAACGCCATACTGCCCGCTGTTGCTGGCATCCTGGCCCGTGGTGTCCGGCACGAAGATGCCGTTCGCCTGCAGGAACGGCTGCGAGCCCAACTGCGGGATGAGCGGCGAGACCGTGCCGGGGGCCGGGTTGCCGTTGATGCCGCCGAGCACCGTGGCACTGCCGCAGGCGTGCGGCGTCGAGGAAATCAGCGTGCCCGACGCGGTCCAGTAGCTGCCGCAGCTGTCGACCACGGTGGGCTGCCACATCAGCTGGTAGAACGCCTCGAGCGAACCGAAGGGCAAGCCCCAGTTCGCGTAGACCAGCGGCACCGGGAGCAGCAATTCCTTCAGCTCCGCGCCCGGCCGACGCGCGCCCGGCACGTCGATCGGGTTAATCTGGTTGACGCCCTGGATGAAGATGCTCTCGCCCCAGTTCACGACCTGGTTGCCGAGGCGCAGCTGCAGGTCGGTACTGCCGGCCTTGAACGTGTCGTAGACGTACGCATCGAGTAGATAGATGCCCTTGAACTTCTGCAACGCCGCGACGCCCTTATCGCTGAGCTTCCCCTTCGGCCAGTAGTCCTGTCCGGGCGGCGACATCGGCATGCAGTTCGTCTGGCCCGGGGCCGTGCAGGGCGCCAGCCCCGTGTTGAGGCCCCGGCTCACGCCGTTGAAATTGTTCGCCTGGTGGCCAAAGAGGACATCGTTGTTCTCGAGCGCGTAGTCGTACCACGCCTTGACGCGCACGAGCGCGCCCATCTTGTCCTTCTTGATCTCGACGTCGGTGATCAGTTTGAACGGCGTCGAGAAAGCGTCGCCCTTCGCATAGTTCAGGTCACCGTCGCCCGCCGCCTGGTTGCCGGCGATGCCGTCGCCCCGCGGCACCGGCAGGCCGGACCGCATCGGGGTCCCCGAATACAGACCGATGGCTGCGCCGTCGGCACGCGTGTACAACTCGGGGCTCGGGGCCTGGGCACGCCAGCTCGAACCGAGCGAGATGGTCGTGTTCCAGTTGAGCTTGACCCCGTTGTCAAACTGCCAATCCAGCGCGACAGCGCCGCCCGCGTAGGACGCGAGCACCGCGCCGATCACGGCGGTCAGCGCCGCGCTGCGGCGATTCCGATTCATGGCTTCACTCGTCATTAGAAATCCCCCAGTTGCCTGTGGTTCACGCGTCATCCGCACAGCGCGGAATCATCCCCTTAGCTCTCGACAGCCGCTTGGCCCCCTGCTTGTTCGACCGGGACGCTGCGCCTGCCGTTCGTGTTCTTCAGTTCATGCGTGCTCACGCGATGTGACGCCACGCATGACAATCGCCGTGAGGCTAGTCCTCACCGCACGATCCGGCAACAGTGAGTATCCGAAATACCACGACCACAAATGCCGGTCGGGCAAGGTTGCCAGTACGCTGCATCGCTGACAACTCGGTAATTCGTTGTATTTGTGCCATGCAGCAATCTGTTGCGCCGCAACATGTGAGTGTCTGCCCCGCTCTCAGCGCGGGCGAGCCGCCCGTGCTCCGGCCGCAACAGGTGCCTTGCGGCGGCGCTGCCGGCCGCGGGACGAGGCGGGCGCAGCGCCGCGCTTCGCCGGCGCCGCTCCTGAAGGCGGCTTGCCGCCGCCGACGGGCAGCCCCTCGGCCGCCTCCACCAGTTCCGTGAAGGCCTGGCGCATGCAGTCGGCGAAGAAGCCCGGGTCCGGCATCATCTCGCGGCAGGAGACGGCGCAGACCCACATCTGGCCGTGGTAGCTGAAGCCGGTGACGTTCAGGCCGACGCCGTCGAGCGCGATGCTGATGGGGGCGAAAGCCACCATCTGCGCGCCGGCCAGGTAAATCGGCAGGTCCGGGCCGCGCACGTTTGAAACGACGATGTTCATCGTCGGCAGCATCACCTTGGTCGTGAAGAGCTCGGAGACCAGCGCCGGCAGCAGGTCGTAGAGGTTCTGCGTGAGGTCCTTGCCGACCGCGCTCACCAGCGCCTTGGATTTCTCGGCGCCGTCGCGGATCGCGGCCATGCGCTTGAGCGGGTCGGCAATCTCCGAGTGAACCGGCATCACGGTGACGCCGACCTGGTTGCCGACGTCCCCGCCCTTGTTCTCGCCACGCAGCGTCATCGGCACCTGGGCCGTCATGGTGCGCTGCGGCAGTTCACCCTTGCTGCCGAGGTAGCGGTGCAGCGTTCCACCCACCGTGGCGAGGAAGATGTCGTTGATCGTCGTGCCCGCGACCTTCTGCCGGATCTTCTTCATCTCCCCGAGCGGGAGCGCGACCAGCTCGACCACCCGGTGCGCGGACACTTTGCCGCTGAAGCGCGTCGCCGGCGCGCGGACCTTCGATTTCACCGTCTCGACCGATGGCAGCCCGGCCTCCTGCAGCATCCGCTTCAGCTGCCCCATGTAGCCGACGCCGGGGCCGGCTAGACGCCGCGCCGTGGTGAGCGTTAACCGCGCCGCCTGCGGCACCCGCTGCGCGTTGTTGATCAGGGCCCGGGCGGCGAGCTCGATGGCGGAGGCCTCGCGGTCGCGGACCCGCGTGCGCATCGCGGGTACATCCTCGGGCTCGGGCGAGGTCGAGTGGATCGCCTTCAGGAGCTCGTTGCCTCCCTCGCCGTCGACCGCCGCGTGGTGGAACTTGGTGTAGAAGGCGAAGCTGCCCTTGGGGATGCCGGGGATATGGTCGAGGCCCTCGATGACGTAGGCCTCCCATAGCGGCTTGCTCCGGTCGAGCGGCCGGGAGTGGATGCGCGCCACCTGGATGCACAGCTGGCGCCAGTCGCCGGGGTGCGGCAACGCGATGTGGCGCACGTGGAACTCCACGTCGACGTGGTCGTCGTCGACCCAGTAAGGGCGGTCCAGGCCGAACGGTGCCGCGACGAGACGGCGCCGGAACACGGGCGCCGCATCGAGGCGGGACTCGAAGAACTTCAGGATGTCCTTGAAACGCACGAATCCCCCCGGCGCGGTCGAGGGGTCATAGATGCCGAGCGCCGCCACGTGCAGGTACTGGTTGCCGTGTTCGAGACGCAGGAACAGGTTGTCCATTCCCGAAAGCTGCTTCACTTGAGACCCCCTGGCGTTGACATCACGCGCTGCGCGCCGCGCCGGCAGCCGACCCGCACCCCCGGGTTCGCGGCCGCTGCCCCTCCCGGCCTGCGACGCGCCTTTGACGCTACTGCTTGGGGAGACTGCCGTCAAAGGGACAAATCGGCCTCGCCCGTCCGCAGCGACCGCGATGCCTCGCCCCCGGTGCGTGTAGCATCCCGCGCCTCAGTCCCGCCTGCCATGGATGTCGCCATGAACCAGACCACCCGAGCGGTCCTCGCCGCCACCGCGCTGGCGTTCGCCAGCTTCGCCCACGCCTCGCCGCCATGGGTCGAGCGCAGCAACGCCAACGCCGCGCCCCTGCTCGAGGTCATCGCCAGGTATTCGCCGGAAACCGCTGCCAACCTCGGCGTCGACGGGCACGACGCGGACATCCTCGACCTGAAGCCCGGCAACGACGAGCGCCTCGAGGCGGACCTCGACCGCGTCGCCCGTGAGCTCGAGTCCCGGCTTCCCGGCACGACGGAGGCTCCGGTGCGCCAGGACCTGCAGATCCTGATTGCCGCGGCGCGCGACCAGCAGCACTCCTCGCAGCTCAATCGCCGGCTGATGCTGCCGTATATCGATCTTCCGCAGACGCTGTTCGGCAGCTTCCAGAGCCTGCTCGACCCGCGCGTCGACCACAAGCGCTACCCGGCCGCCCTCGCGCGGCTGCGCAAGTACACCGGTCGGGAACCGGGTTTCGCCCCGGTGGCGCAGCTCGCCCGCGAGCGGACCGCCGAGCGCTTCTCAAGCCCCGGGCTCACCGGCCCGTGGACCGTGGAGCTAGAGCAGAACCTCGGCAACACCCAGCGTTACGTGGACGGCATTCGCGACCTGTTCGTAAAGAGCGGGCTCAAGGGCTGGGAGCGAGACCTCGGGGTGCTCGGCAAACAGCTCAAGGACTACAACGCCTGGGTGCGGGCGGAGGTGCTGCCGCGCGCGCGCCACACGAACCTCCTGCCGCCGGAAATCTACGCCGACAATCTGCACAACTTCGGCGTCAAGGCCGAGCCGCAGCAGCTCATCGACCGCGCGCTGGTGGGCTTCATACAGGTCCGAGACGAGATGCGCACGCTCGCGCCCCTCGTCGCGAAGCAACATGGATACGCGTCCAGCGACTACCGTGACGTGCTGCGCGAGCTGAAGAAGCAGACGATCCCGAACGACAAGCTGCTCGAGACCTATCGCACGCGGCTTGCGGCCATCGAGGACATCGTGCGGCGCGAGCACATCGTCACGCTGCCGCAGCGCGCCGCCGTGATCCGCCTCGCCACCGAGGCCGAGTCGGCCGCCCTGCCCGCGCCGCACTTGAGCCCGCCGCGGCTCATCGGCAACACCGGCGAACCGGCCGAGTTCGTGCTGCCGCTCGACAACCCGAATGCCAAGAGCGGCGCCAAGTTCGACGACTTCAACTTCGACGCGGCAACCTGGCCGCTGACGGTTCACGAGGCGCGCCCGGGTCACGAGCTGCAGTTTGCGAAGATGATCGAGGCCGGCGTGTCGATTCCGCGCGCGGTGTTTGCCTTCAACTCCGCCAACGTCGAGGGGTGGGCGCTCTACGCGGAGTCCGTGATGAAGCCGTACCTGCCGCTCGACGCGCAGCTCGGCACACTGCAGATGAGGCTGATGCGCGCCGCCCGCGCGTTCCTCGACCCGATGGTGAACCTGGGCCGCCTCACCCCGGAGGCCGCGCAGAAGTTCCTGATGGATGAGGTGATGCTCTCAGAACCGATGGCGAAGCAGGAAGCCGACCGCTACAGCTTCCACGCGCCCGGGCAGGCCGTGTCCTATTTCTACGGCTACGAGAAGCAGCAGGCGATCCGCGCGCGTGCTGAGATGGCCCTCGGCGCCCGCTTCGACCAGCTCTCGTATCACGACTTCGTGGTCAGCCAGGGACTGGTGCCGCCCGAGGTGCTCGAGCAGGCCGTCATGGAGCAGTACGTGCCCTCGCGCGCGCCGGCCAGATAAAGGCAGGGCGGCCGGGCCTGCTAGAACTCGGTCGCCCTGCAGTCGCTCGCATTCAGTTCAGCCCAGTTCCACCGGCACGAAGATCCGCGCTTCCCCGCGCTGCACCAGCAGCGCGACGTGGTCCTTGGCCCCGGCGACGACCGAGCGCAGCTGCTCGACACTCTTCACCGGCTTGCCGTTCGCAGAGATCACCACGTCGCCCGGGCGGATGCCCGCCTCGGCCGCGGCGCCGCTGACGTCCTCGACCAGGAGGCCGTCCGCAAGGTCCGTCTGCTGCTTTTCCTCGGAGGAGAGCGGGCGCGCCACGAGCCCGAGGCGACCCGACCCCGCGGCCTCGTTGTTCGAGGCGACCTCGGCCTTTTCCTTCAGCTCGCCGAGCTTCACCTTGAACTCGCGCGCGTCGCGGTCGCGCCATACCTGCAGGGTGACGTCCTTGCCCGGGCTCATGGTCGCCACCGCGGCTGGTAACGCACCCGCAGAATCGATCGGCTGGCCGTCGAAGCTCAAGATGACGTCGCCCGCCTTGAGGCCCGCCTTCTCGGCAGGGCCGCCCTTCTCCACGCTCGCGACCAGCGCGCCACGCGGCACCTCGAGGCCGAAGGACTTCGCGAGCGCCTGGTTGACGTCCTGGATGCCGACACCGAGCTTGCCGCGCGTCACGTGGCCGGTCGCCTGCAGCTGCCTGCCCACGCCCATCGCGACGTCGATCGGAATCGCGAACGACAGACCCTCGTACCCGCCCGAGCGGCTGTAGATCTGGGAGTTGACGCCGACCACCTCGCCACGCAGGTTGAAGAGCGGGCCACCGGAGTTGCCGGGATTGACGGCCGCGTCGGTCTGTATGAACGGAACGTAGTTGCCGTCGGGCAGGCTGCGGCCCTTGGCGCTGACGATGCCGGCGGTCACCGAGTTCTCGAAACCGAAGGGCGAGCCGATGGCGACCACCCACTCGCCCACTTGCAGCGAGCGCGGGTCGCCGAGCTTCACGACCGGCAGGTTGCGGGCGTCGATCTTGAGCACCGCCACGTCGCTCTTCGCATCGGAGCCGATCACCTTGGCCTCGAACTCGCGGCGGTCCGTGAGCTTGACGGTGACCTTCTGCGCATCGTCGACGACGTGGGCGTTGGTGAGAATGACGCCATCGGAACTGACGATGAATCCCGACCCCTCGCCGCGCACGAGATTGTTGTGATCCGGCGGCATCGGCATGTTGAAGAAGCGGTAGAGCGGGTTGTCCGGGCCCATGCCGGGCGGCAGGTTCATCTGCGCACCGGTCTTCACGGTGCCGCGCACGCTCACGTTGACCACGGCCGGTCCGTAGGCCTGCACCAGCTGGCGGAAGTCGGGCAGCCCGCTCACGACGGGCACGGGGGCGCCCGCCGGGGCAGCCACGGAGGAGGCGGCCACGACGGCGGGGGTGCCGGCGGCGTGAGCGACGCGTCCCGATCCATACAGGTAGATCGCAGCCGCCGGCAGGGCGATGGCCGCCGCGCCGAGCACGGCTGCGACGAGGGGGCGACGAATCAGGCTGGTAACGGTCACGGGGGCATCCTCCATCCGTGCGGTCACCGCGGACCTACCGCGGTTCTCGGATGGGAAGCCTGAGGCTGTTGGCTTAGCGCAGCCTTAAGGCGCGGGGCGGCCGGGAAACACGACCCGCACCCGCAGGCCCTGGCCCCCGGGCCCGTCCTCGAGCAGAACCTCCGCGCCGTGATGCCGCGCGATGGAGCGCACGAGCGCGAGCCCGATGCCGCTGCCGGGCGCCGCGCTCCCGGGCAGCCGGTAGAAGCGGTCGAAGACGCGCTCGCGCTCCGCCGCCGGGATGCCGGGCCCGGTGTCAGTGACCGCGAGGACGGCCGGTGCGCCGGGCGATGCGGCGCGCTCGACGGCGATGTCCACGCGCCCGCCTGGCGGCGTGTAGCGGATCGCGTTGTCCACGAGGTTGCGCAGCAGCAGCCGCAAGCCCTCGCGCTCGCCGGAGACCTCGACCGCCTGGGCGGTCACGACGCCGAGGTCGATGTGACTCCGGTCGGCGAGTGGCAGCAGCTCCTGGACGACCTCGCCCGCGAGCGCGCTGAGTTCCACGGGAGCCTGCTCGCGCTGCCCGGCGCGCTCCTCGCGCGCGAGCGCCAGGAGCTGCTCGACGAGCCGCGTGGCGCGCTCAACCCCCGCCTGCAGCCGACGCACCGCCTCTTCGCGCTCCGGGCCCGTCTCCGTGGCTGACAACCCCTGCACCTGCAGGTTGAGCGCGGCGAGCGGCGTGCGCAGCTCGTGCGCGGCATCGGCGATGAACGCGCGCTCGCGTTCGACCGATTCCTGCAGGCGACCGAGCAGATCGTTCAGCGCCGCCACCACGGGGCCGATCTCGTCGGGCAGGTCGCGGCCCACGACGGGCTCGAGCGCCTCGGGCCGGCGGCTGCGCAGCACCGAGGCGAACTCCCGCACCGGTCGCACCGAGCGACCGACGATCCAGACGATCAGCAGCGCGAGTGCCGGCAGAAGCAGCGCGAACGGCGCCACGGCGCGCAGCGCCAGGCGGGCGGCACGCTGCTCGCGCGCCCCCATCGGCTGTGCGACCTGGATGATCCGTCCGCCCGCCTCGACGCCGTAGACGCGCCAGCGGCCCGCCGGCGTTTCCACGGTGGACAGGCCGAGCTGCGTGAGCCCGGGCAGCACGGTGTGCGGTCGCGACAGGAACACGCGCACGCCCTCGACCGTCCAGACCTGGACGACGAAGTCGTAGGCCGGGACCGACTGCGGCAGGCCCGGGCTCGCCGCGAACCCATAGGCCTGGTCGCGCAGTAGCAGGCCCGTCTGCTCGAGGTGGTAGTCGAAGAAGGCGTTGGCCTCCGCGAGCGCGTTGCGATAGCTCACCCAGGCGCCACCGGCGCCGACCAGCGCCACCGCGCCGAGCAGCCAGGCGAGCAGCTTGCTGCGCAGCGAGGTCATGCCCGCGGCGGCGCCACGCGGTATCCCACGCCGCGCACGTTGCGGATGTAGTCCGCGCCGAGCTTGCGCCGCAGCGTGTGCACGTGCACCTCGACGACGTTGCTCTCCACCTCCTCGCCCCACCCGTAGAGCCGCTCCTCGAGCTGCGCACGCGAGAGGATCCGCCCCGGATGCTCGAGCAGCGCGTGCAGCAGCGTGAACTCGCGCGGCGACAGCGGGATGATCTCGCCGTGGCGTCGCACCTCGCGGGCCGCCGGGTCGAGCGTGACGCCCTCGTGCTCGATCACCGAGGCGGCGCGCCCGGCCTTGCGCCGGGTGATGGCACGGATCCGCGCCGCCAGTTCCTCGAGATCGAAGGGCTTGACGAGGTAGTCGTCGGCCCCCGCATCCAGGCCTTCGACGCGGTCGGTGATCGCGTCCCGTGCGGTCAGCACCAGCACCGGCAGCGCCGAGCCGCGCAGCCGCAGGCCGCGCAGCACGCTCAGGCCCTCCTTGCGCGGCAGTCCCAGGTCGAGGAGGCAGGCGTCGTACGGCTCCGTGGCCAGCGCCTGCTCGGCCGCCACGCCGTCCTTGACCCAGTCCACGGCAAAACCCTGCCGCTTGAGGCCGGTGCGCACGGCCTCGCCGATCATCGCGTCGTCTTCCGCCAGCAGCAGGCGCATGGTCTTGACCTCGTCCGCCGGGATTGTGACCCGCAAGCACCGCCGAGTTCAGCGCTCTCGTCGCGAGGCCGGCGCCCGGCGTCGCGGGCCGCTGCGGCCCCGGGGAGCCCGCCGCGGCTCGGCCGTGCGCAGGAAAAACCTCACGCACTCCTCCGTCAGCTCCTCCACGGTGAGCCCGCCTCGGCTACGGTACCAGTGTGCCATCCAGTTGAGTGCGCCGAACATCAGCAGTCGATCGACGCCGGTGGGCAGTATCCACTCGCCGCGCTCCTGCAGCTCCGCGATCACCTCCGCCCAGGCCGCCTCGTAGCGCTTCTGCGGGGCGATCACCCGCCGCCGCTGAGCCGGGTCGAGCGCCCGCCATTCGTAGAGCAGCACCGGGATGTAGTCCTGGCCTGGCCCCAGCACGTTGTCGAGGTGCGTGCGAACGAGCGCGCGGAACTTCTCGCGCGGTGCCAGCTCGAGCCGGGCGATCGCCTCGATGCGCTCGAGCGCGCGCTTGAGGCCCTCCTCCATCACGGCGGCGAGGATGTCCTGCTTGGTGCGGAAGTGATAGACCCAGCTGCCGGACTGCATGCCGGTGGCGGCCGCAATGTCGCGCACCGAGGTGGCGTCGAAGCCCTGCTCGCGGAACAGGCGCGCGGAGGCGCGGATCAGCTGGTCGCGCCGGCTCGCGTCCTCGTTGCGGCGGGTACCCATCGGTGGGTCCTGGCCTCGCCCGCTCAGATCCCGAGCTGGCGCGCCGCGAGATCCTTCATGATCTCCTCGGCGCCGCCACCGATCATATTCACCTTGACCTCGCGATAGACGCGCTCCGACACGGTGCCGCGCATGAATCCCATCCCGCCGAGCGTCTGCACGGCGGCATCGGCGCAGAACTGCAGCGTGCGGGTCGCGTCGTTCTTCAGCATGCAGACGGCGGCGACCGTGGCCGGGTCGCCGGCGGGCGTGTGATCGATGCGCCACGCCGTGTCCTCGAGCAGCGCGCGCGAGGCCTCGATGCGCGTCAGCATATCGACGAAGCGGTGCCGGACCACCTGGTGCTCGATCAAGCGCTTGCCGAAGGTGCGCCGCTCGCGGGCCCAGCCGAGCGCCTCGCTGTAGCAGGCCCACGCGAAGCCGACGCAGTGGGCGGCCATCGAGAAACGCTCGGCGTTGAAGTTCAGCATGACGGCAAGGAATCCCGCACCCTCCGGGCCGATCAGGTTGGCGGCGGGCACGCGGCAGCCGTCGAACCGCAGGTGCGCGGTGTCGGAGGCCCACCAGCCCATCTTCTCTAGCTCGGTGCGCGTGAAGCCCGGCGTGTCGCGCTCGATGAGCAGCAGCGAGAGGCCGCGCGCACCGGTGGCCTCCGGGTCGGTTCGCACCGCGACCGTGTAGTAATCGGCGCGCATTCCCGAGGTGATGAAGGTCTTCTCGCCGTCAACGACGAACACCTCGCCCTCGCGCCGCGCCCGGGTGCGCAGCGCCGCGACGTCGGAGCCCCCCGACGGCTCGGTGATGGCGAGGGCCGCGATCTTCTCGCCGGCGAGCACTCCCGGGATCACCCGTGCCTTGAGCTCAGGGCTGCCGAGCACCGCCACCGGCGGCAGGGCGATGGTGTGCGACATGAGCGAGGCGAGCACGCCGCCGGCCCCGCACTGCGCGAGCTCGATGCAGGCGATGAGGCGGTGGAAGGTGTCCGTGCCAGCCACGCCGCCGTACTCCTCCGGGAAGCCTAGCCCGAGGAGCCCGGCCTCGGCCGTCCGGCGATAGAGCTCGCGCGGAAAGCCCCGCGCCTCGTCCCACCGCGCCGCCTCAGGGGCGAGCTCGCGCGCGACGAAGCGCTGGAGCATGTCGCGGAACCCGAGGTGCTCGGGGGTGTAGTAGACGGGGTTAAGTCGCATTTCAGCCATGCCCGCATCGTATGGCCGGGACTTTATTCAAGCAAGCGCTTGCTTTACGATGGTGCCAGGCAGAGGACAGCGCATGGCATACCGCAGCATCTTTCGAGGGGATCTCTTCGCCGGGCAGGTCGTGGTGGTCACGGGCGCGGGCAGCGGGATCGGCCGGTGCACGGCGCACGAGCTCGCGGCACTCGGCGCCGAGCTCGTGCTGGTCGGACGGACGGCCGCGAAGCTCGCGAACGTCGCCGAGGAGATTCGCACCGACGGTGGACGAGCAGAGGCCGCACCCTGCGACATCCGCGACGAAGACGCCGTCAAGGCCCTCGTTGCGCAGATCGTCGCCGGCCACGGGCGCATCGACGGCCTGGTCAACAATGCCGGCGGCCAGTTCCCCTCGCCCCTCGCCGAGATCTCCCTCAAGGGCTGGCAGGCCGTGCTGCAGACCAACCTGACGGGCGGATTCCTGATGGCGCGCGAATGCTACCGGCAAAGCATGCGCGGCCGCGGCGGCGCGATCGTCAACATGCTCGCCGACATGTGGCACGGCATGCCGGGCATGGGGCACAGCGGCGCCGCCCGCGCCGGCATGCTCAATTTCACCGAGACCGCCGCCTCCGAATGGGCGCCGGTACGGGTCAACGCCGTGGCGCCCGGCTGGGTCGCCTCGAGCGGCATGGATACCTATCCCGACGCCATGAAGCCGCTCATCCGTAGCCTGCGCGGCCACGTGCCCTGCGCGCGGCTCGGCACGGAAGCGGAGGTGTCGGCGGCGATCGTGTTCCTGCTGTCTGAGGCCGCCGCGTTCATCACGGGCAGTTGCCTGCGGATCGACGGCGGCGCGCCCAATGCGCGACGCCACTGGCCGCTGGCCCCGAGCGGGCCGACGCCGGCCTTCGAGGGCTTTCACCGCGGCGTTCGCCCCCGCGTGCTGGAGGACTGACCGTGCCGGTGTTCGAATCGAGCCTGGATCGCGTCGGCGAAGCATTCGCCGAGAACAAGGCGCACATGTTGTCGCTGCTCGGCCAGTTGGACGAGCTGCGCACGCGGACGGCCGCTGCCTCGGCGAAGGCCGGACCGCGCTTCGCGAAGCGCGGCCAGTTGCTGCCACGTGAGCGCCTGGGGCTCCTGCTCGATGCCGGTGCACCGTTCCTCGAGCTCTCCGCCTGCGCCGGCTTCCTGCTCGACGTCGCGGACCCCGCCAAGTCGGTGCCCGGCGGCGGCTGCCTGGTCGGGATCGGCGTCATCAGCGGGACGCGCTGCATCGTCGTCGTCGACGACTCGGGCATCGAGGCGGGCGCGCTGCAGCCGATGGGCCTCGAGAAGTTCCAGCGCGCGCAGCAGATCGCGCTCGAGAACCGGCTGCCGTTCGTGCACCTGGTCGAGTCCGCCGGTGCCAACCTGACGCGCTACCGCGTGGAGGACTTCATCAACGGCGGCGGGCATTACGCCCGGCTCGCGCGGCTCTCCGCGGCTGGCCTGCCCGTGCTCACCATCGTCCACGGCAGCGCCACGGCGGGGGGCGCCTACATGCCCGGCCTCTCGGACTACGTGGTCATGGTGCGCAACCGGGCCCGCGCCTTCCTCGCCGGCCCGCCGCTGCTGCGCGCCGCCACCGGCGAGATCGCCACCGAGGAGGATCTGGGCGGGGCGCTGATGCACGCGACCGTCTCCGGGCTCGCCGAGCACCTCGCGGAGGACGATGCCGACGCCATCCGCGCGCTGCGCGAGTTCCTCGCGCGCCTCGGCTGGCAGCGCTTCGAGGAGCCGCCACCGGGCGGCCGCGAGCCGCGCCTGCCGGAGGACGACCTGCTCGGCCTCATGCCGCGCGACGGCCGCAAGCCCGTCGAGATGCGCGAGGTCATCGCGCGCATCGTCGACGACTCCGCATTCCTCGACTTCAAGCCGGGCTACGGCCCGGCCACGGTCTGCGTGAACGCGGCCATCGGCGGCATGCCGGTCGGCCTGCTCACGAACAACGGCCCGCTCGACCCCGACGGCTCGAACAAGGCCACGCACTTCATCCAGGCGTGCTGCCAGAGCGGCGTTCCGCTCGTGTACCTGCAGAACACCACGGGCTACATCGTCGGCACCACCTCCGAGCGCGGTGGCATGATCAAGCACGGCTCGAAGATGATCCAGGCGGTCGCCAATGCCTCGGTCCCGCAGGTGACGATCCATTGCGGCGCGTCGTTCGGCGCCGGCAACTACGGCATGTGCGGCCGCGGCTTCTCCCCCCGCTTCCTCTTCTCCTGGCCGAACTCGCGCACCGCCGTCATGGGTGCGGAGCAGGCCGCCGGGACGATGGCCATCGTCATGGAGGACTCCGCCCGTGCGCGCGGCGCGGAACCCGACCGGGCCATGATCGAGGGCCTGCGGGCCAAGATCGCCGAGACTTTCGACAAGCAGACCTCGGCGTTGTTCACCTCGGGCCGCATGCTCGACGACGGCGTCATCGACCCTCGCGACACGCGCCGCATCTTGGCCAGCGTGCTCGCACTGTTCCGCCGCGCAGACCGCGTGGCCCTGCGCCCGCTCAACTTCGGCGTGGCGCGACCCTGACACGGAGACCCTGAAGACCATGCAGTTCACCGCCGAACACCAGCAGCTGAGGCGCACGATCGAGCGCTTCTGCAAGGAAGAGATCAACCCGCACGTGGCCGACTGGGAGGAGGCCGGCATCTTCCCCGCCCACGAGCTGTTCAAGAAGCTCGGCTCCCTCGGCATGCTCGGGCTGACAAAGCCCGAGGCCTACGGCGGCGCCGGCCTCGACTACAGCTACTCCGTGGTGATGTCGGAGGCGCTCGGCCACTGCCGCTGCGGCGGCGTGCCGATGGCGATCGGGGTGCAGACCGACATGGCCACGCCCGCCCTCGCCCGCTTCGGCTCCGACGAGCTGCGCCGCGAATTCCTCGCTCCGGCGATCGCGGGCGAGATGGTGGCCTGCATCGGCGTCTCCGAGCCGACGGCGGGCTCCGACGTCGCGGCCATCCGCACGACCGCACGCAAGGACGGCGGCGACTACGTCATCAACGGCGGCAAGCTCTGGATCACCAACGGCACGCAGGCCGACTGGATGTGCTGCCTCGCCGTCACCTCGGACGACCATCCGCATCGCAACAAGTCGCTCATCATCGTGCCGATGCGCACGTCGGGCGTGAAGGTGGAGCGCAAGCTCCGCAAGATCGGCATGAACTCCTCCGACACCGCCCAGATCTTCTTCGACGAGGTGCGCGTCCCGCAGCGCCACCGCGTCGGCGAGGAGGGCCTCGGCTTCATGTACCAGATGCTGCAGTTCCAGGAGGAGCGGCTGTGGGGCGCGGCGAACGCTCTGCAGGGCCTCGACAACGCCATCCAGGACACGATCGAGTACACGCGCAGCCGCAAGATCTTCGGCCGGTCGGTGCTCGACAACCAGGTCGTGCACTTCACCCTCGCCGAACTGCAGACTGAGGTGGAGGCGCTGCGCGCGCTCGTCTACCGCGCCACCGAGCTCTACGTCAGCGGCCAGAACGTCACCCAGCTCGCCTCCATGGCCAAGCTCAAGGCGGGCCGAGTGACTCGCGAGGTCGCAGACAAGTGCCTGCAGTACTGGGGCGGCATGGGCTTCACCTGGGACAATCCCGTCTCCCAGCTCTATCGTGACGGGCGGCTCGCCTCGATCGGCGGCGGGGCCGACGAGGTGATGCTCTCGATCATCTGCAAGCTCGCCGGCACGCTGCCCAAGGGCAAGAGCGCAACATGAGCAGCCTGCTGCCGGCGTCGGAGGCGCCGCTGCAGAGCGAGCGGCGCGGCCAGTTCTGGTTCGCCCGCCTGAACCGCCCCGACAAGCGCAACGCGCTGTCGGAGGAACTGGTCACCGCCCTGGGCTCGCTGTGCGCGCAGGTCGCCAACGACCTCGACGCGCGCGCGCTGGTGATCTGGGGTGCCGGCGGCCACTTCTGCGCCGGCGCCGACTTCAGCAAGTTCCTGCAGCTGATGGCCGGGGAGCCCGTCCCCGGCGAGGACCCGATCGTCACGCACAACCGCGGCTTCGGTAGCGTGCTCGAGCAGGTCGTGTCGCTGCCCGTGCCGACGATCGCCGTGGTGCGCGGCGCCGCCATCGGCGGCGGCTTCGGGCTCGCCGCGGCGTGCGACCGAGTGATCGCCGCCGAGGACGCGGTGTTCGCCATGCCCGAGGTCACCCTCGGCGTCGCACCCGCGCAGATTGCGCCGTTCGTCGTGCGGCGCACCGGCGCCACGCGGGCGCGCTGGCTGATGCTGAGCGCGGCGAAGCTGCGCGCGGCGCAGGCGCTCGAGGCAGGCCTCGCCGATGAGGTTGTGCCGGTGGCCGAGCTCGCAAACGCGGTCGGCGCCGCTCTCGCGCAGCTGGCGGCAGCGGAGCCCGCCGCCACGCGCGCCACCAAGCGCATCGTCAACCACACCCTGCAAGCCACGCTGCCAGAGGTTCTCGACGAGGCCGCCCGCGAGTTCGCCGGGCTGCTCCGGCACGGCGCGGCGCGCGAAGGCATCGCCGCGACAGTGGCGCGCCGCGCACCCGCATGGCGGGCCGGCCTGCCGGAGCTGCCGGACTTCACATGAAGACGCTCAACCGTCTACTGATCGCGAATCGCGGCGAGATCGCCGTGCGCATTGCGCGCACGGCGCGCCGGCTCGGCATCACGACCATCGCCGTGTGCTCGGACGCGGACCGCGCGAGCCCGCACGTGCTGGCCTGCGACGAGCACGTGCCGATCGGCGGGGAGTCGCCGGCGGAGTCGTACCTCGATGCCGAAAAGCTCCTGGCCGCAGCCGCGGCGTCTCAGGCGCACGCGGTTCATCCCGGCTACGGGTTCCTCTCCGAGAACGCGCGCTTCGCCGCCGCCGTCACGGCAGCCGGCCTGATCTTCGTCGGCCCGCCGGCGGCGGCGATCGAGGCCATGGGCAACAAGGCCCGCGCGCGCCAACGCATGGGCGCGGCCGGCATTGCGGTCGTGCCGGGGTACGACGGCGAGGCGCAGGAGGAGGAGCAGCTGGTCGCGGCCGCCGCGCAGATCGGCTTTCCGATCATGGTCAAGGCGGCAGCCGGCGGCGGCGGCCGCGGCATGCGGCTCGTGGCCGGGCCGGCCGAGCTTCCGGCCGCGCTGCGCTCGGCGGCGTCGGAGGCCGCGAAGGCCTTCGGCGACGGTCGCCTGATCCTCGAGCGTGCGGTGGTGGAGCCACGGCACGTGGAGATCCAGGTGCTCGCCGACGCGCACGGCAACGTCATCCACCTGGGCGAGCGCGACTGCTCGGTGCAGAGGCGCCACCAGAAGATCGTCGAGGAGGCGCCCTCGCCCGCCGTCGATCCCGTGCTGCGCGAGCGCATGGGACAGGCCGCGGTCGCGGTGGCCCGCGAGATCGGCTACGTCGGCGCCGGCACGGTGGAGTTCCTGCTCGATCCGACCGGGCAGTTCTACTTCATGGAGATGAACACGCGGCTGCAGGTGGAGCACCCGGTCACGGAGCTCATCACCGGGCTCGATCTGGTGGAACTGCAGCTGCGCGTTGCCCGCGGCGAGCGACTGCCGCTCGCGCAACAGGACGTCGCGATCCGCGGCCACGCCATCGAGGTCAGGCTGTGCGCGGAGGAGCCGGCCGACGACTTCCTGCCGCGCAGTGGCACCGTGCTCGACTGGCGCGCGGAGGAACTCGTTCGCTGCGACCACGCGGTCGCCGCCGGCATGACGGTGAGCCCCTGGTACGACTCGATGCTGGCCAAGGTGATCGCGCATGGCGCGACGCGGGCCGAGGCCATCGACCGGCTCGCGCGGGCCCTCGACCGGACGACCCTGCTCGGTGTGCCAACCAACCGTTCGTTCCTCGCGCGCGTGCTGCGCCATCCGGCCTTCGCCGATGGCACTGCGGTCTCCACCGCGTTCATCGGCCAGCACTTCCCGGACGCGCTCAGCCGCGCCCCGGTGCCGGATGCGCACACCTGGGCGCTCGCCGCGTGGCTGTCGGTCGCCGCGGCACCGGAGGCCGCGGACACGCCGCCCGCATGGCGCCACTGGAGCAACGGACAGCCGCTGCCGAGCCCCTGGCGTGCGCGGTGGCTCGCCCCGCAGGCGCTGGCGGGGGAAGCGCACGCGGAGCGTTCCGGCCGCGTGCGCCTGGCGCCCGGCTCGGCGGCCGTCGAGAGCGGGGATGCGCGCATGAACGTGCGCGGCATGCCGGTGGCGCGGGGCGGAACCGGGCAGGTCGAGATCGACGGGATCGAACTGTGGTACCGGTACGCCTGGGACGGCGCGGTGCTGTGGATCCACTCGAACGGCGGCGATTTCGCCTTCCGCTGCCTGCGCCGGGAGCCGGCCCGGACGGGCGGCGACGGTACCGCGGGCGGCGCCGAAGTCCGCGCCAGCATCAACGGGCGCGTGCTGGAGGTAGCCGTGGCCCCCGGTGCCGAGGTACAAGCCGGGCAGCGCCTGGTGGTGCTCGAGGCCATGAAGATGGAACACGAGGTACGCGCATCCCGGGCCGGGCGCATCGCCGCGGTCAACGTGCGCAGCGGCGAGCAGGTGGCGCCGGGTCAGTGGCTGGTTCGATTCGAGGGAGAGTCCTGATGTCCAAGGTCGTCGTCACCTGCGCGCTCACCGGCGTACTCACCGATCCAGCGCAGCACCACGTGCCCGTGACGCCGGAGCAGATGGCGCGCGAAGCCCGCGCGGCCTTTGATGCCGGCGCGAGCGTCATGCACGTCCATTTCCGCCAGCAGGCGCCGGGCAAGGGCCACCTGCCATCGTGGGATCCGTCGGTGGCGCTCGAGATCGCGCAGGCGATCCGCGAAAGCTGTCCGGGCGTTGTCTTCAACCAGTCGACGGGGGTCGTCGGGCCCGACATCTCCGGACCGGCCGCCTGCATGCGCGCCATCCGCCCCGAGATCGCGGCCGCCAACGCGGGCTCGCTCAACTACCTCAAGGTGCGCAGCGACGGGCGCTGGGCGTGGCCACCGATGCTCTTCGACAACCCGGTGGAGAAGGTCAAGGCGTTCCTGGACGTGATGGCCGAAACGGGCGCGCTGCCGGAGTTCGAGTGCTTCGACGTCGGAATCGTCCGCTGCGTGGACATGTACCTGCGCTCCGGGCTGTACCGCGGCCATGCCGACCTCAACTTCGTCATGGGGGTGGAGTCCGGCATGCCGGCGGATCCCGCGCTGCTGCCGATCCTCGTCGGACTGCTGCCGGCAGGCGCCACTTGGCAGGTCACCGCCATCGGCCGCGAGCAGATCTGGGCGCTGCATCGGCGCACCGCGGAGCTCGGCGGCAACCTGCGCACCGGCCTCGAGGACACATTCTATCTGCCCGACGGCGGCAAAGCGACCAGCAACGGGCAGCTCATCGAGGCGCTGGTGCGGATCGCCAGGGAGTGTGGCCGCGATTGTGCGACCCCGGCGGAGGCCCGCGAGCTCCTGCACCTGCACTAGCGGCCAGGCCGCGGCGCCGACTCCCCCGGAAGCAGGACGGTGAACTTCGGACGGCCGATGCTAGCCGAGTGGGCGCTCGACCCGGCCGTGACGTACCTCAACCACGGCACCGTCGGGGCCACGCCGCGCCGCGTGCTCACCGTGCAACAGCGGCTGCGCGAGGAGATGGAGCGGCAGCCCTCGAGGTTCATGCTGCGCGAAGTCGCGCCGATGGCCGCGGGCAAGTGTTCGCAGCCGTCGCGGATGCGGGCCGCCGCCGCCGAAATCGCCGCATTCGTGGGGGCCAGGGCCGCCGACCTGGTCTTCGTCGACAATGCCACGTCCGGCGCCAACGCGGTGCTGCAGTCCTTCGCCCTGCGGGAGGGCGACGAGGTCCTCCTCACCGACCACCTGTACGGTGCGGTCGCTCTCGCTGCCCGTTACGCTGCCCGGCGGGCCGGCGCACAGGTCAGGACTTTCAACCTGCCCTATCCGCGCTTCGACGCCGCCGAAGCCGTCGCGCGCCTCACGCAGTCCATCTCGGCGCGCACGCGCCTCGCCGTGCTCGACCACGTCACCTCGGAGAGCGCACTGGTGCTGCCGCTTAGCGAGATGGCCGCCGCCTGCCGCCGGCGCGGCGTCGCCGTTCTGGCCGATGGCGCGCACGCGCCCGGAGCCATCGGGCTCGACGTGCCGTCCCTCGGCGTCGACTGGTACACGGCGAACCTGCACAAGTGGGCCTGGGCGCCGCGCAGCAGCGGGTTCCTCTGGGCGGCGCCCGAGCGGCAGGCGAGCCTCCACCCACCGGTCATCTCGTGGGGACTCGACCAGGGCTACACACAGGAGTTCGACTGGGTCGGTACGCGCGACCCCACCCCCTGGCTCGCGGCCCCCGCGGGGGTGCAGTTCCTGCGCGAACTCGATCTGTCGCGCGTGCAGGGCTGGAACCACGAGCTCGCCTGGGCCGGCGGACGCTGGCTGTGCCGCTGCTGGGGCAGCGAGGCCGGCACCAATGAAGCGGCGACCGGGGCCATGATCAGTGTGCCGCTGCCGGGGAGCCTCGGCGGCACCCGGGAGCGCGCGGCGGCGCTGCGCGACGCGCTGCTGTTTGAGGACGGGATCGAGGTGCAGCTGCACGCCTGGGGCGGCCGACTCTGGGTGCGCCTGTCTGCGCAGGTCTACCTGGAAATGTCGGACGTCGAGCGCTTGGGCGAGGCCGTACGGCGCCGCTGCTGAGGAACCGGGCCGAACCTCAGCCGCCGCGTTCGGCGAGCATCCCGCGCGCGATCCGCTCGAGCTCCGCGACCATCAGCCGCAGGTCATCGCTCACGGTGCGGTGATTGACGATCGCGGCGCGCAGGCAGTAGCGGCCTTGCAGCGTCGTGTAGGACGGCGCCGCGACCCCGCTCTCGTGCAGCCGGACGAGCAGCTCCTCGTTGAACGTGTTGAGCTCGGCCTCGGTCATGCGCCCGGGCTCATAGCGGAAGCAGACAATGTTAGTGAGCACCGGCGCCGCGACCGTGAAGCCGGGCGTGGCCCGCAGCAGCGACTCGAGTTCGCGGGCCTGGGCGATGTTGCGGTCGATGAGCCGGCCGAAGCGCTCGAGCCCGTGCTCCTTGATCGACATCCAGACCTTGAGCGCCTTGAAGCCGCGCGAGAGCTGCAGGCCATACTCGCTGAACCAGAGGTGCCCGGCCGCCAGCCCCCGCTCGGTGTGCTCGAGGTATTCCGGCGTCAGGGCGAAGGCATCGCGATGCGCCTTGCGGTTGCGCACGATGGCGCAGGCCGCCTCGAACGGCATGTGCAGCCACTTGTGCAGGTCCAGCGTCACCGAGTCGGCACGCTCCATGCCGCGCACCAGGTGGCGGGCACCCGGTGCCAGTGCGAGCAGCGCACCGATGGCCCCGTCGACGTGGAACCACAGGCCCTCGCGCTGGCAGATCGTGGCGAGCGCGTCCAGATCGTCCACCGCGCCCGTGTTGATCGTGGCGGCGTTGCCGACCACGCAGAAGGGCCGGTGCCCGGCGGCGCGGTCCTCCGCGATCATGCGCTCGAGCGCGGCGGTGTCGATCGAGTAGTCCGCGCGCACCGGCACCTTGCGCAGCGAGCGCGCGCCGAGCCCGAGCGCCTCGATCGACTTCTGCACACAGCTGTGCACCTCGACCGAGGCGTAGGTCAGGAGCCGCTGCGGCGCGGCGGCGACGCCCTCGCCGCGGATGTCGAGGTCCGGGAGCGAGTTGCGCGCCACGGTGAGACCGACGAAGTTGGCCATCGAGCCGCCGCTCACGAGCAGCCCGCTCGCCTCGGCCGGAAAGCCGACGATCTCGCGGCACCAGTCGACCACCTGCGCCTCGACGTGGTTGCAGACGTGATTGCCGCCGCCCATGTTCGGGTTGACGATGGCGGCGAGGAAGTCCGCCACGGCGGCGAACGGGGTGCCATTGCCCATGAACCACGCCCAGAAGCGCGGGTGGGCGTTGCCCATGGTGTAGGGCAGCACGATCTCAAGAAAGTCGCGATAGGCCGCGGCCGCGCCGGCCGGGTCGCGTGGGGCCGGCCCGTGCAGGCGATCGAGAATGGCCTCCGGGGCAGGCCGCCACACCGGGCGATTGCGAACGGTTCTCAGAAACTCGAAGCCGTCGTCGACCGCCCGGTGGGCGAGTTCGCGCAGCTCGTTCCAGTCAGCGGGATCCAGGGACTCTGGAACGCGCGGGTCGGCCATGGCACCCCTCCTCGGCGGCAATCTGCCGCGCCGGGCAGGGTACTACGCCGCGGGCGGGCGGCCGCCCGCGACGTTGAGGCTGGGTCAATGAAACACTTGGAAGTGCCGCAGCGCGTGAGCCATCACGACGAACGTCGTCAGAACGGTCACGGCCAGGCCGACCACCATCGCGACACCATACCGATCAGTTTCGTTAAACATGTAGCGTCCTCCACACGGGATCGGGGGGCTGCCCCCCTGGCCGGGGAGCGTCTGACGCAGGCGGCCGCGGGGGCGGCCTCTCGATCCAACAGGGCCCCATTATACGCCTGAATTGGTGCGATGCAGCATTCTTCTGTGACCCGTGTCACCTTTCTTGGAACACAACTAAAGCATTCTGGTTCAGATAGTTACATCTGCTGACCCGGATGCGGGTTGGGCCTGAGCGCCCTGCGGTGGCCCGCAGTCACAGGTAGGCCTGCAGTCCAATAGAGGCCTGTGCGAGGACGGCGACGACGAGCAGGATCGAGGCGACGAGGCTCGAGCCTACGGCGGCGGCGAAGCGATCGTTGGATTCGGGCAACGTGGACATGGCGGATCCTCCTGAGTGGCTCGGGAGGCAAGATAGCCCGCCGCATTGTCCAGATAAATACCAATAGTCGTTGCACTCCGTTCTGGATTCCAGAACAATCGCCCCATGGACCAGCTGCTGGCGATGCAGGTGTTCTCGCGGGTGGCCGAGCGTGGCTCCTTCGCCCAGGCGGCCGACCAGCTCGACATCTCGCGCGCCGCGGCGAGCGCCCACGTGGCCGCCCTGGAGAAGCACCTGGGCGCGCGGCTGCTGAACCGCACGACGCGCCGCGTCAGCCTCACGGCCGAGGGAGCGGAGTTCCTGCAGCGCGCTCGCCGCATCCTCGAGGAACTGCATGACGCCGAGGAGACGGTGCGCCGCACGCGCTCCAAGCCTCAGGGCCGCCTCCGGGTCGACGTGCCGGTCGCCTTTGGACGCTACCTGCTGCTGCCCGCGCTCCCGGAATTCACGCGCCGTTACCCGCTCATCGACCTGGACCTGCGCTTCAACGACCGCATCGTCGATCTCGTTGCAGATCGCGTCGACGTCGCGATGCGCGTCGGCGCGATCCGCCAGGCCGGGCTCGTCGTCCGCCGCATCGCGCAGGTCAACATCGTGACCTGCGCGGCGCCCGGCTACCTCGCCGAGCGCGGTGAGCCACAGACGCCGGACGACCTCCGTGAGCACCGCCTGCTCGGCCTCACCCAGATGAACGGGGGCGCGCCCGAGTGGGTCTTCCCGCCGCCCTACCTGCCGCGTCGCCTGAAGCTGCATTTCGCGATGACCTTCAACGCAGCCGAGGCGCCGATCATCGCCGCCGCCGCGGGCCTCGGCATCACGCACACGGCAGACATGGTCGTCGCGGAGTACATCGCCCGCGGCGATCTCAAGCTGATACTCGAGGACTACGTGCTCACGGGACCCAACGTCTCGCTCGTCTACCCGTCCGCCGGCCACCAGTCGGCCAAGGTGCGCGTGTTCTCCGACTTCGCGGCTGACCTGCTGCGCAAGTGGCAGGAGGTCATGCGCCAGTGGCTCGCTTCGCCGCCGCAACCGGCACCGCCCGCGGTCGGCTAGAATCTGCGACCGCACAGCCGCGCAGGAGTCGCCGGGTGTCACAGCTCATCCTCGGACTCGTGGTCTTCCTCGGCGCGCACTCGATCTCCATTGTGGCGCCCCGCTGGCGTGATGCGACGGCACAGCGGGTCGGCCCGGCCGCCTGGCGCGGCCTCTTCTCGCTCGTCTCGATCGGCGGGTTCGTGCTGATCCTGCGCGGGTTTGCCGCGGCGCGCGGCGCGCCGCAGATGCTGTACGCGGCGCCGGCCGGCCTGCGCCACCTGAGCGCCGTGCTGATGCTGCCGGTGTTCCCGCTGCTGCTGGCGGGCTACCTGCCCGGCCGCATCAAGGCGGCGGTAAAGCACCCGATGCTGCTGGCGACGATGACCTGGGCGGTGGCGCACCTGCTCTCGAACGGCACGACGGCTGATGTGGCGCTTTTCGGCGGGTTCCTCGCCTGGGCGGCGGCGGACCGGATTTCGGTGGCCTCGCGCGCGCCACGCCGCCTGCCCACCACGGCGCCCTCGCCCCTCAATGACCTCATCGCCGTGGCCGGCGGACTCGTGCTGTACGCCCTGTTCGTCGCCTGGGCACACCAGCGCCTGTTCGGCGTCGCGCCGCTCGCCTGACGGAGATCTGCGTGAACCGCCACGACGTCTCGTTCTCAAGCGATGGCACCCTCTGCCGCGCTTGGGCTTACCGGCCGGCCGGCGGCGAGGCTGCGCCCTGCGTGGTCATGGCGCACGGCTTCGGCGGCACGCGCGACGCTGCGCTCGCGCCCTACGCCGAGCGCTTCGCGGCGGCGGGTATCGCGGCGCTGCTGTTCGACTACCGTCACTTCGGCGCAAGCGATGGCGAGCCGCGGCAGCTGCTGTCGGTGCGCCGCCAGTTGCGGGATTACTCCGCGGCGATCGCCTGCGCGCGCGAGCTCCAAGGCATCGACCCCGCCCGCATCGCGGTGTGGGGTACATCCTTCTCCGGCGGGCACGCGCTGACGTTGGCCGCGCGCGAGCCCGGGCTCGCTGCAGCCGTGTGCCAGTGCCCCATGCTGGACGGCCTCGCCGCCGCGCAGAACATCGCGCGCTACGCCGGGGTCGGCATGCTGCTGCGGCTCACCGCGCACGGGCTGCTCGATGCGGCCCTGGCGCCGTTCGGCAAGGTCCACTTTCTGCCGATCGTCGGACAACCGGGGGAAGCCGCGATGATGTCCTCCCCGGACGCCTACGACGGCTACATGGCGCTCGTGCCCCCGGGGTTCCGCAGCGAGGTGGCCGCCCGCATCGGGCTCACCTTCGGACTGTACCGGCCGCTCAGGCACGCGGCGCGTGCACGCTGCCCGGTGCTCGTGCAGATCTGCGAGCACGACAGCGTCGCCCCGGTCGCGGCGGCCGAAGAAGCCGTGCGGCGCTTGGGCCGCCTGGCCGAGGTGCGCCGCTATCCAATCGGCCACTTCGCGCCCTACTTCGGCGCCGATTTCGAGCGCAGCGTCGGCGACCAGCTCGACTTCCTGCGTCGCCACCTGCGGCCCTGAGCCGCGGCAGAGGAGCCCCGAAGATGGTGCCGGCTTCATCCTGGATCGTGCTTGCGCTCGCCGCCACCGGCGCCTGCATGACGGTGACGGCGCTGGTGCGCGGCGAACGCCTCGGCTGGGGCAATGTGTTCTGGTTCGTGTCGGGGTGGCTCACCAGCGAACTGGCCGTGTTCCACATTGCCCTCTCGGGGCTCATCGCCGCCGCGTTCCTGGTCTTCTCCGACGCCTACCAGTACGGGCCCGGGGAGGCGGCGCTGGCACTGTTCTACGTCTCGTGGTGTGGACTTGCGATCGCGCAAATGCGCGCGCGACCGACATCCGCGGTGCTCGAGCACGCATTGAGCGACGCGCTCGGCACGGAGTATCGCAGCCGGATTCCACCCGCGCGGCGCGCCGAATTGCGCGACGAAGTCTCCTGGCGCGAGCTCGCCCGCCCGTTCGCGCTGCGCCGCGGGCCCGTCGAGTGGCTGCGCGACCTGCCCTATCCGGGCGGCCACGAACGCCACTCGCTCGACGTCTACCGCCCGGCCGGCGGCTGCTCCGGCGCCCCGGTGCTGCTGCAGATTCACGGCGGCGGCTGGACGATCGGCAACAAGCACGAGCAGGCGCTGCCCCTCATCTATTACCTGGCCGCGCGCGGCTGGATCGTGGTCGCGCCCAACTACCGCTTGAGTCCCACGGCGCGCTTTCCCGACCACCTCGTCGACTGCAAGCGCGCCTTCGCCTGGGTGCGGCAGAACATCGCGGCCTACGGCGGGGACCCCTCATTCATCGCCGTCACCGGCGGCTCGGCGGGCGGCCACCTCACGGCGCTGATGGGGCTCACCGCGAACGATGAGCGCCTGCAGCCGGGCTTCGCCGAGGTCGACACACAGCCGGCGGCGTGCGTGCCCTTCTACGGGGTATACGACTTTCTCGACCGCCACCGGCTGAAGGGCAGCGGAGCGCGGATGGTGCAGTGGCTCGAGAAGACGGTGATGCCCGCCTCGCCGCAGCAGGAGCCGGCGCTGTGGGACCTCGCCTCGCCCATCATGCAGGTCCGGGCCGACGCCCCGCCGTTCTTCGTGCTACACGGCACTCACGACTCCCTCGCCAGCGTGGCGGAGGCGCGGCTGTTCGTCGAGCATCTGCGCGCCGTCTCGCGCGAGCCGGTGGCGTATGCCGAACTGCCGGGCGCACAGCACGCCTGGGAAATCTTCCGCTCCGTGCGGGCAGTACACTCGGTACACGCCGTCGCCCGGTTTCTCGAGTGGTGCGTCGCCACGCGGCGGGGAGCCGCGGCCGATCGCTCCTGATGCTGCTCTCGACCGTCCGCGGCCTGCGCACGCTGCTCGATGAGCAGCGCGTCGCATCGCTCGCCGTGATCGCCGAGGGCCTGCCGTACGCGGGCCTCCTGCCCTTCGCGGTGCTGCCTGGCTACGCGGGCGTGCTGGTGCACGCCTCGCGCCTGGCGCGGCACTCCCAGGGCCTGACGGAAGGCCGCCGCGTGAGCGTCCTGGTGCACGAACAGTACGCTGCGGGAAAGGACCCGCTGCAGCTCAGGCGCGCGACCTTCGAGTGCGTCGTGCAGCCCCTCGAGCGCGCGAGCCCCGCCTGGGAGGAAGGGCGCGACCGCTACCTCGAGCGGTTCCCGGACAGCCTGGTCACCTTCAGCCTCGGCGACTTCACGCTCCACCGCCTCGAGTTCGCACGCGGTCTGTACGTCGCGGGCTTCGGCAAAGCCATCGAGCTGCGCCCCGGCGATATCGCCCGCCTGGCCGGCTGAGCGCACCGCCCTCTAGGCCTGGTGCGCAGCCTCGTACTGGGACGGCGTGCACCGGGCATGCGCGAGGTACTCGCGCACGTGCCGCACGGCGTTCTTGTCGAGCGTGTTACCGTGGTGCGGCCGGTGCAGGATGCCCTCGACGCCGTTCAGCGTGACGCGGATTCTTGCGCCCGAGAGGGGCTCGATGCTGGCGTTCAGATGACCGAGCAGCGACTCGATCTCCCGCCAGTGGATATTGGCGCTGATCGGGTCGTGGAAGATCGTGCGCAGCAGGTGTTCGTGTTTGTGACTCACCCCGGTCGCCTCCTTCTTTCGGCCACCGCTCGGCGCCAGAATACCCAAAGCCCGCCCCGGCGGCGGTTGCGGTCTACCGCAAGAGGGGGCCCGGGCGGTTGGGATTAGTCGCGATGCCGGGCACGGGTCGGGCGCGCAGACTCACGGAGGTCGACGGGGTACATCGGCGGTGGGCGCGCAACCTCAGAGCATGAACACCCCCCGCGCGGCGCGCTGGCTGCCGTGGCTGACGGGCGTCGCGGCGTTGGCGGTAGTCGTGCTCGTCGCCGTGCATGCCGCGCAAGAGCGCGCCTTCGTTCAGCTCCTCGAGCGGGCGCGGCCCCTGTGGCTGCTTGTGGCGCTCGCCCTGCAGGCCGGCACCTACCTCGCGCAGGCGGAGATCTGGCGCGTGGTGCTGCACCGCGCCGGTAGCGCCCTCCCCTTCGGCGTCGCCCTCCGGCTCAGTTTCGCCAAGCTCTTCATGGACCAGGCGGTCCCCTCGATGGGCGTAAGCGGTGCGGCCATCGTGGCGCACGCCCTTGAGCAGCGCGGGACCCCTCGCGCCACCGTGATCTCCTCGGTCGCGGTCGATGCCGCCTCCTTCTACATCGCCTATCTCGTCGACCTGATCCTGGCCCTCGCCCTGGTGGCGGCTGCCGGCCACGGCAGCCCGCTGCTGCTGCTGATCATGGTGCTGTTCTTCCTCTATGGCGGCAGCCTGAGCGCAGCGGTGCTGATCCTCTCGGGCCCGGCACCCGGACGCCTCACGACCAAGCTGGCCCGCACGCCCGGCATCGGCCGGGTCATCGGCGTCCTCCAGGAGGCGAGTCCGCGCCTCGCGCGCGATCCGGCGCTGCTGATGGCTGCCATCGGGCTGCAGATGGTCATCGCCGTGCTCGATGCCGCGACCGTCTGGGTGCTGCTGGCCTCGCTCGGCACCCCGGCGAGCCCGACCGCCGTGTTCGCGAGCTTCATGCTCGCCTCGGTGCTGCGCAGTCTGGGCTTCCTGCCCGCCGGTCTCGGCACCTTCGAGGCCGGCTGCGTTGCCGCGCTCGCCTGGGCAGGGGTTCCGATCGCTGCGGGCCTCTCGGCCACGCTGCTGTTCCGCGGCCTGAGCTTCTGGTTGCCCATGCTGCCGGGCGTCCTGGTCGCGCGTGCCCTGACGGCGGGCGATTCCCACGCCGCCGCGGCCGCCACGAAGCCATCGGCGGTCACGTGGTTCCGCGCCTGGCTCAGCCCGAGAGTCACCGCAGCCCCCGAGGGCGCGCCGCGCGGGCGCGTGCCCGAGCCGCTGCTGCGCTGCGCGGTCGAGACGAACTCGAGGGTCCTCGAGAGTCTCGGCGCCGGCGAGGACGGCCTGACCGAGGCGGAGGCGGAACGGCGCCGGGAGCAGATCGGCCCGAACGCGGTGGCGCAGGGGGCCACCCGCAGCATCCCGCGCGAGCTGCTCGGGCGATTCCTCAACCCGCTCAATTTCCTGCTGCTGCTGCTCGCCGCGATCTCGCTCCTCATCGGCGATCGCGAATCCTCCGCGATCATCTCGATCATGGTCGTGCTCAGCATCTCGCTCGGGTTTCTGCAGGAGCACCGCTCGACGCGCGCGGCGGAGAAGCTGCGCGCCATGGTGCACACGACGGCTTCGGTGAGGCGCCGCGCGGACGCGGCGGTCACCTCGGCCACCGCCGGCGAATTGCCGCCGCCGTGGTCGGAGTTGCCGATCCACCTGCTGGTGCCGGGCGACATGGTGCACCTGTCCGCCGGCGACATGGTGCCGGCCGACACGCGGCTGCTGACGGCGAAGGACCTGTTCGTGAACCAGTCCGCGCTGACCGGCGAGTCGCTGCCGATCGAGAAGTCGGCCGAGCCCTTGGCCGCGCTCCGGGTCAACCCGCTGCAGCTGGACAACGTCTGCTTCATGGGCACGAACGTGGTGAGCGGCAGCGCCACGGGCGTCGTGGTGCTGACCGGCGCCGGTGCCTACTTCGGGCACCTGGCCGCGCTCATTTCGCGCGAGCGGACCCTCACCGACTTCGACCGCGGCGTGAGCCGCGTCGCCTGGCTCATGATCCGCTTCATCATCGTGATGGCCCCGCTCGTCTTCCTCATCAACGGCCTGACCAAGGGCAACTGGGTCGAGGCCCTGCTCTTCTCGGTCGCGGTCGCGGTGGGCCTCACGCCCGAGCTGCTGCCGATGATCGTCACGGTGAACCTCGGCAAGGGCGCCATGCAGATGTCGCGCAAGAAAGTCATCGTCAAGCGCCTGAACTCGATCCAGAACCTCGGCGCGATGGACGTGCTGTGCACGGATAAGACCGGCACCCTGACCCAGGACCGCATCATTCTCGAGAAGCACGTCGACCTCCTCGGCAATGACAGCGAGGACGTGCTGCTGTACGCGTACCTCAACAGCCGCTTCCAATCCGGGTTGAAGAACCTGCTGGACGTGGCGGTGCTGGAGCATGGCGAGGCCGCGCGACTGCAGAGCCTCGCCAGCGCCTACCGCAAGGTCGACGAGGTGCCGTTCGACTTCGGCCGGCGGCGCATGTCGGTCGCGGTTGACGGCACAAAGCGCCGCATCCTCGTCTGCAAGGGCGCCGTCGAAGAAGTCTACGCTGTCTCGCGTTTCGGGCAGGCCGACGGGCAGACCTTCGCTCTCGATGAGTCCCACCTGCAGCAGCTGCGGGAAACGAGCAACGCCCTGAATGCGGACGGCTTCCGCGTGATCGCCATCGCCTATCGCGAGCTGCCGGCTTCGCAGCAGAGCTGCAGCGTGCGGGACGAAGCCGACCTGACGCTGCTCGGCTACGTGGCGTTCCTCGACCCGCCGAAGGAGAGCGCCGGTGAGGCCATCGCGGCACTCGGCCGGCAGGGCATCTCGGTCAAGATCCTGACGGGCGACAACGAGATCATAACCCGCAAGGTCTGCCGCGACGTGGGCCTGGCCGTCGACGGCGTCGCGCTGGGGAGCGAGCTGGAGGGCCTCTCGCCCGAGCAACTCGGCGCGGCCGTCGAGCGGGCCAGCGTGTTCGCGAAGCTCACGCCGTCGCAGAAGGCCGAGGTGATCCGCGCTCTACAGGGACGTCGCCACGTGGTCGGCTTCCTCGGCGACGGCATCAACGACGGTCCGGCGCTCAAGGCCGCCGATGTCGGCATCTCAGTCGACTCGGCCGTGGACATCGCCAAGGAGACGGCCGACATCATCCTCCTCGAGAAGAGCCTGCTCGTGCTGAGCGAAGGCGTGCGCGAGGGCCGCAAGGTCTTCGGCAACATCCTCAAGTACATCCGCATGGGCGCGAGCTCGAACTTCGGCAACATGTTCAGCGTCATCGGCGCGAGCGCGTGGCTGCCGTTCCTGCCGATGGCACCCGTCCAGGTCCTCACCAACAACCTGCTCTATGACTTCTCCCAGACCGCGATCCCGACGGACAACGTCGACGAGGAGTTCCTCGCCAGGCCGCGGCGCTGGGAGATCGGCAGCATCGGCCGTTTCATGCTGTTCATCGGGCCGATCAGCTCGATCTTCGACTACGCAACCTACGGCCTGATGTACTTCATCCTCGCCGCGCGCACGCCGGCCGACGCCTCCCTCTTCCAGACCGGCTGGTTCGTCGAGTCGCTGCTGTCGCAAACGCTGATCGTGCACGTGATCCGCACCGCGAGGATCCCGTTCCTCGAGAGTCGCGCGAGCGCGCCGCTGCTGGCCACGAGCCTGGCGATCTGCGCGATAGGGGTGTGGCTGCCCTTCTCGCCGCTCGCCCCATCGCTCGGTCTGCGCGCCCTGCCGCCGGTCTACTGGTTCTATCTGGGCGCGATGCTCGTAACCTACCTGCTCCTCACCCACGTCGTGAAGAGGTGGCTGGCCAGGCGCTTCGGGGTTGTCTGAAGCAGCGCTCAGCCGGCGACGGCGAGCTGGCCGCGCTGGTAGTCGATGATCGCCTGCTGGATCTCCTCGGGCGTGTTCATCACGAACGGGCCGTACTGCACGACCGGCTCGCCGATCGGCCTGCCGGAGAGCAGCAGCAGCTTCGCTCCGCGACCGCCCGCGCGGATGTCCACCCGGTCGCCGGCGGTCAGCAGCCCGGCCGCGCGGAACGGCAGCGCGCGTGCGTCCTCGCCCACGACGGCATCGCCCTCGTAGACATAGAGGAACGTGTTGTGCGTGCCGGGTGTCGCGATGCTGGCGTTCGCCCCCGCGGGCAGGCGCACATCGAAGTACTGCGGCTGCGTCGACAGGCCGCCGATCGGTCCGGCGGTCTTGAGCCCGCCCTGCTCGAACTCCCCGGCGATCACGCGCACCTCTCCGCCGCCGGGGAGCGCGACCGTCGGGATCTCGCGCGATGGAATGTCGCGATACGAGGAGGGCTTCATCTTCTCGCGGGCCGGCAGGTTGATCCACAGCTGCAAGCCGCGCATGCGCCCGGCCGTCTGCTGCGGCATCTCCGAGTGAATGATGCCGCGCGCCGCGGTCATCCACTGCACGTCGCCCGGCCCGAGGTCGCTGCGGTTGCCGAAGCTGTCCTCATGGCGCATGTGGCCGTCGAGCATGTAGGTCACGGTCTCGAAGCCGCGGTGCGGATGCGACGGGAAGCCTGCGATGTAGTCGTCCGGGTCGTCTGAGAAGAACTCGTCGAGCATCAGGAACGGATCGAAGCGCTGGTTCGGGCGCCTGCCCAGGCTGCGGCGCAGCTTGACGCCCGCGCCGTCCGAGGCGGCAACGGATTCGATCACGGCCTGCAGCTTGCGGCTGTTCACGCGGTCCCTCCTATCAAACCGGGCTCAAGGCTTGCGCCACGGGTCCGTGGTGCCACTGAGCGCGGCCCGGCGCGCATCGAGCGACCAATCGCCGGCACCGCGCGCGAGGAGCAGCAGGAAGCCGCCGGCGATCGCGATGTTCTTGAGCAGCATGATCTGCTGCATCTGCTCGTGGCCCGAGTGGAAGAGCGCACCGGCCGCGATCGTGAACACGGCGAGCAGCGCCGCGACCACCCGGGTCTGAAACCCGACGATGATCGCCAGCGCGCCGAGCACCTCGAGCGCGATCACGAGCGGCAGCAGCGCCCCCGGCACGCCCGCCGCCTGCATGTAAGCCCGCGTGCCCGCGTACCCTGCGATCTTGCCGAGACCGGAGATCAGGAACAGCGCGGAAATCAGGATGCGGCCGAACAGCTCAGCGAACTTGGCGGGAGTCGACATAGTGAGGTTCTCCATGCGTAGTGGTGTGGTGGTGCGGTTCAGGCGGCAACCTGCTCGATGCGGGCGCCGGCAGCGCTGAGCGCAGCCGCCCGGCTCTGCTCGCCGAGCGCAAGTCCCTCGGCGTAGACGAACTCGACGTCGGTGATGCCAATGAAGGCGAGGAACTGTCGCACGAACGCACTCTGCATGTCGCGCGGTGTGCCGGCGTGCTTGCCGCCGCGGGTCGCGACCACGTAGGCCTTCTTGCCCTGCAGCAGACCGACGGGACCGGACTGCGTGTACTTGAAGGTCACGCCGGCGCGGGCGACGTGGTCGAAGTAGGCTTTGAGCGTCGACGGCACGCCGAAGTTATACATCGGTAGCCCGAGGACGATGGTGTCCGCCGCACGCAGCTCGGCGATGAGTTCATCCGATTCCGCGACGATGCGCTGCTGCTCGGAGCTGCGCTGCTCTGGCGCAGTCGCGAACGCCGTGAAGCGCTCCGCGCTCAGGTGGGGCAAGGGGTCCCTCGCGAGATCGCGCACGATCACGGCCGGCACGGCCGCCTCGCCCTGCGGCTCGGCGCGCGACGCCCTGCGGCGCAGGAGCGCGGCGGCGAATTCGCTGGCGAGCCGGGTTGACTGCGAGTGGTCGCCAAAGAGGCTGGTGTTCAACTGGAGGATGGTGCTCATGGTGGCCTGCGTAGTCAGGATTATCGGTGCGAGGTATTTTCCATCCATCCTTTCAATAAAAAAGACGATAATTTCGGTCTTATCAATCGACCCCTTCGATATATGAACAATCCAAGAATCACGCTCGACCAATGGGCCGCCTTGGTCGCCGTCGTCGAAGACGGTGGCTACGCGCAGGCCTCGAAGCGCCTGCATCGCACACAATCGACCGTGACCTACACCATCCAGAAGCTCGAAGAACTGCTCGGAGTCAGGGTCTTCGAGCTGCAGGGCCGCAAGGCCGTCCTCACGCCCGCTGGCACCGTCCTCTATCGGCGCGGCAAGTCCCTGCTGGAGGAGGCCGCGCGCATTGAGCGCTCGGCCGCGGCCCTGGCCCGCGGCTGGGAACCGGAAATCCGCCTCGCGGTGGACACGATCTTCCCAACCTGGCTTCTGCTGCAATGCCTCGCCACTTTCGGCGCGGAGCGGCCCGACACGCGCATCGAACTGGTCGAGTCGGTGCTCGGCGGGACCGAGGATGCGCTCACCGCGGGCGAGGTCGACTTCGTCATCGGCGGCGTCGTTCCCGGCGGCTTCCTCGGCGACCCGGTCATGCAGGTGCAGTTCGTGTGCGCCGCCGCGCCCTCGCACTCGCTGCACGCGCTCGGGCGCCCGCTCACACTCGACGACCTGCGTCAGCACCGTCATCTCGTGGTGCGCGACTCGGGCGCGCGGCGCAGCCGCTCCGGCGGCTGGCTCAACGAACGGCGCTGGACGGTGTCGAACAAGGCGACCTCGATTCGCGCGGCATGCATGGGCCTGGGCTTTGCGTGGTACGCGACGGAGAACATCCGTGAGGAACTCGACAGCGGTGCGCTTCGACCCCTGCCGCTGGTGGAGGGCGCCGAGCGCTTCGTGACGCTCTACCTCGTGTTCGCGGATCGCGCGGCGACCGGGCCCGGGGCCCTGCGGCTTGCGGAAATCATCCGCAGCAGGATCGCCGAGACCTGCGAGCCGCCGGGGCTGGCCACCGGCCCGCATCGGGTCTAACGTGCGCGGCAGCGCTTGATGGCGCCGAGGGAGCCGAGGGAGCCGCCGATGACCGAAGGACGCTGCCTGTGCGGATCCGTCCGCTACGAAGTGGCGGGGCCTTTCACGACGATGGTTCACTGCCACTGCTCGATGTGCCGCAAGCACCACGGCACGCCGTACGTGACATGGGCGGTGGCACCGCTCGAAGGCTACCGGCTGCACTCGGGGGAGGAGCTGATCGAAGCCTACGAGTCCTCGCCCGGTCATCGCCGTGCGTTCTGCCGGCGCTGCGGCTCGCGAATGCCCGCGCTCATGCCGGGCCTGGGACTCGTCGCCTGCCCGGCCGGCAACCTCGAGGGCGATCTCGGCATTGCGCCGCAGCTGCACACGTTCACGGCCTCCAAGGCACCCTGGTACGTGATCGAGGACGACCTGCCGCGATTCGAGGAATACCCGCCCGGCTTCGGCACGGCGGCGATCCCGCGCGCCGCCCCTGCGGCCCCAGCGGGCGTCATCTGCGGGAGCTGCCTGTGCGCGGGCACGGCCTATCAGATCACCGGGCCCGCGCAACGCATGTATTACTGTCACTGCTCGCGCTGCCGCCTTGGGCGCAGCGCCGCGCACGCCGCGAACGTCTTCTACCGCCTGGCTGATTTCGCCTGGTCGCGCGGCGAAGAGCTGATCCGCGACTTCGGACTGCCCGGCGCGCAGTTCTTCGGCACGAGCTTCTGCGCGCACTGCGGCAGCGCCATGCCGCGCGTCTCCCGCGAGCGGGGCATCGTCAACGTACCGGCCGGCTCCCTCGATACCGACCCAGGCATCGCGCCGCTGGCACACATCTTCGTCGCCTCGAAGGCGCCCTGGGACACGATCGGCAGCAGCATCCCGCAGTTCGCCGAGATGCCCCCGGGCCAGTGAGCAGGGGCTGACGATCAATGCGTTTTCGGGATCCGCGCACATGGCACGCACTGCTCCTCTATGGGCTTCCGGTGCTCATCGCCTGGGCCCGCTTCGGCCCGGCGGCCGCGCTCGCCGCGGTGCTGGTGACCGCGCTCCTCGGCATGGGGCTACGGCTGCGCGCCATGCGGGCCGCGGCCGCGGGCCCTGAGCCGCGGCTGCGCTTGCACACCATCACGTTCTCGCACTACTGCGAGAAGGTGCGCTGGTGCCTCGACCGACTCGGCGTGCCCTACGAAGAGGTGCCGAACGTCGGCATTCTCGGCGTGCTGCTGACCGGCCGCAGCGTGCCGGCGCTGGAAATCCCGCCGGGCCTGACGCGGATCGGCGACTCGCCGCGCATCCTGCGCTACCTGTGGGGCGAGTACGCCGGACGGCTGCCCTCGGAGCAGACCTGGTTCCTCGAGCCGACCGCGGCGGCGCTCGAGCTCGAGTCGCGATTCGACCGGCGGCTCGGCAACGACGTCCGCGTCTGGGCGTACGCGCACATCCTCGAGCGACGCGACCTGACGCTGCGCAGCTGGGGCATCGAAGAGGCTGCAATCCCGGCGTGGCAGCGGGTACTGCTGTATCTGTGCACGCCGGTACTGCGTTTCGCAGTCCGCCGCATGCTCGGGGTGACCGAGGAGCGCGCAGCCCGGGCGCTCGAGCGAACCCGCACTGCCTTCGACGAGGTCGACCGCATGCTGGCCGACGGCCGCCGCTACCTCGTCGGCGACGCGCTCACCTTCGCCGACATCACCTTCGCCAGCCTGGGCGCGCTCGCCGTGCTGCCCCCGGAGTATCCCGGTGGCCGGCTGCTGGGCCGGCGCCTCACGGCCGAGGACCTCGACCCGCAGGCGCGCGCCGAGGTGGAGCGCTTCCGGCAGCGGCCGGCGGGCCGGCTCATCCTGCGGCTGTACCGCGAAGAGCGCCGCAGCCGGCCGCCCGGCACGCCCGCTCCATGAAACCCGTCGATTGACGCCCGGGGCTTCGGCCAAGCATTATCTGCCCAGGCAGTAACCGCCTGAGCTATCAATGCCCGAGCAGTTTTACGACTCGACCACCTACCAGGCGCGAGACAGCATCGGTTACCTGGTGCGTCGCCTGCACTCCACACTGTCCTCGCGGATCGAGGCGTCGTTCGCGAGCCACGACTTCTCGCTGATGCAGTGGATCCTGCTGATGCACCTGCGCGACGGACTGGTGCGCACGGCCGCGGACATCGCCCGCGAGCTGCAGCACGACAGCGGCGCCCTCACTCGCGTGCTCGACCAGCTCGAGAGCCGCGGCCTGATCGTGCGGCGGCGCAGCTCCACGGACCGCCGGGTGGTGGAACTCGACCTCACGGCGCAGGGCCGCAAGGTCATTGCCGAGCTGCTGCCCACGGTGGTGCGCGAGATCAACGCGGCGCTCGCGCCACTCAGCCGCGCCGAGTTCGACCAGTTCCGCCGGCTGCTGCTCAAGGTGGTGAAGCACCTGCAGCCGCCCATCCCGGCACCGACGCCTGCCGCACGCAAGCCCGCCGCGCGTCCCGCCGGAGCGCGGCGCGCGATGGCCCGGCCGGCGCCGCGGGGCGGATCGCGGTGAGCGCCCGCGGCACGCGCCTTGCGGCCGTGGTGACCGCGCTGCTTGCGGGCTGCGTGAGCACGCCCGGGCAGGCGCCACACGAGCAGCCCGTGGCCGCCGCCGAGCTCGGCCTCGCCGGCGGTGCCTACGCCGCGCCGGCCGCTGACTGGTGGGCGGTGCTTGGCGACCCGCAGCTCGACCGTCTCGTCCAGGAAGCGCTCGCCCGCAACCCGAGCCTCGCCGGGGCAATTGCCCGAGTACGCAGCGCCCAGGAGCAGTCCCGAGTCGTTGGTACTTCGAACAAGCCGCAGGTTTCGCTCGACGCGGCTGCGACCCGGGAGCTGGTGAGCGCGAACTGGATCTTCCCGCCGCCGCTGGGCGGCGGCACGTTCTGGGACACGGGTCTGGGCGTCAATCTCTCCTGGAACCTCGACTTCTGGGGTCGTCAGTCGTCCCTGATCGAGCAGTCGCGCAAGCTCGCCGCCGCAGCAGGACTCGACGCCGCAGGGTCCGGTCTGCTCATCTCGAGCGCCGTCACACAGGCGTACGTCGAACTCGCCCGCGCGCGCGAGCTGGAGGCGCTCGCCGAGCGCACGGCAGTACAGCGCAGCCGCCTGCTCGAGCTCACCCGGCAGCGCGTGCAGGCTGGGCTCGAGACTGCGGTCGAGCTGCGCGGCGCGGAAGGGAACGTCGCGCAGGTCGACGTGGAGCGCGAGCAGGCGCGCCTGGCGCAGCAGGCGGCGATCCACGCGCTGGCGGCGCTGGCCGGCCGCGGTGCCGATGCGTACGACTCGATCAGCGCGCCGCACCTCGACTTCGAGCGCGCGCTCGACCTGCCGGCCTCCCTGCCCGCCGACCTGCTCGCGCACCGCCCGGACGTCGCCGCGGCACGGTTGCGGGCGGCGGCCGCACAGTCCGGGCGCGCGGCGGCGAAGGCCAGCTTCTACCCGAACGTCGACCTCCTGGCCTTCGCCGGCTTCAATGCCATCGGCTTCGACCAGTTGTTCGACAGCGGCTCCAAGCAATGGAGCGTCGAGCCGGCCGTTCACCTGCCGCTGTTCGATGCCGGCCGTCTTCAGGCTGAGTACCGCAAGGCGGGCGCCGACCTCGACGTCGCCACCGCCGCCTACAACGAGACCGTGCTGCGGGCCGTCCACGAATCGTCCGACCAGATATCCCGGCTCGCCTCTCTGGAGCGCCAGCTCGCCGACCAGCAGCGCTCGCTCGTGGCGGCGGAAAGCGCCTACGCCCTGGCCGAGCAGCGCTACGCGGCCGGGCTGAACAGCTACCTGTCCGTCCTCAACGCCGAAACGCAGGTGCTCGCGGCCCGCCGTCAGCGCGTCAACCTGCTCGCCGACCGGACGCTCGCCCGCGTCGCGCTGCTGGTGGCGCTCGGCGGCAGCTTCAAGGAGACGACCTGATGAATTCGCCCGAGCCCACGCCCGACGCAGTGGCGAGCGGCATGTCGAAGCGCCGTCGCGGCCTGATCACCCTCGCCGTCGTGGTGATCCTAGGCGGGGCCGCGTGGGCGGTGTACTGGTTCGCGCATGGCCGCTGGTTCGTCTCGACGGACAATTCCTACGTCGGCGGCACGATCGTGGAGATCACGGCTGAGATTCCCGGCACCGTGCGCACCGTCCATCCGCGCGAAACGGAGGCCGTCTTGGCCGGCCAGCCGCTGATCGATCTCGACCCCGCCGACGCGCGCGTCGCGATGGACGGCGCGCTCGCCGACCTCGCGAGCACGGTACGGCAGGTACGCGGTTCCTTTGTGCAGGTCGAGCGTGCACGGGCAGAGCTCGCAGCCCGCGAGGTCGAGCTGCGACGCGCCCGCGCCGACCTTGGGCGCCGCAGCCCGATCGCGGCAGGCGGCGCGGTCTCGGCAGAGGAACTCGCGCATACCAGCGAATCCATCGACGGGCTCGAGGCCGCGGTCAAGGCCGCCCGCGAGGAGCTGAACCTCGCGCTGGCGCAGACCCAGGGCACCTCGATCGAGCAGCACCCGCTGGTCGCACGGGCGGCGGCGCGTGTACGCGATGCTGCGCTCGCGCTCAAGCGCACGCGGATTGCCTCGCCCGTGAACGGCGTCGTCGGCAAGAAAGGCGTGCAGGTCGGGCAGCGGGTGGGTCCGGGCACGCCGCTCATGGCCGTCGTGCCGCTCGATGACGTCTGGGTCGATGCCAACTTCAAGGAAGTGCAACTACAGCACATGCGCATCGGCCAGCCGGTGACGCTGCAGGCCGACCAGTACGGCGGCGACGTGACTTTCCACGGGCGCATCCACGGCTTCTCGCCGGGCACCGGGGCCGCCTTCGCCCTGCTGCCCGCGCAGAACGCGAGCGGCAACTGGATCAAGATCGTGCAGCGCGTGCCGGTGCGCATCGCGCTCGACCCGAAAGAGGTTCGGGAGCATCCGCTGCGCGTGGGGCTGTCCATGCACACCAAGGTGGAGGTGCGCGATGAGTCCGGGCCGATGCTCGCCGCACCTGGCGAGTCGATTGCGGCCACAATGCCCGATCGCCCCGAGCGTGACCCGGCGGTCGAGGCGACGATCGCGCGCATCATTGCCGAGAACTCGGGACACACGGCTGCAAAGTGATGACCGCCCGAGGTGACAGCACCGACCGGGCCCTCATCCCGCTGCCGGCCGGCACGCGGGGCTTCACCGCGGTCATGCTGGCGGTCGCCACCTTCATGCAGGTGCTCGACACCACGATCGCCAACGTCTCGCTGCCGACCATCGCCGGCAGCCTGGGCGTTAGCCCCAATCAGGGCACCTGGATCATCACGTCATTCGCCGTCTCGAACGGCGTCTCGGTGCCGCTGACCGGCTGGCTGATGCAGCGCTACGGCGTGGTGCGCACCTTCGTCATCTCTGTGCTGCTGTTCACGCTCGCCTCCTTCCTCTGCGGCATGGCGTGGAGCTTCGAGTCGCTGATCGCGTTCCGCGTCCTGCAGGGCGCGGTCTCCGGGCCCATGATCCCCGGCTCGCAGGCGCTGTTGATCTCGATCTTCCCGGCCTCGAAGCGCGGCCTCGGGCTTGCGCTCTGGTCGATGACGACGCTCACTGCCCCGGTGGCCGGCCCCCTGCTTGGCGGCTACATCTCCGACAACTACACCTGGCCATGGCTCTTCCTCATTAACGTCCCGGTCGGGTTGCTGAGTGCGAGCGTCTGCTGGACGGCGCTCAAGAAGCACGAGTCCCCGACGCGACGCCTGCCGGTGGACGGGGTCGGCCTCGCGCTGCTGATCGTCTGGGTCGGCGCGCTGCAGGTCATGCTCGACACCGGCAAGGACGCGGGCTGGTTCGATTCCGGCTCGATCGTCGTGCTCGCCCTCGTGGCCGCCGTCGGCCTCGGCGCCTTCCTCATCTGGGAGCTTGGCGAACGTCACCCAATCGTCGACCTGAGTTTCTTCCGGCGCCGAAACTTCGCCGCCGGCACCGTCGTCCAGTGCGTCGGCTACGGCGTGTTCTTCGGCAACATCGTGATCCTGCCGCTGTGGCTGCAGACGCAGCTCGGCTACACAGCGACCTGGGCGGGCCTCGTACAGGCGCCCGCAGGCCTGGTCGCGCTGCTCTTCTCGCCTCTCGCCGGCCGCTACATCAACCGCTACGACGCCCGCGGCTTCGCGACGTTCGCGTTCATCGCCATGGGGGCCTCGTTGTACCTGCGGTCGCTGCTGAACTCGCAGGCGGCCTTCGGCGATTTCCTGCTGCCGCTCCTGATCCAGGGCCTGTCGATGGCGTTCTTCTTCGTCGCATTGGTCACGATCCAGCTCGATGGCATCCCGCCGCAGCAGGTGCCCGGGGCCGTCGGCCTCAGCAACTTCCTGCGCATTATCGCCGGCGCGTTCTCGACCTCGATCGCCACGACGGTGTGGGAGAACCGTGCCGACCTGCATCAGAGCCGGCTGGCCGAGGCCACGAGCCTCTACGACCCGAGGCTGCAGCACGCCATCGGCGCACTGCACGGCGCCGGGCTCAGCGATCAGCAGACCGCGGGCGCGCTCACGCGCGGACTGATCGAGCAGTCGTACATGCTCTCCTCGCTCGACTACTTCTGGATCTCAAGCTGGCTCATCCTCGCCCTGATCGGGCTCATCTGGGTGACGCGCCGGCCGCACGTCGCGAGCGGCCTGCCGGCGGTCGCCGACTGATCACTCCTCCGGCTCGTTCTCCTCCGCACTCCACCGGCGGCGGTGCTCGAGCTCGGCCGAGGCCCGCACGCCGGCGTGGCGGTTCGAGAGCAGCAGCGAGGAGGGGTCGCAGACCCGCGCGCGGATGACGCCGAGGTCGACGGCGGCGTCGAACAGGCTGGGATACCAGCTGCGCCACTCGGGCAGGATCTGCTCAACTCGCTCCCTCAGCGTCATGGGCACATTTTAGTCGCAATCCTGCGCCAGGCGGCTCAGTGGGCCACCCAACCGAGCAGCCCAAGGTAGGCGCGGGGATCGATCAGCGCGACGAAGGCCAGGCCCGCCAGCGCACCCCCGAGGTGGGCATCGTGGTTGATGCGGCCGCGGGGGTGCCGGGCCGAATACCAGGAATACGCGACGTAGCCGACCGCGAAGAGCGGCGCCGGGATGGGTACCGGCAGGGGAAAGATGAAGAGCTTCTGCCACGGGAAATACACGATCGAGGCGAACAGCAGCGCCGATATCGCACCGGAGGCGCCCAAGGAGGCATAGCGCGGGTCGTCGCGGTGCTTGAAGTAGGTGCCGACGTGGCTGGCGATCAGGCCCGCCGCATACAGCACGGCGAATCGCGCCGATCCGATCCGCTGCTCGACGGGGAAGGCAAAGAAATAGAACGTCAGCAGGTTGAAGATCAGGTGCGACAGGTCGGCGTGCACGAAGCCGCTCGTCACCAGGGTGGCATACTCGCGGCGGCGCAGGAACCAGTACGGGCGGAACAGGCTCCGCTCGATGAGCCGCGGCGCCACGAGCAGCCCGGCCAGGCTCGCCGCCGCGATGGCGACCAGGACCAGGAGTGCGACGCTCATCGGCAGAACCCGCGCCCGCGCCCGCGCCCGGCCGGTACCGGAGCCGTCATCATTGTCTCGGGTAGACCAGTGCCTGGGTGTCCCAGCCCAGTTCGGCGGCCTTGTGTTTCAGCCGCTCGACGACCGCGGCCGGCGGGGCGGGCTCCCGCGACAGGATCCACAGGTACGAGCGGTTCGGGCCGACGATCAGGACGTTCGAGTACTCCGGGTCGATGTCGACGACGTTGTAGCCGGCGTAGAACGGGCCAAAGAACGACACCTTGAGCGCGCCGACGTCTTGTGCACCGACGAACTGCGCCCGGCCGCGGGCCTCCTGCCACTGGTTCTTGCGGGGATCGAAGCCGCGGTTCACGACCTGCACGGTGCCGTCCGCCTGCAGGCTGTAGGTCGCGGTGACCTGCTCGAGGCCCGTCTCGAAGCTGTGGTCGAGCCGCGCGATCTCGTACCAGCGGCCCATGTAGCGGTTGACGTCGAAGCCGTGCACTGGCTGCACGCCCTCCGGCGTGTAGTGGCAACCGGCAAGCAACAGCACGCAGGAGCCGGCGGCGACGGCTAGCCACTCATTGAATCGCATGATCTGGACGCTCCATGGACGGGATCGGGACAGAGGGCCTCATTCGATGTGCAGGGGACGCCGGATGCAGACGGTCTTCGCGCTACTCGCCGTGCTCGCGGCGCGGTGAAGCGGGCTGCTACGTGCATCAGCGTTTCAGCTGAAGGCGCCCCGCCAGTTCCGGCCGGCGGCCGCGCTTGTCCGCGTAGAACTCGCGCAGCGTCTGCAGGTCCTTCTCCTTGTCGCCGATGAAGCGTACATAGGTGTCGATCCCGATAGTTCGCGAGCCATAGTCGATGTAGCCGAGCGCAACCGGCACGTTCGCCGCGAGCGCGATTTGGTAGAAGCCCGACTTCACGTAGTCCGTGTAGGCGCGGGTGCCCTCGGGCGTGATCGCGACCCACAGCCAGTCGCGGCGGCGGAATTCCGCGACGATGGCGGCGATGAAACCGGTGTGCTCGCTGCGGTTGATCGGGATGCCACCGATCCTCCTCATTAGCCCCGCAAAGGGCCAGCGGAACATCGCATCCTTGCCCATCCAGTGGGCCGGCAGACCGTAGCCGAAGCGGTACAGCACGCCGAGCACGAAGTCCCAGTTCGAGGTGTGCGGATACACGAGGATCAGGCCCCGCGGCTCCGGCGGCCACACCAGCACCGACTTCCAGCCGGCGAGCCTGAGCAACGCAAGCAAGATCCTGCGCATCTAGCGACGCCCCCGCGCGGGCGCCGGATCGGACGGCGGCCGCTCCTCCAGGATGTCGCGCACCAGCGCCTGGAACTCCCCGGCATAGATGCCGCGGGAGGTCGCGTTATCGAACAACACGCGCATGCCTGGCATGCGCGAGAAAGGTCGGAAGGCGGCGATCCAGTTCATCCAGTGCACGTCGGTCACGACGCCCTCCCGCCGCAGCAGGTATATGTCCTGGAACGTATCGAGCATCTTGCGCAGCATCAGGGCGGGGGCCAACCCGCCCACGCCGTCGAACACATTACGCAGTCCCGGGTTGCTGCGGTAGTACTCCTCGAGCAGCGTGGGCGACTGCAGCAGGTCCTGTCGGATTTCGAACGTCCGCTCCGACAGGCGCATGCTGACCTCGAGTGCCGCGAGCCGCCGGGCGAGTTCAACCTGCTCGCGGGCCGCCTCCGCCTGGACCCTTGACGCCGCCGCCTGTGTGCGGACGTAGACCAGCGAAGCCAGGGCGACCACCAGACCGGCGAGGCCGAACAGGGTTCCGAGGTCGAGGGTCATTCCGGCTCCCAAGCGCACGTGGCTGAGCTAGATTATCCATGAACCCATGCAAGCCGCCGAGATCGCCGCCCCCGACTGCCCGCCCCCCCTGCCGCGCGGCCACCTCCGCCGCCTGCGGCAGTACTACCGCTCGGCCGGATGGCCCTGCCAGGACAACGTCGAGCTCGACCTGCTCGAGCTCGGCCTCGTGCGTCGCGCGCAGGTGGGCGGCGGCGCACTCGAGACGATCGTCGTGACCGAGGCGGGCATCCGTGCGCTCGCCCGCTTCCTCGAGCAGAACCGCCGCGCGCACGCCGAGCACGACGCGCTCCTCGACCGCGTCGCGCGGCAGCTGCTCGCGCAGAAGCGCCTCGTCTTCCGCGGCCTGTCGCTGCGGACGCGCCTCGACGATGAGTGGCAGTTGTCCAGGCCGGACGTGTTCTCGATGCGCCATGTCACCTCGAGCCGGCACCTGCAGCCCCTCGTGCACGAGATCAAGGTCCGCCGGGCCGACCTGCTCGGCGACCTGAAGCGCAACGTCAAGCGGCGCGCCTACCAATCCTATTCCCAGGCGTTCTACTACGTGATCGCGGAGGGCATAGCCGAGACGGCGGAAATTCCCGAGGACTGCGGCGTCATCGTGGCGGGCCCGCGGAGCCTGCGCGTGGTGCGTTCATCGCCGCAACGCAAGGTGCAGCTGACGACGGCGCAGTGGGTCGCCCTCGCGCGGGCGGGCGCGGAGCACGGCGATGACGACGACTCGCAACTGTCCTTCTGAGCGCGCGTTGTCCGGATGGCGAGCATGGAACCCGACGCCCGAGCGGTGAACCCCGACAGCCTGCTGGTGCGCGGGCTCGGGGTGCGGCAGCTCACGGCGACGATTTTCAACCACACTGTCGGCAGCGGCATCTTCGTGCTGCCGGCATACGCCGTCGGGCAGCTGGGCGGTGCGGCCCCGCTCGCCTACCTCGCCTGCGCGCTGGTCATGGTGCTCGTCGTCCTCGTCTTCGCGGAAGCCGGCAGCCGGGTCACCGCGACCGGCGGCCCGTACGCCTACGTAGAAGTAGGCCTCGGGCCGTTCTTCGGCTTTGCCTCGGGCATCCTGCTCGCCGCCTCGCAGGTCGCCGCGGCCGGCGCGATTTCCATGCTGCTCGCGCAATCGCTCGCGCGCATCGCGGGTCTCTCGGGCTCCGCCTGGCCGTCCGCCATCGTGCTCCTGCTGGTTGCAGCGCTCGCCATCGTCAACATCCGCGGGCTCAGCTGGGGCGCGCGCGTCGTGGAGACCTTCACCGCGGCCAAGCTGGTGCCGCTGCTCTTCTTCGTGCTCGCGGGCGCGTTCTTCGTTTCGCCGCCGAACCTGCGGTGGGAGTCTGTGCCCTCCGCCGGACAGGTGGCCTCCACCGCCGGCACACTGATCTTCGCGTTCACCGGGATCGAGACCGCGCTGATGCCGAGCGGCGAGGTGCACGATCCGGCGCGCACCGTGCCGCGCGCGGCGATCCTGGCACTCAGCGCCGCCACGCTGCTCTACCTGGCCGTGCAGGCGGTGGCACTGGGCATCCTCGGGCCGGCGCTGGGCGAGGACAAGGTGGCGCCGCTCGCCACCGCGACAGCGAGGTTTGCCGGTCGCGGCGGCGCGGCGCTGCTGCTCGCGGGCGCTTCGGTCTCCATGTTCGGCTGGCTCACCGGCTCGATCCTCGCCGGGCCGCGTGCGCTGTTCGCATTGGCGCGCGACGGGTTCCTGCCCCGCGCGCTCGCGGCGGTGCACCCGCACTTTCACACGCCGCACCGCGCCATCGCCGCCTACGGGCTGCTCGCGATCGCGGTGTCGCTGACGGGGACGTTCGAGCAGCTGGCCGTGCTCTCGAACCTGGCCGGGCTCGGCGTGTACTTCCTCGGCGCGATTGCGGTCTGGAGGCTGCGCCGGCGAGGCGTGCGCAGCGACCGCGAGCCGTTCTGCATGCCGGGCGGCCCCGTGGTGCCGATCCTCGCCTGCCTCGTGATCGCATGGATCGTCGCCCAAACGGTCACGGCGCGGGAGTTCGTGGCGCTCGGCGGCGTGCTCGCGGCTTCACTTGTCATGTACGTGGCGAAACGCCGCCGCCACGCACAGCATCACTCCTAGCGCCGCGACTCCAGCTGCCCGGCATCCTGCCGCTGACCACCGTCCGGCACGACGAACGCCGGCATCGGCTCCTTCGCCCGCTGCACCGCCTCGGCCTTGTCCTGTTGGTCGTAGACGTGCATGACCCGCTGCATGCTGGCCACGAACGCATCGAAGCCGAGCGCGATGGTCAGCACCACCGCCAGGGCCAGCGTGAGCCCGATGATCTTCACCACCGGACGCCGCGGCGGCTTCACCGCGTCGCGCTCCGCGTGCGACCGGGCGCGATCCATCAGCGCGCGCTGCAGCGAGCTACCGGCCGCGGGTGGATCCTGGAACTGGGTGACGGGGGGCTCGGTCATGGGGTCGGAATAGTAGCGCACGACCCCGGGGCCGTCGCAACGCGCGAGTCCGCTCGCCGGGGCGGCCGAGCGACTTAACCCCGCTGTGCCGCGAGGACCGTTTACAGCTGCGAGTTCGCTGTCACAGGAGTCGATGCCATGACCGGTTCCCTGTCCCGCCGCGGCCTGCTGGCCGCCGCCGTCGGTGTCGCCCTGGCGGCCACGATCGTCCCGTGGGGGGCCTGCCGGGCGTCGGCGCTGGCCCGGGTCGACCTCTACGACCGCACGCTCGGGCAGCCGCTGCCGGCCTATCGTCATCTCGGCCGGCAGTACGTGGCCGGCGAGCCGGGCCACGAGTACGCCATTCGGATACGCAACTGCTCCGACCGCCGAGTGCTCGCGGTCGTGAGTGTTGACGGGGTGAACGTGATCTCCGGCGAAACGGCGGCACCCGGGCAGTCGGGCTACGTCATCGAACCCGGCGACTACGTGAGCATCCAGGGCTGGCGCAAGGACCTGAGCCGCACGGCCGCCTTCTACTTCACCGATCCGCAGGAGGCCTATGCGACGCGAACCGGGCGCCCCGCAAATCTCGGCGTCATCGGCGTCGCGCTCTTCCGCGAGGGCGCGCGGCCCGGCCGCGTGGCGGATGCCGCCGCTGCCGGAGCGCCGCCCGCACCGGCTGCCGCGGGGAGCCTCGACGCCGCTGCGGCGAAGAGCGCCGAGCGTGCCCGCAACGCCGATGCGGCCGTCGCGCAGGAGCCCTCGCTTGGGACCGGCCACGGCCGGCGCGAGGAGTCCTGGGTCGAGGAGGTCAGCTTCGAACGCGCCAGCGACCATCCGGACGAAGTCATCGCGATCCGCTACGAGCGGCGCGAAACCCTGGTGGCCATGGGCGTGCTGCCCACCCCGCGCTGGCCGGCGCCGCGCCGGCCGGATCCGTTCCCCGGCGCGCTGAGCTTCGCGCCCGACCCGTGAGCGCGCCGGTTGCCGCGTCCGCCGGCCGCGCCGATACTGCGCAGCGCATGCAGGCAGCGGATGCGATCGCGGGCGCGGACGGCGCGGACGGCGCGGACGAGTTCCTCATGCTCGCCTACGCCGCCGGCGACGCGCGGGCGTTCGAGACGCTATACGCACGGCACAAGGGCGGCACCTACCGCTACTTCCTTCGTCACGTCGGCGGGCATGCGGCCACCGCGGAGGAACTGCACCAGGACCTGTGGCTCAAGGTGGTCGGTGCGCGGCGGCGCTACGCAGCGAGCGCACGCTTTACGACCTGGGTCTACACCCTCGCCCGCCGTCGCCTCATCGATCACTGGCGGTCACGCCACGACGAGCGGTGGATGGTCTTCGACAACGACACGGACGGCGGCCCGCCGATCGAGCCTGCCTCCCCGGACGACGGCGTGGGCGCCGACCCGCTGCGGGCGACCATGGATGCCGAAACCGGACGTCGCCTCCTCGCCGCGCTGGACGGCGTATCGGCCCTGCAACGCGACGCCTTTCTGCTGCACATCGAGGCCGGACTGCCGCTCGAGGAGATCGCGCGACTGACCGGCAGCTCCAACGAGACGGTCAAGAGCCGCTTGCGCTACGCATACCGCAAGCTACGGGCGGCGCTGGGAGACCTGCAATGAGCGAGCGCGGGCCGAATGACACCGTGACGTCCCGCCACACGGCCGCGGTCGACCACGCCTGGCGTGAGGCTGCCCGCGAGTTGCCGCCGCCGGAGCTCGACACCGCGATCCTCGCCCAGGCGCGCCGCGCGACCGAGGAACCGTCGTCGCTCGAGCCGCCGCAGCCCCTGCGATCGAGGCGAGCGCCGGCACGGACCGGGCACTGGCCGGCCTGGCTCGCGGCGGCGGCGGTCGCCGGCCTGGCCTTCACGCTGGTGCAGACGCTGGGCCGCCGGCCCGAGCGCGCGATCGCGCCGGCCTACCAACCGGCGCCGG
>Ga0209048_10000208_pt1 | contig 63298 bp, 48 predicted proteins | sample FrelakmetCRP12CR_FD_187146 | JGI IMG/M metagenome (GOLD analysis project Ga0209048, IMG submission 187146) | Freshwater lake sediment microbial communities from the University of Notre Dame, USA, for methane emissions studies - CRP12 CR (SPAdes)... | ecosystem: Environmental > Aquatic >...
GAACACGGATTCGGGAGCCGAGGCGTGGCCACCCGCAGGGCTAAAGCCCTGTGCCACCGCAGTCGGAGAACACGGATTCGGGAGCCGAGGCGTGGCCACGGGTGTCCGACCGGGTGCGGCGCGGGATCTTCCGAGATGTGGTGCGGGGATTTCCGAGGTGTGGTGCGGGGCTTTCCGAGGTGTGGTGCGGGGCTTCAGCCCCGCGATCAGAGATACCGCAGCACCGCCCGCAGGGCGTCCGCGAGGGCGTGCGAGACGAGGGTGTAGACCGACGACAGGTCGCCCGCGTAAACGGCGGTGGCGACGGCGACGGGGTCGCTGAGGACCAGCCAGATCGAGGAGGCCGCCAGGAGTACACACATCACCGCGAGGACGCCGGAAGCTCTGAACGTGGCGGCGGCGATGGTCATGGTGGAACTCCCCGGACAGTCGCGGTTGCGTCGTCGGGACGACTCCAACTCCGCAAGTCCGATACCAACAATACGCACGGGTCCAGCCAAGGGTTGCAGAGGGGTATTTCTTCAGGTTTTGAAGCGATCTGGGCGCTGCCAACGGCGTCCGGCCGGGCCGGCCGCTGCGCCTGGTGTGCGGGGATGGGCAAGGCCGTCCCAGATCCGGACGGCCTTTCGACAACGCTCTTCCGGGCCGCTACCGAACGAGCATCAGTTCGGTCTGAGGTCCCGACAGAAACTCGGCACCAGCCGACGTGACGACCACCATCTCTTCGATGGTCGCCGTCCCGTGGCCCGGGACCGCCAGCCGCGGTTCGATGGTGAACACCATGCCGGCCTCGATAAGCACGAACGGCTTCCGGGCGTACTTCTCCCAGGCCGGCCCCAGGATGGCGGTCCCATCGTGTGCATATCGGCCCACCTGGTGCCCGAGGGCGTGCGGGAACTCGGCGTATCCGGCCGTGGTGATGAGGGTCCGCGCCACCTCGTCCACCGACTGTCCGAGCACACCCGGCCGGATGGCCCTCCGCGCGGCCTCGATGGACCTCACGATCGTGTCGAACCCCTGTTGGACCTCGGCGGGCGCCGCCGACTCCCCCTCGCGAAGGACGTAGAACGTCCGCTGCAGGTCGGCGCAGTAGTCGTGGTCCTTGATGCCGAAGTCCATGTTCACGATGTGCCCTCGCTCGACCGCGCGGCCGGTCGGCGAGTAGTGTGCGCCAGCGGTGTCGGGGCCGGTGAACACCGCGGGGCAGGTGCCCGCCTCCCACGCGAGGTCGAGCCGCCCGTCCCGCACCAGCGAGGCGACGAAATCGGCCACCTCGCGCTCGGTGACGCCTGGCGCCAGGAACTTGCCGACCTTGGCGAAGATGCCTTCGGTGAGGCCAATCGCCGCCTTGATCCGCGCCAGCTCCTCGGCGGTCTTTCGCGCCCGCAGCGCCGAGATGAGACGTTCGGAGGACACCAGCCTTTTCTCGAAGCCGATCTCCTCAAGCCAGGCGCGGAGCGTCAGGTACATCCCGTGCGTGAGGCCGTCGCACACCTCGCTGTCGGTCGAGTAGTTGACGGCGATGGACGCGGGGTTACGGCTCCGGAGAAAGTCCAAGAGCGGTCGCTTGGCGCCTTCCACGTAGGCGTCCACCTCGCGGTAGGCGCCGGTCTCCTCGATCGTCTTCTTGTCGTACTGTCCGACCACCGCGTGCGCCTCGCCGTCGGCCATGACGACGAAGGCGCTGTGCCAGGTGACGTGGGCCGGCGCGAGGAACGGCATGACGGGATCGCCATTCATCCCGGATTCGCGCACGAACGTCAGCCAGCACGGAAGGTCGAGCTCCCGCAGGATGCCGACGGCCTGGGCGATCTTCTCTTGGATCAAAGACATCGACAGCACCTCTTACGTCCAACTCCCGCGGTCCCCGTGAATGGCGACGATGCGCCAGTAGCGCTCGAGGGCGTTGCGGTAGTTGAAGAGCGCACGGCGTTCGGCTGCTTCCGGGTCGCCCTCCGCGATGGCCGCCACGATCGCCCCGTGCTCGTCCAGCGACTCCTGCACGCTGTGGGTGTGAATCAGGGCTTCGGTGTAGACGCGAACGTATCGTTCCCGCCTCGCGTGCAGCGCGGTCAGCTTGGCGAGCAGCCGAGGCCCCGACGCCGCCTGCTCGTAGCAGCGGTGGAACCTGAGGTCGAGTTCCTGCGCCGTGCGGATATCGGACACCTCGGTGGCCGACAGCGCGCGCAGCCTCGCGTTGATGGCATCCGCTTCGTGGGCCACGGCGCGCCGCCTGGCTTCGGGCAGTCCGGCGGCCAGGCGCGCCGCGACGCCGTCGAGCGCCCCGACCATCAGGAACAGTTCGCGCATGTCGGCCGCCGTCAGCGACGCCACCGTGAGGCGCCCGGACCTCGTCGCGCCCGTCGTCTCGACGAGCCCCTCCTGCTGAAGCCGAAGCAGCGCGGCACGAACCGGCGTCCGGCTGATGCCCAGGCGCCGGCACAGCTCCACCTCGGTCAGGGGCGCGCCGGGCGCCAGGCGCAACGTGACGATCTTCTCGCGGAGTCGGCCGTACGCCTCAGCGGCAAGGGTCCGGCCAGCCGGCCGACGCGGCCGGGGCTGGTGGGCCGGGCGGTTCGAGTCCCGTCTGTACATCCCGCGCGCTAGCGTATCAGATCGGGATCCCGGAGTCAGGAGCGGCGAGTTCCGGCATGAACCGGACGAGCGCGGCGCTCGTATCCAGTAGGAGCGATGTCCACCCGGCGCGAGATCCGCGCTGCCGACGACAGGCTGCCGGTCGTGGCGGTTCAGACGCTGGCGGAGCACCGCGACGGCACCACGACGTACTGGGCGGTCCGGACGATTGCGAAGGTGTTCTCGACGTTCGGCGGCCTGGCGGCCTTCCTCGCGGTCGTCGGCGTGTACGCGGTAAAGCCGTACGCGGTGGCGAGGCGGACGAGGGAAATCGGCATCCGCATGGCGCTCGGTTCGACCCCCGGCCAGGTCATGCAGCTCGTGCTTCGCGAAGGGCTTGGGCTGAGTCTGGGGGGACTGGGCGTTGGCCTGCTGATTGCGCTCGGCATCGGCGGACTGGTGTCGGCGCTTCTCTACGACGTGAGCGCCTTCGACCCGCTGGTCTTCACCTCCGCGCCACTCATGCTGGCGCTCGCCCTGCTGGCCGCGTGCTACCTCCCGGCGCGCCGCGCCACGCGTATCGCCCCGATGGTGGCGTTGCGGATGGATTAGGCCGGGACGGTCCGGCTTCCCACCTCATTTCATTGACTGCCGGTGGGCTCGTGCCCCTATAATGCTCGTCCCCGCACGGCCCGTCATGCCCGCGTCGCCATCGGCAACCCGTATCACTGGAGCCAGATAGACCCATGCACAACCCAAGGACGCGGACCGTCAGGACCACCCGCTTCGCCCTGTGCACCGTGCTCATCGCCGGCGCTTTTGCGGCAACCGTCGCCCGAGTGTCCGCGCAGTACGACAGCGTGGCCCAGGGCCGCGCGAAGAAGATGCTCGAAGTGCTCCGCAACGAGATCAAGAAGAGCTACTACGACCCTGAGTTCCGCGGGATCGACGTGGATGCGCACTTCAAGAAGGCCGCCGAGAAACTCGCCCGGGCGACCAACTGGGGCCAGGCGAACGGCACGATCGCGCAGGCGCTTCTCGACTTCAACGACTCGCACCTGTACTTCGTCCCCCCGGCCCGGGCCGCCCGGGCGTCGTACGGCTGGACTCCGTTGATTGTCGGCGACCGGTGCTACGTGTCGGCGGTGAGACCGGGCGGGCCGGCGGCGGCGGTCGGGCTCAAGGCGGGAGACCAGGTTCTGGCGATCCAGGGAGTCGGACCGACGCGCGCCGAGCTGTGGAAGATGACGTACTTCTTCTACACGCTCAGTCCCGGGCTCGTGATGCACATGTCGGTGAAGAGTCCCGCCGGGGAGTCGCGCCTGATCGACGTCCAGCCGAAGATCACGCCCAAGCGACGGACGGTGGACCTTTGGAGCGAACTCGACGTGGCCGAGCTCCTGCGCGGGCTCGAGGACGAAGACGAATCGAATCGATTCCTGAAACTGGGCGGCGCCGTGGCCTGGCAGATGCCGGCCTTCGACGGCGATCCCGACGAGTTCGACCGCATGCTCGACGAGATGGTGAAGGGCACCGGGCTCATTCTCGACTTGCGCGGCAACGGGGGCGGATCGCGCGACCTGCTCGAACGGCTCGTCGGCAAGTTCTTCGACCACGACGTGAAGATCGCCGATGTCAAGGGGCGGAAGGAGTCGAAGCCGAGCGTGGCCAAGAAGCGCAGGGGCGCGCCCTTCACGGGGAAGATCGTGGTGCTCATCGACAGCGGCAGCGGGTCGGCGGCCGAGGTCTTCGCGCGCGTCATCCAGCTGGAGAAGCGCGGCGTCGTGATCGGGGACCGATCGATGGGTGCCGTGATGCAGGCCGAGTTCTTCGACGAGTCGATGGGGGGCGATTCGGTCATACTCTACGGGGCGAGCATCACGAACGCGAATCTCATCATGGCCGACGGCAAGAGCCTCGAGAACGTGGGGGTGACGCCCGACGAGGTCGTGCTGCCGACTCCTGAAGACCTGGCGGGCGGACGCGATCCGGCGCTTGCCAGGGCGGCAGAGATCGTGGGGGAGAAGCTGGACGCCGCGAGCGCCGGCAAGATGTTCCCGATCCGCTGGCGGTAGATCGTGAGATCCCATTGCGAATTCGGAGGAGTGACATGAGCGGGTTCACGCGTCGCCTGGCGTTCGCCGCCATCACAGCCGTCCTCGCTGCCGCCGCCGCCACCGCGATCGCCCAGCGCGGCGGGCCGCTCTCCGCCGACCAGGTCACGCGTCGGCTGGAAGCCGAGAAAGAGCTGGAGGCGATCGCCACCATCGAGCGCAAAGTGATGGTGCCCATGCGGGACGGCGTACGCCTGGCGACCGACGTCTATCGCCCGAAGGACGCATCGAAGAAGGTCCCGACGATCTGGGTGCGCACCCCGTACAACTTCAACTTCTGGGACGTCCGCAATGGTGTGCCGAGCGATATGACGGCCGCGCTGACCGCCGTCAAGCGCGGGTACGCCTACGTCGTGCAAAACGAGCGCGGGCACTTCTTCTCGGAAGGCAACTACGACATCCTCGGCGCACCGCGCACGGACGGGTCCGACGCCCTGTCCTGGATCTCTTCGCAGCCGTGGTCGAACGGAAAGGTCGGCACGACCGGGTGCTCCTCGACGGCCGAATACCAGATGGGCGTGGCGGCGCTTGGCCACCCGGCTTACGCGGCGATGAACGTGCAGGGCTTCGGCGCCGGAGTCGGCAGGGTCGGACCGTATTTCGAGCAGGGGAACTGGTATCGGGGCGGCGCCGTCCAGATGCTCTTCATCACCTGGCTGTACGGCGAGCAGAACCAGGTCCGGCCCATGTTCCTGGCGTCCACGTCGCAGGGCGACCTCGTCCGCGCCTCGAAGTCGTTCGACCTCTCACAGCAGCAGCCGCCCGTGGACTGGGCGACGGCGCTGTGGCACCTGCCCGTCCAGGACATCATCAAGTCGGTGGACGGGCCGCGCGGCATCTTCGCCGACGCGATGCCCGTCGACACCGGCGGCCGGATGATCCAGCGCACGCCGAACGACCCGGCCTGGTACAAGGGCGGACTGTTCCACGACGACATGACGCTGAACGTGCCTGGGCTGTGGTTCATGTCGTGGTACGACGTGTCGGTGGGCCCCAACCTCGCTCTCTACAACTACGTCCGCAAGACGGCGAGGCCGGATATTGGCAGCCAGCAGTGGGCCGTGATCTCGCCGGTCACCCACTGCGGGTACACCCGGGCCACCGAGAACACGGTTGTCGGGGAGCGGAGCATGGGGGACGCCCGGCTTCCGAACACGGACCTGGTCTACGCCTTCTTCGACCGCTTCCTCAAGGGCGAGGCCGGCGCCGCGCTCGACCGGCTGCCGAGGGTCACCTACTTCACGATGGGGATCAACAAGTGGCAGACGTCCGACACCTGGCCGCCGGCCGGCGCGCAGCCGATGACGTTCTTCCTGTCGAGTGGAGGCAAGGCCAACACGATGACGGGTGACGGCGTGCTGGCTGCCGCGCCTCCTTCGGCAGACTCGCCGGACGCATTCGCGTATGACCCGGCGAACCCGGTCACGTCGTACGGCGGCAACGTGTGCTGCACGGGTACCGCCATCACGGCCGGGGCGTTCGACCAGCGGAAGATGGAGACCCGGCCCGACATCCTCGTCTATACTTCGGAGCCGTTCAAGGAGGGAATAGAGGTCAGCGGGCCGATCGTACCGACGCTCTACATTTCGTCCGATGCGAAAGACACTGACTTCACCGTCAAGGTGATCGACGTCTATCCCGACGGCCGCGCCTACAACCTCGACGAGTCGATCCAGCGCATGCGGTATCGCAACGGCTACGACAAGCCGCTGGCGTGGATGGAGCCCGGCGCCGTGTACAAGGTCACACTCCAGCCGCTCACGACGAGCAACTACTTCGAGGCCGGCCACCGCCTGCGCATCGAGGTCTCGAGCAGCAACTTCCCCCGGTTCGACCGCAACCTCAACACCGGCGGCAACAACTACGACGAAGCGAAGGGCGTCGTGGCCCGCAACACCGTCCACCACTCGCGACAATACCCGTCGCAGATCGCGATTACCGTCGTTCGGGCGAAGTAGCGGTCCCGCCCTCGGACGTCGCGGATGGAGAGAAGCCGACCGATGAGGTACCACCACCTCGGAATCCCGACGACGACACCGCAGCCCGGGGAGACTTACCTCGAGCAGTACAAGGTCTACTGCACCGATCACGAACGCAATCCGTTCGGCATCCAGTGGATGCGGTACGAATCGGACTGCGCGCTCCCGCGGCTCGTGACAACTCTGCCGCACGTGGCATTCGAGGTCGATGACCTGGCTCGCGCGCTGGAGGGCCGCAGGATACTGATCGAGCCCAACAGCCCGTCCGACGGCGTGACGGTGGCGTTCGTCGAGTGCGACGGCGCCCCGGTCGAGTTCCTGGAGTTCTCGAAGAAGGGCTGACAGGGTGAGACGCGCGTCGATGCCCACTCGAAGAAAGCAGCCTTCACGGCAGCCCGCCCCGCCGTCGCGATGGCTTGGCCCGCGGGCATGGCTGTCGCTGGCGCTGGCCGCGATGACCGTCGCGGTCTTCGCCCCGGTCTGGACGTTCGACTTCGTACCCTGGGACGACCCGTTGTACGTCACCGGGAACGCCCACGTCCTGGCGGGACTGACGAAAGCGGGCGTCGTCTGGGCGCTGACGACCGGCGACGCGTTCTACTGGCACCCGCTCACGTGGCTGACCCACATGGCCGACGTGGAGGTCTTCGGGTTGAACGCGGGCGGCCATCACCTGCTCAACCTGATCCTGCACGTCATGAGCACGCTGGTGCTGTTCCACGTCCTGTGCCAGATGACGCTCGAGACCGGGCGAAGCGCGTTCGTCGCCGCGATGTTCGCGGTTCACCCCCTCCACGTCGAATCCGTCGCGTGGATCGCCGAGCGCAAGGATGCGCTGAGCGGTTTCTTCTTCATCCTCACGCTCGCCGCTTACGTGTATTACGTTCGCGCGCCAGGCCTCAAGCGGTACGGCCTCGTGCTCGTCTCGTTCGTGCTGGGTTTGATGTCGAAACCGATGGTCGTCACCCTGCCGTTCGTCCTGCTGCTGCTGGACGTGTGGCCGCTCGGCCGGGTTCCCCTCGGAGAGCCGGACCCGGCAAATGCGATTGGCGGGCCGCCTCAACGCCGCGTCGCGCTTCGGCTCGCCATGGAGAAACTGCCACTGGTCGCGCTCTCGCTCGCGGCCAGCGCGGTCACCTGGGTGAACCAGTCTCGAGCGGGGTCCGTTCGCGAACTGGGTTCCTTCCCCCTGGATGTCCGCGGGGCGAACGCCGTGCTCTCGTACGTCACTTACCTGCGAGACACGGTCTGGCCGACCGGGCTCGCGGCCTACTACCCGTATCCAACATGGCTCCCCGCCTGGCCGCTGATCCTCCCGGCGCTGCTCGCCCTGCTCGCCGCATCGGCGCTGGCGCTGCTCTGGGGCCGTCAGCGGCCGTATCTCCCGGTCGGATGGTTCTGGTACGTAGGCACGCTCGTGCCGGTCATCGGGCTGATCCAGGTCGGCGACCAGGCACGGGCCGATCGCTTCACCTACCTGCCCCTGATCGGCGTGTTCGTGCTGATTGCCTGGGGTGTCCCTGAGCTTCTCGGTCGATGGCGACCGGCGGCGCGAACACCGTTGGTGGCAATCGGCGTCGCCGTGGTGCTGGCCTGCGCAGCGGGCGCTCGCGAACAGGTGGGCTACTGGAAGGACGGACACGCGCTCTGGACGCGGGCTGAGGCAGTGACGGCCCCGAACCAACGGACGTACGCGAGTCTTGGCCGATTGCTCGAAGAGCAGGGCAGGGCAGAGGAAGCGATCGCGAGGTACCGCCAGGCCATCCCTTTCATGCGTGAAGCGTCGGGACTGCGCGCCCGGATCGGCGCGTTGCTGATGCAGCAGGGAAAGGCGGCGGAGGCCGTCGCCGAGTTCAGTGCCGCTGTAAAGTCTCAGCCCGACAGCGCGATGGCGCACGAGGCATTGGCCGACGCTCTTCTGACCGCCGGCAGACCAGCCGAGGCACTCGAGCACTACGCCGCGGCCGTGCGCTGTCAGCCGGACAGCGCCGTCGCGCGCCGTGCGCTGGGCCTGGCTCTCGGACGCCAGGGCAGGGTCGGTGAGGCGGTCGGCGAGTTGTCGGAGGCCGTGCGCCTGCGCCCGGACTGGGCCCTGGCGCGCACGTCGCTGGCGCTGGCATTACTGGACGAGGGGAGGCTGGACGAGGCCATCGGGGAAGCGTCCGAGTCGGTGCGCCTCGAGCCCGACAACCCGGAGTGGCACAGCAACCTGTCCCTCTTCCTCCGGCAGCGCGGGGACCTCGGTGGCGCCGTGCGCGAATTGGATACGGCGTTGAAACTGGCGCCCCGGCACGCCGAAGCGGCCGCGTGGCACTACAACATCGCCGCGATCCTCACCCGCCTGGGGCCGGAGAATCGATCCGTGGCGGTCGCCCACCTCGAAGAGGCATTGAAGCTCACGCCGCAGTTCGAGGAGGCGCGGCAGGCGCTCGCCGCGCTCGCCCGCCAATAACGCACGGCTCTCTGAACTTGTCCCGACCCCTGTCAGCGGTCCGACTGTGGTGTGGCGCTGCCTTTCACGAAGACCGCGCCGCAGGACCGTGGCCCCGACATCAGCGCCGCGCCGCCGGCATCGCAGTCGCCGGTGAAGCGGGCGAACACGAAGCCGGGGTCGGGTCGCGCGAGCAAGTGGACCGAGATGCCGCTCGGTTGGGATGCCGAGCACTGCCCGCCCGTGGTGCCGCACTCGATGCCGTTCCCGATGATCGTGCCGTCGCGGGGCCGTGTGATCGTGAGCGGCGGATAGAGGTCCGCCGGAAGCGGGTCCTTCTGGACGAGAATCGACACCGCGCAGGCCCGCGACTCCGCCATGACGGCCGTTCCGCCGGCATCGCACTCTCCGTTGAAACGGACGAAGACAAAGCCCGGGTTCGGTCGCACGAGCAGGTGAACCGTCGAGCCCACGGGCTCGGATGCCTGGCAGCGCGGGCCGGAGGGTCCGCAGTCGATCCCGTTACCGACGATAGTGCCGTTCTTGGGCGGAACGATGGTAAGGACGGGGTAATCGCGGCCCGACAGCGATCGGTAGTTCTTGGTGAACGACGCGGCGCAGGACCGCGCCGCGCTCATGACCACAGTCCCGCCGGCGTCGCAGTCGCCGGTGAATCTCACGAAGACGACGCCAGGCCCAGGCTGCGCCATGAGGTGAATGGAGGCTCCGGTCGGCTGCGCGGACGAGCACTGCGAGGTGGCAGGACCGCAGTCGATCCCGTTGCCGACGACGGTGCCGTCGGTCGAGCGCGTGACCGTCAGGACATTGGGGCCGACGACGACCGGCTCGCTCTCCCGCTGGAACGTCGCGCCGCACGTCCGCGTCGCGCTCATCACCGTCCTGCCCGCGGGGCTGCAGTCGCCGACGAATCCGGCGAACTTGTAGCCCGCTTCGGCCTGTTGGCTCAACGCCACGGAGAAGCCGGCCGGGTAGCGGGCCGCGCAATCGGAGCCCGCTGCGCCGCACTTGATCTTCGCGCCCAGGATCGTGCCACCAGCCGGCTTGGTGATCGTGAGCACCCACCACTGGGTCGACGTCGTCGGCGTCGCTGGCGCGGCCGGTGTTGCCGCCGGCAGGAACGTCGCGCCGCACCGCCGCGGCCCTGTCATGGCCGTCACGCCGCCCGGCGCGCAGTCGCCGGTGAAGCTGCCGAACGTGAAGCCGTTGTCCGGGCGGGCCGTGAGGCTCACCTCTGCGCCCGCGGGCTGGTTGAGCGAGCAGTCGGCCCCGGCGGTGCCGCACTTGATCCCGGGGCCCTCGATCGTGCCGCCAGTCGGCCGATCGATCGTGAGCAGCTGTTCGCCCGCGTTGGCCGGCGAAGGCTGGCTCTCCCGGACGAAACTCGCGCCGCACGAGCGAGCGGCCGTCATGACCGTCCGCCCGGCGGGCGCGCAGTCGCCCGTGAAACCGGCGAACACGAACCCCGCGTCGGCCAGGGCCCGCAGACCCACCGTGGCGCCGTGGCCAGCCTTGGCCGTGCACTGCGATCCCTGCGTGCCGCACTGGATCCCGTCGCCCTCGATCGTGCCCCCCTCGGGTCGGGCGATTGTCAGGAGTTCGTCGCCAGGGCCTCTGAGCCACAGGAGCCACACGGCAACCGCGGCGATTCCCACGACGGCGAGGACCCCGCCGATGATGATCGGCAATCGGGCCGTCCGCGGCGTTTCTTTCCGCTTGTCCTTCGCGACTCTATCGACGCGCGGCGGAGCCGGCTTCTGCGGGGCCTTTGGCTCGGGTGAGGCGATCAGCGTCCCCAGGTCCAACGGCCCTGTGTCATCGAGCCCCGGGCCGGACACGGAAACAGGCATCGCCGGTTCGACCGGGACCTTTCCAGGCGAAATCAGCAATGTACCCGTGTCGTCGGGAACTGTCGCCCGCGCAGGGGGCGACGACGGGGGTGCCGCACGCAGAGCGTCCGGCGCGACCGGCGGCGGAGACGGCATGGGCGGCGGCGGTTCGGGAGCTGCCGGCCGCGAAGCGGGCGCGATCATCGTCCGCGAGGACTCCTCGATCAGCGGCCCGGACGGCAGCGTCGGCCGCTGAGGCGCGGCGGGCAACCACGGCTCGACATCGCGGAAGTGGCCGAGTTCGGTGAGAAGCTGGTGCGCGCCGACGTGCTGCGGGTCCTCCGCGATCGCCTCCATCGCGGATCGGCGGGCGTACTCCTCGGCCCCTTCCTTGTAGCTGGCCAGGGCGCGTTCGTAGGCGGTGTCCGCCGCGCGCGCGCGGCGCGACTTGCGCTCGCCGCTCGGTCTCGGCGGCGGGGGCGTCGGGCGCGGGGGTTGATCCTCTTCCCCGAGCCGCGCGCGGGCCCGTTCGAACGCGCTCGCGAGTTCCGAGGCGGATTGGCAGCGACGCTTCACGTCCTTTTCCAGCGCGCTGGCGATGACATCGGCGATTGCCGGGTCGAGCCCCTGGATAGAGGATGCGAGCGGGACCGGCTGCTCGCCGAGGACCTTGTTCTCGATTTGCCGCGTGGTCGCGCCGGGAAACGCCTCGTGGTAGGAGATCAGTTCGTAGGCAACCGCCCCGACGGCGAACAGGTCGCTTCGGGCGTCGATCTCGCCCGTCTCGATCTGCTCCGGGGACATGTAGCCGGGCGTCCCGATCTGCACGTTCAGCCGCGTGAGCGGAGCCGCTCTGAGCGTCATCCCGGAGTCCACGCGCGCGATCCCGAAGTCCAGGATCTTCAGGCGGCCGTGCACGTCAACCATCAGGTTGGCGGGCTTGATGTCGCGATGGATGATGCCGGCCTCGTGGGCGTGCGCCAGCCCGGCGCACAGTTCCGCCAGCAGTCGGAGCTTCTGCCCGAGCGCCATCGGCGCCTGCCGCTTGATGCTCTCCGCGATCGTCTCGCCACGGACGTACTCCATGACGATGAACGGCGATTCCTGGAATTCGCCCGAGTCGTAGATGACGACGATATTGGGGTGGCTCAACTCGGCGAGCGCCTGCGCCTCGCGCTCGAACCGGAGGCGGAGGTCGTCGGAGTCGAAACTCGTCCGGAGGAGCTTGAGAGCGACGAGTCGATCCGTCGTCGGGTTGGTGTCGCGGGCCAGGTACAACGTACCCATCCCGCCGCCGCCGATGCGGCCCTTGATGTCGTAACGATCGATTTTGGTCGGAACGAGCGCCATATCGATGAAATCCAGCTAAATCTTAACACGTCTCAGAATCAGGAGCAGGGCTGAAGCCCTGCTCCGACCGAAACGGGTTGGCAGCGGCGAGGCTGAAGCCCTGCTCCGACCGAAGTGACTTGGCAGAGGCGATCAGCGAGGTTGAGGGCGGTAGAACCGGCACGATCCCTCGACCGTCACCGTCGTTGTCTGGCGGCCGCTGGCGGCCCGGCCGTCCGCGAAGAACAGCACGGTGCGGGCCACTGCGGAACCTGGAGGGCTGTTCTGCTCCAGGACCGTGAGGGCGCCGTCGGCGGCAACGCGTTCGACGACGGCAGTGTGGTGTGGACGCTCGTCGAGGCGTTCCTCGGTTCTCGTCCCCTCGTCGCTTTCCGTGACGACGACGCGCCGGCAGCTGTAGGCGCGGAACTGGACCACGTCTCCGGGCCTGACCTCGGACAGGTTGACCGCCGTTCCCCAGACATAGTCGGCATCGGGAGTGACGGGGCCGAAGTCGGCGGCGATCTTCGCGCCGGCGGTGCGAAGAGCGCGGTCGGCCAGGGCAAAGCACTCACCGCCGCCGACCCGCTGCCCCAGGCGCCGCGCCGCGAAGCCGACGACGCCTTCGGCGATGGAGGCGCCCGACGTGCCCGGCCCGGTGCCCTTCGCATCGACCCCGACGGAACCTGGCGCCGGAGAACCCATGCGCGCCTGCGTGCCGTCGTCGATCGCGCCGGCGTCGTTCAGCCCCGTCCGCGTTCCCGGCGGAAGGCCACTTCCCATGTTCTCACCCCTGGTGGAACAACCATGCGCTGACCGCGCCGAAGATGACGCCGATCAGCAACCATGTGCGAGACTGCGACAGCAATCGTCCGCGGTCCCTGAACACTCCGAACCCGCCCATGAAGATGAAGACCGCCGATAGCGCGGCAAGGATGTACTTCGTCGCCACCGCCGCTCACTCCATCTGATCGAGCAGGCGCTGCTGACGCCATGCCGGCGCGCTCGTGTTGAACAGCGGCGTGCCCGGATCGAGCAGGCACAGGTAGCGTGCCGCGAGATCGCGCTGGCGCTGGAGGCCTCTCGTCAGCACGTCGAGGCAGTGCGCGCGGGTCACCGAAGCGCCCATAAAGGAGCGCGCTCCAGGCTCGAAGCGGCCGGCGTTGGCATCCCACCAGCGCTGAACGCCCGCCGGGTCTGGCCACGGCAGGCCCTCGTCGGGATCCATCTCCACGTTCTCGTCGTCCGGGTTCTCGTTCGGGCCGGTGTGGGCGTTGTCCGGCCGCGGGCGATCGAGCTGAAGCGTCTCGATGTCGGCGCCCGTGATGAGCGTGAACGCCTCCCCGGCGAGGCGGGCCGTCTCGTCCTTCGCCATGTGCCGCATCAGCCAGGGAAGATAAGCCGGGTCGCCGGCGATGCCGGCGCCTCGTATCAGCCATCGGAGCTGTCCCGGGCTCGTGGCAAGTTGCTGCAGCGCCGCGTGTCCCTCGTCGAAGCTCATCACCTGGAGCGCCAGTTCGAAGGCACCCGACCGGTGTGGCCCATCGGCGAGTCCGGCGCCGGCCATGGCGTCGAGCCCGCGGTGGCGATCCCCGAGCATCACAGCGGACCACGCTCCCCAGAACTGGCAGTCCCCGTCGTCGTCGGCCACCGCGGCCGCGCACGCGGCCAGCACACTCACGCAGCCGATCTCACCCGCGGCGCGCAGCGCGCGGGCGCGGACCAACGGGCTGACGTCCTTGAGCCAGCCGCCCGTTGCCAGTCCAGGATCGACGCCGTGCATCGCGCACGCGGCGACGCCGACACTGCGTTTGAACGCGTTGTCCGATTTCAGCAGCCCCGCCACGGTTCCGCGCAGGTGGCTGCGTTCGAGCCAGCCAAAGGCCGACGCCAATGCGTCCCGGGTCTCCGGGGCGGCCTCCGCGAGCGCGAACAGCCCGTCCAGACGCTCCTGCTGTTTCGCCTCGATCGCGACCGCGGCAGCGACGAACACGGCGCCGGCCGATCGCTGATCGAGCATCGCCTCGCAGTACCGCCACCCGTCGTCGGCGGCGACGGAGACCCCGTCCAGGTGGGCCGAGAGGCGCCGGTCCCACCGTCGCAGGTCGAAGAAGGTGGCGCGTGGCGCCGCCGCCAGCCGGCTCCGCGAAGTCCACAGGTCCGCCCCCTCGTTCGCATGCTGCTGAACGACGTCGGCGATAACCTCCGCGTGGCGCGTCGGTCGATTCTCGGTCACCGGCTGATTCACCCGCGTCTGTCAGATTCACCCGAAGGGATCGTAGGGCTTGCCGTCGGGCAACGGCAGCGCCCCCAGTTTGCCGACGGCGATCATCTGCGGCTCGCGACGGCCCGGCAGGTCCACGTATGGACACGGGCCCGTGCTCAGAAGCGTGAAAGACTGATCGCCAGGGTTGATCCACATCACGCGGCCGTTCCCGATCCACGGCAGCAGATCGAAGTCCCAACGATCCGTCGCGGCCGTCCAACGGATCTCTCCCTCCTCGTCGGGGAACGAGAAGGTCTCGCGCGCCCACGGTTGATGCAGATCGCGTGGATCCAGGGGCGCGTCACTGAAGTACGCCATGAGGTACGCCGTGTCGCCGCGGGGCAGGTCGTGCCTCGAGATCACCTCGACCATGCCGGGCAGTTCCAGGAGCTTCGGGATGACGAACGGCACACCCGGTCCTGGCAGAACCTGGCCGTTCGGCTTCGCTTCGAGCGGCTCGCGACCGTGGAAGTCAATTGCGCCCAACAGCACTTTGAAGTGCGGATCCTCCGGCATCGGGGTGGCCACGAGTCCCTCTCTCGCCCACCACATGCCGTCGAGGCCAAAGGCGTCGAACGCATAATCCAGGAGATCCCCGGTGAACGGGCACCGGCCGACCCGAACGTGCGGCAGCCGCCGGCCGTATTCGGCGAGCAGCGCCTCCTGCCTCGCGTACGCCTCGCGAGCCTGCTCGTTCGTCAACTGGCGGACGTAGGGCGCCGTCGTCGTGCGTTCCGATTCCCAGTACTCATTGACGATCGCGTTCCGCTGCTCGAGGTTGAAAGCCACGCTCATCCCATTCTCCCTTTCACCTACTTCGCAGGGCCGGATGCCCATTGGCTCGGCGGCTTGACGCCCTTGCACCGATACAGGTTCAGCACATCCTCGTCGGACTCGAGTTGATAGACTTTCCCCTTGTCGAAGACGGTGACGGGTTCACCGGGCTTAGCGCCGGGCTTCAAGTACTTCTTGGCCCTGTCGGTGGCCTTCTCGGGATGCTCGCGGAGGTAGTCGGATAACGTCGACTGAGGACCGTGCATGACTCGCGGGAACGCGCCTCCCGGGTCCATCACGTTATTGAGCTCGCGCATGATCTTGGCTTGCGCGGGCCCATGCGGGACGGTGCTGCCGCCCGAGATGAGGTCGTGCATGTCGTAGTCGCCCGTATACTGCGGCGGTCCCTGCGTCAGGCCAGTCGCCTTGCTCGTGCTCTCCTGGCACGATCCAGGCTTGCACGGGACCTTGCCGATGTTGTCGACGCCAGCGGGATTCGTCTGCCGGAAAGACACCGTGACGTCCTTCTTCGCGGAATAGTCCCGGACCGCGTCGTAGTCCTCCTTCTTCATTCCGGCCTTCTTGGCCGCCTCGTCGTGGTCTTTGACTTCCTTCTTGGCCAGTTCCTCGCACGCTCGCGCCTTGATCTGGTCCTCCGTGCTCAGCGCAACGACCGGAACCGGCGCCTGCATGACTCCCGCCAGGTCCACCGTGTTCTGGTGATTCTGGAACTTCTTGTCGGTGAACCGGCAGGCGTTGTCGCCATCCATCTTCACATCGAAGGAGTAGAGGATCCACGCGGACTCCTTCATGAACGTGCTCGACACCACGCCGCCCGCGACGCCGGCGTTGTCCCCGTTCGAGAGCGAGAACTCGGACCCCTTCGTGGCGATCATCATCCCGCCGTCCGCCTTCACGGTCGTCGTCCCGTTCGACAGCGTCGTGGCTTGCGAGATGTTCGGATATGGAATCGGGACCGGACCGCCAGGCGACGGTGTCTTGCACACGTCCGGCAGGGTGGCGGGTGAGACGCCGATGCTCCCCTTGTGCACCAGGGAGTTGAGGACGCCGTTGACCTTGACGGTTACCGGCATGGCCTACCGTCCCTCCGCCGAGGGCAGCTCGAGCAGCCCCGCACCCCGCTCTCCGGTCTCCGAGCTGGCCCAGAGAAACGCGTACCGCCCGTTGGCGTATGCCTTGCGTCCCGCGATTGCGGACAGCACCATCGAGAGGGGCGCCGATGCGGCGGAGACGTCGCCCCAGCAATCGGCGGGAGCCACGAAATCGGACGCGGAGAGGAACGTTTCCTTCGTGCGAAGCGCGGCGAATCCGTACTCGTCCGCGCGGTACGGCTCGCCGTTCATGTCGCAGACCACGTCGCTGACCACCGCCCCCGGGGGCAGGCCGGCGAGGCACTCGCGAAACGCGGCCGTCAGCCCCTCGCCGATGCACACGGTTTCCGTCTTCATGCGGTTCGGTTCGACCGCGGTGCCGACGCCCAGCACCAGCGCGAGCGGCGGCATCTTCAAGCGGTCGAGGATCTCCTCGCGAGCGAGCAGAACGGCTCCGGCGGCCTCGCCCGGGATGAAGCCCCAGGCGTTGTTCATCGGTCCGGCGCCGTGCAACTGGTCGTTCGACTCGAGCCACTCCAGCGTCTTCCGCTCGACGTAGCTTTCGACACCGGCCAGGACACACGCGTCGAATTCGCCGGAGGCGATCCGCGGCCAGGCCGCGCGGAGGCCGACGAAGCCGGCGGCGTGGCCGGCGGACAGGACGGCGACGGCGGCGAACCGGCCGGGCATCCGCTGGGCGATGCGCGTGCGCAGTCCGTCCTCGAGGCCGGCCGGGAGCCCGGGCCGCGCGGACGGCAAGCCGATCGCCAGGGCGACGCGCATTCCCGGATCCGCCCGGTCCGCGATCGGTGCGGCGGCCTGTTCGATCGCCGGCACCAGCAGCGCCTCGAACCGATCCAGGCCCTTGCAGCCCGGCTCCAGCCATGGAGCCATCGCGACGCGCATGGGCTCGCCGACCGTGTCGGTCATCGAGGGGTGCTCGGTGAACCCGCTGATTCCCGCGCGCACGGCCGCCGCGCTCGACCAGGCGTCCCGCCCGACGGGTGTGGACGCGCCCAGCGCCACGACGAACACGGCCTGCGGCTGCATCTCAGGCACGCGCGTCCTCCTGCGGTTCGCCCTCGGCCGACGCGGCCGTCACCTCGGTCTTGAGCGTCACGATCGTCCGCTCGAGCTTCTGGACCTTGAAGTGACAGGGCAGGGCCGTGTGCCACACGAGCGAGACGCGCGGATAATCGGGTTCGAGGATCACCGCGTGCAGCCGACGCATCTTGTGGATCTCGCGTGTCCCGTCGTAGAAGCGCGTGTCGAAGCCCAGGACGACCTTCGGCAGGAAGAAACGCAGGTCTCCTTCCGGCGTGAGCCGGTAGAGCACGACCGGCTCGCCGCCCCGCAGGAACGCGGGCGCCTGCTGGTCCTCCGGCGCGTACTGGAAGAACCGGTCGTCGAAGTCGTCGGGCAGAAGCGGCCGACGCTTCTTCATCCAGTCGTCGTCGTACGTGCCGGCGAGTCCGGCGCGGGGCTGCCAGTGGCTGCCGACAGGCCCGAACCCCGCCGGCCGTGGCCGATCGCTCCAGGCGCCAACGACCTCGTCCGGGTACTCGATGTTCGGCAGCGCGACGCCTGCCAGGTTGTCCCGGGACACCGCGAAGCCGGTCCCGACCGGATTCCGCCAGTCCCAGTCCCGGTCCGGATGTTCGGACCGCGCGTCCACACCCCCGAACGCCCGCTCGTAGGTCAGCGGCATCTTCGCGAAAGGCCGGGGCGGCGACGCGCCGTGCCCGCCCCACGTTCGGTCGCCTGACACGCGCACCACCTTCTGGATGGGCCCGACGCGGAGGCCGACCTCCATCTGCGCAACCGGGCGGCCCTCGGGGGCATACGCGTGGCCGATGGCCACGACGTCCGTCGTGGTCTTGGTCAGCACGAGGTCCGCCTCGTACTTCAGGCTGCTCTTTCCGGGCTCGTCGGTGTACTCCGGCACGCGCAGCACCGGCGGCTGATCCGGCGACACCTCGGTGGTCCCGTCCGGCTTGATGTCGAACGTGCACTTGACCGCCACCAGCCAGACCTCGGCCCCGTTCCTGTCCCGGACCCAGCCGCGCTCGGCGGCGAACGGCGTGCGGTTATCGACCTGCCACATGCGCCACGCGCCCGCTAGTTGATGTCCACTGCCGCGCCCTTGATCTTGTTGTAGCCGGTCGAACGGCTCACGACGTAGCTCCCCTTGATGAGGACCTTCCCCGCGCGGGTGAGCGTGATGCTCGCCTCCCCGCACCGCAGCACGATCTCGCGTTCGGCCGACACCACGAACCGCTCGTCGTCCGCCTCGACGCTCACGTGCTGCGGCTCGGTGCCCGGGGCGGCCGCCCGCTCGTCCTGCAGCACGCCGACGATGATCGGCCGCCGGGCCTCACCGTGCTCGAACACCAGAACGACCGTGGAACCGACCTGGGACATCAGCAGCGGCACGGTGCTCCGCGCGGTGACGATCTCTCCCGGCAGGCCCGGCAGTCCCGCGACGAGCGGCCGTTCGTCGCGATCGAACCCGTGGAAGCGGGCCGTGACGGCGGCGGGCAGGGCGACGACCGGCGCGCGCGCCCGCGGCCTGCCGATCAGAGCCGCCACCTCGTCGGTCTCCTCCACGAACAGCACCTTGGCCGGGTCGTCCACGACACTCATCTCTCGCCCCCGTCGATCAGTTGATGCCGACCTTGCTTCCCTTCACCACGACGTCGCTCGACGCCTTGATGTTGATCTTGCCGCTGCCGTCCAGCGTGATGTCCTTGCCCTTGATGGTGATCGTGCCGTCCTTTTTCATCGTGATGCTGGCGCTGCCGGTCTTGATCGTGACGGAATCGGCCGCGTTCACGATCAGGTTCTTCCCGACCGTCATCGAGTCGTCCTTGCCGATGGTCGTGATCCGTCCGCCCGTCACGGTGAGCGTCTCGTCGCCGCCGACGGTCGTGGACGCATTCGAGCGGACGCTCGTCGTCTGGCTCGCCCCGACGCTGACCGCCTGGTTCGCCCCGACGTTGGTCGTCTGGTTCGCCCCGACGGTGACCGTCTGGATGGCGCCGACCGTGACTTCCTGAGCCGCGCCGACGCTGATGGTCTCGTTTATCCCGACGCTGTGCGTGCGCTGCAGCGCCACGGTCGCCGTCTCGCTGGCGCCGACCGTGATGCTCCGGTTGGCGCCCACGGTCGTTGTCTGGTTTGCCCCCACGTCCAGCGTCTGGTTGACCCCCACCCTGGTCGCCTGGTTGACCCCCACCTTGCACTTCTGGTTGTTCCCGACCGATTCCGAGTCGTCCACGTCCACCCGGTCCGTCCGGTTGCGGTGAATCGTGCTGGTCTGGTCGTGCTCCACGGTCGTGTTCATGTCGTACTGGCCGTGGATGGTGATCTTCTCCTTGCCGGCCGTGTCGTCCAGCGACATCTCGTTGTAGCCTGAGCCCTTGTGCGTATCCGACTTCACGCCGCTGATGACCGCGCCGGCCGGGAAACCGAACGGCGGCATGCACTCGGCGTTGTAGACGCGCCCCGTGATGATCGGCTGGTCCGGGTCCCCTTCCAGGAAATCGACGATCACTTCCTGGCCGATGCGCGGCGTCGAGACCGAGCCCCAGCCCTTGCCCGCCCACGGGTGCGACACGCGGATCCAGCAGGAGCTGTTCTGGTCGCGCTTGCCGTAGCGGTCCCAGTAGAACTGCACCTTCACGCGCCCGTATTTGTCCGTGTAGATCTCGTCGCCCGCCGGTCCCACCACCACCGCCGTCTGGGGCCCCTGCACGAAGGGCTTCGGCGTGCTGCGTCTGGGGCGGTACTGCTGCGCGCTCGATATGGCGGCGAAGCTGCAGCGGCAGGCGGCGCCGGTGCTCTTCGGCAGCCCCTCGTAGGCGCTGAACTCGAGGTCGTAGTCCGTCGAGACGATGAGGTGCTCCCGGTTCTGGTCGTCCCTCGTGAACCCGTCGAGCGTGAACAGGTATCCCGTGGTGACCGCGCGACAGTTGGTGTCGGCGTGGGCGATCTCGAACCGGGTGCCGAATTCGTTGATCCGCACGTCCGCGTAGCGCAGGCCTTCCGGCTTCTTGATGTAGAAGCCGGGGTAGTCGTAGATCTCGTAGTCGCTCGGCGAGTAGCCCCTCGCCAGCACCTTCTTTTCGAGCAGTTTGACGCTGGGCCGCTCCATGTCGTAGTCGGTGTGCGCGTAGGCGCCTGGCTGAACCTCCCTGCCGAAGTCCCACCGGCTGATGTGCTCGACGTCCGGCCTGACGAGGCGGTCGGGCGCGATGAACGGCACCTTGGCGGCGCCCGGACAAGGCGAGTGCTTGCCGCTCGAATCGGTCAGCACGAGGGTGTTGTGGCCGTCGGTGTGCCGGAAGTAGTAGTAAATGCCCTCGTGCTCCATCAGGCGGCTGACGAAGTTCAGATCCGTCTCGCGGTACTGCACGCAGTAGACCCATGGCTCGTAGGTCGCCGTCAGCTCGAGCGCGAACTCCGCGGTGGGGTGATCGCTGAACACGGCCGCGAGAATGTCCGGCACCTTCATGTTCTGGAAAATGCGGCAGTCCGCAGTGCGGCTCAGGAACCACAGCCACGGGCGCACGACCGCCAGGTAGCGGTGGTAGCGCCCGAGCTTTCCGGACTGGGTGAACCGGGTGACGTACCCGTTGAAGTAGCGCGTCTGATCCTGGGCTGTGATCAGCTTGACGGTGACGTTCTTGCCCAGAATCCCGTCGAGGTCGATGTCGCCGCGCGCGCTCAGCAGGTCGATCTGGTACTCGCTCACGCGGCCCATTTCCTCGCGGGCATGCATGCCGTAGAACAGCAGCGTGTCCGTGCCGAGCGGCGTGTCGATTTCCATCAGTCTAGCCATCGTCCGCTCCGTCTCGCGGGCCACGTCCGGCCTCGGGCGTCGTGGCTCGCACCACGAAACCCGCCACCGGCAGCCCGCCCTCCATCCGCAGTTCCGCCTGCACGATGTCCGATTGGTACCCCGCGTGCCGCAGGGCCTCATCGAGGTACCCGCGGGTGTGCACGTAACGCCCGTGGTACTGCAACCGATAGCCGAGCGGCGCGCTCTCGTCGCCGGCCGCCTCCACCGTGAAGATCAGCCGGCCGCCCGGCCGCAGCGCGAAGGCGGCCGCCGTCACGACGTCCCGCAGCGCGCCGAAGTAGACCAGCGTGTCCGCCGAGACCACGGCGTCGAACTCGGCCGGGTGGGCGGCCAGGTAGCCGGTCAACTCCTCCCGGGACAACTCGTCGTAGACGTTCCTCTTCTCCGCGTTGGCGAGCATCTGGCCCGACAGGTCAACGCCGACGAGACGGCGGGCGTACGGCCTGAGGAGCGGGCCGCACAGCCCGGTGCCGCACCCGGCGTCGAGCACGTCGAGTTCTCTCGTCGCCGCCGCGCCGGAGTCAGCCAGCATGGCGGCGACGATCTGCGGGGCGCGGTACGAGAGCATGGCGAGCTTGGTGTCGAAGCTCGCGGCGAAGTCGTCGAAGACCTTCTCGACGTACGCGTCTGCCGCGCGCTCGGGCACGGCCTCGCCCGAGCACGCCGATCGCATGTGCCGCGCCACGGGATTGTCGGGCTCCTCGCGGAGCCAGTCGTCGAAGATCCGCACCGCCTTCTCCGGCTCCCCGAGTGAGCAGTGCGCGAGTGCCAGGAGCCTGCGCGTCTCCGGCGCCGACGGGCTGAGGACCAGGGCCTTGTTGAAGGCCTCCACGGCCTCCGGCACCCTCCGCCGGCTCGAGAGCAGGGTGCCGAGGTTGTGGTACGCGTCCGCGTAACCGGGATTCAGCCGGATCGCCTCCCGGTAGGACGCCTCGGCCTCGACCACCCGGCCCTGCATCTTCTGGAGCACGCCGAGGTTGTTGTGCGCCTTCGCGTGACCGGGATCGAGCGCCAGCGCGCGGCCGTAGGCGGCGACGGCCTCGTCTAGCTGCCCGGCTGCCTTGAGCACGATCCCCAGGTTGCTGTGCCAGTCGGCCTGCTCCGGATCGGCCTCGAGGCTGCGCTGGATGAGCGCAACGGCGTCGTCGAAGCGCCGCTCTTGATGCGCGAGCACGCCGGCGTAGTGAACCGCGACCGGGTGATCGGGCGCGACCTCCAGGACCGCGCGAAGCAGCCGCCCGGCGTCCTCCGGCCTTTCGCCCTTCAGAAACACGATCGCCATCGAGATGGCCTCGTCGAGGCTCACTTCGCGGGTCACGATCTTGCGCGGCCCTTCGCCGTCCGGGCTCGCGTCAGTCGTCTCGATGGCGTCTTCGGGTTGCGTCACGTCCTCTACCCGTCTACTCGAAGTGGTACGCGAAGTCGCCGCCCTCCACCCCCAACCGGATGTTCGACAGCTTCGCGCCGTCCATCGTGCGCGCGAGGAACTCGCGGCTGATCGCCGGCAGGACGGTGTTCGTCAGGATCGCGTCGATCATGCGCCCGCCGCTCTCCACCTCGGTACACCGGCTCGCGATGAGCTTCACCGCCTCCTCGTCGTAGGTGAACGGAATCCCGTGGTGAGCGGCCACGCGCCTGGTGATCCGCCCGAGCTGCAGCCGGACGATGTTCCCGAGGACCTCGTCGCTGAGCGGATAGTACGGGATGACGACGAGGCGCCCGAGCAGCGCGGCCGGGAACTTCTTGAGCAGCGGCTCGCGCAGCGCCTTGGCCACGCCCTCGGGTTCGGGCATCAGGTCGGGGTCCTTGCACAGGTTCGCAATCAGCTCGGTTCCGACGTTCGACGTGAGCAGGATGATGGTGTTCCTGAAGTCGATGTGGCGGCCCTCGCCGTCCTCCATCCAGCCCTTGTCGAACACCTGGAAGAACAGCTCGTGGACGTCGGAGTGCGCCTTCTCGATCTCGTCGAGCAGGACGACGCTGTACGGACGGCGTCGAACCGCCTCGGTCAGCACGCCGCCCTCGCCGTAGCCGACGTAGCCCGGGGGGGCTCCCTTGAGCGTGGACACCGTGTGCGCTTCCTGGAACTCGCTCATGTTGATCGTGATGACGTTCTGCTCACCCCCGTACAGCGCCTCGGCCAGCGCCAGCGCGGTCTCGGTCTTGCCGACGCCTGATGGGCCGCACAGCATGAACACGCCGATCGGCTTGTTCGGGTTGTCGAGCTTCGCGCGCGAGGTCTGGATCCGCCGGGCGATCGTATCGAGGCCGTGCGACTGGCCGATCACGCGCTGAGTGAGCGTGTCGGCCAGCTTCAGCACCGATTCGATCTCGTTGCGGACCATTCGCCCGACCGGGACGCCGGTCCAGTCCTGCACCACCGACGCCACGGCCTGCTCGTCCACGCTCGGCAGGATCAGCGGCGTTTCGCCCTGCAGCGACGCGAGAGAGGACTGGAGGCCAGAGAGCTCGGCCAGCAGCGCCTGGCGTTCCTCCGGCGTCGGCGCCGCGGGCTCGACCGCGCCACCCGCGTCCTTCGTTGCCTCCGCGGCGCGTTCGAGCCGGCTGCCCGTCCCTTCCACCGCTGCGCCGCCCTTGCGCAGCGTCGCCCGTATGGCCAGCATGCGATCGACGATCTGCTTTTCCGCGGCCCACCGTTCCTCGAGGCCGGCGCGCTGCTGTTCGGCGCCGGCGAGCTTCCCGGCCGCCGACGATCTCCGCTCCGCGACGTCGATGCCGACCGCCTCCTCGCGGCCGATGATTTCGAGCTCGGTCTGCAACGCCTCGATCTGGCGGCGGCAGTCCTCGAGCGCCGGCGGGACGGCGTGCTGGCTGATGGCCACCCGGGCGCACGCCGTGTCCAGCAGGCTGACCGCCTTGTCGGGCAGCTGGCGGGCGGGAATGTAGCGATGCGACAGCCGGACGGCCGCCTCGAGCGCCTCGTCGAGCACCTGCACCCGATGGTGCGCCTCGAGCACCGACGCCACGCCGCGGACCATCAGGATGGCCTTGTCCTCGCCGGGCTCGGCGATCTGGATCATCTGGAAGCGCCGCGTGAGTGCCGGGTCCTTCTCGATGTACTTCTTGTATTCTGCCCACGTCGTCGCGGCCACCGTGCGCAGGGTGCCTCGGGCCAGCGCGGGCTTCAGCAGGTTGGCCGCGTCTCCGGTCCCCTGCGCGCCGCCTGCCCCGATCAGCGTGTGCGCCTCGTCGATGAACAGGATGATCGGCTTGGGCGAGGCCTGCACCTCGTCGATCACCTGGCGCAGGCGGTTCTCGAACTCGCCCCGCACGCCCGCGCCCGCCTGCAGCAGGCCGATGTCGAGGGACAGCAGCGACACGTCCTGGAGCGGCGGCGGCACATCCTTCTTCGCCAGGCGGATGGCGAAGCCCTCGACGACGGCCGTCTTGCCGACGCCCGCCTCGCCGGTCAGGATCGGGTTGTTCTGCCGGCGCCTCATCAGGACGTCGATGATCTGGCGGATCTCCTCGTCGCGGCCGCTGACCGGATCGATCTTGCCCTGGCGGGCCCGCTCGGTGAGGTCGGTCGCGAATTTCTTGAGCGCCTCCTGCCTGCCGAGCGCGGCGGACGCGGGCGCGCCGCCCGCATCCCCGGCCGCGGCGCCGGCCAGCGACGACCCGTCGGTGGCCGCCGACGCGTCTTCGGGCGATCCGCCCACGATCCGGCCGAACTCGTCGGTCAGGGCCTCGAGCTTGATGGCCTCGAACTGCCGCGACATTCCCACCAGGACGCTGCGCAGCGGCGCCTCCTTCAGCATGGCGATCAGAAGGTGCCCGGTGCGGATGTACGACGCGCCGAACATGAGCGTCGAGTACACCCACCCGCGCTCGACGGTGTCCCAGATGTGCGGCGACAGGTCCGAGATCGAGGTCGCGCCTCGCGGGAGACGGTCGAGCGCGGCGGTCATGTCCTTGGACAGGCGCGACGGGTCGATCTCGAAGCGGCGCACGATGCGGTGCAGGTCAGAGTCCTGCGTCTGCAGGATCTGATCGACCCAGTGGACGAGTTCGACGTAGGGGTTGCCGCGCAACTTGCACAGGCGGACCGCCCCGTCGATCGCCTGGTAGGCGAGGCTGTCGAGCTTTCCGAATAGAACGGAACGTTTGATCTCGCTCATGCGGCGTCAGCTCCCGCGACTTCGCCGAGGCTCTCGGCGTCCAGACACAAGTCATCGGCGTCACGTTCGGAGCGGCGCGTGCCGAGCCACGCCGTCCAACCCAGCCGCGCGCCCCGCCCGAGCTTCAGCGGCGGCACCTCGCGCCTGGCGAGCACCAGGCGGACGTCCCAGTCGAGCTCGAAGCAGAGGTAGAACCTCACCCAGTCAACCAGCTTCCGGAGCGGCGTGTGGCCCGGCAGGAAACTCTCGTACTCACCCCACGTCAACGGACCCAGGCGAACACGGAACTTGTTCTGACGGTCCCAGACGCGGCTCCCGACCACCGCCTCGGCGCCGAGCGCCGCGCCTGCCCGCCCGAGCGACGTGCGATCGCGCTCCTGCAGGAGCAGCCAGTGGCCGACGAACTCTTCGACCCGCACAGGCACGGTGAAGAAGTGATGGAGGATCGCCGCCAGACCGTCGGCGTTGCGCACCTGGCGGACGAGGGTGCTCACGTGGAAGAACTTCGCCGGGTCGGGCAGCCCGTCCCGGTGCCGGAACGTGGACGGCGTGACGCCCATGAACGACCCGACGAAGCCGGCGAAGTGATCGGCCTCCGGCCGGTCGCCGCTCACGTGCGGCTGCGCCTGTGCCCACGCCCGGTACAAGAGCGCCAGGAATCGATGGTGGAATGTGTCGAGGAACCGGCACAGCGTGGGATCACCCACGTTGCGCAGCCGCTCGCGCGCGTACTCCGTCAGGTGCAGCGGAAGCGGGCCGTTCGGCCCGAACAGGCCACCGAAGTAGACCGACAGGCGGGGCCGGGCCTTCTCGTCGCCAGGCTCGAACGACGCGATCGCCGTCGGCGCGAACGCCAGGTCGGGGGACTGCGCCAGTCGTACCGGCTCGTCCACCGGCCGCAGGGCGGTTCCCCACCTCGGCTGGTCGCCCCACAGGCACTCCAGCAGGCGCATCGTCTGGTAGAAATCGCAGCGATGTGGCGCAGCCGCCAACGCCTCGAGGAACTCTACAGCGTCGGCCTCGCGCCCCAGCGTGGCACCCATCGATTGATCTCGTCCCTGCTGTCGGACCGCAGGATGGTCTCGGTGAACGAGTTGATCGAGACGTAGCGCGCGAAGAACTCCTCCAGAACCGACCCGAGAGTGCAGGCGCTCCCGCCCTCGAACGCCAGTTCGTCAACCGTGATGGCGACTTCGAGTCCGCGGCCGAAGGCGAGCGGGCCCGGCTCGGGGAGACGGCGGACCACGGGCTTCACCCTCACCGAGCGGATGCCGTCGATCTGCTTCCTGGCGCTCGCGTCGGTGCCCGGCGCGTAGAGGCCGAGCAGCTCGCGCAGCGCCGCCGCCCCTTCCGCCGGAGACGAGTTCGCCAGGGAGAAGTAGTTGAGCGACAGGTGGCTGATCGCCCGCCAGGACACCGCGCCGTCGGCAAGCGGCGCGTAGGGCCGGCTGGGGCCGCTGACCACGCGGATGCTCGACACCGGCGCCGCGATCTCGAGCGCCAGGTCGGTCGTGCCGCTACCGAGCGGGAGCAGCAGCGGCAGGTCCCGGTTCGTGCACAGCATTTGCACGGACAGTTGACGCAGCTCGCGGCTGAACGGCGCCTGGGCGGAATCGACCAGGCTGAGGAAGACCTCGGTCCCGATGTAGCTCGTCCGGGGGCCGCGACGCTTCTGCGACGACGACAGGAGGCGCGGCTCGCGGCGCGCCGTGAACGACGCGAGGTGTTCGTGCTCCTGCCGGCCGCTGAACGTCGCGTAGAGCGGCACGAACCGCTGTTCGCTCTCGGGGCCCACGCCGTGCCCCACCACGTCGGTGACCTGGTAGACCTCGTAATCGAGCGGCTTGGTCCTGTCGGGGAGGACGTGGTACTCGTACGCCGCGTCGGTGATCTGGATGCGGTCGGCGCGCTTGGCGAACAGGTTGATCGCGGGCGTGCAGTAGAGCGCGAAGTTCGACGCGTCCACGACCCCTTCGAGCCGCCCGTCTTCGCGCCCGAACAGGATCACGATCTCGATCTCGTCGGTCGTCGCCCGCCTGACCGCCGGCGCGAGCCCCGACACTTCGAAGAACCGAAACCGCTGAGGGAACGAGAAATACTCCTGGATGAGGCGGTACCCCTGGAACGAACGCGGAGTCACCGGCAGCAGCGCCTGGTCGTCCTGAAACCCCACGGGCCTGACCGAGGTCGCTGGCAACAGTTGCTGCCAGCTCGGACCACCTGTCGCGGGCAGGACGAGGACGCCGAGCGCGGCGGTTGCGCACAAGTCGTGGAGCCTGTTGGCGACCTCGTCCTGACCGGCCACGAAGAACGTGAGCCGGTCGAGGGCCGTCTTGGCGAAGTCGATTCCTTCCGTCGTCTTGAGCCGGATTCGCACCCCTCCCTTGATCCGCTGGGCGATCGGCAGCTTGTTGAGCGGAAGGTCGGGCGCGAACGCGAAGTACCGGGCCGAACCGACCGACACCGGCCACAGCCTGACATCCTGAGCGGTCCGGAACTCGCACGCCGTGGCGTCGTTCGGCAGCATCAGGCTCTGCATCGGGCTGTTGCGGGGGATCGTCGGGCCGGCGACGAGATTGGGCTCCTTCGGATCCGGCTTGAACTGCGCGACGAGCATGGCCGGCGTCGGGGCCAGGTAGTGCGGGTAGACGATCTCCAGCAGCGCCTGGGTGAATTTCGGGAACTCCGCCTCCATCTTGAGCTGGACGCGGGCCGCCAGGAAGGCCACGCCCTCGAGCAGGCGCTCGACGTACGGGTCCGCGACCTCCAGCCCGGCCATGCCCAGCCTGGAGGCGACCTTCGGGAACTGCTCGGCGAACTCGGCCCCCATCTCGCGGAGGTGCTGCAGCTCGAGGTTGTAGTGGCGGAGGAGGCGCGGATCCATCACTTGGCTCGCGAGGAAACCAGTTCGGCGATCTGGACCTTGCCGGTCTCGAGGTCGAATTCAGTCCGCACCAGGAGTTCGAGCGGCACGGGCTGTGCCCACAAGTGCCCGCGGATCTCGACGCCGATCACGTTGTGGCGTTCGATGTCGCCGGCCTCGACCAGCGCAGCGACCTGCAGCGTCTCGGGCAGTACACGGGGCTCGAAATCGATGATCGACTGCCGGATCGCCCGCTCCAGTTCCTGCAGATCGAGCGAGGAGAGCGCCTTCCCCGAGAGGGACGGCAGGCCGAAGTTGACCACCGAGCGCCTCACGTGCGGCATCGTGGCCAGCTGCCCCTCGATCTCGAGACGCGTGGCGTTGAACAGCCACGCGAGGTCCCGCAGCACCGCCTGCCGGAGGCGGTTCTTCGACATCACGCGCTGCTCGCGCGGTTCCTGGCGCGTTCCGGGCTCGTCGTCGGTCAGGCGATCGAGCAGCGCGGGCTGCAGGCGCTCCTGAGGGGTCAACTCGGCCATGGCCTGAGACCCCGGTTACGCGGACGGCTGCGCGCCGACCAGGATGGTCCGCACGTCCAGGAGCGGGTGGTCACCGCCGTCGGTCGTGTACACGCGCTGGCCGAGACCGGAGAAGACCCCGGGCGACTCCTCGAGCCACTCCGTCCTGCGCCCCAGGCGGATCTGGGAATCCGCCGATGCTTCCGACCCGGGATAGCGGGTCGGGATCACCCCGACGGCCTCTCCGCCGTTCGCGAAGTGGAACTGCGCGGGCATCCACACGAGGTCGCGCAGATCGACCGGCGGTTCGATCACGATCTTCGAGCATCGTCCGAACGGCACCCAGTAGTACTGCCCGTTGATGATCGCCTCGCACACGGGCCCGAGGCGCATGTCTGCGTCGGCAATCCACTCGAACGCGGCCCCGTCGAGCGACCCGGCCGATGCCGGCGCGGCCTCGAAGGACCGCGCTCGAAGCGCCTGCGCCTCGCCCGCCCGCGGGGTGCCGGTCACGAGCAGCGCTTCGACGAGCAGCGCGATCCACTCCTCCGGCTCGCCGAACACGACGGGCGAGCGCCGGCCGGCGAACACGTCGGCCCGGAGCCGCTCGCAGCGCAGGGTCTCCCGGTACATCTGGGCCATCGCCAGGGCCTTCGCGTCCAGGTTGGCCGCGACGTTCAACTGCGTCAGCGCCCGGTCCCACTCGCCCAGCACCGAGAGCAGCTGAAAGAGGAAGACCCGCAGGTCCGCTTTCGAGGGATCCCGGCGAACCTGCTCCTGCAGGGCCATCAGGCCTCCCTCGAGGTCACCTTCGCGAACCGACCGTTCTGCGATCTCCAGCGACACCGACGCCTCCATCCGACGACATCCGTCGGCTGCCTCAGGTCTACGTCTCCGTCTCGAAGATGTTCGCGCCGCTACGGGAGCCGGTGCTGTCCTGCGGGATGTACGTCACCACCACCGTGGTGAAACCGAGGCGCAGCCGCTCGACGAGCTCGGTGTTCTGGGACTCAATCCTGATCGCGTGGATCCGGACCTTCTTCAGGTCGATCGTGAAGTACTCGAGGGGCGTCGTGCCGGCCTTGCGAACCGTCAGCTTCGCACCGCCGATGAGCTTGTTGTTCCGGAGGTACGACATGAGCGTCGGCGAGGACTGGTCCACCCGCTTGACGACCTCGAGCTCACTGATGGTGCTCCGTCCGGTCGGCTCGGCGCCAGCGAACGCCGACGTCGAGGCGTCCATGCCCCACGACCAGGACACGACTTCGATCTCGCCCTTGTGGTCGGCGTCACCGGACTCGCCGGTGACGCCCGCCACCTTCAGGAACATGTCGGCAATAGCCACAAGTCACCATTCCGACCGGTGCGCCGGTCACACCTTCTTGTTGGCGGAGAAGTCGTAAGTCTGCTTCACCTCGGCTCCGAGGCTGCCGTCGGGCTTCTGCTCCTTGTAGCTGATCTCGAGCTTCGAGAAGTTCAGGCTGACCTGGTCGGTCGGCACAATGCCGCCTTCACCCGATCCGCTCACCTGGTAGGAGCTGACCAGGACGTGGTCCATCGTGATCTTCAGGTATTCCTGCTGTCCCCCGCCCGCCTTGCGAGCGGTTAAGATCGCTTTTGGAACGTGCTGCCCAGTTGCGCAATTGATGAACAGGACCGGCGACGCCTTGTCCAGCTTCTTGACGAAGTGGAAGTCCTGCGCCTGGACCTTGCCGGCGCCGGCCCCGCCGCCGTGGGTGGAGGTGCCCGACTGGATCTCCCCCCAGCTGAACGATTCCACTTCGATCTCGCCCTTGTGCTTGTCGTCGGTCGATTCCGCTGGGATGCCGTCCATCTTCAGGAAGTAGTCTACTTGCGCCATACGGACTCTCCTTGCTTCACCAGCAGCGCCCGGGGGCGCGCTGCCGCGTTTACGAACCGGCCTTGACCGACGGCAGCTTGGACACCAGGCTCAACGCCACCGTCAACCCCTCGAGTTGGTAGTGGGGCCGCAGGAAGAACTTCGCGGAGTAGTACCCGGGATTCCCTTCGACGTCCTGGACCTGGATCTCGGCGGCCGCCAGCGGCTTCTCCGCCTTGGTCGTCTCCGACGAGTTGGCGGGGTCGCCGTCCACGTAGTTCATGATCCAGCTGCTCAGCCAGCGCCGCATGTCGTCGCGCTCCTTGAAGGAGCCGATCTTGTCGCGCACGATGCACTTCAGGTAGTGCGCGAACCGACAGCACGCGAACATGTACGGCAGGCGCGCCGCGAGGTTGGCGTTGGCGGTGGCGTCCGGATCCGTGTACTCCTGCGGCTTCTGGAGCGACTGGGCGCCGATGAACGCGGCGACATCCGTGTTCTTGCGGTGGACCAGCGGCATGAAGCCGTTCTTCGCGAGTTCCGCCTCGCGCCGGTCGCTGATGGCGATCTCGGTCGGGCACTTCATGTCCACGCCGCCGTCGTCGGTCGGGAAGGTGTGCACCGGCAGCCCCTCCACGGACCCTCCCGACTCGACGCCCCGGATCCGGGAGCACCAGCCGTAGATCTTGAACGAGCGCATGATGTTCGTGGCCATCGCGTAGGCCGAGTTGGCCCACGTGTACCGCGTGTGGTCGGCCGCGCCGATGTCCTCCTCGAAGTCGAACTGCTCGACCGGATCCGACTTCGCCCCGTAGGGCAGCCGCGCGAGGAATCGAGGCATGGCCAGGCCGATGTACCTGGCGTCGTCAGAGGCGCGCAGCGATTTCCACGAGGCGTATTCCGGCGTCCCGAACAGCTTCGTGAGGTCGCGCGGATTGGAGAGTTCCTGCCACGACCCCATCTGCATCACGGTCGGGCTCGCGGCGGCGATGAACGGACAGTGCGCCGAGGCGGAGACCCGCGCGATGCCGCTCAGCAGCTCGACGTCGGCCGGGCTGTGGTCGAAATAGTAGTCGCCGACGAGGCACCCGTAAGGCTCGCCCCCGAGCACCCCGTACTCGGCCTCGTAGATGCTCTTGAAGAGCGGGCTCTGATCCCAGGCCACGCCCTTGAAGCGCTTGACGGTCTTGGCAAGGTCCTTCTTGCTGACGTTCAACACCCGGATCTTGAGCAGTTCGTCGGTCTCCGTGTTGCTGACCAGGTACTGGAGCCCGCGCCAGGCGCCTTCCAGCTTCTGGAACTCCTCGTGGTGCAGGATCAGGTTGATCTGCTCGGTGAGGGTCTTGTCCAGCTGGGCGATGATCGCCTCGATCGACTGGACCACATCGGCGCTGATGAGCGTCGACTGCGAGAGCGCCTGCTCGGCCAGCGTGCGCACCGCCTTCTCGACGGCTTCCTTCGCCTGATCGGTCTTCGGCCTGAACTCCTTTCTCAGAAGAGAATCGAGTTCGTTGACTTCGATGGCGGCAGCCGGCTGCTGTTCCCGCTCGGTTTTTCGTTCCACCATGTTTTTTTCTCCGGTCAGTGGAGGACGCTACGACTGGACCTCGCCCTCAGGCTTCTTCGTCTTTGCCAGCGTCTGCAGCAGCGCGGGGTCCTGGAGCAACCGGCTGACGAGGTCCTCGGCGCCACTCTTGCCGTCCATGTAGGTGATGAGGTTCGCCAGCTGCTGGCGGGCCTCGAGCAGTTTCTTCAGGGCGTCAACCTTGCCGGCGATCGCCGCAGGGGAGAAGTCCTCCATGCTCTCGAACGTCAGCTCCACGTTGAGGTTGCCCTCTCCCGTCAGGGTGTTCGGCACCTGGAACGCGACGCGAGGCTTCATGGCTTTCATCCGGGCGTCGAAGGTGTCGATGTCGATCTCGAGGAACTTGCGCTCATCGATCGGCAGCAGCGGCTCCGCGGGATTGCCCGACAGATCGGCGAGCACCCCCATGACGAACGGAATCTGGACCTTCTTCTCTGCCCCGTACAGCTCGACGTCGTACTCGATCTGCACTCGGGGCGCGCGATTGCGGGCAATGAATTTCTGACTGCTTTCCTTCGCCATCGGATCCTCCTCGCCGGAGCGGCGACTACTCGGTCCTCCCCAGCCCACCGGCCGACCGCGCTTGCGCGACGCCGTCGGGCGCCATGTCCGCCAGTACCTCGAGAAAACTCTTCGACACCAGCCTCGCAGCCCGTTCGAGCAGGAGCGGCACGGGGCTCGAGGGTTCGTTCTGCCGGAAGAACTCGGCGACGGCCTCCATCGCCCTGATCGCGTCCTGGCGCGACCGAACGGCCCCAACCGCGGCGGGCGCGGCTGCGCCGCCGGGGGCCGCGGCCTCGCCGCCGGCCGCCTGACCGGCCCCGTCGGGACGGGCGGCCATCTGCGTGCGCAGAACGGTGTCCATCCGGGCGAGCTGCGCGAGCAGGCGGTCGAGGGTCGGTGCCGCCTCCGACCCGCCTTCCGAACGCGCGCGCGCGTCGGCGTTCTTGAGGGCCGCGATCGCGGCGGTCACGCCCTGCTGGACCGAGACAAGGTCGGCCAGCGGCACCGATGAGAACGCCGCGTTGATCCGCCGTTCGTCGGGAGGCTCCTCGCCTTCCGCCGGCGCCGCCCGCCCCGCGGCGATGTCGACGTCACGAAGGCTGAATCGTCCGTGCTGGCGGCTGCTCACCATGGGGGCGCGCCGAAGCCCCTCGAGGATGGCGTTCTGATCGGCGAACCCGCTCAGCGCGTTTCGCCGGACCACCGCGTCTTCCTCGACCAGCGGATAGACAGCGCCCCAGTACAGTTCCAGCCACTTCGACGCAGCCGTGATTGTCTCGAAGAACGCCGGGAGGCCGTCGGTTCTGAGCACGGCGGCGGCCAGGTGCGCGAGAACGCGGAGGTCCTTGCTCCTCGCGAGGGCCTCGAGCGCGCGGCCCTTGATTTCGTCCCAGGCCGGCGCGGGATCGAGGGCGATCGGCTGGCCGAACAGCTGGTAGGCGTCGAGCGACGCCATCAACTGCGTGTCCTCGAGATTCTCCCCGCACGGACGGTCGGCCTGGATTGGCTGGACCAGGTCGAAGCCATCTAGAGTCATACGTGGGCCCTCGGGGCGTTGACGCGGGAGAAGGTGAACGGGTTCATATGGATTCTACGACTTTCGCTCGCAGGCCCATAGCCAGAACTTCACGGATTCCGCGGTCGAACCCGCCTCACTGCCAGGCTTCGACGACGAGAGCGGTCACGTTGTCCGGCCCCCCGGCGTCGAGCGCCGCCCGGATCAGCCCCTCGACGGTCGCCCGGAGATCCTGGGTTCCCATCGACGCCCTGATCTGTGACTCCGGCACTGCTTTCGTCAAGCCGTCGGAGCACAGGAGGAACCGGTCGCCCGGCTGGACGCCGAATCGGCGCACGTCCAGGACGACGTCCGGTTCGGCTCCGAGCGCCCGGGTCACGACGTTGGACTTCGGATCGCGTTCCGGGCCGTCGGACTCGGCCAGGCTGTGGTCCTTCGTGAGCCGCTCCAGTTCCCCGGACCGCCAGCGGTACGCCCGGCTGTCACCCGCCCACAGCACCGCGCACTCCGCTCCGCGGGTCAGCAGCGCGACGACGGTGGTGGCGACCGGGTCGGCGTGCAGCGAGCGCGCCGCGATGCGGAGCAGGTGCTCGTTGACCTCGCCGATGCGCCGGCTCGCGTCCTCGATCGTGCGGTCGAAGCTCGAGTCGGGTGTCCAATCCGCGAGCGCGTCGCAGACCATCCGGCTCGCCACCTCGCCCTCGCTGTGGCCGCCGAGGCCGTCGGCCACCGCCCACACCCCGACTTCCGGCCGTTCGAGGAGCGCGTCCTGGTTCTTCCCGCGAACCCGACCCACGTTGGTGTCTGCCGCCGAACGGAACCGGCACGGTCCGGCCGTGCCGACGGGAGCCTCCTGGGCGGCACGGCCCCCCTCCAGGCGTGCCGGCAGACTGTGCCACCGCCGCCCGGACCACTGCCCGTCGAGCATCGCGACGAACCGGTCGGGCTGAGGGAGCCCCTTCGAGACCACGCAGCTCGCGTCCACCATCGACGAGCCCTCGGTCCACCAGACCACCAGCGGCGCGTAGAGCGCTTCCAGGCGGTACCCCGCGATCTGCTCGAGCGCCGGACCGGGACGGACCGGCGAAGCGAGCGGCACCTGGAACGCGTTCGGCGCGGCGTCGCCCAGCACCGAGGCCGCGGACGGGTCGAGCACGACGCGGGTAGGGGCGCTCATCGCGTCGAAGGATCCGGCCAGCGCGAGAACGCGATCGTCGAAGGCGTCGAAGTCAACGCTCTCGGCCTCCAGCGTCTGAATGATCAGCTGTTCGGCGGCGCAGAAGAACGACTCGGCGTCCCAGGCCTCGACCACGCTCGCGCCCGGCGGGTGCTCGGCGACGATCGTCATCGGGAAGTAGCGGCCGACGCGATCGACGCTCGGCGCCATGACGCCGACCACCGCGCGCGGGCCGCAGGCCGGGGGCGCGCAGCCGAAGCGCCACGCGGGGCTGGTCAGGTAGACGTCGAGCCAGCGTTCCCCCAGCGCCGAGCGGGTGGCGGCCATGCACTCCTGCAGCCACCGGTCCCAGGCGTTGACGAACGCGTCGGAGACCCGCCGGCGCAGGAAGTCGCCGTGGCTCGGCAGCTTGCCGTAGAAGCCGACTTGGGGTGCTCGGTACATGGCCGGCTGTCAGAATCCGCAGCGGAACTGCTGCCAGCTGCGGTTCGTAAACGGGTTGTCGATCCGGGCCGCTTCGATCCTGAGCCTCACGGCGTGACCTCCGGCCGCGATTCGCAGGACCGACCGCACTTCCGACTCAGTCACCGGCGACGACATGTCGAAGAGGTGGAACCACGCCCACGGACCGTCCAGCCCCTTGTTCGCCTTGCCGGCCGACCCCCCTTCGAAGCTCACCGCCGCGCGGCCGGGGCCGTCGCCCGGCCAGACAGCCGCGAAGCTCTTTGGATCCTTGCGGGTGTACTCGGACACCTTTCCGTCGATCTCGAGCCGGAACTTCGTCGCGCCGGCCTGGAGGTCGATCACCGAGACCGTGAACCGCACCTGGGGCGTCTTCGAACCCGGCTGGAAGAACAGCCGCCGGAGCCGCTGCGCCGCTTCGAATTGGCGCAGCATCGCCGTCGACATGCCGACCGACGCCGTGCGCCAGGCCCACGATGGCCCCGAGGTGTCCACCAGCTTCTCGAGGTTCGCGGTGAAGAAGCTGTCGAACACCCCGCCGTAACCGAACAGCCTTCCGAAGTCGTCTACCGGGACATCGAGCGCGCTCCCCGGGGTGAACGGGTAACGGCCTTCGATGACCTTGGTGCACTCGCCCCGCACGTCCTGGACATACCGGCTCATCAGGTCGTTGGCCGCGCCCGAGGCGAGGACCGCCTGGGTGCGCCCCCCGACCTGCGCGATCCAGGCGGCGATCGTCGGCGGCAGCAGCGAGGCGTCCTGCCGCAGCGCCGTGAGGAGCGAGTTCAACTGCTGGTCCGCGACGGCGTCGAGCGGCCTGGTCTGCCCGGGCCCCTGGCCGGTCGCGAGCAGAACCTGGCGGATCGCCTGCAACTGGGTCAGGATGCGGTCGATGGGCGCGCTCCCCGGCGCGCCGGCCATCAACTGGTGAATTGAGCTGAAGTGGTTGGTGGTCCGGGTGCCCGGTGTCGTGGTCGGCAGGCCGGCCGCGGCCTTGCCCTGCGCGAAGAGCTTGCCGAGCGCCTGCTGCGCGGAGGACAGCGCCCCGGGGGCTGCCGCGTCGGGCGGCTTCACCAGGTACGTGTTGGCGTCCACGGCCTGGAGCAGGCCCCGCAGCGGCGACGTTGGCGCGGCGAGGATCGCCAGCGCGTCGGCACTCTGCGTGAACGGCACAGGCTCGATGTCCTGCAGGATGGCGTCCCACGCCGCGATGTAGTCGGCCTCGTAGAGATCGAGCACCTCGGAGGCGAGCCTCGCGGAGTCGCCGAGAGACAGGCCCCCCTCGCCCCAGACCCACGAGTCGGCGCCGAACTGCCTGACCAGGTCCACGGCCGCCGTCGCACCCGTGATCTCCTTGAAGCCCGCGGCCGTGAAAAGGAACGGCACGCGCTCGGACAGCGGTCGCCCGCTCCTGCGCCGCATCACGCGTTCGGCGCCCACGCCCGCGGCCTCGTCGAGCCGCAGCCCGCGAGACCCCTCGTCGGCGCGGGCGAGCTTGAGACGGCTGTAGACGAGCCGGGCGATCGACACGCCTTTGATGGTGCTTTGCGCCTGGGCGACCAGCGACGCGTTGAGCTGGACGCCGGGCAGCGTGACGTTCTCGTCCAGCAGGCTCTTCAGGTGATTCGCGAGCGACGAGGTCGAGCCGTCCGCCTTCGACTCCACGTCGGCGATGAATCCGAGGTGGACCCTGTCGAGATGCTCGGGGTGACCGAGCATGAGATACGCCTTCAGGTACTCATAGAGCTTGTCCGGATCCGCCGCGTATTCGACCAGGCGATGCTCGATGCGCTCGACCAGGAACGGCAGGAGGGCGCCCTGCAGCTCTCGGGCGTAGGCGTCGCGGGCGCTGTTTCCGACCGACGTTCCCTGGAAGAGGCCCCATCGCATCGACCAGGGCGTCGATTCCCGGTAGCGGTTCGCGGCATCGGCGACCGCGCGGACGGCGTCGAGGCGAGGCGTGACCGCCTGCAGGGAAGCGCCTGCCGCGACAGGTGGAGTTTGGGCCAGCGTGGCCACGGCGGCCGAGACCTCCCGCAGGTAGGTGCGATTCGCGCTGTAGCTCACCGAGAGGAAGATCACGCCGAGGACGGCGGCCGTCACCATCGCCGCGTACGCGCCGAGCTGCACGGCGCCCTGCCGCAGTTCCTGCCGCCAGTTCAACCCGGCGACTCCCGATTCGCCCAGCAAGACGTCCTTGAGCAGGCGCTCGATGAAATAGGCCTTGCCTCGGCCCGGGACCGCCGGCATGACCGCCTCGGATGCGATGCCGAACCGACGGCCGATCGTGGACAGCAGGCGATCGATCGGGGTGCCCTCCTGGGTGCCGCTCGTGAAGTACACGCCGCGCAGGAGGATCCGCTTGTCGAAGCGCGTGGACCCGAAGACCTCGCCGACGAACTCGTCGATGAGCGGGCGCACCGCGGCCATCTGCTGCGGGAAGCCGAACACTTTCGTGCGGCGCCGCGCGTCCACCTCTTCCTCCAGCCGCCCGAGGACGCGCTCGTTGAGCCGGAACATGAGGGCGTCGAATTCCTCCGCGAACGCCTTGGCGGCCTCGCCGCGCACGGTCTGCTGGTAGGAGAACGTCACGCCCCACACCTCGGCGCGGCCTTCGGCGGTCAGGTCGGCGAAGTATTCGGCGAAGCCCGCAACCAGGTCGCACTTGGTAACGAAGACGTAGACCGGTAGCTGCACCCGCAGTTCCTGGTTCAGCTCGTCGAGGCGCCGACGGGCGGCTGCGACGTGCGCCGCGCGGCCGTCGGGGCCGAGCGTCATCAGGTCCTGCGCGCTGATCGTCAGGATGACGCCGTTCAGCGGCCGGCGCCGGCGATACTGGCGGAGGAGTTTCAGGAACTCCGTCCAGGCCGCGCTGTCGGCGGCCGCGTCCGAATCCTGCGTCGTGTAGCGTCCCGCCGTGTCGAGGAACACGGCCTCGTCGGTGAACCACCAGTCGCAGTTCCGCGTCCCGCCCACGCCGCGCAGCGCGCCCCGGCCCATGCGCTGCTCGAGCGGGAACTTCAGCCCCGAGTTGACCAGCGCCGTCGTTTTTCCCGAGCCGGGTGCGCCGATGAACGCATACCAGGGCATGTCGTAGAGGCCCCGGCCGCGCCGTTGGTTCTGCTTGAGCGTGGCGACCGCTTCTTCGAAGCGTTCGCGCAACTGCACGGCCTCGGCGCTCGGACGGGCGGCATCCCCGGCCGACGACTTGGCCACGCCGGCCATCAGCCGGTCGGTGGCTCTCCCGGCACGGAGCCGCCGCGCGATCACCCACGCCACCCGCAGCACGACGATGAGGACGATCGTCACGAGCCTCGCGGTGGAGGACTCGAGCGGGTGGAAGTCGGCGAACGCGATGTACGGGCCGCCGAACCAGACGAACAGCCCCAGGAGCACCAGGCCCAGGATCACCAGCAGCGAGCGGCGTGTGAGGGCGAATGTCATCGTCAGGACCCGGAAACGTGAACGATCTCCACGCGCCGATTTCGTGGCCAATTGGCCGGGTCCGAGGCCGGTTTGTAGCGCGGCTGCGACGACCCGGCGCCGGACCACGTGAACCTGCCCGCGTCATTGGGCCCGCGCTGGAGGACCTTGACGACGCTCAAGGCGCGCTCGCGCGACAGCTCGAAGTTGTCGCCGTAGCGCACCGACCGGAGCTGCTGGTCGTCGGTGTGCCCGACCACCAGGACGCGGCCGGGCACCCGGGCCAGCGCGCCAGCCACCCGCTGGAGCACTGCGTCGTACGAAGGGTTGATCGTCGCGCTCCCCGAGGCGAAGAAACCGGATCCGAGCAGGGTGATCACCGTGCGCCCGCCGTCCTCCTCGACGCTCAGCGCCCCGGCCGCTTCGTCCGAGGCCAGCAACTGCTTGAGCGTCGGACCCGCGGGAGCGGGTCCGGGCCGCGCGGCAAAGCCCTCGAGGCCCACCGTCGCGAGTTGCGCGTGGATGGGCGCGGCGGACCGGGCGAGAGCCGCGTAGTACAGCGCGAACGCCGTCGCAAGCACGGCGAGCACCGCCGCGCCGACCACCCACCACGGCACGTACCGGATCACGGGGTTGCGTCGATCCTGGAGCCCCTCCCAGCGCAGGGACAACGCCGACTCCGGCGTCCCGCGCTGCTCCCGAATCAGCCGGTACAGCTCGCGCTGCACTTCCGCCAGGCGGGCGTGCCCGCGGTCGATGATCTGGTACTTCCCGCAGAATCCGACCGCCACGCAGAGATACTGCAGTTCCATGAGGTCGATGTAGCGCGCCGAGTCCTTCGACGTGCGGTCCAGCATTTCGAAGAACTTCTCGCCGCCCCACGCCTCGCGGTGGAGCACCACGAGCAGCGTCTGCTGGCTCCACTCGCTCTGCGCACCCCACGGCGTGGACAGGACCGCCTCGTCAAGCGTCGCGCAGAGCGCGTAGCGTGCGGCCAGCACGATCTCGTTCGGAATCGACGCGGCCCCGGCGTGCTGCTCGAATCCGCGGATCTCGTCGAGCGCGAGCTGCCTGACGTTCCCGACATCGCCCACCGAGAGCGTGCCGCGGAGACGGCCGGCGAGCAGCAGCAGCGGGCTCGCCGCCCGCACGAGGGGGTTGAGCCCTACGCCGAGGAGTTCTCCCGCCAGGTTGGAAGCCGGCTCCGCCTCGGAGGCCGGAGCCGACGGCGGCCGCGGCGCGGGTGCCGCGTCGCCCGGTCCGCGCTTCCCGCCGCCGGGGCGGGGGCGCAGCACCGATTCTCGAGGCCTGAACGGATCGTCGAAGTCGGACATGGTTGGTGGTCCGAATCAACTGCGGATCGCCCAGAATTCCAGCGCCAGCCCCGGGAATTCACCCGCGACGTGCAGCGCCAGGCCGCCGGACGTCTCGAGCTGGGCCCACAACTCGTTCGATTGATCGAGCTCGAAGTAGACGAACCCGGCGTGATAGGGGATCTGCCTCGGCGCGACCGGCACGGCGTGCACGGCGACGCCAGGCAGCTGGATGTTCACGAGGTCGCGGATCTTCTCGACCGGGCCGACCTTGAGCTGGTTGGGGAACCGCCTCCGCAGCTCCTCGGCCGGCAGGTCGGCGCGCGCCGCCAGGATGAACACGGCGCTCTTGTAGAGCGACCGGTCCGGCGGCAGGGCGACCCTGACGCCGAACTTGCGCTGTTCGATCGGAATCGGAATCGCGCTCTGCTCCAGTACGGCGCTGAGCGATAGGCGGAGCGAGGCAATGACCGGCTCGAACGACTCGCGCAGGCGGTCGTGCCTGTACTCGCCCAGAGCGGGGGGCCGCTTCGAGGGCACCGTGAAGGTGGCCAGTTCGCCCGCCAGCGACACGCACGCGCGGTAGAGCTCCTCGGGGTGCAGGCGCCCGGACGCGGCGTGGTGCGCGATCAGCGGCTCGAAGCCGTTGATGAGCTGTAGCATCAGGAACTCGGCGATCTCGGCCGCCCCGCCTCGCCCCGTTGACGACACCCGACCCGCGAGCACCTCCCCGCGCTGGTGCAACAGGCCGAGCAGTTCGGTGGTGAACGTGGCCAGCCGGCTGGCGGCACGAACCTGCAGCACGGTCGGGATGAACGCGTCCTCGAGCGCAACCGTCCCATCGGCCCGGCATTCGACGACGTGCGCCAGCGGCACGCAGGCGTACGCGGCGGTAACGTCCCGGGCCAGCAGGAGTTGGGCCCGCAGGGCACCCACCTCGAGAAGCGCCACCTCGCCGGTCGGGAGTGTCGTGTCGCGCGCCTCCAGTTCGAGCACGTCGTGCCGTTCGAGCCCGTCCACGCCCCCCGCGCGCGCCACCTCCGGCGCGCCCGCCCGCCGGAGCGGCAGGGCGAGGGAGACGACCTGGTCGCGCGCGCTGGCGGCGATCTGGATTGGCGCGGGAAGGGGATCGTCCTCCGGCATCCGGAAGGGGGTCCCGTCGGGGAAGACCCCTGCCGCCCGCCGGATGCCGATCTTGCCGACGCCCAGCAGATCGCGTTCGAGCTCGAGCTCGGTCAGCCCCCAGCTGTCGGTCGCCAGCGCCTGGCACCTGGTTTCGACGTAGCGCTCGAAGTAGCGATCCTGCTGCTGGAAGTGCTGGGGCCTGAGAAACAGCCCCTCGGACCAGACGACTTTGCTATAGGCGGCCATGCGCGCAACCGGTCCCTTGAAACGCGATCCAGTCTGAAAACAGGTGAACACGGACCCGCGGCCGTCGGCCGCCCGATCGGAACCGACACGAAGCCCCGCGGGTCACGGCTTGCGGCGCCGCTTTCGCGTGTCCAGGCGTTCGAGCTGTTCTTCGTAGGCTGCGACAAAACGATCGCCGAACAGCTGACGATACGTCGCCTCCGCATCCCGGGCGAGATCCTGGGCCCTTTCCCGGTACAGCTCCCAGTATTGAATCTCGGGCCCCGCCCCGAGGAGCGATTTCTTCTTCACCCTGCGCTCGAACTGGCTCTGCAGCCGCTCCGGCCCGAAGTCGGCGAGCATCGACTCGAAGGCCACCCGCATCGCGGCCAGCATCGCGATCTGGTGGTTCCGCAGATCGTTGAACGCGTCTTCGAACGACTCGACCGGCCCCATGTACGCCGCGTTCTGCTTGACGAGCAGGTTGTGCAGCGCGTCGCCGACGTTGGCCGAGAACTTGAGCGAGTTGTTGTCCTCCGGCCTGAAACGCGTCGCCTGCATCCGGAACTCGTCCTTGATCTGCTGGCGCGCGCGCAGCAGGTCCATGACGCCGGAGACGACGACCTGGAGAATCGCGCCGAGCTGGGCCCCGAGCCTGGGGGGCACGGCGGCATTCGGCAGGCCGGCGCCCGCGAGCACGGACGCGAGTTCGGACTGGCCGCGCCGCGGTTCGGCCGCGTCGGGCGTCCTCGCGCGGGCGCGGGATTCTCCAGGCCTCGGGCCGGGCACTGGCGGCTCGGCGTGGAACGCGACCTTCATCGACGACGAATCCTGCGACGCCGGGTCGTAGTCGTCCGGGATCAACGCCCCGGGGTGCGGCTGCGCGGGCGCGCTCGGCGCGGGGATGATCGGTGCCGGCGGTCGGAAGTGATCCTCCACCGCGGAGCCGCGGTCCAGGTCCTGCGCCCGCGGCACGTTTCGGGCCGGCCGCCCCGAGTCGGCGACGCCCAGCAGCTTCAGCGGGTCCACCTCGTCGCTCGGCACCGCCACCTTGGGCGCAGCCTCCGACCACGCGAACGGATCGTCGCGCGGGATCGGGAGGCCGGGCGCTTCGTCGCCGCTTCGCCGCACCTCCGGCCTGCCGGGAAACGGCGCCTCGGAGACCGGCTGACTGATGGACACGCGAATGTGGAAAGGCTGGATGATGATCGAGTCGCCCGGGCCGAGCGGAGCCGGCTGCCCCTTCGTCAGCCGGTTCGTCAGCAGGTTGATGTAAACGCCGTTCGTGCTGGTGTCGGTGATGTAGAAGACGCCGTTGACGCACTCAATCGCGGCGTGATGGCCCGACACCAGGGCGTGGGGCAGGATCCAGTCGTTGTCAACGGTCCGGCCGATACTACCCCCCTCGGTGCCGAACCGCACGCGCTTCGCCGGGCCGAGGCTGTCCGCTTCGGGTCCTGTCGCCTCGAGGGTCAGAAACGGGTCTTCACTCCCAGGCACGGGCGGAACTCCCGATGGGGCCGCTTGCGGGCGACGGCCGCAGTGGCGTGTACGGGTCCCCGACGCGTCGCGAGCGAACGAGAAGCCTCTCAGGGCCCTGTCGGGCCCCGGTCTCCAACGCCAAGGACCAGGACCGCAATCCTGGAAACGCCCGTGGACACAGGGCCAAGAAGCTGGCGCTCGATTATGGTCAATTATCGCCATGGGGGCGGGCGTGTCAAGGGCGGCCGGCCGTTTTCCCTTATCTTTTCGCGGCAGTCAGGCCGTCCACGGCTCGTCGCGCCAGCGCGTTGCCCGGGTTGATGCGAAGCGCCTCCCGGAATTCCGTCACCGAGTCCGCCACCCTTCCCGCCTTTACGAGCGCCAGGCCGAGGTTCACGTGGGCCTCCTCGAGGTTGGGATTGATCCTCACGGCCTCCCGCAGTTCGCGGACCGCGTCGTCGAACTTCCCCTGGTCGGTGAGGAGTGCGCCGAGATTGTTGTGGACATCGGGGCGGCCCGGCTCCAACCGGAGCGCTTCCGCGTACTCCGCGACTGCCGCGTCCGCCTGTCCTTGTGCGGACAACGTCAGTCCGAGTTCCACGTGCGGATCCGCCGCTTCCCTCTTCAGCCGGATGGCGCGGGTGAAGTGAACAGCGGCCTCGGCGAGTCTTCCCTTCGATCGAAGCACCACGCCGAGCTGCATGTGGGCGGTGTACTCATCCTGGTTCAGATCCACCACCGAGGCGCGGGTGAAGAGCGAGACGGAGTCCTCCCAGTACCCCACCTGGGCACGGGCGGCGAGAGCGCACGCCGCCACGACGCCGGCGGCGACCGTCGCCAGCACGACCGTTCTCCACCGTCGCGGGGGCACGAGTTCGGCGACGCCCCAGGTCGCCATCACGAACAACCCGATCGCCGGCAGATACATGAAACGATCGGCGCGCGCCTGGATGCCGGCCTGAACGAGGCCGATCACCGGCACGAGCGTCACCAGGTACCACAGCCAGCCGACCGGGAGCCAGGGCCACCGGCGCCAGCGGGCCAGGACGGCGGCCGTCACGCCGGCCAGCAGCGCGATGGCGCCGGCGACCGTCCAGACCGGGACGCGGTCCGGCAACGGATAGAAGATGGCCAGGCCCGCCGGCCAGACCGCCATCCTGAGGTACTCGACGTACGAGACCAGCGCGTTGGCGACCCGGAGGCCGGGGGAGATGGCCACCAGGTCGCTGACGGCCCCCTGCCGCCATTGCGCGACGAAGGTCACGACCCCGCCGACGACGGCCACGGCCGCGAGCGGGAGTTTCTCGCGGACCAGCGAGAACGGTCCCCGCGCCGCCGGTTCATCCCGGCGCGATGCCCACCGGCGGAGCGGCCACGCGTCTACGAGCAGCAGGACGACCGGCAGCGTGACGACCATGGGCTTCGACATCAGCCCCAGGAAGAACATCGACGCAACGAGCCCGTAGCGGCGCCAACCCGGGCGGCGCACGTAGTGCACGTACGCCCACAGCGCGAGCATCCAGAACACCCCGCTCAGCACGTCCTTGCGCTCGGTGATCCAGGCGACGGATTCGACGTGGAGGGGGTGAACGGCGAACAGGGCCGCTACGACCCAGCTGCGCCAGGGGCTTCCAGTGGTCCGATAGAGCCACCCGAACAGCAGCAGCGACGCGACGATGTGAAGCACGAGGTTCGTGATGTGGTGGCCGTGCGGGCCCGGGCCGAACACCGCGATATCGACCATGTACGACAGCCACACGGCCGGTATCCAGTAGCCGGAGTGCCCCGTCGTAAAGGCCCCTACGATGCTTCCGGGAGTCAGTCCGGCGAGAACCTGCGGGTTCTCGTGGACGTAGAGCGGGTCGTCCAGTTCTACGAAATCGAAGTGGCGCACGGGCGCGAACACGAAGAGCGTCAGTACCACGAGCAGGAGCGCGAGGACGGCCGTCCACCACCAGCGGACGTCCCGTCCCGCGGGCGCGAGAGGCGCATGGCCGACGGCGGCGCGCCTCTTGTGCTGTTGCTTCGGCATCCTTGTGAAGGCCCTTCCCGCCAGGGATTATACCGGACCGGGACCTGTGGCCCGGCCGCGTCGAAATCGCGCAGGGGCGCCGATCTCCTCGAGTTGGTGTAGGGCGATATCGATCAGTCCCGCCGGCGATTCGCGTGGGTCCGTCGCCGCGAAAGACGGGAGGTGCCGCGATGCTGTCGCTGTTGATGACCGCGTGGTTCGTCGTCGCGCAGTCCGTCCAGAGACCGCACGTCGACGTGTCGAAGACCACGGTCGGCACGCCGGTCGTCGTCGCCGAGATCGACACCGGCAAGTTGAAGGGCGAGGTGCGCCGCCTGGCATGGGCGCCCGATGGCGCGATGCTCTATCTCCAGACGGCCGAGGGCAGCCCTCCCCTGGAGGCCCTGCACCACTACTCGATCGCGGTCGCCGGCGGCACGATCAGTCCGCTGCCGGAGGAACCGGAGTGGGCGGCTCGCTACTGGGCCGTGAAGCAGGACCGCGTGGCACCCGGGCTCGAGTCGCTCGTCATCGACGTCGTCCAGGGCACCGAGAACGTCAAGAACGGCGTGGGCCAGGCCGGCGTGCTGGATCGCGAGTCGAGTCCCGACGCGGTGGCGAGGGGCAACCCCAGCGTTGACAGCCTGGCGAACGGAAACATGGGGAACGAGCGCGCGAAGGTGGCCCGCCTGTCGCTGCTCGGCACGGACATCGCCACGTGGACGAACGAACGTCCGACTCCAGGGATGCGCTTCAGCTGGGGGCCGGCGGGGCGCGGCGCCCTGGTGTATGTCGGCGACCAGGGCACCTGGTCTTCTTCGACCAGATGAAGCACACGAAGACGATCTCGAAGGTCAAGGACGCGCTTCTGCCGGCCTGGTCCACAGACGGGGAACGCCTGGCGTTCCTCCAGAAGACCGGCAGGAAGAAGTACCTGGTCTTGTGGGTCCCGGTGGATTAGCGGCCTTCAGAACCCCTTCTGCTCGGTCCGCTCGATGATCTCGTCCTGCAGTCCCCTGGTCAGGTCGCAGAAGTAGTCGCTGTAGCCGGCGACGCGGACGATCAGGTCGCGGTACTTCTCCGGTTCCCTCTGCGCCGCGCGCAGCGTGTCCGCGGTTACCACGTTGAACTGGATGTGGTGGCCGTCGAGCTTGAAGTACGCCCGCACCAGGTGCGCCAGCTGGTCGATTCCGTCGGTGCCCTCGAGCAACGCCGGAGTGAACTTCTGGTTCAGCAGCGTGCCGCCGCTCCGCGCGTGGTCCATCCGCGCCGCGGACTTGATGACCGCCGTCGGGCCGTGGCGGTCCGCTCCGTGGGCCGGCGAGATGCCGTCGGACACCGGCACCCACGCGTGGCGCCCGTCGGGCGTCGCGCCGCACACCGACCCGAAATAGACGTGGCACGTCGTCGAGAGATAGTTGACGTGATAGGTCGAGCCGGTCGGTCCCTTCCGGCCGTCGATCTCGGTGAACAGCCAGTCGCACAGCAGCGTCACGAATGCGTCCGCATACTCGTCGTCATTGCCGTACTTCGGCGTCTTGTTCAGGAGCAGCTGGCGCAGCGACTCGTGACCGACGAAATCGTCGCGCACGGCCTTGACCAGCGCCGGCATCGTCGCGTGGGCGTGATCGAAGACGTGGTGCTTGATGGCCGACAGGCTGTCCGCCGTCGTGCCGGGGCCGACCGGCATGATGTAACGCGTGTTGTAGCGCGCTCCCCCGGCGTTGTAGTCGCGCCCGGTCCTGATGCAGTCGTCCGTGATGATCGACAGGAACGGCGCGGGCATCAAGGTCGCATACATCCGCTCGATGATGTGGCTGCCGGCGATCTTGACGTCGAGGAAGTGCTGCAGCTGCCGCCGGAACGCGCCGAGGAACTGGTCGAAGGTCGTGAAGGTCGCCGGGTCGCCGGTCTTCGGCCCGATCTGCCGCTCGGTGCGCGGGTCGTACCCGTCGTTGAGGGTGACCTCGATCACCTTCGGCAGGTTGAAGTACCCGGTGAGGATGTAGCTCTCCTTGCCGAACGCGCCCACCTCCACGCAGCCGCTCGTGCCGCCGCAGCGCGCGTCTTCGACCGCCTTCCCCTGGCGCACCAGCTCGGCCACCACCATGTCGGCGTTGAAAATCGACGGCTGGCCCCAGCCCTTTCGGATGACCTCGCACGCCTTCTTCAGGAACCGGTCCGGGCTTTTCTTGCTGAGCTGAATGTTCGACGACGGCTGCAGGAGCCGCATCTCGTCGATGACCTCGAGGATCAGGTACGTGACTTCGTTGACGCCGTCGCTGCCGTCGGCCTTCAGGCCGCCGTTGCTGATGTTGGCGAAGTCCGTGTAGGTGCCGCTCTCGGCTGCCGTCACGCCGACCTTCGGCGGCGCCGGCTGGTTGTTGAACTTCACCCAGAAGCACTGCAGCAATTCCCTCGCGCGCTCGCGCGTCAGGGTGCCCGCTTCGATCTCGCGCTTGTAGTAGGGATAGAGATGCTGATCGAGGCGCCCCGGGCAGAACGAGTCCCAGGTGTTCAACTCGGTGATCACGCCGAGGTGCACGAACCAGTACGACTGCAGCGCCTCCCAGAAAGTCCGCGCAGGACCTTCGGGGACCCACGCGCAGTTGGCGGCGATCTGCTCGAGCTCGGCCTTGCGGAGGGGGTCGGTCTCGGCGGCCGCCAGGCGCGAGGCTTCGTCGGCGTGGCGCCTCGCGAACCGGATCACGGCGTCAGCCGCCATGCGCATGCCCTTGAGCTGCTGCCGCTTGTCGTACGCGCCGAGGTCGTGGAGATCGTCGAGCGCGGCCAGCTCGCGGTCGATATCCGCCTGCAGGCCGCGCAGCCCCTTCTCGTAGATCTTCCCGTCGGCGACCGTGTGGCCCGGCGCGCGCTGCTCCATGAACTCGGTGAACACCCCCGCCTCGTAGGCGTGCTTCCACGCGTCAGGGAGCTCCTGAAACATGCGGTGGCGCATCGAGCGCTCGCGCCAATACGGGATCACCGAGTCGCGATACGCGGTGCGAGCGTGCTCGGCGACCGCGAACGAGATCTTCTCCCGCGAGTCGAGGATGTCGAGATCCTCCAGCGAGTGGCAGCACAGCTCGGGATAGGTGGGCGTCGCCTTCGGTGCGGGCCCGCGCTCGCCGACGATCAACTCTCCGGGCTCGATGCAAAGCGCCTTCCGCTCCATCAGGTACTGGAACGACAGCGCACGGAGGATCGGCAGCGGCGCGGCCGGCGCCTCGCGATAGAACGCCGTCATCAACTCGGCGCGCTCGGTCGACAGCGTCGGTTTCCGGTCGAGGCTGTCCTGGCGCAGCCTGGCCACTCGTTCCGTCATGACGATCCTCCTGGTCGAACGATCAGCCCGCAGTCCTCCAGCAGGCGGACCACGTGCGCCAGCCGGTCGGTCGTGGGCGGCTGGACATCGGGGAGACGATAGGGGATGTGGAGCCGTTCGTACTTGGCGATGCCGGTGCGGTGGTAGGGCAGGACGTCGACCCGCGTCAGCCGCAGCGACGCGAGAAGCGCTCCCGTCGCTCGCACGTTCTCGTCATCGTCGTTCACGCCCGGGATCAGCGGGAAGCGGACGAGGATGTTGGAGTGCACGGCGGCCAGCCGCTCGAGGTTCTGCAGGATCCGCACGTTCGACGCGCCGGTGAACGCGATGTGGCGCTCCTCGTCCATCATCTTCAGGTCGAAGAGGAACAGGTCGGCGTCGCGGGCGACTTCGAGCAGCGCGCCCGCGTCCACCTGACCGCACGTGTCCACGGCGACGTGAACGCCGGAGGCGCGGCACGAGCGGACCATGTCCATCAGGAAGTCCGGCTGCATGAGCGGCTCACCACCCGAGAAGGTCACGCCGCCTCCCGACTCGTCGTAGAAGATCCGGTCGCGCTCGATTTCCGCCATCAGCGCTTCCACGCTCATCGTCCGGCCGGCGAGTTCGCGCGCGCCGGTCGGGCACGCCTCGGCGCACGCGCCGCAGGTGGTGCACGCGCCGGGAGCGATCGGGCCGTTGTCGGCCGCCGGCGTGACGGCATGATGCGGGCACGCGTTCGTGCATCCGAAGCAGCGGACGCACCGCTCGGGCTGCGGCATGAACTCGGGCTGGAGGAGCTGGCTCTCCGGGCTATGGCACCACGCGCAGCGAAGCGGGCAGCCCTTCAAAAAGACGGTGGTCCGGATGCCGGGGCCGTCGTGGATGGCAAAGCGCTCGATGCGCAGGACCTTCCCTTCGACCACGGGCATGCCGAGAAACGCCGGATCGGTCCACGTTGCACAGGTCACATCAACCCTCTACACCCTCACCAGTTGCCGCGCTCCCCGAGAATGGTCACGACCTGCCCGTAGCGTTCGGAGGAGCCGCGCCAGTCGCGGTTGACGGCGCGCTCGACGCCATCCAGGTCGCCGGCTCGAATGGCGTCCGCCGTCGCCGCGTGATCGCGCGCCGCCTCCTCGAATGCCAGGATGATGGCACTCGCGTACACCCGCTCGTAGCGCTCGGCCTGCGGCTGGAGCACGTCGAGTTCCGCGAGCAGCCGGGGGCCGGCTCCCGCGGTCGTGTACGCGCGGTGGAAGCGCACGTGGAGATCGTGTGCACGCGCCACGTCGGGCGGGCGCGAGGCGGACGCCTCCCGCAATTCCCCGGCCAGCCGCTCCATCTCGTCGGCCAGCGCCTGTCGCCGGACCGGCTCGAGACTGGCGGCCAGGCGAGCGGCCGCGGCTTCGAGGGCGCCCACCATCAGGAACACTTCCCGCATGTCGTCCGCGGTCAACGGCGCCACGATCGCGCGCAGCATCGTGCCCGCGCGGGAGGCGCCCACGAACCCCTCCTGCTGCAGCCGCTGCAGGGCGGCTCGCACCGGCGTCCGGCTGACCCCCAGCCGCTCGGACAGCTCCGTTTCCACCAGCGGCGCGCCAGGGGCCAGCCGGCCGGCCACGATCAGGTCGCGCACCCGCTGGTAGGCGGACGAGGTCACTTCCTGGCGGGGTTGGCGCAGCGATCGTTTCATGTCAGAATCCAGGCACGGTGGAGCAGGGCTTCGGCCGTGCTGTTCTACCTAATCTACAACATTGCATCCACTATTGCACGCCATTTGGTATACAATCAGGACCGCCTGGAGTTCGATACGTCACGCTCGGCGTTTTTCTTGGCCGATTCGGAGGTTTTCTATGGCTGAAGCCCGCATCGCGCGATCGACGGCGCTCGCCCTCGCAGCGCTCGTCACCCTGACCGGGTTCGTTCTCGTCGGCTACGGCGGTCCTCTCGCCGCACAATCTCCGACCCGACCCGCCAAGCCCACGGCCTCCGCGCCGGCCGCGCCGCCGGCGGTCGTCGCCGATGCGGCGTTCAGGGTCAAGGCGTGGGACCAGTTCGTGTCGATGCGGGAAAGCTCGCCCTTCAAGGACCTGAAGTGGCAGTTCCTCGGCCCGACGAGCATCAGCGGACGCGTCGTGGACGTCGCCGTCGCCAACCGCAAGGGCAAGACCCGCGTCATCTACGTGGCCAGCGCGTCCGGCGGCCTGTGGAAGACCGAGAACGAGGGCACGACGTTCGAGCCGATCTTCGAGCAGGCCGCGTCGGTGCAGGGCGGCAACGTAGAAGTGGCGCCGTCCGACCCGAACATCCTCTGGTTCGGCACCGGCGAGGCGAACATCTTCCGCAGTTCGAACGCCGGCGTCGGCGTCTACAAGTCGGTTGATGCGGGCAAGACCTGGCAGCACATGGGCCTGCCCTCGACCCACACCATCGCGCGCATCGTCATCCACCCGACGAATCCCGACACCGTCTACCTCGCGGCGGGCGGCCACGAGTGGACCGACAACGCGGAGCGCGGCGTCTACAAGACCACCGACGGCGGCAGGACCTGGGACAAGGTGCTCTACGTGGACGCGAAGACCGGGGCGAACGACCTGGTGATGGACCCGACGGATCCGAACGTCCTCTACGCCACGACGTGGCAGCGCATCCGCAACAAGTGGAACGACCCGCGCACGCTGGCCGGCTACACAGGCAGCGGCATCCACAAGACGACGGACGGCGGCAAGACCTGGACGCCGATCAACGAGGGGCTTCCCGTCCCCGACCGCCGCGGCCGCATCGGCATCGACATCGCGCGATCGAACCCGAACGTGGTCTACGCGTTCGTGGACAACTACGAGATCGCGCACCAGGCCAAGCCGGGCGAGACCGACTCCTACGGCCGACCGAGGGAGGGGACGATCAAGGGCGCGGAGATCTATCGATCGGACAACAAGGGCCAGAGCTGGAAGAAGGTCAGCGAGTCGAACGCCTTCATGGAAAGTGCGGCGGCGACCTACGGGTGGGTGTTCTCGCAGATTCGCGTCGATCCGAACAACGAGAACGTCGTGTACTTCCAGGGCCTGATGTTGAACCAGTCCACCGACGGCGGGAAGACGTTCAAGAGCCTGCGCGGCCCGCACACCGACCACCACGCGTTGTGGATCGACCCGGCCAACTCGGACAACCTGATCGCCGGCAACGACGGCGGCGTCGTGATGTCGTACGACCAGGGCAGGACGTGGCGGCAGTTCACCAGCAACCTGCCGGTCGTCACGTTCTTCAACGTGGCGTTCGACAACGGCGACCCGTTGCGCGTCTACGGCTCGGTGCAGGACCACGGCAGCTATCGCGCCGTCGTCGACCTCGGGAAGGGCCGCGACAAGATCCCGACGCAGGCCTTTGAGGAGACGCTCGGCGGCGAAGGCTCGACTCACGCCATCGACACCAGCGACAACAATACGATCTACGCGTCGAGCTTCTACGGGAACCTCGACCGCGCAGACCTGTCGAAGCCGGGCCGGACGACCGGCTTCCGGGCGATGCCGTTCGAGATGACGAACATCATGCCGAAGGTGGGCGAGGGCGAGCCGTCGTTGCGCGGGCAGTGGATGGCACCAACCATCGTGTCCCCGCACGACCCGAAAGTCGTGTACCACGGCCTCCAGTACGTCTATCGCTCGATGTACAAGGGCGACACGTGGGAGCGGATCAGCCCCGACCTGACCGGCAACGATCCGAAGTTGTTCGGCGACATCCCCTATCAGACGATCTTCGCGCTGGCCGAGTCGCCGATGCGATTCGGGCTTCTCTATGCCGGCACCGACGACGGCCGGCTGCACGTGACGCGCGACGGCGGGAAAACGTGGACAGAGCTGACGGCGAACCTGCCGCAGAAGAAGTGGATCTCGCGCGTCGTGCCGTCGGCATTCGACGAGGGCACCGTGTACGTGACGCAAAACGGCAAGCGCGACGACGAGTTCGCGGCCTACATCTACAAGTCGACCGACTTCGGCAAGACGTTCAAGAGCATCGCCGGCAACATTCCGTGCGGGCCGGTGAACGTGATCCGCGAGGATCCGTCCAACGCGAAACTCCTGTACGTCGGGACCGACATGGGCGTCTACGTCACGACGGATGGGGGCGCGACCTGGTCGGTGCTGGGCGGCAACCTGCCGCAGGTGTTCGTCCTCGACCTGGCCATCCAGCCGCGCGACCGGATGATCGCGATCGCGACGCACGGCCGCGGAATCTGGCTCATGGACGCCGTGCCGGTGAGGAACAAGAGATAGAAGGCGTGCGGCTCGCGACTTTCGGCTCGCGGCAGGCGACACCGGTGACGCGAACCTGGCCGCGAGTCGCCAGCCGCGTGTCGCAAGCCGTATGATGGGGGTGGCCCCCTTTCCGTTCTGCGGAGGAGTTCCATGAAGCGTCTTGGAATCGCCCTGGTCGCGCTCTGGTTGCTGGCCGCGCCGGCCTTTGGCGACGTCACGGTGACGATGAGCGTGTCGGTCAACGCGGGGCAAAGAGTCGCCAACGGCTCGGTCGTCAGCTCGTTCAAGGGCGCGAAGGCACGCGCCGAGACGAAGATGATGGACCAGGACGTGACGATGTTGTTCGACCCGGCGGCCAAGCAGTGGCTGAGGGTGAACCCCGCGACCAAGCAGGTGGAGCCGGTCAATCCCCAGCTGGCGGCGCAGGCCGGGATGCCCGTCAGCCTCGGCGACGCCAAGGCCACGGCGACCCCGACCGGTCAGACCAAGGAGATCCTCGGCCGCGTGTGTCAGGGCTACGACCTCGTCTTGACCGTGCCGATGGTCTTTGGCGGCGAGACGCTGACGGTGAAGATGACAGGCCTGGCGTGGGTGACGAAGGAAGGGCCGGGCGTGGCGGAGTTCATGGCCGCCCAAAAAGCGATGGCCGACGCCGGTCTGTCGGTGTCCACGCTCGCGCAGGGGCCGCAGGCCAAGGCAATGGCCGAGCTCGCGAAGGTGATCTCGGGGCTCACGATGGAGCAGGAACTGCGCTCGACGGTGGAAGGAACCGGTCAAATGGCCCAGATGATAGCGCAGGCCGGCAGCACGACGATGACGATGAAGGTCACGGCGATCTCGACCGATCCACTTCCGGACAGCGCGTTCGCGATCCCCGAGGGGTATACGAAGAAGTAGGAACAGGCTTACGGCTCGCGACCGGCGGCCAGCACGCCCGCGACCCGCAGGTCGCCAGCCGGGGGGCTCTGGGGTCGGAGCGGTTTCTTTTCGCGCCTTCGGCTCGAGACAGTTCTGTAAGCTCCCGCGCATGACCTCCTACCGGTCTACGCAGATTCTGCGGTTCTCTGAAGTGGCACTCACGCAGCAATTGCGCCGTGGTGGCTGCGCGGCACCGCGCTCGATTGCCGTAGTTCCTTGATTTTCGGGCAGAGTCCCACGGCGCTCGGGACGGCAGCAGAGTTGCACGACCCGCGCTGGAGCCGAAACCTGCCTTATGCCGAGACGTCCCGGACGCGCCAGTGGCCAACTTGTCTTCCACGTGCTCAATCGGGCGGTACAGAACACGTCGATCTTCCTCAACGCCGAAGACTACTCAGAGTTTCTGGCACTCGTCGACCGAGCTGCGGAACGGTTTGGAGTTCGGATTCTGGCCTATGCCATCATGCCGAACCACTGGCACCTCGTGGTTTGGCCGCTCTCAGACGGCGGGTTGTCCGCCTTCATGCGTTGGCTCACGTCGCGACACGCGCAATTGTGGCGCGCGAGGCGGGGGAGTCGTGGGAGGGGTGCCGTCTACCAGGGTCGGTTCAAAGCCATCGCGGTTCAATGCGACGGCCATTTCCTCCGGTTGTGTCGGTACGTCGAGAAGAATCCGCTTCGCGCGCGGCTTATCGCGAGGGCGGAGGAGTGGCAATGGAGCAGCGCGTCACCTTCGGCGCTCTCAGTCGGCCGGCCGATTCTGTCCAAGTGGCCGGTTCAAAAGCCGGTCGACTGGATCGAAGAGCTCAATAATCCGGACCATCCCCGCTCCTTGGATGAAATCCGGCGCGCTATCCGTCGGAGCGAGCACCTCGGCGACCACCTGTGGAAGGAGTCCACCATCCAACGCCTGGCTTGGCGTTCCGGGAGAGGGCGCGGTAGACCTTCGATCTCGAATTCCGAAGGGCGCCCATTCTCGGACGTCCCCTCGCACAATCCTGTGATCGAATTCTCAGCCTGAAGAAAAACCGCTCCGACCCCGTCGGGCCCCCCGTCGGGCCCCGCGGACAACCAGAAGTAGTGGAGGAGGATGGTGACCGTGAGCAGTGCCGCGAGAGCGGCGCGGGCGCCCGGCCCGGGGCTGCCCAGCTCTCCGAAGACCTGGACGACCACCATCATCAGCACCTGGGCGTGCCCGACCGCCCACATGCCCATGGCGCGCCGTCGGACTGCGGGGTCGTCGACACACGCGAACGTGTGCGCGAAGCAGTCCACGGCCACGAGAGTTGCCCCGACGATGCGGACGACGAACCCTCCGGAGTGCGGGAAGCCGGCCAGTTCCAACGGGAAATAGAGCGGACCCCACCCGATCAGGAAGACCCCGCTCAGCCACGCAACGACTGCGTAGATTCTGAAGACGATCCGCGTGTCGATGGCGTCGCTGTAAGTGTTGGTGCTCATGGTCCCAATCTACGGGGTGGCGCTGCCTGGCGCATCACCCGGGACTCGCGAAGTGAATCCCCAGAACGGTGGAGGCAACGACCTCCTGCATGCCGGACATTCGACCCACGAAAGCGGTTACCGATCACGAATGCCACGGAATCCCGAGCGGCCGGGGGCAGGACGGCCGACCTAGCCCGACATTCCAGCAATGTGTCCGAATCGAGGACGCTGGGCCGCTGAATTGCTAAGAATTCATGCGGGCGCAGCGGTTCTCGGACCGGCGTGCCGGCGCTGAACGGCCAGAATCTCATCGGCACGTGTGTTGCAGCGATGGTCACCGGGTGCTCACACAACCGGCTGAGAATCGGCTGTTGGCCGCCGTCCGACTAACGGGGCGTCGGATGATCGGAGTGAATGCCTTCGTCATGGTCCCCAGGTGATCGAAGGAGATTGTTCCCATGAGAACGTCCACAACCCGGCTGCTGTTGATGGTGTCCCTCGTTGTCCTCGTGCTGGGCGTCGCCAGCCAGGGCCAGGCCCAGACCGTTGTCAAGTGCACCGTGCCGTTCGACTTCTCGCTGGGCGGTCAGGTGTTCCCGAGCGGCGATTACACGTTCACGGTGAGGGACGGTTCAGGGTCCAGAATCGTGCAGGCGAACAACTGGGCGGCGAACCAGACCCGGTTCTTCATCGTAGATACCGAGGACGGGGCCGTGCCGAGCCAGACGTCCATCACCTTCAACCGCTACGGAAACCACTACCTCCTCTCCAGCGTCTCGATCGCCGGAGATAGCATCCGCCTCAACGTGACCCCGACGCGCGGGGAGCGCGAGATGATGGTGCGTGCACGTGGCGACGTCGTGACGGTCATGGCGAGCCGTTGACGTTGTGCCGGCCATCGACGGGCAGTCGAGCCCGTCGATGGTCCGCGCCGACTGTTCGCCCGGGGACGGGCGACCTGACAATCTCGTGATTCAACGGGCAGTCTGAGAGTAATCCGTTCCCACCCCGGCCCTCCCCCGGCCCACCCCGTTGACGCTCGCCTCAAATCCGCCACGCGGCGTGTATCATACCGTCAACGTTCACGCACCCGGCCCTCCCGGCAGGGTGCTCAGGAACCGATCCTCTCCATCCCCCGCGCCTAGAAACGGAGACGGCCGTGAAGCGATGGCATCCGGTGCGGTTCTGCTTCCTCGTCCTCATTCCCGTCGCCATGTGCACCGGTTGGCACGGCCTCGGCGCGGCCGTGCGCGGCAAGCCAGGTCCAGCGACCATCGCCGTGTCGCTCAAGGCGCGGCCGTTCCCGTTGCAGGACGTCCGCCTGCTCGCCGGCCCGTTTCGCGACGCGATGCTGCGTGACCAGAAGTACCTCCTCGATCTCGAACCCGACCGGCTGCTCCACAACTTCCGGGTGAACGTCGGCCTGCCGTCCACGGCCAAGCCGCTCGGCGGCTGGGAGGCGCCCGACGTCGAGCTGCGCGGACACACCGTCGGCCACTACCTCTCGGCGCTGGCGCTGATGTATGCCAGCACGGGCGACGACCGGTTCAAGGCTCGCGGCGACGCGATGGTCGCCGAACTCGCGAAGGTGCAGCAGGCATCCCCGTCGAAGGGCTACCACGACGGGTACCTGTCGGCGTTTTCCGAAGAACTGATCGACCGCGTGGACGCGAGGCGGCGCGTGTGGGCGCCTTACTACACGCTGCACAAGATCATGGCGGGCCTTCTCGACACGTACCAACTGGCGGGCAATCGCCAGGCGCTCGACGTGCTCGTGAAGGAGGCTGCCTGGGTCAAGTTCCGGATGGACCGCCTCTCCCGCGATCAGCAGCAGGCGATGCTGATGACCGAGCACGGCGGCATGGTCGAGGTGCTCGCCAACCTCTACGCGATCACCGGCGACCCGGACCACATCCGAGAGGCCCGCGCATTCGACCACGAGTTCCTGCTCGCCCCTCTCGCAAGGCGCGAAGACGTGCTCGACGGCCTGCATGCCAACACCCAGATTCCGAAAATCATCGGCGCGGCGCGCGAATACGAACTCCTGGGGGACGTCCGCTACCGCGATATCGCCCGCTTCTTCTGGGAGCGCGTCGCCCTCCATCGTTCGTACGCCAACGGCGGGCACAGCGACGACGAGTCGTTCTTTCCGGTCGATCGGTTCTCACAGCACCTGGGCGCATCGAGTTCGGAGACCTGCAACACCTACAACATGCTCAAGCTCACGCGCCACCTGTTCTCGTGGGAGCCGTCGGCCACGCTGATGGATTTCTACGAGCGCGGCCTCTACAACCACATCCTGGCGTCGCAGGACCCGGCGACGGGCGGGATGACCTACTACTGCCCGTTCCTTCCCGGGGCGTTCCGCACGTATTCGACGCCCGACGCCTCGTTCTGGTGCTGCGTCGGCACAGGCCTCGAGAACCACGGCAAGTACCCGGACTCGGTGTACTTCCAGGACGACGGCACGCTTTACGTCAACCTCTTCATCGCGTCCGAGCTGAACTGGCGGGAGAAGGGCCTGCGCGTCCGGCAGGAGACCCGCTATCCGGAGGAGGACGGCAGCCGCCTGTCGTTCACGGCCGACAAGCCGGTTCGCCTGGCGGTGAAGGTTCGTTTCCCGGCCTGGGCGACATCGGGGATGACGCTCACCGTGAACGGCGCCGTCCAGCCCTCGACCGAGAAGCCAGGGTCCTTCGTGACCGTGGAGCGCGTATGGAAGACCGGCGATTCACTCGCGATCCGGCTCCCGATGGTCCTTCGCACGGAGGCGATGCCCGACAATCCCAAGGTCGTCGCGGTGCTGTACGGTCCGATCCTCCTGGCCGGCGACCTCGGAAAGGAAGGCCTGACGCCAGCGGTCCGGTACGGCCCCAGCGCGCCGCCGGTCCGGCGGATGGCCCTGCCGGCTGTGCCCGGCCTCGTCGGCGATCCGCGGACGCTCGTGTCGGCCATCAAGCCGGTGGCCGGGTCGCCGCTCACCTTCAGGACGTCGGGCATCGGGAAGCCGACCGAAATCACGTTCATCCCGTTCTACCGTGCCTCCGACAGCCGCTATGCGGCCTACTGGAACGTCTACGGCGCGGCCGAGTGGGAGCAGCACGCGGCGGAGCGCGCGGCGGCCGAGGCGCGGCAGCGCAGCCTCCCCGCGCGCACGGTGGACACGGTCGATCTCGGCGCCCCGGACAGCGAGAAGGCCCACGAGTACCAGGGCCCCGGTGCCACCCAGGCCGATTTCGACGGCCGGCTGGGACGCGAGGCCGTGCACGGCGCGTGGTTCAGCTACGCGCTGAAGGTCCGCCCGGACGCGCCGCTGGCGCTGGCCGTCACCTGTCGAGGCAGCGAAGGGAGGCGCCGCGTGTTCGACGTCTTCGTGGATGGGGAGAAGATCGCCACCGAGACGCTCCCGTATCACCCGACCGAGCTGCTCGACATGGAGTACCCGATTCCCGACGCGCTGACCCGCGGCAAGACCCGGGTCGTCGTGAGATTCCAGCCGCAGGACCAGGCGTCCACGGCGCAGGTGTTCGAGATCCGCACGCTGGCCAGGCAGTGAAGACCCTTGCTAACACTCGGAGGCGAAGGCACATGAACGCGCACACATCGATGACGCTCGGTCTCATCGTCGGCAACAGGGGCTTTTTTCCCGACCATCTCGCCAAGAGCGGCCGCGAGGACATGCTGGCCGTCCTCGAGAGGGCCGGCGTCAGGGTCATCGCGCTCGGCCCGCAGGACTCCAAGTACGGGGCGGTCGAAACCAGGGCCGAGGCCCGGGCGTGCGCCGACCTGTTCCGGCAGCACCGCGACGCGATCGACGGCGTGATCGTGACGCTGCCGAACTTCGGCGACGAGCGCGGGATCGCGGACACGCTGCGGATGGCCGACCTGAACGTGCCCGTCCTCGTGCAGGCCACGCCAGATACGCCGTCGCTGATGACGATCCAGGACCGGCGCGACAGCTTCTGCGGCAAGATGTCGGCCTGCAACAACCTGAAGCAGTACGGCATCCGCTACTCGCTCACCAGCCGGCACACCGAGGCCCCGGGGTCGCCAGAGTTCGCGCGGGATCTCGACACCTTCCTCGGCGTCTGCCGCGTGGTGAAAGGGCTGCGGCGCCTGCGCGTCGGCGCCATCGGCGCGCGCCCGGCCGCCTTCAATACCGTTCGCTTCAGCGAGAAGCTGCTGGAAGCGTCGGGCATCTCGGTGGAACCGATCGACCTGTCGGAAATCGTGGGCCGCATCAACCGCCTGAACGACGGCGACGCAGGCGTGCAGGCCAAGCTGGCCGCGATCACCGAGTATGTACCGACGACGAACGTGCCCGAGCCGGCCTTGATGAAGATGGCGAAGCTCGGGGCCGTCATCGACGGATGGATGCGCGAGACGGACGTGGCCATCAGCGCGGTGCAGTGCTGGACGTCGCTCGAGGAGTTCTTCGGCGTGGTCCCGTGCACCGTCATGAGCATGATGAGCAACGAGCTGATGTCGAGCGCGTGCGAGGTGGACATCTGCGGCGTCATCGGCATGCATGCGATGCGCCTGGCCTCCGGCACGCCGAGCGCGCTGCTCGACTGGAACAACAACTACGGCGACGACCCGGACAAGGCGGTCTGCTTCCACTGCAGCAACCTGCCGAAGCACTTCTTCCGGGAGGTGCGGATGGACTACCAGGCGATCATCGCGGGCACGGTCGGCCGCGACAACACCTACGGCACCTGCGTCGGCCTCGTGAAGGCCGGCCCGATGTCCTACGCCCGCTTCTCGACAGACGACGCCGGCGGGAAGATCTGCGGCTACGTGGGCGAGGGCGCGTTCACGAACGACCCGCTCCAGACCTTCGGCGGCGCCGGAGTCGTCCACATTCCGGAGATGCAGAAACTGCTCCGCTTCATCTGCGAGAACGGCTTCGAGCACCACGTCGCCGCCAACCTGTCGTCGGTCGCGGGCATCGTGCACGAGGCGACGACGAATTACCTCGGGTGGGATGTGTACTGGCACAGGTAGGCTTTTTGCGGCGGTGAACTCCGGTGACATAGGCAACACAATCGGCCGGGGACTGAGGTCGCACTTTTCGCCCTTGCTTCGCTGGAGGCCGCGAGCCGCGAGCCGCGAGCCGGAAAGCCGGGCTGACTGGCACGTCAAGATCAGGATCAACATGTCCATCGTTGCTGGCGTTGATTTCGGCACGTTGAGCGTCCGCGTCTCGATCGTGGATTCCGTGAAGGGCCGGATTGGCTCGGGGACGGCGGACTACCCGGTCCACCGAAAGAAGAGTGACCCCGACCACGCGACGCAGAGTCACGAGGACCAGATGGACGCGCTCGTGCTGGCGTCGCGACGCGCCATCGACGCGGCCGGCGTCGATGGCCAGGCGGTCGCGGCCCTGGCGCTCGACACCACGGGTTCGAGCGTCGTCCCGGTGGGGCAGGGCCTCGTCCCGCTCGATGAGTACTACCTCTGGTGCGACCATCGCGCGTGGGAAGAAGCGGCGCTCATCTCGCGCGTGGCCCACGAAACAGGGCTCGAGGCCATCCACTGGTGCGGAGACACCTACTCGTCCGAGTGGGGCTTCTCGAAGCTGCTGCACTGGCTGCGGCACAACCCGGAAAAACGCGCTCGGTTCGTCACGGCGCTGGAGCACTGCGACATGGTGGCCGCGGTCCTCTGCGGCGTCACCGACCCCGACCAGGTGCCGAGAAGCATCTGCGCCATGGGCCACAAGTGGATGTGGAGCGCCGAGCTCGGCGGCCTGCCGCCCGAGAGCTTCCTGACAGAGGTAGACCCGCTGCTTGCGGGCGTGAGGGCGAAGATCACCGGCCGATTCGCGACGTCCGACCGGCTGGCCGGACACCTCGCGCCCGACTGGGCGGCCAGAATGGGGCTGCGCGCGGGCATTCCGATCCCTGTCGGCGCGTTCGACGCCCACTGGGACGCGATCGGCGCGGGCGTCCGCCTCGGCGATGTGGTCAACGTGATCGGCACGTCCACGTGCATCATCGCCGTGAGCGACAAGGCGGCGTGCGTACCCGGGTTGTGCGGCGTCGTCCCCGGGTCGGTGCACCCCGCGCTGACCGGGATCGAGGCGGGCCTCTCGGCGACGGGCGACATCTTCGACGCGATCGCGCGCCGGGCCGCGACGTCCGTCGCCGCCCTCTCCAGCGGGCTCGAGCGCTACCGGGCCGGTGAGACCGGCCTCCTCCATCTCACCTGGGACAACGGCGACCGCACGGTGCTCGTCAACCCCGAACTGGGCGGCGTCACCCTCGGGTGGAACCTCACGCACACGGCGCAAGATGCCCTCTTTGCCGCGATCGAGGGAACGGCGTTCCACACGCGGATCATCCTCGAGCGCATGGAAGAGTACGGCGTCCCCATCCGTCGTGTCATCAACGGCGGCGGAATCCCGCGCAAGAACCCGACGCTCAACGCTGTCTACGCCAACGTCCTCAACAAGCCGATCCTGGTTCCGAAGGCCGAGGTCACGAGCCTGGGCTCCGCGATCTTCGCGTTCCTCGCGGCGGGCGATTTCGGGACCATCGAGGCCGCGCAGGATGCGCTCTGCCCGGGGTTCGACGTCATCGAGCCGGACCCTGAGCGGGCGGCCGTGTACGAACGCATCTTCGCGCTGTACCGCGCGCTGTATTTCGCGATGGGGCGACAGGACGCCGAGCCGGCGGCCATCGGCGCCGTGCTGCCGGCACTCAGGCGCATTGCCGCGGAAGCGAGGAGGTCATGAGCACGATCGCGCTGCTCCGCGCCGAGGTCCTGGAAGCCAACGTGGACCTGGTCCGGCACGGCCTCGTGGTCCACGCCTTCGGGAACGCCAGCGCCATCGACCGAGACGACGGGCTCGTGGTGATCAAGCCGAGCGGCGTGCCGTACGACGAGCTCGAGCCCGAGACCCTCGTCGTCACCGATCTCGAGGGCCGCGTCGTCGAGGGGCCCTTGCGGCCTTCGTCGGACCTGCCGACCCACCTGGCCCTGTACAAGGCCTTCCCCCAGATCGGTGCCGTCGTCCACACGCACTCGCGATTCGCGACGATCTGGGCGCAGGCCGGACTGGAAGTGCCATGCCTTGGAACCACGCACGCGGATTACTTCCGCGGCGCGATCCCCATCACGGAGGCGATGACCGCCGACGAGATTCGATCGGCCTACGAATGGAACACCGGGCAGGTGATCGTGCGGCGGTTCGCGAACCTCGATCCGCTGGAGATCCCGGCCGTGCTCGTCCACGGGCATGGACCGTTCTGCTGGGCGAGTTCGGCGCGAGCCGCCGCCGACCTCGCCGTGATCACGGAGGAGGTGGCGTGCACCGCCTGGCACACGGTGACGCTGAACCCCGACGTGGCGCCCCTCGCCCCCGCACTGCGCGACAAGCACTTCCTCCGGAAGCACGGCCCGGGGGCGTACTACGGACAGGGGAAGAAACCCAAATAGTGGAGTCACACATGTCAATCGATAGACGCAGATTTCTCCGCACGTCGGCCGTCGCCGCCGGGGCAGGGATCGTTGCGAATGGCGGCGTCCTGGGGGCCGCCGGCCAACAGGCGACGGCGCCGGGAGGCCCGTTCAGTCATCTCAAGCCGATGACCGCCGGCATCACCCGCATCGAGATCGAGGACCGCAAGGCGCGCGTCGAGAAGGCGCGCCGCCTGATGGTCGAGAACAAGATCGACGCGACCGTCCTGGACTCGGGCACGAGCCTCGTGTACTTCACCGGGATCAGCTGGTGGGCGAGCGAACGGACGTTCGTCGCGATCCTGCCGGCCCGCGGCGACGTGGCCTACGTGTGCCCGAAGTTCGAGGAGGGCCGGGCCCGTGAGCTGGTCACGATCGGCAGCGACGTCCGCACCTGGGAGGAGGACGAGAGCCCGTTCGACCGCATCGCGCAGGTGCTGAAAGACCGCGGCGCCTCGCGCGTCGGCATCGAGGAGTACGTCCGCTTCTTCGTCGTCGACGGTCTCAGGCGCTCTGCGCCGGCGATGGAGATCGTCAGCGCCAACCCCGTCACCATCGGATGCCGTGTCATCAAGACCCCGAAGGAAATCGCGCTCATGCAGCGCGCGAACGACATCACGGTCGAGGCCTACCGGGCGGTCATCCCGCTCCTGAAACCCGGCATGACATCCGAGGAGTTCAGCGGCCTGGCGAGCGCGGCGCACCGGGCGCTGGGGGCCGAGGGCAGCATCGGCGCCACATTCGGGGAGATGACCGCCTCGCCGCACGGGAGCGTCAAGCGCCGCCCGATCCGCGAGGGCGACATCGTCCTGATGGACGGCGGGTGCAGCGTGGACGGGTACAAGTCGGACATCAGCCGCACGGTGGTCGTCGGCACGCCGAGCAGGCGGCAGCGCGAGATCTGGGACCTGGTCAAGCGGGGGCAGGCGGCGGCATTCGCCGCC
>Ga0209048_10000209_pt1 | contig 63297 bp, 65 predicted proteins | sample FrelakmetCRP12CR_FD_187146 | JGI IMG/M metagenome (GOLD analysis project Ga0209048, IMG submission 187146) | Freshwater lake sediment microbial communities from the University of Notre Dame, USA, for methane emissions studies - CRP12 CR (SPAdes)... | ecosystem: Environmental > Aquatic >...
TCATGTCGAGCACGGCGCGGATGCGGCCCTCGTAGCGCGGGCCTTCCTCGAGGAGTGCCCGATCCAGGACCGGCAGTGCGCGCAGTTCGCTCAGACGGTCGATCGCCGCCTGGAAGGTACCGAGATCCTGCTGCTCGCCGGTGTTGAGATTACGAATCAGGTATCGCTGGCTCAACGCGTGATAGCTGAGTTGGAAGCGCTGCTCGACCGAGGCCACGCTCGGGTCGGGCAGGAAGCGGCGATCACGGGTGACCTCGATCTGGTAGCTCAGGCGCAGCGTCAGACCCGCCTCGATGGCCTTGCGGGCGTCGTCCGGAAGCTTGAGCTCGAGGCGCGTGTCGAGCAGGTAGACGTCCTCTTCCAAGGTCGCCTCGGCACTGCGGATCAGCAGGTGGGTCTTGGCGTGGGCCGGCGCAATACCCAGCGTTGCAATAAAACACAGGAGCAGCCACGCGCCGAGCCGCTTATGACGCGGCCTGTTGCGCCCACGGGCGGTGAGACTGTGGCTCATTTCCAACGATCATAGGCCCTTCCGCAGGCAAGCAAAATAGAACCCGTCCATATCAGCCTCCCCGGGCAGGATGGGGTAGCCGGGACCCGTCCCGGTGGGCCGCGCCGGCCAGCCCGCCGTGAGCCGCGGGGTGCAGTCGAGGGCGTCCGGGTGACGGGCGAGGAACCCTTCGACCACCCGCTGGTTCTCCTCCTCCAACACCGAGCAGCTGGTGTAGAGGAGCAGGCCGTCCGGGCGCAGCAGCCCCCAGGCCGCCTCGAGCAGATCACGCTGCCTGCGGGCCAGCGCCGGAATGTCCCGGGCCCGACGCAGTACCTTGATATCCGGGTGGCGGCGAATGACGCCGGTCCCGGAGCACGGGACGTCGAGCAGGATCCGATCGAAGGGCCGGCCGTCCCACCACCGGCCGGGCTCACCAGCGTCCCCCGACACGAGGCGCGCCTGGAGGCCGAGCCGCTCCAAGTTCTCCCGGACCCGCCGCAGCCGCGACTCGGAGACGTCCAGCGCCGTCAGATCCAGGCGCCCCGCCGCGCGCTCGAGCAGGTGGCAGGTCTTGCCGCCGGGCGCCGCACAGGCGTCGAGGACGCGCTCGCCGGGCTCGGGCGCCAGAAGTTCGGCGGCGAGCTGGGCCGCCGCGTCCTGCACGGAGACGCGCCCCTCGGCGAAGCCAGGCAACGCGCGGATGTCCACGGGCGGCTCCACGCGCAGCGCGTCCGGGGCAAAGGGATGTCGGGTCACCTTCAGCCCGGCGGCCTCCAGTGCGGTCGATGCCTCCTCGAGCGTCGTGCGCAGGCGGTTGACGCGCAGCCACATCGGCGGGTGACGATTGTTGGCCTCGAGCACTTCCTCGAGCGCGTCGGCACGCTGCCGCTTCAGGGCCGCGACGAACCAGCGGGGGTGCGCCGTGCGCAGCGCGAGGTCGCGGTCGACCGCGTGCAGAATCGCCTCCTTCTCGCGCTGGAACCGGCGCAAGAGCGCGTTCACGAAGCCGGCCGCCTTCGGCAGTCCGAGCGCCCTGACCGCGCTCACGGTCTCGGACACTGCGGCGTGCTCGGCGACTTCGCCCGAGGCGAGCTGGTACAGGCCGATTTCAAGCAGTGCACGCAGCTGCGGCTGCAGGCGCTCGGGAGGCCGCTCAGCGAGTGCCTGCAGCACCGCGAGCAGGCGGCCATGCCAGCGAAGCGTGCCGTAGCACAGTGAGCGCTTGAGACCACGCGCCGAGCCTTCCTCGGTGTCCGCCGCCAGCAACTCGTCCAGCGAGCGCCCATGGTCGACCGTCTCCGCAACGATGCGCGCCGCCGCGGCGCGCACGACAGCGGCGGCTGAGATCTTCTCAGCCATCGGCCTGCCCCAGCCGCGCGCCGAGCAACCCGTGCGCCTTGAGGAATTCCACCGCCGGCATTGGCTTGCGGCCCGGCAACTGCAACGTCTCGAGCTGCAGCGCACCGTCGCCGGTCGCCACGACGATGCGCCCTTCGCCAGCGGCGAGAACCTCGCCGGGCTGCGCGGGCGCCGCCTGCGGGGGCGCCGGCACGACCGTCGCCTCCCAGATCCGCAGCTGCTGGCCCCGCCAGCGCGTCTCGGCCACCGGCCAGGGGTTGAACGCCCGAACGCAGCGCTCGATCGTGAGCGCCGGCTGCCGCCACTCGACGATCGCCTCTTCCTTGCGCAGCTTCGCGGCATAGGTGGCGCCCGACTCCGGCTGCGGCACGGGGGCCAACCGCCCCGACGTCCATGCGTCGATTGCCGCCAAGATCGCATCCGCGCCGAGGGCCGCAAGCCGGTCGTGCAGCTGGCCGCCGGTCTCGCAGGCGCCGATGGCCAGGTCGCGCTCGAGAAGCACCGGACCGGTGTCGAGACCGGCATCCATCTTCATGATCGTGACGCCGGTGCGTGCATCGCCGGCCAGGATCGCGCGCTGAATCGGGGCCGCTCCGCGCCAGCGCGGCAGGAGCGAGGCGTGGATGTTGAGGCAGCCGAGGCGCGGCGTCTCGAGGATCCCCTGGGGCAGGATGAGCCCGTAGGCCACCACGACCATGAGGTCGGCGGCGTGCGCGGCGAGTTGCGCCCGGGCCTCGGGCGTCCTGAGCGATGCCGGCTGCACGACGGGCAGGCCGAGCTCGAGCGCGCGCACCTTGACCGGCGGGGCGGTCAGCACCCGGCCGCGGCCGGCGGGTCGGTCGGGCTGGGTGTAGACGGCGACCACGCAGTGGCCGGCTGCGTGCAGCGCATCGAGGGCCGGCACCGAGAACTCCGGGGTGCCGGCAAAGACGATGCGCAGCGGCCCGGTCAAATGACGGGCGCCCGCGAACCGGCGGCGCCCACGGGCCCGGCCGCTCGCTCGCGGCGGTCCTTCTCGAGCTTCTTGCGGATCCGGGTGCGCTTGAGCTCGGACAGGTAATCGACGAACAGCTTGCCGTCGAGGTGGTCCATCTCATGCTGGATGCACACGGCGAGCAGGCCGTCGGCCTGGAGCTCGAACCGCTGCCCGTCCCGGTCGAGCGCGCGCACCACGACCCGAGCGGCACGGGTATTCAGCTTGTCGAAGACGCCCGGCACCGACAGGCAGCCCTCCTCAGCCTCGGTCGACCCCTCCCGCTCCACGATTTCCGGGTTGATGAAGACCAAGGGCCGGCTGCGGTCGGGTGAGACGTCGGTCACGAGCAGGCGCTGGTGCACGTTCACCTGGGTGGCGGCAAGGCCGATGCCCGGCGCCGCATACATGGTTTCCAGCATGTCGTCGATCAGGCGGCGCAAGCCGTCGTCCACGCGTGCGACGGGCAGGGCCTTGGTGCGCAACCGAGGGTCCGGATATTCGAGGATCGTGAGCTTCGCCATTCTTTTGAGAATGCTGCTAAAGTTAAGCCGCGCTTGAAGTTAGCGTCGTCAGGAAGGGCCGCTGGACACCGTCGCCGTCCAGCGGCTTGGTCCGACTGAGACGTGGTCGGCAGCGGCCGCGTGGCGGGCTGGATTATAAGGCGACGGTCGCGACCCCGATACCCGATGGAGAGAAGGGATGGATCGTAATTCGCGCCCCGCGTCGTACGCATCGTCTGGCCTGCGCAACTGGATTCGCGCCTTTGCCATGGCAGCCTGCGTTGCCAGCGCCGGCCTCGCTCTCGGCGTCACGGCGCCCAGCGCGGCGGTGGCCGAGGCCCCGCCCTCCGGGCGGTCGATGTCCGTGCCGATCGCCCCGGATGCACCGGAACGTTATGTCGTCAAGAAGGGCGACACGCTCTGGGACATCGCCCGCGTCTTCCTGAAGGACCCCTGGTACTGGCCGGAGATCTGGTACGTCAATCCGTCCATTGCCAATCCGCACCTCATCTACCCCGGCGACGAGCTCTACCTCACCTACGTCAACGGGCAGCCGCGGGTGACCGTCGGCCGCGCCGGAGAGGTGCGCCTGTCGCCGCAGGTCCGCACCGAGCCGCTCGCGAACGCGATCCGTGCCATTCCCTACGACCTACTCATGAAGTTCGTCGGCCGGCCGCAGCTGATCGAAAAGAGCGAGGTGAAGAATCGCCCGTATATAGTCGGCATCCGCCACGAGCACATCATGGGCTCGGACCAGAACGAGGCCTACGCCAAGGGACTCCGCGATCCGCCTGCGGGCACTCGCTTCACTATCGTCCACATCGGCGACGAACTGCGGGATCCGGACAACGGCGACGTGCTTGGCTACATCGGTAATTACGCGGGCACTGCAAGCGTAATCGAGACCAGCGGCCAGGGTCATGAGCAGATCACCCATCTCGGCGTTGTGGACACCGGGCGGGAGATCCGGCAGAGCGACAAGCTCTTCCCGGCCGACGTGCAGATCGGCCAGGACTTCGTACTGAGCGCACCGACGAACCGCGACCTCAATGGCCAAATCATCGCCATCGTGAACGGCACCAACGTCGCCGGCAAGTACCAGGTGCTTGCGGTCAACCGCGGCAAGCGTGACGGGCTCGTGCCGGGCAACGCGGTCGCCATCTTCAACCGCGGCGAGGAAGTCGTCGACTACGCCGACAATGGGCCGTACGCCTGGCGATGGGGGTTCGCGACCACTCGCAACAAGGTGCAGCTACCGAAGGAGCGCAGTGGCACCATGCTGATCTTCCGCGTGTACGACCGCATGAGCTACGGCATGGTGGTCGAGAGCACACACGTGATAAAGAAGGGCGACTTCATCAAGCACCCGGCCTTCGGCCACCGCGACGTCGGGACCAGGGACTTCATCGGGCGCTGAGCCGGCGCGCGGCCGCTGCCGCTGCCGCCGCCCGGATACTCCGATCCGTTCAACTGCCTGCCGGGACTGGTTCCCGGCAGGCGGCATGTTGGGGCGCTCCTCGACCCCGCCGCTGACCCGGCCACCGGCGCGCGCGGCCGGACCGGGGCGGGGTTTCTTCGCAGGCCCGGGGGTCGATGCGCTCCCTTCTGCCGCGGGCCGGAAACGACCAACCGGCAGAGACGGAGAGCCCGTCAACAACGTCCGTGACATGCCTACCGGGTTCCCGACTGCGCCGTCCTTGCATCGGGCCCGCGATGCAAGCGGAACCGCCTGAAACGCAAAGGGATTCCGGCAAGTCGTTGGACAAGGACTGGGAAATCCTGTTAGATGCGCTCGGCTTCGAGCCGGCCAGCATCGACGTCGCCGTCGGTCGGACGGGGCTCGAGGCGGGTGCGATCGCGTCGATACTGCTCGCCGGGCAGCGCGATGGACGGGTCCAACAGCAGCCGCGCGGCCGTTTCTGCCGAGGCTGCCGGGGAAGGTGTAATGAAGGAAGGCGTCCTCGACATCCTGATCTACTTGTTCGAGAACTACTTCGACACCGACACGGACGACGGCATCGAACCCGACCGCGAGACTTTGAAGCAGGAACTGGAACACGCGGGCTTCCCCGCGATCGAAGTGGAACGCGCGCTGTGCTGGCTCGAGGAACTGGCCGCCGACCCGGCTCGCCAGCAACCCTCGCCCACGACTCGCGCCGTCCGCGTCTTCGCTGCCCTGGAGCAGGCACGCCTTGACACGGACTGCCGGGGTTACCTCGTTCACCTCGAGCAGGTCGGCATCCTCTCCCCCGCGCAGCGCGAGCTGGTGATCGACCGCTTGATGGCGCTCGACGGCGACGAGATCGACATCGAGAAGCTGAAGTGGGTGGTGCTGATGGTGCTCTTCAGCCAGCCCGGACAGGAAACCGCGTTCTCCCGCATGGAGGACCTGGTGTTCGAGGACCGCAGCGGAGCGATCCACTAGGCACGCCGCAGGGACGGCGCGCGACCGGATGCCGCGGACCGCCGCGGCATGTTTTTTTGAGGGACATGACCAAGAATCTAGTCATCGTCGAGTCGCCGGCCAAGGCCAAGACCATCAAGAAGTACCTGGGCAAGGACTTCGAGGTGATGGCCTCCTACGGCCACGTCCGCGACCTCGTGCCGAAGGAAGGCGCCGTCGACCCCACGCGCAGGTTTGCCATGCGCTGGGAAGTAATCGACAAGAACCGCAGGCATGTCGAGGCGATCGAGCGCGCAATGAAGAAGGCCGATGCGCTCTATCTCTCAACCGACCCGGACCGCGAGGGCGAGGCCATCTCCTGGCACCTCTACGAACTGCTGAAGGACGCAGGCGTGCTGGATGGCAAGGCCGTACACCGCAGCGTGTTCTACGAGATCACGCAGAACGCGGTGCGCCAGGCGGTCGAGCAGCCGCGCGAGATCGCCGACGATTTGGTCAAGGCTTACCTCGCCCGCCGCGCGCTCGATTACCTCGTGGGCTTCAAAGTCTCGCCGCTGCTGTGGAAGAAGGCGGGCCTCTCCGGCACCTCCGCCGGCCGCGTGCAGAGCCCCGCTCTGCGCATGATCTGCGAGCGCGAGGAGGAAATCCTCGCGTTCAGACCGCGCGAGTACTGGACGGTGGACGCTCAGGCGGAGAAGGCGGAGCAGAGGTTCAGCGCCCGCCTCACTGAGCTCGCCGGCAAGAAAGTCGAGCAGTTCACGATCACGGACGAGGCACGCGCGGAAGAAGCGCGGTCGGTGCTCGAGCAGGCCGCGGCAGGCGCGCTCGTCGTCGGCAGCGTCGAGAAGAAGCAGCGCAAGCGCAACCCGGCGCCGCCCTTCACGACCTCGACGCTGCAGCAGGAAGCCGCCCGCAAGCTCGGCTTCGGCGCCCAGCGCACGATGCGCATCGCGCAGCGGCTGTACGAGGGGGTCGACTTCGGCGAGGGTCCGGTCGGTCTCATTACCTACATGCGCACCGACTCGGTCAACCTCGGGGTCGAGGCCGTGCGCGAGATCCGCGGCGTCATCGGCCGTCTCTTCGGCGCCGATGCCCTGCCCGAGACCCCGCGCGTGTATCGCACGAAGTCGAAGAACGCGCAGGAAGCGCACGAGGCCGTGCGCCCGACCTCGGCCGGACGGACCCCGGAGCAACTCGCCGGCCGCATCGATGCCGATGAGCACAAGCTCTACACGCTCATCTGGCGCCGCGCGGTGGCGAGCCAGATGGAGGCCGCGGTGTTCGACACGGTCGCCGTCGATCTGGCCGCCGGTCCTGGCAATACCTTCCGCGCCAACGGTTCCACGCTGGTCACACCGGGCTTCCTCGCCGTCTACCGGGAGAGCTTCGACGACGTGACGCTCAACCCGGACGACGAGGAGAACCGGCGGCTGCCGCCGCTCGAGAGCGGCGACCGCGTCAAGCTGCTGGCCGTCGTGCCGGAGCAGCACTTCACCGAGCCGCCACCGCGCTACTCGGAGGCGAGCCTGGTGAAGGCTCTCGAGGAGTACGGCATCGGCCGGCCCTCGACGTATGCGAGCATCATCCAGACGCTCCTCTTCAAAAAGTACTGCGAGCTCCTCAACAAACGCTTCGTGCCGACCGACCTCGGCAAGATCGTCAACCGCTTCCTGACCGGGAACTTCGAGCGCTACGTCGACTACGGTTTCACCGCATCGATGGAGGACGAGCTCGACAGCATTTCCCGCGGCGAGGAGGACTGGGTGCACGTCCTCGAGCGCTTCTGGGCGGAGCTCAAAAAGCAGATCGACGACGTCGACGCGAACGTCACGCGCTCCGACGTCGCGATGGCGCGCGAGCTCGGTGTCGACACGGTCTCCGGCCGGCCGGTGAGCGTGCGCTACGGCCGCTACGGCGCTTTCGCGCAGATCGGCACGCGCGACGACACGGAAAAGCCGAAATTCGCAAGCCTGCGCCCCCACCAGCGCATGGACGAGATCACGCTCGCGGAGGCGCTCGAGCTCTTCAAGCTGCCGCGGACCCTCGGCGAGTGGGAGGACGGCTACCCGATCAAGGTCGCGGTCGGCCGCTTCGGCCCGTACGTGCAGTTCGGGGCGAAGAAGTATGCGTCGCTCAAGAAGGAGGACGATCCGTACACGGTGACGCTCGAGCGGGCGAAGGAGACCATCCGCGAGAAGCTCGCGATCGAGGCGAACCGCGTGATCCTCGCGTTCCCCGGCACGATTGTACAGGTGCTGAACGGCCGCTACGGACCGTACATCACCGACGGAGCAAAGAACGGCAAGATCCCTAAGGATCGTGACCCGAAGTCGCTGACCCTCGAGGAATGCCGGGCGCTGCTCGCGGCGGCGCCGGCCAAGAATTCACGCTGGGGCCGCAAGGCCACGGCGAAGGCGCCGCAGACTGCCGGCGCGCAGGCCACGCCCGAGGACGCAGTGCGCAAACCGGCCGCTCCCAGGAAGAAGTCTGCAGCCAAGAAGAAGGCGTCGGCGAAGAAGAAGGCCTAATCTTTTCTTCTCCGTAGCGCGGGAACAGGGGTGGCCGCGGGGCCAGGAGGGGTCGGCGGTGAGCGCCATGAATTCCGACACGCCATCAACTGCCGTCGTCATCGCGTACCTTCGCGACCTGCATGACCGGATCACCTCCGCGGTCGAGGCTGCGGATGGCGGCGCGCGGTTCCGCCGCGACACCTGGCAACGCCCCGAGGGCGGCGGCGGCGAGTCGCGCGTGCTGCGCGAAGGCGCCGTATTCGAGCAGGCCGGCATCAATTTCTCGCACGTCACGGGCGGCAAGCTGCCCGCCTCCGCCACGGCGCAGCGCCCGGACCTCGCCGGCGCGAGCTTCGAGGCCACGGGCGTGTCGCTTGTGCTGCATCCCCGCAATCCCTACGTTCCCACCTCTCACGCGAATGTCCGTTATTTCGTCGCGATCAGGGACGGCCAGCCGGCCGCGTGGTGGTTCGGCGGCGGGTTCGACCTGACGCCGTACTACCCGTTCGACGAGGACGTGCTTCACTGGCACCGCTCGGCAAAGGCGGCCTGCGACCCGTTCGGCCCGGACGTCTACGCCAGGTTCAAGGACTGGTGCGACCGCTACTTCTACCTGAAGCACCGGGGCGAGACGCGCGGTGCCGGCGGACTGTTCTTCGACGACCTCAACGAGTGGGGCTTCGAGAAATCGTTCGCGTTCCTGCGAAACGTCGGCGACTACTACGTGCCCGCGTACCTGCCGATCGTGGAGAAGCGCAAGGTCACGCCCTACGGCGAGCGGGAGCGCAGCTTCCAGCTGTACCGCCGGGGACGTTATGTTGAATTTAACCTCGTCTACGACCGCGGAACGATCTTCGGCCTGCAGACCGGCGGGCGCGTTGAGTCGATCCTGATGTCGCTGCCGCCACTGGTGCGCTGGGAGTACGACTACCGGCCGGCGCCGGGCTCGCCCGAAGAGCGGCTGTACCGGGATTTCCTGCGGCCCAGGGACTGGCTGACGGACCTGACGGGCTGAACTCCCGGCGTCGCGATCGCCCCGGCTCCCGTCTACGCTGAGCAGACGTCGGACGGTGTGCCTCCGGAGATTCCTTGCCCGCGCGGAATTCAGGCTCCGTACATCTTGCTTTTCGTCACCTCGGCGGCGTAGGTTCGCACCCACGGCAACGGTCGAAGGGCACACCCGCCGCGAGACGGGGCCGCAAAGCCACAGCTCTCACGGGCCTCCGCGAGAGGGCTGGGCTGCCTGATTCGATTCACTGCTCGCCGTCACTGCGTGGTGACGTCGCGGTGGATTGTTTTCTGCACTTGGGCCCGTTCGCACACCGCAATCAGCATCCTGGCCGATTGCGCGCATAGCGAGCGGGCACCGTGGCCAAACAGGAACAAGAACAGGTGGAGGCCAAGATGAAATTCAAGTTTTTGCGTGTGCTGATTGCCGCGACAGCGGTGACCAGCTTCGCCGGCTCAATGGCGTTTGCGGCAGCGGTCCCCGTCGGACCCAGCGTCGCGGCATCATCCGTTGAGGGCGCGACCGGTCTATGGTTCGTCGAGTTGACGAACGCGCCATCCGTCAACGGCACGAGCCAGAAGGCCCTGCAGGACGAGAAGAAGGCGTTCCGCGATGCCGCCCAGCAGGCCGGCGTCAACTACCAGGAACGGATGGCGTTCGACACGTTGTGGAACGGCTTCTCGGTCCAGGCGAGCCGCAGCGAGATCAGCAAGATCAGGTCTTTGCCCGGCGTGGTATCGGTGCGGCCCGTCAACGTCATCCCGGCGCCGCCGAAGGGCGGCACCGCGAGCCCCGACCTGTTCACGGCACTGAACATGACCGGAGCGGCCACCGTCCAGTCCGAGCTGGGCTTCACGGGCAAGGGCGTCAAGGTCGCGGTCGTTGACACCGGCATCGACATTGACCACCCGGCATTCGGCGGCGATGGCGTCGCCAACCATCCCAGCCCCCTGTTCCCCAGCGCCCGGGTGCCATACGGCTACGACTTCGTCGGCGACGCTTACAATGCCGATCCGACCTCCCCGTCGTACAACCCCGTGCCGCATCCCGGTCCGAACCCGGACGACTGCGCGGGACATGGAACCCACGTCGCCGGCATTGTCGGTGCGAATGATCCGACGAATGGCCTGAAGGGTGTCGCGCCGGACGTGACGTTCGGCGCTTATCGAGTGTTCGGCTGCGAAGGCTCGACGTCGGACGACATCATCATCGCGGCCATGGAGCGCGCATATAAGGACGGCATGCAGGTGCTCAACATGAGCCTCGGCTCGCCCTTCGACTGGCCGCAATCGCCGACCGCCGTCGCTGCTTCGCGACTGGTCGAAAAGGGGATGGTTGTCGTGGCGTCGATCGGCAACAGCGGCGCGAACGGCCTCTACTCCGCCGGGTCCCCCGGCCTCGGCGAGAAGGTGATCGGCGTCGCGTCATATGACAACACCGACGTCTATCTTCCCTACCTCACCGTGAACGGCCGGAACATCGGCTACATTACGATGACGTATTCGCCGAATCCGCCAACCTCCGGCTCGTTTGAGGTCACTAGTGTCGGTTTGGCCTGCAGCGCGCTTGCGGCGGGCTCACTGAGCGGAAAGGTCGCACTTGCTACTCGCGGCACATGCGCGTTCGCGGTCAAGGCCACGAATGCAATCAACGCCGGGGCCAAGGCGGTTCTGATCTCGAATAATGTCGCCGGGGTCTTCAACGGCACCTTGGGCGCGCCGCTCGATGGCGTCACGCCGGTCGTCGGCATCTCGCTCGCTGACGGGAATTTCATCAGGACCCAGCAGGCACCGATCAACATGACCTGGACCGCCAACAAGGGGTCTTTCCCGAGCCCGACCGGTGGCTTGATCTCGTCGTTCAGCTCCTATGGACTTTCGCCGGACCTTGCACTCAAGCCCGACATCGGGGCTCCCGGTGGCAACATTTACTCGAGCTATCCGCTGGAACTGGGCCGCTATGCCAGCCTGAGCGGGACTTCGATGTCCTCGCCCCATGTCGCCGGTGCGGCCGCGCTCTTCCTACAGGCGCATCCGGCGACCAAGGCGACCGACATGCGGACGTACCTGCAGAACAGTGCCGTGCCGAAGAACTGGCAGGGAGACCCGGGCCTCGGCTTCCTGGACCAGGTCAGCCGCCAGGGCGCCGGCATGTTGCAGATCGACAAGGCCATTCTTGCGACTGCGGGGGTGACGCCGGGCAAGCTGGCCCTCGGCGAAAGCCAATCGGGTCCCGCGACCCGCACCTTGACCATCACCAACGGCGGCAGCTCGCCGGTCACCTACACGCTGTCCAGTGTGGAAGCTCTGTCGGTGGCCAATACGTTCTCGCCCGCCGCTTACGGGTCGGACGCGACGGTGGCCTTCAGCGCGCCGACCGTGACGGTACCGCCAGGAAAGAGCGCCAACGTCACGGCGACGATCACTCCGCCCACGGGTCCGGACAAGGCCCAGTACGGCGGCTACATCGTCCTCTCGGGTGACAACGGCACCAAGCTGCGCGTCCCGTTCGCGGGCTTCGTGGGTGACTACCAGAGCATCCAGGCCCTGACGCCGACGCCGTACGGCTTCCCGTGGCTCGCTGTGCTTTACCTAGGCAACCTATATCAAGTGACCGGACCGCAGGACTGGGTGTACTCGCTCGTCGGCGACGACGTGCCTTACTTCCTCATCCACTTCGATCACCAGGTGCAGCAGCTGCAGGCGATCATTTTGGACGCCAAGACGAGGGCGCCGGTGCATCCGGTCTTCAACAAGTTCCTTGTTGATTCGTACTTGCCGCGCAATTCCACGTCCACAGGATTCTTCGCCTTCGCTTGGGACGGCACGCGCATGCAGAGCAACGGGAACCATAACATGACCAAGCCCGTACCGAACGGTCAGTACGTCATCGTGATAAAGGCGCTCAAGGCCAACGGCAATCCCGCGAATCCCGCGCACTGGGAGACGTGGACATCGCCGGTCGTCGCGATCCAGCGTCCGTAACGGAATTCGGCGATGACTCAGGGCCTCCTCGCGAGAGGAGGCCCTTCTTCTTTTCGGCCCGTGGCACGCATCGCCGCGGGCGGTGCCGCCACTTGCGCGAGCGCCGCCGGCTCCGACCGCGGTGCCGCAAGTGGTGCCCAGTCCACGGCGCTGAACCGGCCCTAGATTGCCTCCGCCGGGGGCGGCTCGGTGGAGCGTCCCGCCGGGCAAAGCACTAGACCACCCCGTGCATTTGCGTGATAGTCGAGCACCCTGCCGCCTGCCCCTATCCTCACGCGAAAGCCGGGCACCGAAGCTTGCGTATACATCCTCCCTGGCTGAGGGCAGCCGAGGGAGCCGTCGGGCCACGTCACGGCGTCAGCGCTGATCACTTTAAGATCGCCCGGCACGAGGCCGGTACGCCGCGAGGCGTCCGCCAGCGCCGCTTCGGTGATGGAGTGGAGACTGATCATTGCGGTCACCTCCGAGTCGGGCGGCTTGGGCGGCGGGTCGGAGGCGCAAGCCGCCAATGCCGCAACAAGGCCGGCAAAGGCCCCCATCGGCGCCCAGGTGCGCCTATGATGGACTCGCGTCCGGTGTCTCACTTTCTGGACCATGAACTACCGCCACGCCTACCACGCCGGCAACTTCGCGGACGTGCTGAAGCACGTGGTACTCATGATGCTCGTCGAGCACCTGAAGCGAAAGTCCGCTCCGTTCTTCTACCTCGACACGCACGCGGGCCGCGGGCAGTACGACCTGAGCGACGCCCAGCCCCAGCGCAGCGGCGAGTACAAGACCGGCATCGGCCGGCTGCTCGATCTGCCCGCAAGTACGACGCTCCCCGCCGAAATCGCAGATTACGTCCGTCTCGTGCGCGCGTCCGCGGGCAAGGGCAGCAGCGCCATCACGGCCTATCCCGGCTCGCCGCTTATCGTTGCGCATCTTCGGCGCGACAAGGACCGCATGGTGCTGGCGGAATCGCTGCCGAAGGAAGCCGGTGCGCTGAGTGCGCTGCTGGGCCGCGAGCGGCTGGTATCCGTACTCGAGAGCGATGGCTACGCGGCGCTCAAGGCACACCTCCCCCCGCGCGAGAACCGCGGTCTCGTGCTGATCGACCCGCCGTACGAGTCGGACCTGGAGTTCGATCACGTGCTTGCGGGCCTCGAGACCGCCCACGAGCGCTGGCCGATTGGCATGTACTGCATCTGGTATCCGCTCACGGATCGCGCCGGTCCCGTGCGCTTCCACCGCGACCTCGGTCGGTCGGGAATTCGCAAGATCCTCGACGTGACGCTGCGCATCCTGCCGAGCGACGCGCCCCTCGGCATGGGCGGCGCCGGACTCGTGATTGTCAATCCGCCGTGGCAACTCGATGAGCGATTGCAGGAGCTGTTGCCGCAGATGCACAAGCTGCTGTCGCCGGAGGGGCTCGGAGGCGCGGCGGTGGAGTGGCTGGTTCCGGAGTGAATGACTACTGCATCTTTCGGCAGGTCGCGCGACGGAAGCACCCGACCGTGTGGTCGTTGACCATCCCGGTCGCCTGCATGTGTGCGTAGATAATCGTCGAGCCCACGAACCGGAAGCCGCGCTTCTTCAGGTCCGTGCTGAGCGCATCGGATTGCGGGCTGGTCGCCGGCACCTGCTTCATCGAGGTCCAGCGGTTCACGATCGGCTTCCCGCCGACGAACGACCAGAGATGCTCCGACAGGCCGCCGAGCTCATCCTGCAGCCGCAGCACGGCTTGCGCGTTCGTGATCGCAGACTCGATCTTCAGCCGATTGCGAACGATGCCGGGGAACCGCATCAGTCGCTCGACCTTGCGCTTGTCGAAGCGCGCGACCTTCTCGACGTCGAAATCCGCGAAGGCTTCGCGATAGCCTTCGCGCTTCTTTAGGATCGTCGACCAGCTGAGTCCGGCCTGCGCGCCTTCCAGAATCAGGAACTCGAACTGCCGGCGATCGTCGCGCACCGGGACCCCCCACTCCTCGTCGTGGTAGCGGATGTACGCCAGGCTCATGCCCCCGTATGACCACTCGCAGCGCGGACGGCTGTCGGGAGCGAACGGATGCTTGCTTGTCATCAGAAACCCTCTCCTGCCGCCCCCTCCGGCGCGAACCCGGACCGGGCACCGCCGATCCGGCTTACGGTGTCTCCCATGCGATGGCGGCGGCGAGGCGCCGTGCCTCCTCCTCCCCCACCGGTGCCGACGACTCGCCAATGATGGCGATCGCCCCGGTGCCGAGCGGCTCGAGCCTCCCGGCGTAGCCGCGCTCGCGAAAGAGCAAGGTACGCGGCACCCGCTCCTTGCGCAGCACCAGAAGCGCCACGGGACCGTCCGCTGTCTGCACGACGAGGTGGGGTACGGAGTGACCGCGGAACGGGCAGGATCGAGCATACGACACGAGGCCCGGATCAGCGCGCCATCGCGCCCCGACCTGGTGCAACACCTCGCGCAGCCGCTCCGGCGCGACTGGCACGCCACCGCGGACCATCGCCACGGGCTCGTCCACGACATGCGCCACCGCGGCTTTAGCCACCGCGCCGGTCGCGCCATTGACCCAGAGCAGGGTCCCGAGCAGCACGCCCGTCAGCAGGCTGGCAGCCAGCGCGTACCAGGGCCGGCGCTGCCCGAGGATCGTGCGCAGGGCGGCGAGTGCGGCTTTCCCGTCCTTTCCGGCAAACGGCGCGTTCATGTATAAAGACCCGCCTGACCGTGGGCCCATTTCGTGCCAGGTCCGCAACATAGCCTCCGGCGGTCAGCCGGGCAAACGGGGCCGCCGCTGGCCCGTTCGGAGCCACTTGCCATGAGCCACCACCACACGCCCCACCAGTACCCGCGGGTGCGCATGCGCCGGATGCGCCGGGACGACTTCTCGCGCCGCATGATGCGCGAGACGGTGCTTACGCCCGCTGATTTCATCTACCCGATGTTCGTCATGGAGGGCGCGAAGCAGCGCGTCGCCGTGCCATCCATGCCGGGCGTGGAACGCGTCACCATCGACGAACTGGTGCGCGAGGCGGAGGCGATCGCAAAGCTCGGGGTCCCGGCGCTCGCGCTGTTCCCGGTGACGCCGCCGGAGGCGAAGAGCCTCGATGGCCGTGAAGCATGGAGCCCCGAGGGCCTGGCCCAGCGCGCCGTGCGCGCGATCAAGAAAGCGGTCCCGTCCTTGGGCGTGATCACCGACGTCGCGCTCGACCCATTCACCACCCACGGGCAGGACGGCATCATCGACGACTCGGGCTACGTCGTGAACGACGTGACGGTCGAGGCACTGGTGAAACAGGCCGTCTCGCACGCCGAGGCTGGAGCGGACGTGGTCGCGCCATCGGACATGATGGACGGCCGCATCGGCGCCATCCGCGACGCGCTCGAAGCGGCCGGGCAGATTCACACCCGCATCCTGGCGTATTCCGCAAAGTACGCATCGAGCTTCTACGGCCCCTTCCGTGACGCGGTCGGTTCAGCCGGCAACCTCGGCAAGAGCAACAAGTACAACTACCAAATGGACCCCGCGAACTCCGACGAGGCGCTGCGCGAAGTGCAGCTCGACCTCGACGAGGGCGCCGACATGGTGATGGTCAAGCCGGGCATGCCGTACCTCGACATCGTGCGCCGCGTGAAGGACCGCTTCGGCGTTCCCACCTACGTCTACCAGGTGAGCGGCGAGTACGCGATGCTCATGGCAGCCGCGCAGAACGGCTGGCTCGACGAGCGCTCGGTCGTGCTCGAATCGCTGGTCGGGTTCAAGCGCGCGGGCGCGGACGGGGTGCTGACCTACTTCGCCAAGCGCGCCGCCCAATGGCTGAAGGACAGGGCTTAACCAAGGCCGGAGCACCCATGACTGACCTCTACGGTCTGTTCGGCTTCCCGGTGCAGCACAGCTGGTCGCCGTTCATTCACGGCATGTTCGCGCGCCAGACCGGGCAGGACATGAGCTACCGGCTGTTCGAGTCGCCCCCGGAGCGATTCCGCGCGGAAGTGCTCGATTTCTTCAGTGGCGGGGGCAAGGGCATAAACGTGACCTTGCCGCACAAGCGGGCGGCCGCCGACCTTGTCAACGAGCTCACGCCGCGAGCGCAGCTCGCCGACGCGGTGAACACGGTGCTCCGCCGCGCCGAACGGCTGATCGGTGACAATACTGACGGGGCGGGGCTGATCGCGGACCTCACCGGCAACCTCGGCCTGCGCTTCGACCGGCCGCGCATCTTGCTGCTCGGGGCCGGCGGCGCCGCACGCGGCGCGCTCGGGCCCCTGCTCGGCCTGCGGCCACTTCTGCTCGTCATCGCCAACCGTGGGGGGGAGCGTGCCCTCGAGCTGGCGGCCGAGTTCAATGACGAGGGATCCGTCACGGGCGTGTCCTTCGCCGGCCTCGCCAGCCAGCCCTTCGACCTGATCGTGAATGCTACCTCCGCAAGCCTGAAGGGCGACGTGCCGGCGATACCGGCCGGTGCGGTCGGGGCAGACACCGTCTGCTACGACATGGCCTACGGGGTGGGCGAGACGGCGTTTACCGAATGGGCGCGGCGCCTCGGCGCACGCCGCACCGCCCAGGGCTGGGGGATGCTGGTCGAACAGGCCGCCGAGGCCTTTGAGTTGTGGCGCGGCGTCCGACCGGACACGCGGCCGGTGCTGCTCGCGCTGCGCGGCCGGGCGGCCGCTAAGACTCGTACTCCTTCTTGAGAGCGACGTAGTGCCCGGCCATCCGCGGGGTCCGGGCGATCTCCTCGGCCGTGAGGTCGCGCACGCGGCGCGCCGGATTGCCGACGTACAGGCCCCCTGACTCAAGCCGCTTGCCGGGCGTCACGACGCTTCCCGCCCCGATCACCACATCGTCGGCGACTTCCACACCATCGAGCACGATCGCGCCGATGCCGACCAGCACCCGGTTGCCGATCACACAGCCGTGCAGCGCGACTTTGTGCCCGACCACTACGTCCTCGCCGAGGATGGTCGGCCAGCCCGCCTCGTTGCCGGGATACGGGCGCGAGACGTGCAACATGCTGCAGTCCTGCACGTTGCTGCGTGCTCCGATGCGGATGCGGTTCACGTCGCCGCGAATCACTACCAGCGGCCACACTGACACGTCCTCGCCCAGTTCGACGTCGCCGATCACGAGCGACGTTGGGTCGATGTAGACGCCAGCGGCAAGCCGGGGCTCGATACGGCGGTAGGGACGCGTAGGCATGGGTCGCAATCCTGAGCGAAAAAGTGAACAATTGTAGACGTAGGCCCGTCCGGCCCGGCAATCTTCGGGTTGAGGGCGGCGCCGCCGCCTGCCCCCGCAAGGAGCCTGCGGATGATCATCATGTTGCTGCTGTTCGTCGCCCTGCTGGTCGTGGCGGCCGTGTATTTCGTGCGCCTCTTCAACGGGCTGGTGGCCCTGCGCGAGAACGTCCGCAAGGCGTGGGCCAACATCGACGTCCTGCTGACTCAGCGCCACGATGAGCTGTCCAAGCTCGTCGAAACCTGCAAGCGCTACATGACCTACGAGCAGGAGACGCTCGAGCGCGTGATGCACGGCAGGGCCGCCGTCTTCAGGGCACAGGGGGCCGGTGACGTCACGGCGCTCGGCGCGGCGGAGGACCAGTTGCGGCAGGACGTCGGCCGCCTGTTCGCGCTCGCGGAGAAGTATCCGGCTCTCAAGGCGGATGAGAGCTTCGGGCACCTGCAGACCAGGATCACCGAACTCGAGGAGAGCATCGCCGACCGGCGCGAGTTCTACAACGACGCGGTCAACCTGAACAACATCCGCATCCAGACCTTCCCGGACCTGCTCGTCGCCCGCATGTTTGAATTCCGGCCGGCCGGTCTGCTCGAGTTCAGCGAGGAGCAGAAGCGCGACGTCGACGTAGGCAAGCTGTTTGGGTGAAGACTTCTGGTTCTGGGCGCTGACGCTGGCCGTCGCCGTGATCGGCGGCGGTGCGCTCTCGCTGCGCTGGCTCAAGGTCGCCCGCCTCGTCGAGGACACGCCGAGGTCGCGGCTGCGGTCGGCCGCCCAAGGCTACATCGAGGTCTCCGGGCACGGCCTGCCGCTCGAGGGTACCGAGAACCTTGCACCGCTCACGCAGCGGCCCTGCGTATGGTGGCGCTATCGCGTCGAGAAGAGGATCGAGGCCAGCGGCCTCCGGAGCAGGCGCGACAGCTGGCAGATGGTCTCCTCCGGTCGGTCCGCGATGCCCTTCCTGCTCGACGACGGTACTGGCCGCTGCATTGTGCAGCCGGCAGGCGCCGAGGTCGTCGCGAGCGAGTCGACGACTTGGTACGGCGACACCCCGCTGCCACCGGCAATCCGAGCGCAGGGCGGCGCGTTCCTGTCGCGCTCGCGAGACTACCGGTACTTCGAGGAGCGCATCTACGAGCAGGAGCAGGTCTACGCACTGGGCGAGTTTCAGTCGCTCCGACCGGACGACCGCCCCGACTTGAAGACGGCGACCGCGACACTGCTGGCCGACTGGAAGGAGGACCAGGCGACCCTCGTCCAGCGGTTCGATTCGGACCATGACGGGCGTATCAGCCTCGAGGAATGGGAGCGCGCCCGCGAGGCAGCCCGGCGCGCCGTCGAGCAGCAGCCGCGGGACCGTGCGTCCGTGACCACGCTGAGCGTGCTGGCGAAGCCCGGTGACGACCAGCTGTTCCTGATTGCGGCGCTTCCGGAGGGTGATCTGGCGCGGCGCTATCGGCGCAAGGCCTTTCTCGCCTTCCTCGGGTTCGTCGCGGCCACGTACGCGTTTGGCTGGTTGCTGCAGCGCGCTTTCGGCTGACCGCGGCTAGAATGCCCGGATGACCAACGCCCTGCTCTCCGAACACGCACTACCGCCCTTCCATTCCATCAAGCCCGGGCATGTCGAGCCGGGAATCCGCGAGTTGCTCGAGCGCAATCGCCGCGAGCTCGAACAGCTGCTCGACTCCAAGGCGACGGGCTGGGACGGGATCGTCGCGCCGCTCGAGCGCATGCACCATCGCCTCGCGCGCGCCTGGTCTCCGGTCGGGCATCTGAACGGCGTAATGAATTCCGACGAGCTGCGCGCGGCGTACAACGTCTGCCTGCCGCTGCTCACCGCTTACCACACGGAGATCGCGCAGAACGAGCGGCTCTGTGCGGCGTACCAGCGGGTCCTCGACACCGAGGGCGCCCATCTCCTGCCCGAGCAGCGCAAGCTGCTGGAAAATGCGCTGCGCGATTTTCGGCTCGCCGGCGTCGCTCTTCCCGCCGAACGCAAGGACCGCTTCCGCCAGTTGATGGAGCGTCTGTCGGTCGCACAGTCGAATTTCGACGAGAACGTGCTGGACGCGACCAACGCCTGGTCGCGGCACGTCGTCGATCCGGCCGAACTCGAGGGTCTGCCGGCGACGGTCCTGGAGCGGGCGCGGGCCGCCGCCGACGCCGCCGGCAAGACCGGCTGGTGGTTCACACTCGATGCGCCCAACTACCAGGCCGTGCTCACGCATGCGGCCAGCGACAGGCTGCGCGAGGAGTTCTACGCGGCATGGGTCACGCGGGCCTCTGACCAGGGGCCGCACGCCGGGCAATGGAACAACACGCAGCTGATGTCCGAAATCCTGGCGCTGCGCCACGAGGCCGCACAGCTTGTCGGGTTCGCGAATTTTGCGGAGTACTCGCTCGCGACTAAAATGGCGCACCAGCCCGGCGAGGTGCTCGAGTTCCTGCGGCGGCTTGCGAGGCTCAGCCGTCCCGCGGCCCAGAAGGAGTTCGAGGAACTCGAGAGCTTCGCGGGACGCCCGCTCGCCGCGTGGGACGTCGCGTATTACTCCGAGCGGCTGAAGCGCGAGCGGCTGCAGGTCTCGGAGGAGGAGCTTCGGCCCTACTTTCCGCTGCCGCGTGTCCTGGCAGGACTGTTTACCGTGGCGTCGCGCCTCTACGGCCTGCGCATCGTCGCCCGCAGCGGCGTCGAGGTCTATCACCCCGACGTGCGCTACTTCGATATCCTCGACCACGACGGGGCACCGCGCGGCGGCTTCTTCCTGGACCTTTATGCGCGACCGAAGAAGCGCGGCGGTGCCTGGATGGACGAGTGTGTCGGCCGGATTCGCATGGGCGGCGAGTCCGCGCTGCCGGTTGCGTACCTCGTCTGCAACTTCACGCCACCGACCGGCGGGCGCCCGTCGCTGCTGACGCACCACGAGGTGCTGACGCTGTTCCACGAATTCGGCCATGGCCTGCACCACATGATGACGCGCGTCGATTACCCGAGCGTCGCCGGCATCAACGGGGTCCCGTGGGATGCGGTAGAGCTGCCGAGCCAATTCATGGAGAACTTCGCCTGGCGCGAAGAGGTGGTGCCGCTGATTTCCGCCCACGTCGAGACCGGCGCCGCCCTGCCCGCCGAAACGCTGCGCAAGCTGCAGGCGAGCCGCACGTTCCAGGCCGGCATGCAGACGGTGCGGCAGCTGGAGTTCGGCCTGTTCGATTTCCGCTTGCACGCGGAATTCGATCCGGAACGCGGGCTTCGCCTCGCGCAGACTCTGGGAGAAGTGCGTGAAGAGGTTGCGGTCGTGCGGGTCCCCGCATTCAACCGCTTCGCGCACAGCTTTCAGCACATCTTCTCGGGCGGCTATGCCGCTGGCTACTACAGTTACAAGTGGGCCGAGGTGCTCTCGGCCGACGCCTTCGGCGCCTTCGAGGATCGGGGGATCTTCGACGGGGCGACGGCCCGTCGCTTTCTACGCTCCATACTCGAGCGCGGTGGCAGCCGTGACGCGATGGAAGCCTTTGTCGAGTTCCGAGGACGCAAGCCCGAGATCGAACCCCTGCTGCGGCAGATGGGCCTGGCGGCCTGAGCACCTCCCGTGCGCATCGCCACCTGGAACGTCAACTCGCTGCGGGTACGCATGCCGCACCTCAAGGACTGGCTGGCGGCGAATCCGGTCGACGTCATCGCGCTGCAGGAGACCAAGCTTCCCGACGCGGAGTTTCCGCGACCGGAGCTCGAGGCGCTCGGGCTGCAGGCGGCGTTCAGTGGCCAGCGGACCTACAACGGCGTCGCGATTCTCGCGCGTGACCGGCCGGCCTCGGTCACGATGGGCATCCCGGGCTTCGACGACGACCAGAAACGCGTCATCGCCGCAACGATCGGCGAACTGCGCGTCATCAACGTCTACGTCCCGAACGGTCAGGCCGTGGGCTCCGACAAGTACCAATACAAGCTGCGCTGGCTCGACGCCCTGCGCGGCTACGTTGGCGCGGAACTGCAGCGTCACCCGCGGCTCTGCGTTCTCGGCGATTTCAACATCGCCCCGGAAGACCGCGACGTACACGACCCGAAGGCATGGGAGGGCTCCGTGCACGTCAGTCCCGCGGAGCGCGCGGCGCTGCAGGCCCTGCTGTCAGCGGGCCTCAGCGACTGCTTCCGGCTCTTCGAGCAGCCGGACAAGAGCTACTCTTGGTGGGACTACCGGATGTTGGCCTTCCGCCGCAACGCGGGTCTCAGAATCGATCTGATCGTCGCCAGTGCCGCCCTCGCCGAAAAGTGTGCGGGCTGTCGCATCGACAAGGCGCCCCGGAAGCTGGAACGGCCCTCGGATCACACCCCGGTGATCGCGACGTTTGACATATGAACGCCGATTCATCCGCTGTCGGATTCTTTGACTCTGGTGTTCTCCGCGCCGCGGCGTAGACTCGCCGGAAACTAACGAGTCCGCATCGGCAGCCCGTCCTTCATGCAGTTCCGTCGCAGCGACCATGACGTCACGAACACCGTGCAGGTGAGTTCGGTCGTGGCGGTGCAGCGTGCCGCGGAGGAACTCTTCGCGCAGACGTGGCCGGGCGCGAGCACCGTGCGGCTAGCCACGGCCTTTGCGGACTTCGAGCGCCTGTTCACCGGGCAGTTCCCGGGGTATTACGGCTGCGACACCGTCTATCACGACATGCAGCACTCGCTGGACGACACGCTCGCGATGGCGCGCCTGCTCGCCGGCCACGACCGCTCGCACGCTCCCGACAAGCGCCTCGGCGCGGAGCGCGCCGTGCTCGGCGTCGTCTGCGCGCTCTTCCACGACGCCGGTTACATCCGCCAGATCGACGACACGCAGCACCGTAACGGCGCCGAGCTCACGCGAACGCACGTCACCCGCAGCGCGCAGTTCCTCGCGCGCTACCTGCCGTCCATCGGGATGGCGCAGTGGGTACCGGTCGCGACGCAGATCGTCCACTTCACGGGCCACGAAGTGCCGTTCGACCAGATCCGCCTCGACGACCCGCGGGACCGCCGGGTCGGTCACCTGCTTGGCACCGCGGACATGATGGCGCAGATGTCCGACCGATGTTATCTCGAGAAGTGCCGCGACCGCCTGTACCCGGAGTTCGTTCTCGGTGGTATCGCGATATCCAGGTCAAACGGCGACCTGAAGGTCTTGTATGGCTCCGGGCTCGACGTCCTGCGCCAGACTCCGGAGTTCATCGAGCAAACCATGCGTCCCCGCCTCGACGGTGAATTCGGCGGCGCCTATCGCTACGTCGAGGTGCTTTTCGGCGGACGAAACCCGTACATGGACGCGATCGATGGCCACCTCGCCTACCTGAAGCAGGTTCTGAAGACCCAGCGCTGGTCGATGCTGCGCCGCGCGCCGCCCTGCTTCACGTGGGAGAAGAACCCGCTGCAGAACGTGCGCGCACTCGTCCTCGATCACCTGCGTGCGGCGGTCGTGGCGGGCGGTTAGCCAGCGCCGGCCGCGCCCCCTCAGGCCAGCGCGTAAAGATAGTCGACGTAAGAGCGCACCGCTCCGTTCGGGCCGGTGAGCTGCGGATTCGTCGGCTCGATGCGGTAGTACTCGTCCGGTGCACGGGCTCGCCCGCCGTGCCCGAGGCCGAAGTGTCCGGCCGGCAGCCTGAGCGGCGCGCCGGTGAAGAGGTAGCCCAGCAAGGAGCCCGCCAGGCGGGGCCAGAAGATCGGCTGGACGCCGGCATCGCGGTAGACGCGGACCTGAGACTGGATCAACCGCGAGTCGACGGCCGTCGCCGTCGGGTCGTAGCCACCGCTCACATTGACCTCGATGTCGCCGCAGCCTCGCTTCCCGAGGCGCGCCTTCAGCTTGACCACGGTGTCGGCGTGAGTCATGTCGGGCACGAGGCGGAGGTCGAGCTTCGCGACGGCGCGGGCCGGCAGAAGCGTCATGCCGCCAGGCCCGGTGTAGCCGCCGACCAACCCTTCGATGTTCACTGTCGGCCGGGACGCGAGGTTCTCCAGAGCCTGGCGGAAATCCGGTCGGCGGAGAAATGCTGGATGGAGTAGGTCCGCTTCAACGAAGCCTCGTCGAGCCGGCGAGCCGCGTCCTCGAGCTGCGCGCGGCCGGCCGCATCCAGCGGGCGCGCCGGTTCCACCAGCTCGTCGATGGCGGGCGTGCCGTCTGCATTGACCGGAGAGTTGAGGGCCTGCATGAGGTGGAACGCCGGGCTGTCGAGCATCGCTCGCGTGCTGGAGTGGACGTCCTTGCCCGGCCCGCGACCCCACTTCTGCCCGCTCGAGACCAGTTCGAGCTCGACGATGCCCTTTGCGCCGTGGTTAATGGTGATGTTGCCGTCGAGGCCTTGTGCCGCGAATGGCATGAACACGCCGTCGGTCTTGGCGCGGCGCGCCGCCGGCTCAGGCGCGTGCACGGCCTGCGAGAAATGCGGCGAGCCGATCTCGTCCTAGCCTTCCACCACCGGCACGAGGTTCACCGGCAGTCTGCGGCCGGCTGCTCGGATCGCGTGCAGCGCCGCGAGAAACGCCGCCTCCCAGGGAGGCGAGGACCACTCGGCGGAGTTGGCCTGCTTCACGTCGTACATGAAGTCGAGGTCGAGGCCAATGGTGCGGTTCGCCCCCGCATCGAGCGTCGCGAACACCCCGGGCACGCCGTCGGTCGGCATGCGCTCGGCCCGCTGGAAGGCGGCGTCGCGCAGCAGCCGCAGCAGGTAGTCGCTGCCTTCCGCCACACCCCTCTGTTCCGCGGCGATCGTCGAGTTGCGGATCCAGTATTGTATCCGCTGCACGGTCTCATGGTGCCGCCGCTCGATCTCGCGGTAGATAGCGGGGCGATCCTTGGCAGCGGCGTCGCCCGCCCGGGCGGCCAGCAGGGCGCTGGCGGCGGCGGCGCCGACGACAAACTCACGACGAATCAGGGTCTTGGAGCCGCTCCGGACAAAGGGTGAGGAACGGCATCGTATCGATCGGTCGCGTCAGAGGCGAGCCCGCGCACCCGGCTCAGGCTGGCGGGCCTGGCGGGCGAGCAGGTCGAGCATCGCGAGCGGATCGTCGGACACTGTAAGCAGATCGCGGCCGCGCGGCTGCAGCAGCCCGGTCTCCACGGCCCGGTCGAGAAACGCGATCAGCCCGTCGTAATAGCCGCTGACGTTCAGCAGGCCATTGGGTTTGTCCTGCAGGCGCGCCAGCGTCCAGCTCCACGCCTCAAACATCTCGTCCATCGTGCCAACGCCACCGGGCAGCGACAGGAAGGCGTCCGACAGCTCGCCCATGCGCTGCTTGCGCTCGGCGAACGTCGTGACGACCTCGAGCGAGGCGAGCCCGCCGTGGCCAACCTCGAGGTCGTAAAGAAACCTCGGGATGACGCCGATCACCCTGGCGCCCGACTGCAACGCGGCGTCGGCAAGCACGCCCATGAGCCCGACGCGCCCGCCGCCGTACACCAGTGTCCAGTTCCGCCGGCCGATCTCCTCACCCACGTGGCGGGCGGCCACGGCGAATTCCGCGCGGTGCCCCGCCGCCGAGCCGCAGAAGACACAGAGAGAAAAGCTCACGCCTTCAGTGACTTGAGGAACGCGGCGGGATCCTCGCCCCGCTCGAGCACCTCGACCAGGGCCGAGCCGACGACCACGCCGTCCACGTGCCCCTTCATGCGCGCGACCTGCTCGGGCCCGCGGATGCCGAAACCCGCGCAGACCGGGATCGGCGCAACGGCCTTCACCCGGTCCATGTACGCCAGCACCGCGTCCGGGACGGCAGCGGCTTTGCCAGTCGTTCCGGTCATCGTCACAGCGTAGATGAACCCCTGGCTCGCCTCGCACAGCATCTTGAGCCGCGGCGCAGGCGTCACCGGCGTCACCATCTGCACGAGCGCCAGACCCGCCCGATCGAGCGCCGCGCGCATCTCCGCACTCTCCTCGAACGGCAAGTCGGGAATGATGAAGCCGGACACGCCAGCCCTGGCCGCCTCGACCGGAAGCTTCTCCAAGCCGTAGGCGAGCAGCGGATTCAGGTAGCTCATGAGGAGCAGGGGCGCCTTCGGCCGTGGCTGCATTCCGCCGAGTTCCTGCAGCAGCCACGGCAGCGTGAACCCACCCTGCAGCGCAGCGAAGCTCGCGCGCTGGATGGTTGCGCCATCGGCCATCGGGTCCGTGAACGGCACGCCGATCTCGACCACGTCCGCCGCCGCTGCGATGGCCGCGAGGCTGCGACGAAAGCCCGCACGATCCGGGAACCCGGCGGTCATGAAGGCGACGACCGCGGGCCGGCGCTCGGCACCCGCCGCGCGGATCGCTGCGCTGATCGCGTCGCGCGGCTTCAGCGTGGTCATCAGATCCTCCCCTTCAGCAGCGTGCGCTGCAGCGTCGGCATGTCCTTGTCCCCGCGGCCCGAGAGGCCGATCAGGATGCGGCTGCCGGGATGTTCCTGGGCATAGCGCCTGGCGCCGGCGAAGGCGTGTGCGGACTCAATCGCGGGCAGGATGCCCTCGCACTGGCAGCATTCGGCGAGGGCCTCGAGTGATTCCTGGTCTCCCGCAGCCGCGTACTGAACGCGCCCGATGCTCGCCAGCAGCGCATGCTCCGGACCCACGCCGGGATAGTCGAGTCCGGCTGACACCGAATGCGTCTCCCGGATCTGCCCGTGTTCGTCCTGCAGCAGCAGCGAATAGCAGCCCTGCAGCACGCCCGGCACACCGTAGGCGATCGAGGCGGCATTCTGCCCGAGGCCGGGGCCGGTGCCCCCGGCCTCGAAACCGATGATCTTGACGTCGAGGTCGCCGATGAACGGATGGAACAGGCCGATGGCATTGGAGCCGCCGCCGACGCACGCCACGACCGCGTCCGGCAGGGCGCCCGCCTGCTCCAGCATCTGCGCCCGCGCCTCGATGCCGATCACCGACTGGAACTCGCGCACAAGATACGGATACGGATGCGGGCCGACGGCGGAGCCCAGCAGGTAATACGCGCCGTCCGGGTCGGACACCCAGTCACGCATTGCCTCGTCAATCGCGGCCCGCAGCGTCTTGTCGCCGGCCGTGACCGGAACGACCTCCGCGCCGAGCAGCTGCATGCGACCGACGTTCGGCGCCTGCCGTTCCATGTCGACCGAGCCCATGTAGACCACACAGGGCATGCCGAGCCGCGCACAGGCCGCGGCGGAGGCGACGCCGTGCTGACCCGCGCCAGTCTCGGCGACGATGCGCCTCGCGCCGAGTCGCTTCGCGAGCAGGGCCTGGCCGATCGCGTTGTTGATCTTGTGCGCACCGGTGTGGGCGAGGTCCTCGCGCTTCAGCCAGACCTCGGCACCCCAGCGCCGCGACAGCTCTCGCGCCCGCGTGAGCGGCGTCGGCCGGCCCACCCAGGTGCGCAGCTCCGACTCGAGTTCGGCACGGAACAGCGGATCGGGCAGTATGTCTCGCACGCCCTGCTCCAGACGATCGAGCGCCGGGACCAGCGTCTCCGGCACGTAACGGCCACCGAATGGCCCGTAGCGGCCGCGGGCATCCGGAAACGCGCCACGCAGTACCTGCGCGAGCAGCGCGTCCCGGTCGATCATCAGGCCGTCGGTTCTCATCACTGGATCTCCTCGCTCACCGAATCGGCGCACCGCTCCTGTGCCGCGCGCGCCGCCGCCACGAACTCAGCTATTCGCACCGCGTCCTTGACGCCACGGCTCGATTCCACGCCCGAGCTCACATCCAGGCCGAACGGCCGCACGCTGCGGATCGCTGCGCTCACGTTACCCACGTCGAGTCCGCCGGCCAGCACCAGCTCCGTACCCCGCGCCAGTTGCGCGGCCTCCGCCCAGTCCGCCCGCTCGCCGGCACCGCTGCGAGCGCTCTCGAACAGCACTCGTGGCCGATTGTCCGTCGACGCTACGGCAGGCCCGCCGCTGCGCAGGACCGGCAGCACTCGCTGGCCGGGCGGCAACCGCAGGCCCGCGAGGTCCGAGGCGTCCGCCTGCACCCAGTCAGGTCGCACGGCGATGAGCACCGCGTCGACGAGATCTTGCGGGGGGTGCAGGAACACCGCCACGCGCTCGATGCCCGCCGGGACGGCGGCCTGCAGCGCGCCCGCCTCGGCTACGGACAGGTTGCGCGGCGAGCCGGCGTGGAAGACGAAACCCACCGCCTGCACGCATGCGCGTGCCGCCGCTTCAATCGACGCGACCGAGCGCAGCCCGCAGATCTTGATCCATAGCCCGCTCACCGGCATCAGCCTCTCAGCACCGCCTGGCGGCCGGCCACGAGCAGCTCGTGCACCGCGTGCTTCGGATCCGCACGCTGCATCAGCGCCGTGCCCACGAGCGCCACCCGGTAGCCGAGCGCAGCCACCCGAGCGACATCCTCCGCACTCGCCACACCGCTCTCCGCCACGCACGGCCACTCGGCCGGCATCTGAGCGCGCAGTGCCGCGAAGCGCCCGACGTCGATCTGCAGCGTATCCAGGTCCCGGCAATTGAGGCCCATCAACACCTGCTCCTCGCGGCCCCGTCGCTCCCGTGCCAGCTCGCCCGCCACCTTGAGGTCATCGGCGTCGAAGGCCTCGAGGAGCACGAACAGGCCCTGCTCCGCCGCGCAGTCGAGCATTGCGACGAGCTGCGCGCGCGGCGCGAGGCGCACGATCAGCAGCACGCCGGAGGCACCGTAGGCGCGCGCTTCGAGCACCTGGTAGGGATCGACGAGGAAATCCTTGCGCATCACCGGTACGGCGTACTGCAGCAGCGTGTCCGCTGCGAGCCGCAGGTGTTCGAGCTCGCCGTCAAAGCGCGTCGGCTCGGTCAGTATCGAGCACGCGGCGGCGCCACCTTCCGCATACGCCTCGAGCCGCGTCACGGGATCGAGGGTCTTGGCCGAGAGATCCCCCAGCGAGGGCGAGCGCAGCTTGAGTTCGGCAATGACGTCAAAGCCGGTCGCAGCAAGCCGCAGCTTCGGTGGCGGTGCGCTCGAGAGGATTGCCGCACGCAGCGCCGCCTCCGGCACGCGCTCCCGGGCCTCCCGGAGGCGCTGGTGGCTGCTGCGGCTCATCTCGGTGAGTAGGCCCATTTGCACAATGCCCCCCGTTAGCGGGCCGGAGTGAGTGAAGCGCCGAAGGCGGCGATGCGCTCGAGCAGGCGCTCGGCGTCACCGCGATCGATCGCATCCGATGCGGCGCGCACGCCGGCCGCGAGGTCCTCGACGGCACCGGTGACTTCCAGCGCCAGCGCCGCATTCAGCACGATCGCATCGCGGTGCGCTCCTCGATCGCGGCCCTCGAACACGGCTCGAAGACTGGCGGCATTGTGCGCGGCATCTCCGCCGGCGAGCGCGGCGGGCGTACAGCGCCTGAACCCAAAGTCCTGCGGATCCCGCACGGTACGTTCGACGCGCCCCGGGCTGACCTCGTAGAGCTCGAACGGCCCGACGGGCGTCGCTTCGTCCCAGCCGGGTTCGCCGTGGACGACGAATACGCGCTGGACCGGCGTACCCGACAACGTCTCGGCCATCAGCCGCGCGGCGTCGGCGCTGTAAGCGCCCAGCAGGCCGAAGGGCGGCTCGGCCGGATTGGTGAGCGGGCCGAGCAGGTTGAATACCGTGCGTACGCCAAGCGCACGTCGCACGGGCGCGATTTCCTTCATCGCCGGGTGATAGTGCGGGGCGAACAGGAAGGTGAAGCCGGTGGCAGCCAGACAGTCGCCGGCGGCCCGCTCGTCGAGCGGCTGCGGCAGGCCGAGGCACTCGAGGAGGTCGGCGCTGCCGGAGCGGCTGGAGACGGAGCGGTTGCCGTGCTTTACGACGCGGACCCCCAGGGACGCGACTAGCAGGGAGGCGCCCGTCGACAGATTGAAGCTGCCCGAGGCGTCGCCACCCGTGCCAACGATGTCGATGGCCGGCGGCCCGGGCGGCAGTCTCGGGCGGCGGGAGAGGCCGCGCATTGCCGCCGCGAAGCCGCGGACCTCCGCCGGCGTGATGCCCTTTGCGCGCAGTGCGGCGAGCAGCGCACCGGCCATTGCCGGCGGCAGCGATGCATCGGTAAGCGCGACGAGCAGCCCCGCAGCCTCCTCCTGAGCGAGGTTCTGGCGGTTCAACAGCTGCTCAAGGATGTCGCGCAGTTCCTTCACGTGTGCGTCGTCCTCAGGCCTCGCGATGGCCGCCCGCGAACCTCAGGAAGTTGCCGAGCAGGGTCGGCCCTTCCGGGGTCAGCACGCTCTCGGGGTGGAACTGCACCCCTTCGACCATGAACTCGCGGTGGCGCACGCCCATGATCTCGCCCTCAGGAGTGCGGGCAGTGACTTCGAGCACCGCCGGCAGGGTCTCCGGCCTCGCGATCAGCGAGTGGTAGCGCCCCGCGTCGAACGGCTGCGGCATCCCGGAGAACACACCGCGCCCGTCGTGACTGACGGGCGACACCTTGCCGTGCATGAGCCGGCCGGCCCGCACCACCTCGCCGCCGAAGACCTCGACGATCGACTGGTGGCCGAGGCAGACGCCGAACACGGGTATGCGCCCCGCGAACGCGCGGATCATGTCCATGGACACACCCGCATCACGAGGCGTGCCCGGCCCGGGAGAGATGCACAGGTGAGTCGGCGCGAGCGCCTGAGCCTCCTCGACCGTGATTGCGTCGTTGCGGTGGACGAGCACCCCGGCGCCGAGCACGAGGAATGCCTGCACAAGGTTGTAGGTGAAGCTGTCGTAGTTGTCGATCAGCAGCAGACGAGGTGCCACGCCCATCACAGCCCCTCCCGCGCGAGTTCCAGCGCCCGGCGCAGCACCGCGCTCTTCGCAAACACTTCTTTGTATTCGCTGGCGGGGATGCTGTCGGCCACGATGCCTGCGCCCGCCTGGAAGCTGTAGGTGTCGCCGTGAAAGACCATGGTGCGGATAGTGATGGCCTGGTCCATGTCGCCACCGTGCCCGAAGTATCCCACCGTGCCACCGTAGAAGCCGCGCCGGACCGGCTCAAGTTCGTCGATGATCTCCATCGCCCGCACCTTGGGCGCCCCGACCAGGGTGCCCGCGGGGAACGCCGCCGCGAACAGGTCGAAGGCGTCCTTGCCCGGGGCGATCGTGCCGTTCACGCCGCTGACGATGTGCATGACATGGCTGTAGCGCTCGATCGAGCGGTACGGGTTGACCTGCACGGAGCCGGCCCGCGCCACGCGGCCGAGGTCGTTGCGCGCGAGATCCACCAGCATGACGTGCTCGGCGTTCTCCTTGGGATCGGCGCGCAGCTCCGCCTCCAGCGACTCATCCTCGGCCGCGTCCGCACCGCGCGGACGCGTGCCGGCGATCGGTCGCATCTGGGCATGACTGCCGTTCAGCCTAACCAGCGCCTCCGGCGAGGAGCCCACGACAACCCGGTCGCCGAGCTCGCAGTAATACAGGTACGGCGAGGGGTTCAGCAGGCGCAGCGCGCGGTACGCCTCGAACGGGTCGAGGTCACAGCGCCCGGCGAAGCGCACCGACAGCACGAGCTGGTAGACGTCGCCGGCGGCGATGTACTCCTGGGTGCGCGCAACGTTCTCCAGGAACTCCTCTTCGGAGAGGCTCGCCTCCGGGGCGCTGAAGCTCGCGGCCCAAGCCGGACCCGGCAGGCCGCCCCGCAGCGCGCGGATCACCTCGCGACGCAGACTCTGGCGCTCGTGCTCGGAACCCGCGTGCAGCAGCGCGGCGCGGCGCGTCAGGTGGTCGAATACCAGCAGCGAGCGCGGCGCGACGTAGTGAGCATCGGGGCAGTCGTCGACGACCCGGGCCCGGTTCGGTAGGCGCTCGAAGTAGCGCACCAGGTCATAGCTCGCCACACCGACGAGGCCACCGAGCAGCGGGAAGCCGGCGTTCACGACCTCCGGTCTTGGCGCCCGCGCCAAGGCGCGACGTAACGCTGAGAGCAGCTCGGGCTGGTCCGCCGGACGACCGCGACGTTCGTCGCCGATGACGAGCCCGGACGCATCGAGCCGGAACTCGAGGCACTCGCCGAAGCCGATGAACGAGTATCGGGCAAGGCGTTCACCGCCTTCCACGCTCTCCAGCAGAAAGCGCGGCCGGAACGGCTTGAGCTTCAGGTAGGCCGACACCGGGGTGTCGAGGTCGGCGGCGATGTCGAACAGACTGGTCGTCACTCACGGCTCCTCTATCGCGAGGACCCTGGGGACGGCCAACAAAAAACCCATCCCACGGGGCTCGCGGAGATGGGTCCTGGAATCCTGCGAACGAGACGTGCGCGTCCGGCCCCACTCCTATGAGCGGCGCCACCACCAGCGGCGATCGGAGAGCTTGTCCGGTGAAGCGTTCATCTCGAATTGCAGTATCCATGGTGGCCCGAGATGCGTCAAGAAAGCCACCATCCGCCGTCGGCCGAAATCCTTACACGCGATAGCCAATCCGCCGGATCCGCACCCCGCACTCTCCCGGGTGGAGCGCAGAATGTTCCTGGCCTCCGTCAGAAATTCGCGCCGGGACTTACAATGAGACCGGTTCAGCAACCGCAGCCAGGATCGATCGCCAGTGACCGTCACAACCCTCGGCGGCTCCCTGCCGCGCACAGCCGCGTGCAGTGGCGCCGGCGTGCCAATCCGCCTGTCGGGTGCTTGGCAGGCGCCGCCGCGTCGATCCGCAGCAAGCTGATGGAGGGAAGAGCATGACGGCTCCCGTCGTTGTGGTCCGCCACGCCATCTTCCCCGACGTGCTGGAGGAGCTGCGTCGGCACGCAGAGGTCCTCGACAACCAGTCGGGCACCGCCCTCGACGGCGACGCTCTCGCCGCAGCCCTGGCCCGGGCACATGCATTGATCGTCCCGGCCCACGAACCGGTCGATGCCGCCGTCCTCACGGCCGCGCCGGCCTTGCGCATCGTCGCCAACATCGGCGTGGGCTACGACAACGTCGACCTGCCTGCATGTTTCGCTCGCGGCGTGATGGTCACCAACACGCCGGGTGTCCTGGACGACACGACCGCCGACTTAGCATTCGCCTTGCTGCTCGGCGCCGCGCGCCGCATGGCCGAAGGCGATGCATTCGTGCGCGCGGGTCGCTGGGAGACGGGTGCGCGCTTTCCGATGGGACTCGACGTGCACCACCAAACCCTGGGAATCGTCGGTCTGGGCCGCATCGGTCGCTGCATCGCACGGCGCGCCGCCGGCTTTGAGATGACCGTCGTCTATCACAACCGCCACCGACTCGCCCCCGCGGAGGAAGCCACCGTCGGCGCCAGCTATCGCGATTTCGACGAGCTGCTCGCGACCTCCGACTTCATCGTGGCGCAGCTGCCGCTCACGCCGGCCACGCGGCTCCGGTTTGGAGCTGCGGAGTTTGCGCGGATGAAGCGCACGGCCGTGTTCGTCAATACCGGCCGCGGCGGTGTTGTGGACGATGCAGCCCTCGCCGCGGCACTGAGGACCGGACGCATCGCCGCGGCAGGGCTCGACGTCTTCGAGGACGAACCGCGCGTACACCCCGAACTCAGGTTGCTGCCGAACGTGGTGCTTGCGCCCCACATCGGCAGCGCCACGCTGCCGACCCGCCACGCCATGGTGCGCCGGGCCGCTGACAACGTCATCGCGGCGCTGGCGGGCCAGGACCCGCCGGACCGCGTCCAAGGTTGAGGTACACGCCCATGATTGACCTGCAGCGCTTGATCGACATCGTCGGCCCCGACGCAGTCCTCTCCGGCGAGGACGTTCGCTCGCGCTCCGTAAGCTGGGTGAATCCGGGTCCCTGCCAGGCGTACGCGATCGTTCGCCCGTCGACCACGGAGCAGGTCGCCCGGGTGCTCGGCGCCTGCAGCGCGGCGCAACAGCCGGTCGTACCGATGGGCGGCCTGACCGGCCTCGTGCGCGGCTGCGAAGCCGGGCCGGGCGAGGTTGGCCTGTCACTCGCGCGCATGCACCGCATCGAATCGGTCGATCCGGTCGGCCGGACGATGACCGTCGAGGCCGGCGTGCCGCTGCAGGCTGTGCAGGAGGAGGCCGAACGGCACGGCCTGCTCTACCCGGTGGACTTCGGTGCGCGCGGCTCCGCCCACATCGGCGGCAGCGTCTCGACCAATGCGGGCGGAAACGGGGTGATCCGTTACGGCATGACACGCGATTCGGTGCTGGGCCTCGAGGCAGTGCTGGCGGATGGCACGGTCATCTCCGCGCTCAACCGCATGATCAAGAACAACGCGGCCTACGACGTGAAGCAGCTCTTCATCGGTACGGAGGGGACGCTCGGGGTGATTACACGCCTCGTGCTGCGGCTTCGCGAGCTGCCGCGCAGCACGCAAACGGCGCTCGTCGCCTGCAATGAGTTCTCGGCCGTGACCGCGCTGCTCAAGCACATGGACGCGTCCCTCGGCGGTGCGCTCACGGCCTTCGAAGTGATGTGGAACGAGTTCTACCGCCTCGTCACGACGACGCCAGCGAAGGGCACGCCCCCACTGGCGCAGGACTATCCGTTCTATGTGCTCCTCGAATCCTCTGGCGGGGACGAGACGCGAGACCAGGAGGTGTTCGAGGTGGCGCTCGGCGCCGCGATCGAGGCCGGCGGCGTCGCCGATGCGGCAATCGCCACGTCCAAGGCGCAGGGCGAGTCGCTGTGGGCGCTGCGCGACGACGTGGAGCAGATCTACGGCATCGGCATGCCCGTAACTTTCGACGTCAGCCTGCCGGTAGCGGAGATGGAGGGCTACACCGGCGAGGCGCTGACACGCCTGGAGCGCGAATGGCCCGCCTACCGCCGCTTCGTGTTCGGCCACCTCGGCGACGGCAACCTGCACTTGATCGTCGCCGGGCCGCCGAGCCGAGAGGCACGCCTCGGCATCGAACGCTGCGTATACGAGCCGCTCGCGAGGCGCGGCGGCTCGGTGTCCGCCGAGCATGGCATAGGGCTCGAGAAGCAGCCCTGGCTTGGCCTGTGCCGCAGTCCGGCCGAGCTCGCCCTGATGCGGAGGCTGAAGGCCGCTCTCGATCCGCAGGGCATTCTCAACCCAGGCCGCGTGCTCCCGGCCTGAGCATCAGCCGTTCACAGCGAACCGACGAAGCGGGCCAGCCGCAGCCGCGCCAGTCCGGCGTCCAAAGTGGCGCTGTCACGGTTCGTGAGCGCCTGGACGCGCAGGGTCTCCGCTTCGAGCAGTTGCGTCTGCGTCCCGAGACCTGCGCTGTAGCGCTCACGCGCCATGCGCAGGTTCTCCTCGGCCTGGTCTACCGCCTCCGCACTGACCGCGACGCGCTCTCGCGCCGCTGCGACGTCCAGCCACGACTGCCTCACCTGAAGCTCGATGAGCGTCTCGGCGTCCTGGCGCTGCTGTTCGGTCGCCCGCCGCGTGTGGTCGAGGGCCGCGCCGCGCTTGCGCGCCTGTCCTCCATCGAACAGCGCCCACTGCACGCCGATGCCGGCCGACAGCAAATCCTGGCGGTCGAGGAACTGGTTTTGCAGGTAGTTGTAGCCGCCCATCACGGCAAGCTGCGGCAGTACCCGCGCGCGCTCCGTGTTCGCCATCTGCCCATAGGCCTTGGCCTGCTCCTCGAGCGCGGCCAGCTCCGTCCGCTGCTTCACAGCGAGCTGCGTGAGCGCCGCGAGGTCCGCGGGCAGCTCAGCGGGCTCCGGAAGCGACTCCGCGAGGTCGACCTGGCGATCCATCGGCTCGCCAAGCCGCCGGTTGTACGCCGCGACGGCGACCTCGGAGGCGTTGGCGGCGCGCAGCCGGTTCTGCTTCGCATCGGCCAACGCGACCTGGACGGAGAGAAGGTCGTTCTTCGGCACGAGCTCGCGCTCGAACATGCTGCGCACGTCGCTCGCCAGGGACTCGAGGCTGGCCACGTTGCTCTCGGCGACCGCGAGCGCCTTGCGCGCGCGCAGGACGGCAACGTAGGCATCCGCGACCGCCAGCTTCAGGTCCGACTCGGCCGCCACGAGTTGGTCGCCGGCGCCGCGGCTTTGGGCCTCCGCCGCGGCGACGCTCGAGGAGATCCGGCCGCTCGTGAACAGCGGGATCGTCAGCGTCGCCGAACCCATCAGAACCTCGTTGTTGTTGAACATCGGTGGCGGCTTGATTGGCAGCCCCGTGAAGGAGAAGTCGAACGCCGGCGACTGGTCGAGCTTGAGATAGGACCCGCCGACCGACAGCTGCGGCCAGCGCTGGGCGCGGGCGGCGGCCGCATCGGCCTTCGCTGCCTCCGTCTGGCTGCGCACCGCCGCGATCGAGTGATCCTGCTGCGCAGCGCGAGCCCAGGCCTCCGTGAGCGTCTCGCCCGAAGCGCCCGCCGCCCCCAGGGCCAGCACCATCCCCACGGCCGCCGCGACCGGCTTCCGGCTCTTCGTCATTGCTTCAGTGCCTCGATGCCGAGCGTGCTGAGAACGTACTTCTCGTAGATCGGCGTGATGGATCCCGTCTTCACCTTGCGCATGAAATACTTCTCGAAGGCGATCTTCGCCAGGTGCACCCACTTGCCCTCGCGCGCCCAGGTGACGTTGCGCGGCGGGATCTGCGGCAGCGCGACGAACGCGGCACCCGTGTCGCCGAAGTCGGCAAGACATATGGCGTTCCAGGTACCACGGGCCTCCACTACCTTGCCCGAGAGCTCCTCGCCGATGTTCTCGCAGATGGCGTGGATCATCGACTCGATCATGAAGCCGGTCTTTGGCGCACCGGTCGGGACCGGGGTCTGCTCGACCGGCGGAATGGCCACGCACACGCCCGCCGAGAAGATGTTGCGATACTTCTTACTGCGCTGGTGTTCGTCAATGAGGACGAAGCCGCGTGGGTTACAAAGCTCAGGGACCGCCGCTACCGGCTCCACGCCCTTGAAGGCCGGCAGGATCATCGAGTGCTTGAAGGGTAGCTTGTGCTCCTTCTTCACCGAACCATCGTCGTTCACCTCGGTCACGTTCATCACGCCGGCTTCCACGGACGTGATCTTCGCGTTCGTGATCCAGTTGATGTGGCGCTGGCGCAGGATGGACTCCATCAGCCCCTTGCTGTCGCCCACGCCGCCGAGGCCCATGTGACCGATGTAGGGCTCGGCCGTCACGTAGGTCATCGGCACGCGGTCGCGGATCTTGCGGCGGCGGAGATCGGCATCGAAGATCATCGCCATTTCGTACGCCGGCCCGTAGCAGCTCGCCCCCTGCGCCGCGCCGACCACGATGGGACCCGGCTCAGCCACAAACTTCTGGTACAGGTTCCACGCCTCCACCGAGTGCCCCTGCGTACAGACGGAGGTCGTGTACCCTTTCGGCCCAAGGCCAGGCACCTCGTCGAAGGCGAGCTTCGGACCCGTGGTGATGACGAGGTAATCGTAGTCGACGGTGACCCCGCCGGTGAGCGTCAGGCGGGAGCTCGGCGCGTCGATCGACTGTACCATCTGCGGGATCCACTCGACGTCCTTCGCCGCAAGCGGGCCGGCGAGCGCAACCCGGGTCTGATCCGGCACACGCCAGCCGACGGCCACCCACGGGTTAGATGGCGTGAACTCAAAGTACGGGCTGCTGCCGATCAGCGTGACGCGGTGCGTCTTGCCGACCTTCTTCTTCATTTCGTAGGCACAGGCGACTCCGCCGAGGCCTGCCCCCATGATCACGATGTGAGCCATTGTCCTGTCCCCCTGTCCTCGATCTAGGATGCAGCGCGCGCGCTGCGGTTGCGGTAGCTGAAGTACAGGATCGGGATCAGCACGAGCGTCAGCACCGTGGAGACCAGGATCCCGAAGATGAGCGAGACGGCGAGCCCGTTGAAGATCGGGTCGTCGAGGATGAAGAACGCACCGATCATCGCCGCGACGGCCGTGAGGGCAATCGGGCGCGCGCGCACCGCCGCGGCCGCGATGACCGCATCGGCGAGTTTCCGGCCGTTCTGGACCTCGAGGTTGATGAAGTCGACCAGCAGGATCGAATTGCGGACGATGATGCCCGCGAGCGCGATCATGCCGATCATCGAGGTGGCCGTGAACTGTGCGCCAAGCAGCGCGTGTCCGGGCATCACGCCGATGATCGTGAGCGGTATCGGTGCCATGATCACGAGCGGCACCGCATAGGAGCCGAACTGGGCGACCACGAGCAGGTAAATCAGGACGAGGCCCACGGAGTAGGCGAGACCCATGTCACGGAACGTCTCGTAGGTGATCTGCCACTCGCCGTCCCACTTCACGCTGGGACCGTACGGGTCGTCGGGCTGGCTGAAGAACCACTGCTTGAGGCCTGTCGTGGCCGCCAGGTCCTTCTTGATGGAGCCGACCAGCGCGAACATCCCGTACAGCGGACTATCGGTCTTGCCGACCGCGTCCGCCGTCACCCAGCTGAGCGGCAGAAGGTCCTTGTGGTAGATCGAGCCGTCCCAGGTCTTGCGCTCGACCGTCGTGACCTCGGCGAGCGGCACTAGCTCGCCGCTGCGCGAGCGAACGCGGAGCGCGAGCGCGCCGGTGAGATCCGCCTTGTCGGGCACGTCGAGCTCAAGGTGGACCGGGATCGGATCGCGCTCCTGCCCGGCCCGCACGTAGGTGGCGTCCAACCCGCCGAGACCTGCCGCCAGCGTCTGGGCGGCCTCGGCCTGGCTCACGCCGAGCATGGCCGCCTTCTGGCGCTCGATGCGCACGACCAGGCGCGGACTCGGGGCCTCCAGGCTGTCGTCGATATCGACGATGTCCGGGTTGGCGTCGAAATGCTTGCGGATCTGCCGCGCCAGCGCCAGCTGCGACGACTGCAGCCCGCCGTAGATCTCCGCCACGATGGGGGCTTGCACCGGCGGCCCCGGCGGCACTTCCACCACCTTGACCGACGCGCCGTACTTGCGGCCGATCTGCGCGAGCGCAGGACGCACCTCGAGCACGATCTCGTGGCTCTTCTTGTTGCGGTGGTGCTTGTCGACGAGATTGACCTGGATGTCGCCCAGCTCGTGGCCCGAGCGCAGGTAATACTGGCGCACGAGGCCGTTGAAGTTGATTGGCGCCGAGGTGCCGGCGTAGATCTGGTAGTCGGTCACCTCGGGTCGCTCTGCGACCTTGGCGGCCAGCTCATCGAGCAGGCGCCCGGTCTCCTCGAGCGCGGTGCCCTTCGGCATGTCAACCACGACCTGGAATTCCGACTTGTTGTCGAAGGGCAGCATCTTGAGCACCACCCACTGCACGACGGCGAGCGACACGGCCACGAGGATCGCCGCGAGCGTGCCGAGGTAGAGCTTGTGGCGGTTGCCGCGCGCAGCCTCACCGCGCAGGAACGGTGACATCAGCTTCTCGAACCAGCGATGCAGCTTCGCGCCTTGGCCGGCGTCACCCCCACCGGCCGGGGAATGCGAATGAGACAGCAGCCGCTTCGACAGCCACGGCGTGAACGTCAGGGCGATGGCGAGCGAGATGAGCATGCCCATGCTGGCGTTGATCGGGATCGGGCTCATGTAGGGGCCCATCAGCCCGCTCACGAACGCCATCGGCAGGAGCGCGGCGATCACGGTGAAGGTGGCGAGGATCGTGGGCCCGCCGACCTCGTCCACCGCCCGCGGGATGATCTCACCGAGGGAGGCGTGGTCGAGCCCCATGTGCCGGTGGATGTTCTCGACGATTACGATCGCATCGTCGACCAGGATGCCGATCGCGAAGATCAGGGCGAACAACGAAACGCGGTTGATCGTAAAGCCCCACGCCCAGGAGGCGAACAGCGTCGCGGCGAGCGTGATCACCACGGCCGCGCCCACGACCACCGCCTCACGCCAGCCGACCGTGAGCCACACCAGGATGACGACGGAGGCCGTGGCGAACATCAGCTTTTCGATCAGCTTGATCGCCTTGTCGTTCGCCGTCTCCCCGTAGTTGCGGGTGACGGTGGTCTCGACACCCTCCGGGATGTAGGTGCCGCGCAAGTGCTCGATGCGGGTCAGCACCGCGTTGGCGACGTCGATCGCGTTCTCGCCCGGTTTCTTGGAGACGGCCAGCGTCACCGCCGGCGCTGTGCCCTTGAGGTCCACGCCCTTCTGGGCCCCGGCCGGTCCTGCACCGAAGGTCACGTACTGCTCGGGATGCTCGGGCCCGGCGGTGACGGTCGCGACATCCTGCAGGTAGACCGGCCGACCGTCGTGGACGGCGACGACGAGCTGGGCAACATCCTCGCGGTCCGCGAGGAACTCACCGGCCTGCACCGGGACGTTGGTCCCGTCTGCCACCACGGAGCCCGCGTGCTGGACGACGTTCGCCGCCTGTAGCGCGGCCGCCAGCTCGCCGACCGTGAGGCCGTGACCGGCGAGGCGCTGCGGGTCCAGAGTGACGTGCACCGTCTCGTCGGGGCCGCCGATCGTGTAGACGTTGCGGGTGCCGGGCACGCGCTTGACCTCAGCCTCAATGGCGTGCGCGACCTGACGCAACTCGTAGGCGCCACGCGCCGGGTCCTTGGTCCACAGCGTAACGCTCAGGATCGGCACGTCATCGATGCCCTTCGGCTTCACGAGCGGCTGCAACACGCCAAGGCCCGGCGGGCGCCAGTCCTGGTTCGAGTAGATCGCGTTCCAGAGTCGGAGGATCGCCGAGGTGCGCTCCTGCCCGACCTCGTACTGCACCGTGAGCACGGCGACCCCGGGCTTCGACACGGAATAGATGTGCTTTACGCCGGAGATCTCGGCCAGCACCTTCTCCATCGGTGTGGCGACGAGGCTCTCCACCTGCTGAGCGCTGGCCCCGGGGAACGGCACGATGACGTTGGCCATCGTCACGTTGATCTGGGGTTCTTCCTCCCGTGGCGTCACCAACACGGCGAAGAGCCCCAACAAGAGGGCGGTGAGCCCGAGCAGCGGGGTGAGGCTGCTGTCGAGGAAGAAACGCGAGAGGCGGCCGCTGATACCGAGTCTGTCAGTCATTTTTCTTCTGCTGTGCCGAGCCCTGGCGCGCCTGCAGCCCGGCGGCCGCAGGATCAAGCGCGACCACCTCACCCTTGACTAGGCCCGCGAGGACCTCGACCTTATCGCCGTACTCGTGTCCGAGCCGCACCTGCCGCAGGGTGACCCGGCCGTCCGGTGCGACCACGTAGAGCGCACGCATTTCGCTACGCTCGAGCACCGCCGTGCGCGGCACCATGAGCCGCGATGCCTCGCCCGTGACGAACCCGGCCTTGGCGTACATGCCCGGCGCAAGACCGGAGAGTCCGGCCGGAAGGTCGACGCGCGCGCGGAACGTCCCCGACCGCGGGTCGGCGGCCGGGAAGAGCGTGATGCCTGTGGACTCGACGCGCTGGCTGTTGAAGTAGACCGAGGCCTTCTTCGCCGCACGGACCGGCTCGATGAGGGTCTGCGGAATCTCGACGACGACGCGCAGCGCCTCGAGAGAAGCGACGGCGAGCAACGGGGTGCCGGGAGCCACGGCTTCACCGACCTGCACCCGCTTGCCGGTGACGACGCCGGCGTAGGGGGCCCGCAGTTCCGTGTAGGCGACACCCTCCTGGGCGGCCGCCACGCCGGCGCGAGCCGCCGCGAGGCGGGCCACCGCCGCGTCACGGGCGGCGCTCGCCTCGTCGAACGTTACCTTCGCCACGACCTTGCGCTGGTACATGTCCTGGATGCGTGCGTACTGCTCCTGCGCCTGTGCCTCGCGCGCGGCTGCTTCCTTGAGCGCGGCCTGGGCCTGACCCAGCCCCGCAACTTGCTCGGTGCTGCGCAGCCTCAGCAGGACTTGACCGGCGGCGACCCGGTCGTTGACGTCCGCCTCGATGGCCGCGACGCGACCGGCGGTCTGCGCCGAGATCACCGCCTCGTGCACGGCCTCCACCGTGCCATCGAGCAACCGCTCGGCCGGCGTGGCCTCCCCACCAACCTTGATGGTCGCCAGGGCGGGAGCGGCGGCCGCCTTAGCGACTCCACCCGCCACGAGGGACGTCACGAGCGCGACTGCAAAGACAGACGTTCGGATCGCGCTGAGAGCGGACGATCTCATCGGGTCTCTCCCCTCGGTTTTCTTCAGAACGCTGCGCCGGACTTCATGCCGACCTTGCGCAGCATAACGGCGACCGGGCAGAAGCCGGTGAACGAGGACTGCAGCAGGTTCGCGCCGACGAACGCGGTGAACCAGTACCAGTACGGACTCACGAAATTCCCGAGCAGCAGGCTGACGAGGACCATGATGCCGGCGAACCTCAGTACGAAGCGGTCGATATTCACGTGCGCGTACTCCTGTGTCTCAACGGCGGCCGTCGTCGATCACGTGGCCGGTCTGGGGATCGACGCGAATGCTTGGCAGGCCCGCCGCCTTCCACGCCTGCATTCCGCCCGCGAGGTGCGTGAGATGGCCGAACCCCGCGGCCTGCAGCCGGTGGGCGGCCATCCGCGATCGCTTGCCGGAGCCACGCTGCAGCACTAGCTTGCGGCCCTCCAGCGGCAGCGCCTTCGGGTCGAACGTCGAGAGCGGGTACAGTAACGCGCCGTGAATGCTTTCGACGGCGTACTCGTTCACCTCGCGAACGTCGACGAGGAGAATTTCCCCGGCCTCGAGCCAGGCGCGAACCTGCTCAGGGGTGGCGTCGGTGACCGAGGGCTGGTGATGTTGCGTCATGAGTTCCTTGGGACAGGTGGTTCGGTGACGGGACCGGCCGGCCGCCTCACAGCGGCCGGCCGAGGATGTTCAAGGGCACCCGCAGGTAGCTCACGCCGTCGGCCTCGGCGGGCGGCAGCCGGCCAGCGCGGATGTTGACCTGCACGGCCGGGATCAGCAGGTTGGGCGCCTCGAGCGTGGCGTCCCGCCCGGTGCGCATCTGCACGTACTCCGGCTCGGAGACGCCCTCGCGAATGTGGATGTTGGCGGCGCGCTCCACGGCAACCGTGGTCTCGCACAGCGGCTCCCGGCCGCCCGGCGAGTAGTCGTGGCACACGAACAGCCGGGTCTGCGACGGCAGCGCATACAGGCGCTGCACCGACCGGTAGAGCAGCGCGGCGTCGCCGCCCGGGAAGTCACAGCGCGCGGAACCGCTGTCCGGCATGAATATCGTGTCCCCGACGAACACGGCGTCCCCGATCAGGTACGCGACGCTGTCGCTGGTGTGCCCGGGGACGGCGATCACCCGTACTACCAAACTGCCAAGGGGCAGTTCCTCACTGTCGTCGAGGAGGCGATCAAACTCGCGCCCGTCCGCCGCGAAATCCGCACCCAGACCGAAGATGCGCTTGAAGGTCCGCTGCACCTCCAGGATGCCTCGGCCGATCGCAATCGAGCCGCCGAGCTGTGACTGCAGATGAGGCGCGGCCGAGAGATGGTCGGCATGGGCGTGGGTCTCGAGGATCCATCTCACGTGTGCGCCGGCCGCACGGCAATGCGCCGCGAGGCGGTCCGCGGGCGCCGTGGCCGTGCGACCGGATCGCCAGTCGTAGTCAAGGACGGGATCGATGACCGCGGCCTCTCGCGTCGCCGCGTCGACGACGACGTAGGACCAACTGCCGGTCGACTTGTGATGGAAGGCCGTGACGACGGGTTGCATGGCGCGGGGACTCCTCGTGCTGGACGATAGACTATTAGTGCTTTCTAATTTAGTCAATGCTGATGTAAGATGGCGCCCACCGCCCCGTGAGCCGCGCGCCATGCCGCACAGTGTTTCGAACCGCAGCGCAGCAAGAATCTTGCCGGATCCATCGCGGATCAATGAGATGCGCGGGCACATCGGGGAGGCCGCACAACTGCTCAAGGCCCTCGGCAATGAGCAGCGGCTGCACATCCTCTGCAACTTGCTCGAGCGGCCGCTGGCCGTCGGCGAACTGAACGACCGACTCGACCTCAGCCAATCGGCCTTGTCGCAGCATCTGGCGCTGCTGCGTGAGGCGGGGCTCGTGGAGACGCGCCGCGAGGCGCAGTCGATCTTCTACTCCCTGCCGCCGGGTCCGGTCACGAGGATCATGGCGCTGCTGCAGGAGATCTACTGCAGCGACGAGGAGAGGCCGGCCCGGCGCGGGCGGAAGCGGCGCCGCGTCTGCGCCAGCTAACCGCCTCCCGCGGCGCAGCGGGCCGGTGCGCTGAACCTGGTGCACGCCCGTTTGAGCCCCCTCGCCATGGGGCTCAACCGCGGCCTTCGCGGCTCGGGCGGTTCGATGCTGACGGTGCCGGTGTCGCGCCACCACCTTGGCCGGCCGGCGCAGCCCGCCATCGGCGGCTCCCTCCTAGTCGAAGGCCTGTGCATCGCGACGGAGGTCGCCCCTTTGCTGATTGACTAACTGGAGCGGCGGTCACCGTCGGACGCCCACCCCGGGCTCGCCTCAGGCGCAGATCCCCGGCGCTGCCGGCCTCACTTGCCTTCGAGCTCCGACAGGCGCTTCTCGAGCGCTGCCAGCCTGGCACGCGTCCGCTGCAGCACGGCTGACTGCACGTCGAATTCCTCGCGCGTGACGAGATCGAGCTTTGCGAGCTGCGCCTGCAAGACGCCCTTGAAGTTCGATTCGAGATCGCGGCGGAAGGCGGCAATGCCCTCGGGAACCGACCCGGCGAGGCGGCGGGCAAGGTCATCGATCAGGCTCGGGTCGAAGGCCATGGCAGGTGACTGTGGGCTGTGGGTGGAAGGCTAGTGTAAGAGCAAGCGCGGCTCCGCCGTGAGGCACCTTCGCCTTACCAGCGCCCCGACTTAGTGCGAGGGACCGGGCCCTGACGGGCGAAACCGCAGCAGCCGCGCAGCGGGGCGCCGTGGCACGATTCCTGCATCGAGAGTCCCGGGGAGTCAGAGAATTTCGGGCCGGAGGAACCACCCGATGAAGCTCATCACGGCAGTCGTCAAACCCTTCAAGCTCGATGAGGTGCGGCAGGCCATCGCCGACATTGGGGTGCAGGGCGTGACCGTCACCGAGGTGCAGGGTTTCGGGCGCCAGCGGGGGCACACGGAGCTGTACCGCGGTGCGGAGTACCGGGTCGACTTCTTGCCGAAGACCAAGGTCGAGATTGCGGTGGATGACAGCGTTGCCGAGCAGGTCATCGAGGCCATCACCAATGTCGCCCGGACCGGGAAGATCGGTGACGGCAAGATCTTCGTCCAAGAGCTCGCTCAGGCGGTGCGCATCCGCACGGGCGAAAATGGCGGCGAGGCCATCTGAGCGCGCCACCCCCCCCCAAAGCGACACGCGCCTACCGCACCGACAGCCATGCGTACCCGACTGAGAACGCCGATCACCACTCGAGGCCGCCCGTTAGGCGTGGCGGTCACCCTCGGTGGCCTGCTCCTCCCCGCCCTCGCCTTGGCCGGCGACCCGGTGTCGAACGAGAGTGACGTCGCCTGGATGCTCACCTCGGCGCTGCTGGTGATCCTGATGGCCATCCCCGGCCTCGCGCTCTTCTTCGGCGGCACGATCTTGCACGCCTACCTCGCCAGCGCCGTCGGCGAGTACGTCAGGGCGCCCCAGTACACATCCCACGCGACCGCCGTGCTGATGAGCCTGGCGTGGCCCGGTCTCGTGGCTGCCTCGTCGTTCAAGATCGTTGATCTGGTCGCCGGCCCGCGGGGCTCCGAGGACCAGGGAAGGGAGGGCCTCGAGCCGGTCTCGCACGTCGAGACTGCCTACGACTGACAGAGTCTGTGGAGGACGGCCGGTTCCTGGTCCGGTCGCCCTCTTCCCCCGCTTGCGGACGCCTTGCGCGTCCGCTTTTTTTTGTGACGATCCTTGAACTGGAACTAAGTTTTGTTACCCCCGGGGCGGCAACATGGGGCGGTCCTGCTAGACTCAGGGCTAGCCATCGGAGGCCATCGGAATGAAGGCGACATTGATGCTCATCGCCGTCCTGCTACTCGTCGGCAGCGCGCACGCCGGCGATGTCTTCAAGACCACGGACGAACACGGCAATCCCATCTACACGGACCGACCCGCCACGCTGCCGGCCGAGAAGCTCGTCGTGAAGAGCCAGCAGACGGACACGGTCGAGGCCCGCAAGCGCTACGAGGCCGAGATGAAGTCGTACGGGACTGCCGACCAGGCAAACGCGGCGGCCCCCAAGAAGCCGGCAAGCCAGCCGAAGGCAGGCGAGCTCTCTGCCGAGGACAAGGTGAAGCGTTGTGCGGACGCCCGCGATTACTACCAGAAGGTGATGACCTCCCGCCGGCTCTACACCCAGGGAGGGACGGAAGGCGACCGTCAGTTCCTCACGAGCGAGGAGATCGACGCGACCCGTGCCGACGCCAAGAAGGTGATGGACGAATTCTGCGCCGGGCAGTAGCCGCGTGACCAAGGCGATCGGATTTGTCGGCCTCGGCGCAATGGGCCGCGGCATGGCGCGCAACCTGCACAAGGCGGGTCTGCTCCGGGCAGTCTGGAACCGCACCCGAGCGCGCGCCGAGGAGTTCGCCGCGGAGGCCGGCGTAGCCGCCCCAGCTTCGCTCGCCGAACTTGCGGCGCTTTGCGACATCATCGTGTTGTGCGTGTCCGCAGACGCCGACGTGCTGGCAGTCGTCGATGCGCTGCTCCCGGGCCTCAAGCCCGGTTCCGTCGTGATCGACTGCTCGACCGTGAGTGCCGACACGGCCCGCGAGGCGGCACGACGAGTGGCGGCAAGGGAGGTCGACTTTGTCGACGCGCCGGTGAGTGGCGGCGTCGAGGGCGCCCGCGACGCCACACTCGCGATCATGGTCGGCGGCGAGGCCGGTGCCGTCGAGAAAGCCTCGCCGGTGCTGCGAGCCATGGGCCGGACCGTCACCCACTTCGGCCCAACCGGGTCCGGGCAGGCCGCCAAGGCCACTAACCAGATCATGTGCGCCGGCATCATTCAGGCGGTCGCCGAGGCCATGGCTTTCGCCAAGGCGGAAGGGCTGCCGCTCGACAAGCTGATCGACACGCTCGGCAAGGGTGCCGGTTCGAGCTGGTATTTCGTAAACCGCGCCCCGAACATCGTCCGCGGCGCCTACCCGGCGGGCTTTCGCGTGCGCCTGCACGAGAAGGACCTTAGAATCTGCCACGACATGGCGGCACGGCACGGGGTCGAGCTGCCAGTCGTCGAGACGACCCTGCAGCTCTACGCCGAGCTGATCGCCCAGGGCCACGGGGACGAAGACATCTCGACCCTGTTCCGGCTCAAGGACGCCCTGTTCGCCGCGGCCGGTTCCGGCCTCCCGTCCTCCGGGCGATGAGGGCGCGGGATTCCGCGCCGCCCGCTGCAGTCAAGCAGCGCGCGCTCTTTCTGCCAGGCTTCTGTGCCGCACCGGCCGTGCTGGCGATCGTGCTGATCGCAGCGCCGCTCCGGTTCGTGCTGGCGCTGACGCGCCAAGCTGTCGGTGCCGTCTGCGCCGAATGGCACTCGATCGCATCCGGCAGCGGTTGGAACTCGCCTTCCCACGGTAATTGTCCGTGGACGTGCTGGACGCCGGCGAGGAGTACCGGGTGCGCCTGCGGCTCCCGCTCGTGACGGGTCGGGTCGGCGCAGAAGCCGGTCGGTCGTGACACACGGGCTCCCGCCGGCGGAGAATCTGCAGCGGTCATGACCGACACGCCCATTCGCACGCGCACCGACCAACTGCGTGTCCTCGTCATCGTCGACGAAGCACCCGCGGCGCTGCGACAAATTCGCGCTGGACACTGAACAGATGGAACCCGAGCAGCATGACGGCAGCGAGATGACGGACTCGCGTCTGGGCGGCAAGCCAGCCGCGACAAGTGTCTTCCTGGCGCGCGTCGACCTGCTGCTGCTGATTGCGGTCCTCCTCTACCTGCTGTGGCGCATCGTCGTGCCGGTCTGGCGGCCGCTGCTGTGGGCGGTACTGATCGGGTCACTGCTCGCGCCGACGACGGCACGGCTGTCCGCGCGCCTCGGCGGCAAACCCCGTCTCGCCGCCAGCCTAGTCACGGTGCTCACCATCCTTCTGTTCCTGCTGCCAGTGGCGATCGTTACGGGAGCCCTGGCGGCGCAGTCTGCGCTGCTGCTGAACCGGCTGCAGGGCCGGGTGCCGTTGATGGCCGACGTGAGGACATTCGACCTGTCGGCCTTCCCGCGGCTGCAGGCATTCTTCGACTCGCTCGGGGCGTCCGCCGGCGTCACCTTCGAGCAGTTGCAGCAGTGGGTGCTGGATGCCGCGCAGACGCTGCTGCAGCGAATGATGGCATCGGGCGGATCCATCGTGCTCAGCGCACTCGGCACGGGCGTCAGCTTCCTGGTCATGATGTTCGTGCTGTACTTTGTGCTGCGTGACGGGCCTGCCGCAGCTGCGCGATTCGTGCGCATGCTGCCGATCGAAGCGCGGCGGCGCGACCGCCTGATGCACCACCTGGTCGGGGTGACGCGGGCGGTCTTCATGGGCACCGTGCTGACCTCGCTGCTGCAAGGCCTGCTGCTCGGCATCGGCTTCGCCGTCGTGGGCCTGCCGGCCCCGCTCATCTTCGGCCTGCTCAGCGCCCTGTTCTCGCTCGTCCCCGTGGTTGGCTCACTGCTCGTATTCGGACCGGCGGCGATCTTCCTCGCGGGCCAGGGCGAGTACGGCTATGCCATTTTCCTCGTGCTGTGGGGCACCGCAGTTGCGGCCGTCGTCGACAACCTTCTGCGGCCGATGCTGATTTCAGGCCACTCGGACGTGCCTACCCTTGCCGTGTTCATCGGGGTCATGGGCGGCCTATCCGCCTTCGGCTTGATAGGCCTTTTCCTCGGCCCGATCGTGCTCGGGCTGCTCGTCGCGCTGTTCCGCTTCGAGAGCGAGCGACTCGACTCACCTGCCAGCAGCCGCTGAAGGCGGCCCGATCACACAGGAGCCCTGCTTGTCACAGACCATCCGCATCGCCACCCGTCGCAGCCCCCTGGCGCTGTGGCAGGCCGAACACGTCGCCACGCTGCTGCGCGCCGCGCATCCGACGCTCGCCGTCGAGCTGGTGCCAATGACCACGCAGGGCGACCGGGTCCAGGACCGCGCCCTCTCCGCGGTGGGCGGCAAGGGCCTGTTCGTCAAGGAACTGGAAGTCGCCATGCAGGACGGCCGGGCCGACATCGCCGTGCACTCGATGAAGGACGTACCGAGCCAGTTGCCGCCGGGCTTCCGCATCACCGCCGTGCTGCCGCGCGCCAATCCGCGCGACGCGTTCATCTCCCGCAAGCACCGCGGCTTCGCCGAGCTGCCGGCGGGCGCGCGCGTCGGCACCTCGAGTCCCCGCCGCCAGGCGCAGCTGCACTATGCGCGTCCCGACCTGCGGCTGGAGCTGCTGCGCGGCAACGTCGACACACGCCTGCGGCGTCTGGACGAGGGCAGCCTCGACGCAATCCTGCTCGCCTGCGCCGGCCTCGAGCGCCTCGGCATCGCCCACCACGTGACCGAGGAGCTGGATCTGGAGCTTTCGCTGCCTGCGGTCGGCCAGGGCGTCATCGGCATCGAATGCCGTGAATCGGACGTGGCGAGCATAACGGCCCTCGCCGCGCTTCATCACGAGGAAACCTTCACGCGGCTGCGCGCCGAACGCGCGTTTGCGGCGACGCTCGGTGGCAGCTGCCACTCCCCGATCGCGGCACACGCGACGCTCGACGGAGGGACTTTGACCGTCCGCGGCTTTATCGGCGCACCGGAAGGCGATGAGGTCTATCGGGACCGCATCGCCGGCAGACCGGAGGAGGCCGACGGCCTCGGTCGGTCGCTCGCGGACCGGATGCGGGAAGCCGGCGCGGGCGCGCTCCTCGAGCGGCTGCGACTCGAGTCTGCCGAACGGCCGTGAGCGGGCCGCTGGCAGGCCTAACCGTCGTCGTCACCCGGCCCGAACACCAGGCCGGCCGGTTCATCGAGCTGGCACGCGCGGCCGGCGCCGCGACCGTCGCGCTGCCGGCGCTTGTGGTGGAGGTCGTCGAGCTCGACGCTGCGACTCGCGCGTCGCTCGCACCAGATGACTACGACTGGGTCATTTTCACGAGCGCGAATGCGGTCGAGGCCGCCCTCGCCGGTCTGCCGCCGCCGACGCGCTGCAGGATCGCAGCCGTCGGCCCCGCCACGGCCAGGGCGGCGACCGCGCGCGGCATCCGCGTGGACGCCGTTCCGGCGGGACGCTCGGACTCCGAGGGCCTGCTGGCCCTGCCTGCGCTGGCGGACGCGGAGGGCCTGCGCGTGCTGATTCTGCGCGGCGTCGGTGGTCGCGACCTCCTGCGCGAGGAACTCGCCCGCCGCGGAGCCGATGTGGTGGTCGGCGAGCTGTATCGACGCAAGCCGGCCATTGCCGACCCGGCCGCACTGCGCCTGCTCGCGGAGGCCCTGCGCCGGCCGCGCGCCACGGTCGTGGCCGTGACCAGCGTGGAGGTGCTGGACGGATTGCTGGGACGCCTCGACGCGTCGCAGCTGGCGCGCCTGCGATCGACCGCGCTACTGCTGCCCGGGCAGAGGGTCGCCGCCGCGGCTCGCGAGCGACAGTGGGCAGGCGAACTCATCGTCGCTCCGAGCGCCGAGGATGCGGCGATGCTGGCGGCGCTCGAGCGTCACGTGGCCGCGCGCGGTAGGCCACCGCCCGCGTGATACGATTCCGGGGGCGCGCAAGGCCGCCGGTCCCGACGGATGTCCACTGAAATCGAAACTCTTGCCACCGATACGCAGTCGCACCGCGCAGGCCGCGGCGTCAGCCCCGCGCTCGTGGTCAGCGCCGTCGTCGCAGTCTTGTTGGTCCTCTACGGTCACTGGCGGTTCAGCGGGGTGGACGACCGCGTCGAGCGCCTCCGCAAGCAGCTCGTCGAGATGCGCGCCGCCAACGACCGCCTCGGCAGCCTGATCACCACGCTCACGACGCGTGTCGAGCAGTCCGACGCCCTGATTCAGAAGGAAATCAAGAGCCTGCGGGAGATCCCGCCGCAACTGAACGAGCTGGGGCAGAGCGTGGCGGAGTTGCGCACCCGCACGGATGCGCCCCAACGCACGTGGGTCCGCGCCGAAGCCCTCTACCTGCTCGAGCTCGCCGAACGGCGCCTGCGCCTCGAACACGACGTGCCTACCGCGATCGCGGCGATGGAATCCGCGGACGCGCGACTGGCCACCGTCGCGGATCCGGCGGTAGCCGAGGTGCGTCACCAGCTGGAACTCGAGCTCGCCGCATTGCGGACCGTTCGCGTCCCCGACCTGCCGCGGATGATAGAGCGCGTTACGGCGCTCGAGCAGCAGGCGCCTTCCTGGCCCGTGCTCGGCGTACCGGTCGCGTCCGCTCGGCGCACGGTCCCCGCCGAAGCGCCCGGTGGCGCCATCCAGCGCGCCTGGCACCGGCTTGCCCTGGCCCTGCGCGACTTGGTGTCGTTGCGCCGCGTCGACCCCTCGACCGTACGGCTCGTGACGGGCGAGGAAGAATCCCTGCGCCGCCAGCACCTGGACCTGCTGCTGTTCGCGGCGCGCCTCGGCGCCATGCAGCAGGACGCCGCCGCCTACTCGCAGTCGCTGCGCTCGGCCGACGCCTGGCTCACGCAATTCTTCGACCCGACGTCGCCGGGCGTGCGGGCTGCGCGCGTTGAGATCGGCGCGCTGTCGTCCATCGACGTGGACCCTCCGCACCCGGAGATCGGCGGCGCGGCCCAGCTCCTGCAGCGTGTGATCCGCGGCGGCACGACGAAGGGTCCATGAAGGGCGCAGCGATCATCGCCGTCGCCCTGGTCGGCGGGGGCCTGCTGGCGCACCTGCTCCTCGCCGACCCGGGCTATGTCGCGATCCGGGCCGGTCGCTCCCTGTTCGAAACGACGGTGCCGGTCTTCGTGCTGCTGCTGGCTGGCCTGTATTTCCTGACGCGCCGGGTCATCGACGCCCTGAACGCACGCCGTCGCCTCGCGACGCTGCGCGCGGAACGGCGCAGGCGGCGCGCGCGGGAAGACACTCAGCGCGGGCTGCTCGATCTGGCGGCGGGCAACTGGAAGCGGGCCGAGGAACTGCTCACGCGTGCGGCCGACGACGCGGATTCGACGGCGGCCAACTACCTCGTCGCAGCGCGTGCCGCCGACCTGCAGGATGCCGTCGCACGGCGCGACAAGTGGCTGGCGCGCGCGCAGGAGCACGCGCCGGAGGAACGCGCCGCGGCCCTGGTCACGCTGGCCGAGATGCAGATGCGACGTGCGCAGGACGCGGCGGCACTGCAGACGCTCGAGCAGCTGGATGCGTCGGGGGACCTCAATTCGCGCGGCCTGGAGCTCATGGCGCGGCTGTACCAGAAGTTCGGGCGGAGCGAGTCGTTGCGCGCGCTCGCCCCGCGCCTGCGCAGTGCCAAGGAGCTTCCGGAGGCCGAGGTGAGCGAACTGCTGGCCTACGCCCAGCTCGAGGAGCTGCGCGCGGCCGGCGAGCGACACGACCGCGCCCAGCTCGAGGCCACCTGGTCGGCGCTGCCTCGCCCCCTGCGCAAGCTGCCGAAGTCGGTCCTCGCCCTCGCCCGCGCGCTGCTGGCCTGCAACGACCACCCTTGGGCGGAGAAGGCATTGCGCGAGTTCATCGATGCGACCGGCGACGCGACCGCGATCCGCCTCTACGGCGACCTGGCGATGCCGGACCCGCTGGTGCCGCTCGAGCGCGCCGAAGCTTGGCTGCGCAAGAGACCCGAAGACCCGGAGCTGCTCGCCACCTGCGCGAAGCTCTGCCTGCGTGCCGACTTGATCGGCAAGGCGCGCAGCTACCTGGAGGCGAGCTTAGCGCGGCGAGCCTCGGACGAGAACAGCCTGCTGCTGGCGGAGTTGCTCGACTCGCTCGGCGAGGGCGACCGTGCGCGTCAGGTACTGCGCGACAGCGTGACGCGATCGGTGGGGCGGCGCCCATCGCTGCCGCGCGTGCGCCTGCGTCGCCGCTGAGACCGGCGTCAGCCGGTGACGATGGTACCGGCCGCGTGGATCCGGGCGAGCGCGTCCGGGGCGAAATCGAACGAGTCGAAGAACAGCTGCTCGCGGGGCAGGCCGTGGCCGAGAAAGGCGGCGCGCACTGCCTCGACCATCGCCGGCGGCCCGCTCGCGTAGACATCGTAACCCGCGAGGTCGTGACGATCGGCCAGCACTGCCTCGTGGACGAGCCCGGTGCGCAGCCCGGCAGCCTCCGGCGAGGGGTCATGCTCCGACAGCACGGGCTGGTAGCTGAATTCCGGACGCTCGGCTGCCAGCCTGCCGAGCCAAACGTGCTCGTAGAGGTCTGCCAGCGTGCGCCCTCCCCAGTAGAGCGCGATCGGGCGGCGCGTCCCGACGGCCAACAACTGCCGGAGCATCGCCCGCAGCGGCCCATAGCCGGTGCCGCCGCCGATCATGAGGGCGGGCCGAGGGGAGTCGTCGCGGAACCAGAACTGCCCGAGCGGGCCCTCGATCCGCAGCAGCGTCCCCGTACCCGTACGCTCGAACAGCTGCCCTGTGAACCCGGTCGCCGACGCGCGGCGCACGTGCAGCTCGAGCAACCGACCGTCAGCCGGCGCGCTGGCGATGGAAAAGCTGCGGCGGCGCCCGCCGGACAGCATGACGTCGATATATTGCCCGGCCCGGTAGTTCATCACCTCGACTGCGGGCAGGCGCAGGAAGACCGCCATCACGTCGTGGCAGAGACGCTCCGTACGTTCGATGCGGCACGGCAGGCTCTTCACCTCCACGTCCGGCGCCGGACGCACCTCACGCGCCTCGATCACCAGATCGGCGAGCGCGCTGGCCTGACAGAGCAGAACGTAGCCCTCCTCCAACTCATCCTGCTTGAGTCCCGGGGGAGGTGCGTGTGCATAGCGCGTCGTCCCGGACAGCAGACGGGCGCGGCAGGAGGCGCAATGACCGCCCTTGCAGCTGTGCGGCAGGTTGAGGCCGGCACGCAGGGCCGCCTCGAGCACGGTCTCGCTGGGCTCCGCGCTGAAGCTCTGCCCGGTAGGGACGAGTGTGACCTGGGCCATGCCTCGAGGATGCCATGCCATGAAATCAAGTGGCATCCGTTGGCGCTCATTTCGCTTATTCTTTGCCGGTGGATCCACCCGCCGCCGCGTCTGTGATCAAGCCTCCGCCGCCGTGCCTGGTCGTGGGCTGTGGCTACGTCGGTGCCCGGCTCGCCCGCCGGCTCTTCGCCTCGCGCAAGGTGACCACACTGGTGCGGACGGCCGATAGCGCAACGTCGCTGGAGGACCTGGGTCTCGAGGTCCGCCGGCTTGACCTCGATACGCTGGATACCGCATCGGCCCCGCTGGCGCGAGTGTCGGGCGGCGCGACTGTCGTCTATCTCGTGCCGCCCCCCGATACCGGGACCAGCGACACCCGCCTCGCACGGTTCCTCACGGCGCTCGGCAACGGGCGGCCGAGGGTACTCGTTTACATGAGCACGACGGGGGTCTACGGGGACACCGGTGGTGCGATCGTCGACGAAGACGCGCCGCTTGGGGCGGGCAGCGACCGCGGACGGCGGCGCATCGATGCCGAGCGCACCGCGATCGCGTGGTGCGCAACACTTGGCGTGCGCTGCGTCATCCTGCGCGCTCCCGGCATTTACGGGCCGCATCGCCTGCCGCTAGCGCGGCTGCGCCGCGGCGAACCGGCGTTGCGCGAAGAGGACGCCTCCCCGGGCAACCGAATCCACGTCGACGACCTGGTCACCGCCTGCCTCGCGGCACTGCACGGCAAGGCCCGCGGCGCCTTCAACGTCACGGACGGCGCCCACGCGAGCACGACCGCGTATCTTCGAACCACGGCGGAGCTGGCCGGCTTGCCGCCGCCACGGCTCCTCTCGCGATTCGAGGCGCAGGCGCAGATCTCGCCCGGCATGCTTGCCTTCCTCGGCGAGGCAAGGCGCGTGGACAATCGCCGAATGCGCCAGGTTCTAGGGGTCGAGCTGGCCTATCCGGACGTGGCTGCCGGCATCGCCGCAAGCCTCGCCGAAATGGGAATGACACCGCGCTGAGAGGCTGTTTGCGCGCCCGGCTAGCGCCGGTTCGGGAGCGGGTCGCACGGGCTCGCGCCGCTCGGGTATCCTTGGGCCATGCGACTCGCGTTCACGAAGATGCATGGTCTCGGCAACGATTTCATCGTCTTTGACGCGGAGCGCGCCTCCGACATTCCGCCTCGCACGCTCCTGCGTAAGCTCGCCGACCGGCGCACGGGCATAGGCTTCGACCAGGCACTGGTGCTGCAGAAGCCGCGGCGACCCGGGACCGACGTCTTCTACCGGATCTTCAACGCAGACGGTTCCGAGGTGGAGCAGTGCGGCAACGGCGCGCGCTGCATTGCGCGATTCGTCGCCAGCCGGTCTGCGATCCGCGACCGTGCGCTGGTGATGGACAGCCCCGGCGGCATCGTCAACGCCCGCCTGCGCGGCGACGGACAGGTCTCAGTCGCGATGGGCGTGCCGAACTTCGACCCGAGCTCGCTGCCCTTCGAGGCCGAGCGCGAGGCCCCGAGCTACCGCGTCGAACTGCGCAGCGGTCCCGTGGAATTCGCCGCGGTCTCCATCGGCAATCCGCACGCGGTGATCCGCGTACGCTCGGTGGACGACGCGCCCGTGGACACGGTAGGACCCGCGGTGGAGAATCACCCTCGCTTTCCGCGGCGGGTAAACGTCGGGTTCCTTGAGATCGTCACGCCGGACCACGTCCGGCTGCGGGTCTTCGAACGTGGCGTTGGCGAGACGCGGGCCTGCGGCACCGGCGCCTGTGCCGCGGTCGCCGCGGGAAGACGGGATGGTGTGCTCGCGGAGGAGGTACGCGTGGACCTCCCGGGCGGGCGGCTGATCGTGCAGTGGCCTGGACCCGGGGAGCCGATCTGGCTCACCGGTCCGGCGGAGACTGCGTTCGTGGGCCAGGTCGAGATCGACGACGAGGCGCGTAGGGAGTGAGCTGATGATCAAGCAACCAATCCGCGGCGTAGAGACGGGCGGCCTGACCGAAGAGCAGGTCGCCGATTACCTGGTCGCGCACCCGGAATTCTTCGAGCGCCACGCCGGCGTCCTCGCGCGGCTCAAGCTGCCGCATCACCAGCGGGGCACCGCCGCCATCTCGCTGGTGGAGCGGCAGGTGCTCGTGCTGCGCGAGAAGCATGCCACGCTCGAGAAGAAGCTCCACGAGCTGATCGAGAATGGCCGGGCCAACGACGCCATCGCCGAGCGCATGCACCGACTCACGCGCCGGCTGCTGCGCGCGCACGACGCATCGGGCCTCATCGCCGCCATCGAGGCCTCGCTGCGGGAGGACTTTGGCGCGTCGCGCTGGGTCATGCTACTCACTGCCTCGACCCCGGCAGCCCTCGCCGGCTTCCAGAACCAGCACATCCGCGCGGTACCGCGGGGCAGCCCCGAACTCAGGATGTTCGAGACCTTCTTCGAGTCCGGCCGGCCGCGCAGCGGCCAGATCCGTGACACGCAGCGCGAGTACCTGTTCGGCGGCGACGCCGCCTCGGTCGGCTCGACGGTGCTGATCCCGCTCGGCGAGAGGGCCGCGCTCGGCCTGCTCGCCATCGCGAGCAACGACACTGAGCGCTACTTGCCGACCATGAGCACGGATTTCCTGGTCCGCATCGGCGAGATCCTCACCGAGGCGGTCGCGGCACGCGGCGCATGAGTGCAGCCCTGGCGGACGGGGTGGCCCGCTTCCTGCAGAGCGTGCGCATCGAACGACGACTGTCCCCGCACACCGAGAGCAGCTACGCACGCGACCTCGAAGCGCTGGTCGACTATTGCGACGCCCAAGGCATCGGTGCGTGGCATCAGGTCGACACCCAGCACGTGCGGCTGTTCGCCGCGCAGTGCCATCGCCGCGGGCTTGCGCCACGCAGCATCCAGCGTCGGCTGTCAGCCGTGCGGGGGCTGTTCCGCCAGCTGATCCGGGAAGGAGAGCTACGCAGCAACCCCGCCGCCGACGTCCAGGCGCCGAAGGCACGCCGGCGCCTGCCAACGACCCTCGACGCGGACACGATGGCGAAGCTGCTCACCTTCCGCAGCGACGAGAGCCTCGGCATCCGCGACAAGGCGATCATGGAGCTCTTCTACTCCTCCGGGCTGCGCCTGGCGGAGCTTCTGGGTCTCGACCTGCCGGATCTCGACCTGCAGGACCGCACGGTGCGGGTGCTCGGCAAGGGCCGCAAGGCGCGGATCGTCCCCGTGGGGCGGGAAGCGGCGGCGGCGCTCGCGCGCTGGCTCCAGGAGCGCACTACGCTGGCCAGCGTCGGCGAGCAGGCGGTGTTCGTCGGCGTCAACGGCCGGCGGCTCGGGCCGCGCATCGTCCAGCGCCGCATCGCGCGCTGGGCCCGCCTGCAGGGACTGCCGGAGCACGTGCATCCCCACATGTTCCGCCATTCCTTCGCCTCGCACCTGCTCGAGTCCTCCGGCGATCTGCGCGCCGTGCAGGAGCTGCTTGGCCACGCCAACATCAGCACGACGCAGGTCTACACGCACCTTGATTTCCAGCACCTCGCCCGCATCTACGACGCGGCGCACCCCCGCGCGCGCCGCAAGTCCCGAGGCTGAGCAGTCCATGTACCAATCCGAGCGCGGCTTCGACCCGCACGGCACCACCATTCTCTGCGTCCGCCGCCACGGGCTGGTCGCCATGGGCGGCGACGGCCAGGTGACCCTGGGCAACACCGTCATGAAGGGCAACGCCCGCAAGGTGCGCCGGCTGCACGATGGCAAGGTGATCGCCGGCTTCGCGGGCGGCACGGCGGACGCCTTCACGCTGTTTGAGCGCTTCGAATCCAAGCTGCAGCAGTACGGCAACCTGACCCGCGCCGCCATCGAGCTCGCCAAGGACTGGCGCAGCGACCGCAGCCTGCGCCGGCTCGAGGCGCTGCTGCTGGTAGCCGACAGCGGGCACACCTTCGTGGTCTCCGGCAACGGCGACGTGATCGAGCCGGAGCACGACCTGATCGCGGTGGGGTCGGGCGGGCCGTTCGCCCAGGCGGCTGCGCTCGCTCTCCTCGCCAACACCGAGTTCGACTCGCGCGCCATCGTCGAACGGGCGCTCGGCATCGCCGCGGACATCTGCATCTACACCAACCGCAACATGACGATCGAGACGCTCGGGGGCTGAACGCATGTCGTCCATGACTCCCCGCGAGATCGTCCAGGAGCTCGACAAGCACATCGTCGGGCAGTCGGCCGCCAAGCGCGCCGTGGCAATTGCGCTGCGCAACCGCTGGCGGCGCATGCAGGTGGCCGAGGACCTGCGCGCCGAGATCACGCCGAAGAACATCCTGATGATCGGGCCGACCGGGGTCGGCAAGACGGAGATCGCGCGGCGTCTGGCGCGGCTCGCCAACGCGCCGTTCATCAAGGTCGAGGCCACGAAGTTCACCGAGGTGGGCTACGTCGGCCGCGAGGTCGACTCGATCGTTAAGGACCTGATGGACATCGCGGTGAAGATGACCCGCGAGCAGGAGATGGAGAAGGTGCGCCACCGCGCGATGGATGCCGCGGAGGAGCGGGTGCTGGATGAGCTGCTGCCGCGTCCGCGCGCTGGCGTCGGCCTCGGCGCCGTCGGCGCGGAACCGGCCCGCGACGGCGGCGACACCCGGCAGCGCTTTCGCAAGATGCTGCGGGAGGGCCAGCTCGACGACCGCGAGATCGAGATCGAGCTGCGCGCCGTGCCGGCGGGAGTGGAGATCATGGCGCCGCCGGGCATGGAGGAGCTCTCCCAGCAGCTGCAAGGCATGTTTGCGAATCTCGGCGGCAACCGCACGCGCTCCCGCCGGGTCAAGGTCGCCGAGGCCTTCAAGCTCCTCACTGAGGAGGAAGCGGCCAAGCTCGTCAATGAGGAAGAGCTCAAGGTCCAGGCGCTGCGCAACGCGGAGCAGAATGGCATCGTCTTCATTGACGAGATCGACAAGATCGCGCGGCGCCAGGACGCGGTCGGCGTGGACGTGTCCCGCGAAGGCGTGCAGCGCGACCTGCTGCCGCTGGTCGAGGGCTGCACGGTCAACACCAAGTACGGCATGGTCAGGACCGACCACATCCTATTCATCGCCTCGGGCGCCTTCCACATGTCGAAGCCGTCCGACCTGATCCCGGAGCTGCAGGGCCGTCTCCCGATCCGCGTCGAGCTCGAGGCCCTCAAGGTGGAGGACTTCGTCCGGATCCTGACCGAGCCGGACGCCTCGCTCTGCACCCAGTACGGCGCACTGCTCGCGACCGAGGGTGTGCGCGTGCGCTTCGAGGAGAGCGGCGTGCGGCGCATCGCGGAGGTTGCATTCGACGTCAACCAGCGCACCGAGAACATCGGCGCCCGGCGGCTGCATACCGTGATGGAGCGCCTGCTCGAGACGGTCTCCTTCGAGGCGTCGGACCGGTCCGGCGCAACGGTCGCTATCGACGCGGCCTACGTCGACGCGAGCCTCGGTGAACTGGCGCGCGACGAGGACCTCGCGAGATACATCCTTTGACCGCCCGCGGCGAGCCGGTCCCCACCGCGATCAAGGTCCGCCGGCAGTCGCGTCTCCTCGAGGTGACCTTCGACGACGCCTTGCGCTTCGAGCTGCCGTTCGAATACCTGCGGGTCTTCTCGCCCTCCGCCGAGGTGCGGGGCCACGGGCCCGGCCAGGAGACCCTGCAGCTCGGCAAGCACGAGGTCGGCATCCGGTCGGTCGACCCAGTCGGCAACTACGCGGTTCGCCTGGTCTTCGACGACGGCCACGACTCCGGGATCTATACGTGGGGCTACCTGCACGAGCTCGGCTCGACCCGGCCCGAGAAGTGGCAGCAGTACCTCGACCGGCTGGCGAAGCTCGGCATTCCCTACCCGACGCCGGTGCCTGCACGCCCGCCCAGGATCTGAGCGACGCAGCGGCAGGCGCGAGGCCGCCCGGCCGGCTGAGCGTCGGGCGGGCCGAAGCGGGTAGAATGGCGCTCCGCATGACCGAACCGGCAAGAAGAAACGACTCCCCGGGATCCTCCGTCGACTTCGGCTACACCGAGGTGGCGCGCGAGGAGAAGGCGCGGCGCGTCCGCGAGGTCTTCGACTCGGTCGCCGACAAGTACGACCTGATGAACGACCTGATGTCGGCGGGGGTCCACCGGCTCTGGAAGCGCTACGCGCTCGGCCAGACCGGCCTTCGCCCGGGCCACTTGGCGCTCGACGTGGCCGGTGGCACCGGCGACCTCTCCGCCGGCATGGCCCGGCAGGTCGGCGAGACGGGCCTCGTCGTGCTCTCCGACATCAACGAGTCGATGCTCGCGGTCGGCCGTGACCGGCTCCTCGACCGCGGGTTGCTGCGCAACGTCCGCTTCGCCCTGGCCAACGCGGAGTGCCTGCCGTTCGCCGACGAGTCCTTCGACTGCGTGACGATCGCCTTCGGGCTGCGCAATGTCACCGACAAGCCGGCCGCGCTCGCCTCGATGCGGCGCGTGCTTAAGCCGGGCGGGCGTCTGCTGGTCCTCGAGTTCTCAAAGCCGGTGGTGCCAGGCCTGAAGCCCGTCTACGACCTATACTCCTTCAGCGTCCTGCCGTGGCTCGGTGCCCGCATCGCGAAGGACCCGGGCAGCTACCGCTATCTCGCGGAGTCGATCCGCCGCTTCCCGGATCAGGAAACGCTGCTCGGCATGATGCGCGATGCCGGCCTCGAGGATTGCTGCTATCACAACCTGAGCGGCGGCATCGTGGCGCTGCACAAGGGCTTCCGTTACTGACGGACCCGCCCGGCCGGATGACCAACGCATGCTGCTCGAACGCCTCGAGTCCGTCCTGAACCGCAACATCGCGCAGTCGCGACAGGCGAAGTCGCTGCTGCGCCAGCTCGACGGCAAGGTGCTGGCACTCAAGGCGCACGGCACGCCGCTCGAACTGTATTTCCGGGCGAGCGAGGGCCGGATGCAGATCGTCACTCGGCACGAGGGCGCACTGGACGCAAGCCTGTCGGGCACGCCGCTTGCGCTGCTCTCGCTGGTCGGCCCGGATGCCGAGAAACGCCTGCGCGGTCGCAACGTCCGCATCGAGGGCGATGCCGAGGCAGCGCAGAAATTCCGCGACCTCTTCCGGCATGCCCAGCCGGACTTCGAGGAAGAGCTCTCGCGCGTCGTCGGTGATGTCGCCGCGCATCAGCTGGCTGGCGTCGCGCGCGGATTCCTTGACTGGGGCCGCAAGGCCTCCGCAGCGGTCGCTTCGAACGTCGCGGAGTACCTGCAGGAAGAGGGTCGCGACGTGCCGAGTAGGGTCGAGGTCGAGGAGTTCCTCGCCGGCGTCGACGAGCTGCGCGAGTCCACCGATCGCTGCGATGCGCGGCTGGCCCGGCTCGAGGCGAAACGGCGCTGAACCATGCGTCTGCGCGTCATCGCCAGGCTGCTTCAGATCCAGCGCGTGCTCGTGCGGCACGGTCTCGACGAGATCATCCTGGCGACGCATCTGTTCCGTCCGCTGCGCTACGCGTTCTACCTCTCGCCCGCGACCTGGTTCGAGCGGCAGAAGGGCGGCACGCGCGCCGAGCGCATCCGCCTCGCGCTGGAGGAACTCGGGCCCATCTTCGTGAAGTTCGGCCAGGCGCTGTCGACGCGACGCGACCTGCTCTCAGCCGAGCTCGCCGACGAGCTGGCCAAGCTGCAGGATCGCCTGCCGCCCTTCCCGGGCGCCGAGGCGCGGGCCATCGTCGAGCAGGCGTACGGCCGGCCGGTCGCGGAGGTGTTCGCGCAGTTCGAGGAGACGCCGCTCGCCGCCGCCTCGATCGCGCAGGTGCACGCGGCCCAGCTGCACTCCGGCGAAGCGGTCGTAGTCAAGGTCGTACGCCCCGGTGTGCGCGAGAAAATCGAGCTCGATCTCGAGGTGATGTACGTAGTCGCACGCCTCGCGCGCGACTACGCGAGCGAGGGACGGCGGCTGCGCCCGGTCGAGGTGGTGCAGGAGTACGAGAAGACGATCCTGGATGAGCTCGACCTCATGCGCGAGGCGGCCAACGCCGCTCAGCTCAGGCGCAACTTCGACGGCTCGAAGCTGCTTTATGTCCCGGCTGTGCATTGGGACTACTGCCGTCAGAACGTCATGGTCATGGAGCGCATTTACGGCGTGCTGGTGAGCGACATCGCGGAACTCAAGAGGCGCGGCACGAACTTCCAGCGGCTCGGCGAGAACGGCGTCGAAATCTTCTTCACCCAGGTGTTCCGCTTCAATTTCTTTCACGCCGACATGCACCCCGGCAACATCTTCGTGCAGGTGGACGACCCGGAGAACCCGCGCTACGCGGCTGTCGATTTCGGCATCGTCGGTTCGTTGGATGCTCGCGACCAGCACTATCTGGCCGAGAACTTCCTTGCGTTTTTCGACCACGACTACAACCGCGTGGCGCGCCTGCACATCGATTCCGGCTGGGTGCCAGCGCACGTGCGCGTGGACGAGCTCGAAGGGGCGGTCCGCACGGTGTGTGAGCCGATCTTCAACAAGCCGCTGTCGGAGATCTCTTTCGGGCACGTGCTGCTGCGTGTCTTCGAAACGGCTCGTCGCTTCGACATGCACGTGCAGCCGCAGCTCATCCTGCTGCAGAAGACGCTGCTGCAGATCGAGGGCCTCGGCCGGATGCTCTACCCGCAGCTCGATCTGTGGAAGACGGCCCGCCCGATACTCAAGGAGTGGGGCGAGGAGCGCTACAGCGGGCGCGCGATCGCGCAGCAGCTGCGGCGCCACCTGCCCGACCTCAACGAGTCGCTGCGCCTCCTGCCGCAGGTGCTGCAGCAGGCCGTTCAGCAGGCCTCCGAAGGCACGTTCCGCATCACGGTCGAGCAGAGCGGCATGGAAGACCTGCGGCGCGAAATCCGGACCAGCGCGCGGCAGCGCGATTCGACCATCGTCGCCTCGGCCACCTTGCTTGGTGGCGTCTTCTGGCTGGCCGTGGGCGCGGACTGGCTGCCCGGCCTGGTACTGGCGGGGGCGGGCGTACTCGGCATCTACCTGGCGAGACGCTAGTCAGGCGCTGCTGCGGGGTTCCACCCACGTCGCGATCGCTCGCGCGCACAGCTCGCCGTCCTCGTCGAAGATGGCCGTGCCGGCAAGGTATTTGCGGCCCTCAGAACCGATCTTCCAGCCGATCACCGTGCACGACTCGCCGACGTGCACGCGCCGGTCGACGTGCGCGTGCATCTCGCCGAGAAGCATCAGGCGACGTCCCGGGGTGATGGCGAAGTAGCCGGGGCAGTCGAGCGCCGCCCAGTGGAACTCGACGGCGACCTTGCCGTCTCCGCCATCGAGTGATTCGGCCGGCAGCCAGGGCGCCGCAACGAGGCCGGAGTCGAGCCGGCCCGGGAAAATGCGCAGGCCATCGCCACGGCGACGGTGCGGCCCACACACGAAGCAGTCGGGAAAGATGTGGCCGTGAAAGCCAGGGTAGTGCTGCGAGGCCCACACCGCCTGCACGTACTCGGGCGGATCCGGGACGTCGAGCTGCAGCCGGCCCGGGACGGCGGTTGCGATCAGGCGTTCGCCTTTGCGCATCAGCCAGCCACCCGCGGCCTCGTCACGGGTGATGGCGAGCGCAACCTCGAGCGGTGGGGGCGAAGCCAGGCGGACACTCACATCGGCGGCCACGGCCACGGCGAGGGCGCCGCACACGTAGCCGCGGTTGCCCGAGTCGGCCGGACCGTTGTAGCGACGTGCAATGGTCACGCTCGTCACGCGCTCATCCCCCTGGCCCGCGCTCCGCACCGCAGTTCCAGCAGACCTGGAACTGCCCGTCGATCGACTCATTGCAGCGGGGGCAGCGCCATGGCGCGCCGGCCGGCGCCGCGCTGAGTGCTTCCGCGATCAGCGCCCGGGCACGAAGGAAGTTCCCGGTCTCGACAACCCACAGTTCGGGCCAGCACTCGACGAACGGGATCTCACCGGCGACGCCGCCGAGCCGGTCATTGCGCACAAGGCAGGCGATGCCTTCCGCGTCGAGCAGGTTGCGCAGGTGCGCGATCTCGACGAGCGACTCGGCAGTGTGGACCTTGCGCAAGGCTCGTCCCCCTAGAACGGGACCGTCTCAGGGCGGGCCGACGGCACGGGCCAGCCGGGCGGCGCGAAGCCCGCCGACGAGCTGGGGTTGCCCGCCGGAGGCAGGTCGCCTCGGCCGAGGGTCGTGCAGCCGACGGCGGGGCGCCTGGCACCGCCGAACTGGCTGGCCCTGTCAGCG